>Ga0310120_10001124_pt1 | contig 20299 bp, 17 predicted proteins | sample CB27_AW_983_MG_FD_203506 | JGI IMG/M metagenome (GOLD analysis project Ga0310120, IMG submission 203506) | Marine microbial communities from Western Arctic Ocean, Canada - CB27_AW_983 | ecosystem: Environmental > Aquatic > Marine > Oceanic | place: Canada: Western Arctic Ocean | collected...
GATACCTTGCTCGACCAGATCGGCGATGACATCGGGCCGTGGCAAGCTTCCATCGATGCACTGGCGATCGCTTTCTCCGACGAAGCCAACCTGAGTCTTGGAAAACCGGTTGCACTACCCGCAAACAGGCGCGCCAGTCAAAAGATCCGACCCCGCGATCTGGTCGATGCGACTCCCGACCAGCGCTGGCTCCGGGCGATCGCTCCATCGCTTCGCCAGGCCTGCGCTCTCGCCACCATCGCCTGCGCAGCACGAGCCGATGAACCTGACCGGGCGATGGATGCTCTGCGCGCCCTCGTCGATGACCCGGCAGTCGACACCTCTGAACTCGCTTCGGTGTTGATCAGCGAATGGAGTCGAAATCTAGATCCCAATCGTCCCGATGATGACTTCTTCGAGAGGAGAGTCGTCACTTCCAGCGGAGTCTTCTTCAATTCCTTCGGCGGCCAACGCAGTGCCCCTCTGACGCGTTCGAAGCAGCGACGTAGTCTTCGCCACCTCGGTGAGGTGGTCGCCGAACTGCGAGAGATGAAGGTTCCAGATCTCGACTGGGCCGCTCTGGTCGATGCCTTTGCCGCCAGCCACAGTCAGGCAGAGGTGTACTTGAGGGAAGATATCGAGGCTCTCTTTGGGCCCGTCGATCAGTTGCCGGTAGCGGTTGCAGAGCAGCTTGCTCAGGGAATGTGGCGTCAGTTGCAACGCAACTGGAGAAGCCCGGAGCTTCAGCAATCGAAGGGCACCCGGCGCACCACGCAGGAACTGCAGCAAGAGGTGGAACGGGGATACCAACTGGGGTTGCTGCTGACCGCACATGCAAGAGAGAAGGAGCCGAAGTCGTGGCAGGCACCGATGCTGGCTGGAAATCTTCGCTTCGATCTGGCCGAGTACTGGCACGAACTCGATCCCGACCTCGAGCGCTATGTTCCCCAGCGCGAGGCAGCCTTTGCCCGTTATGCCGATGCGGTGAGGATCTACTCGGAGCAATTCAATGCCGGCAAGGAATCGCGTGCCGTGACTCCCCACCTTCAGTGGTTCATCAGCGCACTCGGAGCCACCGAACTGGGATTCTTGACGATGACCACCAAACCCGAGAACGACCAGGTCGGCCTGCTCGAGGGGGCACTGGCCCTACTGCCGGATGAGGAGCAGGTTCTGCATCGGGGGCTCTTTGCCAGCGCAGTCGAGTCATCTGTTGGACAGGTGAAAGCGGACATGAAGTCTCGCTTCGTTCGTCATGCGATGCGAGTCATCGGAGATCACCCACTCGGCAGAGGCACACGACGACTGGCCAGGCTCTACCAGGATCTCGAATCTGAGGTGGAACTCGCGGTCAGCCTCGATGGCAGCAACGAGGTCGGAACCGATCCGTTTGGAGTGCGCGTGGCGCTTCGCTACACCGATTCTCTGGAACGAGAAGCGGGCGGATTTGACCTCTATCTGCGCAACATGGTCTATGTCCCGATGGCTCCACAACCGATGAACTACCGGGACGACTTCGAGACCAGACTGCGCGAGGCGTTCGACGAGCATTTCACCATCGAGGCGTTGCAGTTCAACAGTCCCGACTCGAAGCCCTACTCATTCCAGCGACCCGGTTGGATGGAACAAGCCTTCGCTTACCTGATCCTTCGAGCCAAGGATCGTTCCGTCGATTTACTCCCGGAGGTACGCATCGATCTTGATTTCCGTGACGGAACCGATGGATCGGTTCGAGTACCGGTGGTCTCTCCAATACTGCCCATCCTCGCATCGAGCAGCTCCGGCCCTCGCCCCACGGCGGGAACCAATCAGGTGGAGATCGCCCTCGATGGCCGAGAACTGGAATCAGGCAAGCTGAAGCTGGAGATCATCGCAAACGGGCTCGGAGTACTCCCCGATCTCGATGGAATCTTGCCGGGCTGGAAGAAGCAGATCACCGATGCAGGATACTCTCTGGCAGAGATCGATGGCCTGCTCGACAACGGCCTCAATGTGGTCAAGATCGATCCGGAAGCATTGCCCATCGTGCCGGAGTCTGAACGCTCCTGGACCATCAACCTGGTGACTCCCGAAATGAGCGAAAGCAGCGTTGTGTTCCAATTCCCCGGCGCTGCAGAAGGCACCGAGTTGATCTGCAAGAAGTACGAAGATTTCGATATCGTGACACTCGAGCAACCGATGGCCACGCTGAAGATCCCCAGCAGGGGTCTTCCCGGCTGGGCGTTGTTGAGCATCGCTGCGATCATCTCCGTGCTCTTCATCACATTCCTGAACCGGAATAAAAAAGTTGCAGTTGTGGCCGAACCTCGCTGGAAGATGCCAGAAGAAGTGAGTCCTCTTTCGATCGCTCATCTGCTGCGCTGTATCGAGGCGGAACAGGCGCTGATCGATAACGACCAGTTGCCCGCTCTCCGAAAAGAAGTCGCCTCCATCGAGGCACGCTACTTCTCAGAAGATGGCGAGACGCAGATCGATCTCCCGGCACTCAAAGAGTCGGCGAAGCAGTGGATTGCACGGTCGCGAAATTGATGCTGCGAGTCGGCTGCCTGTCTCTGGTTCTCCTTCTTGGCTGTGGACCGGTAAGAGATCTCACATCACAACCTGAAGGTCCCTGGACCCGGGCAGAGTCGAGTGATGCCAAGCAGACATCTTCGCTCGCCGATGTGAAGCGGTTCATCGCCGAGTTGAAGAGCCAGGGAGCCCCCATCACCGTCTCGACCCTGGGCACCAGTGCCGGCGGTCTTGAAATTCCGATGGTGGTGCTGGCCGATCCCCCCTGCACCGACGGGGCCGGGGCGAGGGCATCGGGCCGGGCGGTGGTCTACATCCAGGCCAACATCCACGGCGGCGAGGTCGAGGGAAAAGAGGCGGCACAGGTGCTCCTTCGGGAGGCGTGCCAGGGAGAGCGCCCATCCTGGATGAAGAATCTGGTGACGGTGTGGGTACCGATCTACAACGTTGATGGTAACGAGGCGCTCGGGCCCGGGCTGCGCCAGCGGGGACACCAGGATGGTCCCGACCCCATCGGTCGGCGCACCAACGATGACCGCCTCGATCTCAATCGCGATTGTCTCAAGGCAGACTCCCCGGAGATGCGATCGGTGCTGGAGAAGATATGGAAGCTCTGGGATCCCCATGTGGTGCTGGATCTACACACCACCAATGGCACCCGGCACGGCTATAGCCTCACCTACTCGCCATCACTGGGAGCAGATATCGACGAAGAGATCCAGCACTGGTCGAAGCAGGTCCTGCTTTCAGATGTGCAGGACAAGTTGCGTGAGAAACACGGAATTCTGACCTTTGACTACGGCAACTCATCTTCGAGGGGAGGGAGTCGCACCTGGTCCTCCTTCTCAGCGCTGCCGCGTTATGTCTCCAATCATGCCGGCGAACGAAATCGCATCGGCATCCTGTCCGAGGCGACATCCTTCCTTCCCTTCGCCCATCGCATCGAGGCCACTTATCTGTTCACAGGAACCGTGATCGATCATGTGGCAAATCATGTCGAAGAAGTGCTGAGGATCTGTGCTGCGGCAGATCGTCGAAGCGCTCGCCTTCACCAGGATGGTGCTTCCCTTGGCATCGCCTTCGAGACCCGATCGCGAGGAACAGAGTCTCTACTTCTTGAGAAGAAGGTCGAGGGCAGGAACACTCCGGCGCACAAGGGCCCTGAGGAGGTGGAATCGATCCCCCATGATGTCCGGGTCGATTTCGTGGCCACCGAATCGGTCCAGGTTCCTGCCGGTTGGATCGTTCCCGCCGAGGAAACGTCCCTGATCGAACTTCTGGGAAGGCACCAGATCGACATGAAGGTGCTCTCCGGCTCGGAACTGTTCAACGTCGAGACTCTGTGGATCTCCCGCTCGGATCTGGCGCGGCGACCGTATCAGAATCGCAGGAACCGGACCATCAGCGGTGAACTGGTCGAGGAGAACCATGTCGCGCGTGCCGGCGATGTGCTGGTTCCTTCGGGGCAGAATCAGGTGAGAATCGCCTTCTGGCTACTCGATCCCCGGTCGCCGGATGGTGCCACGACATGGTCTATTCTCGAAGACCCGCACAGGCCAGGAACTGCGCACCCGATTCGCCGCGTCACCAGTCTGGGTCTCTGACGCAGTCTGTTCAGATCAATGCACGTACTTGACCCACTGACGTAGCAGCAATCTCGGTGCTTCCGCATCATCTACATACTCTGTGCGATCATGCAGTGTCGTGCAGTTGTCGACCCACAGCATCTCTCCGCGCTCGAGCCTGAACTTCGCCACCGCATCATCTTCTTCCAGATATCCGTCGAAAACGTCGAGGGCTTTGGCGAGTCCGTCCGGAGCCTCGACTTCGGCACCTTCGTATCCCTTCTCGATCCAGAACCTCATGTACCGACAGGTGACTCCGCGTCCCGATTGATCGCCAAAGACGGGGAACTGGTTTCTCATGCGCTGATTTCGATCAGCACCGGGGGTGACAATGTCTCGCAGATGCGGTTGTTCCAGCATCGCCAGACTGCCGGGGTCTTCCTCTTCAAGCCGACGATGCGCTCGAAGAGCACAGGCAATCCTCGATGATCCACCCGACTTTGCCGGTCGAATGCAGATCAGCCCGACCAGATCTGGCAGAACATCGAGGGCACTGGAGTCTGTATGAAGTCCGGTAGCTGCGCGTGTCTGGCTGACGGGAATCGCAGTCTTGGTGTAGTCACCACCACGGTCCTTCACATCGTAGAGCCTGCCGTAGTTTCCAAGTGGTTCTCCCAGCAATACGCCGAAGGCCAGGTAATAGCGACGAAGAAAGACGTCATCGACACCCTCAGGGGGAGAGACTCTTGCGACACCGCTTCCTGTCGTCAGTTCGGAGCGCACCTGATCTGCCAGAATCCTGAGAATTGCCATCGTTTCAACGGCCTTCTCATCGACATCTTCATCGACAACCTCCGGGCAACGAGAGATCCAGTCATTGATCTCATCGATGATCCCCGACGGAAACTCCAGGTGGTGCTGCGGCCTTCCGGTCAGTTCCATCGCTCCCCAGGGGGGCCGTGCGTACTTCGTGGTCACGCCTTCACCTCTCTACTCTCATCGCAATGTGCAACGGTTTATCCCGGAGTGGCCCAAAAAACTCCTCGTCCTGCTCGATGAGTTCCTCAGTCACACCCAGTTCCTTCAGGTCAGGAAATTTATGGAACCCGGCATCTTTAAGAGAGGTCATCACATCTTCGAAAATCTTGTGAATGCAACGCACGGATACGGTATTGCCATCACTCATCGCAATGGTGCCTTCAAAGACATTGTCTTTCCCGGAAAACCATCCTCCCGACCTCTTGAAGTGAAACTTGGAATCGTCGCCGGCAAGAAATGGGTTCACCGGATGTGGAAGGGAAAAGACGAACTTGCCATCTTCAGCGAGATGCTGGTAGATCTGGGCCATCGATTGACGCATCTGATCGATCGTCAGGTAGTTATAGACAAACACTGCCGAGATGACATCAAAGGTAGCATCATCCAGGGTGCCCAGATCCGTGGCACAACCAACGGAGTACTGGATTCCAAGAGGAGTCTCGGATTCCTTCTGGCAGGCCATCTCGATCATCCCCGGACTGATATCGATGCCGACCACTTCACTGGCGCCCTTGTTCCCGAGTTGACGGGTGAAGTATCCCTCACCACAACCGAGGTCCAGAACCTTTTTCCCCTCCACCGGCAGACACCAATCGAGCAGAAAGGGTCGAGCGGTCCAATCGGAGAGAAGCCTCGGTTCATCCCTGGACCACTGCTCGGAACTGTCATCGAAGATCTTCTTGGCGCTTCTCGGCCCCATCTCCACCTCCGGTTTCTGCTGCCAGATTACCTCCAGACTGCTCCGGCAGTCATCTGAATCTCACTGTATCGCCATCGTTGCTTCTGTGTCCTGCCCCCGTGAAACTCTCGTGATGGATACCTTCTCAACATCACCGCCATCCAGGAACTACGACCTGCTAGCCAATTGGTATGACCTGCTGGCGGCCATCTGGTCAGGAGGGGCGATCCGCGCTGCCAGATTGTGGTGCGCAGGTCATCTCGACCCCGAACAGGATGTCCTGGTCGTCGGTCCTGGAACCGGGGAGGATGTCGCAGATATCTCAAGCAGAGGTGCACACGTCGTGATCATCGATCTCTCCAAGAAGATGCTGGAAGCGACTCTCGCAAGGTGTCGGCAAAAAGGAGGGCTTGCACCAGAGGTGATTCAGGGAGACTTCCGGACCGAGCACTCGATCAAGAATCAAGATGCCGTCCTGGCTCCTTTTGTTCTCAATGTGTTCCCCTCTGATGAACTTCCACACATCATCGCGCAGTTGCAAGATTACACCAGTGATGGAGGTCGTATACTCATCAGTGACTTCGCTCCCCCTGCAAACTTCCTCCCATCGAGATTACTGATGGAACTGTGGCATGGAATCCCGATGGCGATTTTTCATCTCTTCACTGGAAGTGCCTGGCATCTGATCCACAACATTCCTGCAGCGGTAGAACAGGCGGGCATGGTCATCGTGGAAAGGAAACGGTTTCGGGTCTTTGGAATCGGACCCACATGGATCGAGGCCATCGTCGTCAAGATGAGGGATACAGTTTGAACAGACTACTTCGCTATAGACTGACACCGGTCCTGGGTGCCATGGGACTCGGATGGTGGGCGTTGCAACGGCTCTCGCCGGTCGAATCGGGTGAGTGGGTGCTGGTGTGCATCGCCGCGGCAACATTGATCATCTACCCGCTCGATCCGATTCTCGATCCAAGGGATCGTGGACCACTGGAGGGGCCCAGATTCTGGACCTTGATCCGGCTGATCCTGGCAGCAGTCCTGTTCGTGATCGCGCTCATGGAACTTCGCCCGGTAACCCGAATCGTCGCCACTTCGGGGCTTCTATTATCGCTGCTCTATTCGATCCCCTTCGGCGCTCATCGAATCAAGGACCATTCTGCGCTCAAGATACCCTTCATCGGCATTGCCATTTCGCTGGCGTGTCTCGGCCTGCCCTGGCTTCAATCCGATTCGGCTGTTCTTCAGGATTCGATGGTGTTATTTGCGGTGATGTTGCTGCTCGTGATGTCAAACGTGATCGTTTGTGATATCCGCGACCACCGAAGAGACGTGGAAGCCGGTCTCAATACCATCGCGACCAGAGATTTATCCCGGGCTCGAAAAACTGTGGCAGTGATCTCATTGTTGATTTGCCTTTCAATAGGATATCTCCATGACGGGGAATCCATCCTGAGAGGTGCCGGGCTGGTGATGGCTGCCGTGGTGCTGGTGCTGGCTTCGAGACTGGATGGCAAAGATACGACGATGACTTTACTCGCAGATGGTGCCATGACCCTACCTGCGCTGCTGGAACTGATCATATCTCGAAACGGAGGTTAGTTTGTCACCATCGACCAGCGCACCGTATCCTCCACGGCAACTCCGATCGCTTCGATTCCAGAACCTCCACTGACCTCGACGCGAACCCGGGCGGTCGCTGCAGTCTCCACGCATTCAATCCAGGTCTCGGCAGCGGGCTCGAGTGTCGTGTCTGGTCCTCTGTAGACCTCTACCCAGCGATTCCATTCATCGAGGATCTCTACAGAAAGGAGTGCCTGTGGATCATCGCCCTGAACGATCACGATCGCCTCGGGCGTCACGGTGTTTCGTAACTCAAATTCTTGAATGTGGGAATCGTTCACGGAAGGGAAAGGAAGTTGAGGATCGGGTTGACTCACTGCGCTCACAGGAAGAGGAAGGTCAGGGGAGGCGGAGCGCTGGTGACGAAGGTATTCCATCTCGCTGCGAAGATCGTCGATCATCTGCTCGACCCTGGTCTCCTCGATCCTGGCGACTCGACGATGGAGAGCCTCGATGGCGCGTTGCTGTTTCGCGATCACTGACTGCTGTGCCTCCGCTTGCTGGTTCATGTCGAGGTCTTCCGCCTGTGGATCAGAGACCAGGAATATCGAGAAAACTCCCGTGATGACCAGAGTCAGGAACAATGCACGAAAGATCGGAAGCTGGGCCAGATTGGACATCGAGGTTTTCCTCCGTAGAAGAATACCCTGCCGGGCTGTTTTACGCACATCGCGTGGGGGTGCTTGCAGCCTTGCCCGGCATCCGCCTACGATGACCCCAACTACTGGGAGCCAACCAATGACCATGAGAACCGATACCGAAAGCCACCAATTTCATGTACTGGGTGCTGGTGAAGAAATACCACCAGCCTCTCCATCTCCAGATGAAGAGAGAGAGAGCTCAGTAGCACTCGATGAGCAACTCGATCATCTCTGGAAGGTGATCGTATGGAACGACCCTGTGAATCTGATGAGCTATGTCGTTTATGTCCTGCAAAAGTTGTTCGGCTACGACCTGGCCCATGCCACAACACTGATGCTGGAAGTTCACAATGATGGAAAGTCCATTGTGACGGTCACGGAGCGAGAAAAAGGTGAACGTTACATCGCAAATCTGCATTCATACGGTCTTCAGGCGACGATGGAACAGAATTGATGTCCAGGACATATTCGATTCGAACGGTATTGATGGTGTTGATGATTGGCGAAACCATCGCTGCCATCTTCATCACTGCTTGGCTCTGGTACGACAACGGACAAGCATCCGTAAAAAACCTGACCGAGGACCGCTGCCTTGAAATTTCTCTTCGCGTCGAGGAACAGCTTCACAATCTGATCACTACCGCACGAAACACTGCTGACACACAAAAGGATTTCGTCAGCGCAGGAATCATCGATCCAACTTCTGAACAGGATGTACAACGACTGCTGGATCATCAGCTTCGGCACCTGCGCAGGCATCGATTCCTGAGCACTGTTGGTATCGGATTCGCAGACGGTTCCTTCTTTGGAGCCCAGCGGGATCCAGACGGCGACCTTCAGGAATTGCGCAGCTTGCCTGGAGAAGATGTGCTGTATGAACGATCTCTCGACGAGGCTGAATCGAGCAGGAATGAGGGCTTCCAGGTCACTGCCAGACCCTGGTACAGGCAAGCCGTGGAAACCAACGGTCCCGGTTGGACCGGCATCTATCAGTTCTCTGGTACACCTCCTCAACTCGGAGCCTCAGCGTATCAGGTGATTCCAGGAATCGACCAGGAGGTCGCCGGTGTTGCACTCTGTGACATCACGCTTGGACCCATCGACCAGTTTCTTCGCGGTTTGAGGCTGACCGAAAATGGTAGCTCGCTGGTTTTCGACCCTGCAGGCCTACTGGTCGCCACCAGCAGGGGGAACTCTCTTCAGGAAGATAGTTCAGGAGCGCTGCACCGGGTGCGCGCGGCAGAGTGTGAAGACCGATTGATACGAGATACCATCACAAAGATGGAAACCAGCCTTGGCGACATTTCCAGCTGGCCAGCTTCTGGTGCACGTGAGATCGATACCGAAAATGGAAAGATCTTCACGGTCTGGTCCCCCCTGATCGGACAAGGTGGGATCAATCTGACATCATTGATCGCGATTCCCATCGACGATCTGGTCACTGAAATTTCTCAACGCACACGATCAACTGCTCTCGCGTTTCTGGCCCTGATTCTGGCGACTCTTCCCATCGTCTGGAGGACCGCGGCCGGAATCACTCGACCGGTTCGTGAACTCAACAGGGATATGAAGAAGATTGCCCGTTTCGAGATCGAAGGTGAGGCTGGAAGACCCTCACGGCTAACAGAATTGAATCAGATGCAAGAGCGAATGGAGGCGATGAGACACGCACTGGTCTCCTTTGAGAAATACGTTCCTTCCAGAGTCGTGCGACAACTGGTCACCAAGGACCTGGTCGCCAAACCCGGGATGGAAGAAGCCACTGCCTGCGTCTATTTCTCAGATGTCATCGGATTCACATCGATCGCCGAGACACTGCCGCCAGATCAACTGGTGAAGCTTGGAGGTGAATACCTCGAGGAGATGACTCAACAGATCCAGAAGCATGATGGGATTCTCGATAAGTTCATCGGCGATGCCATCATGGCCTTCTGGATTGCCGAGGTCGACGGAACTCGCGTGACTTCTCGTGCATGTAGAGCAGCCCTGGAATCCCAGAGAAGTCTTGCAGTGATGCGCGCTGACTGGTCGAAACGGTCATTACCTGAGTTGCGAGCTCGAATCGGACTTCACACAGGTGCTGTCCTTGTCGGCAATATTGGATCATCGAATCGGCTCAACTACACGGTTCTTGGTGACACGGTGAACCTCGCCAGCCGTCTCGAGGGGCTCAATCGGGTCTATGACACCGAGGTGATCGTCAGCGAAGAAGTCGCTGCTGTTGTGGCGGATGAGATGCACTGCAGGCTGTTGGATCAAGTCGCTGTCAAGGGTCGGCGCCAGGGGGGTGCCATCTACGAACTGGTCTGCGAAACAAACCTCGCCACCGATGAACAGATAGAAATCGCTTCGCTTCATCGAAGCGCCATGAGCCTGTATGACGATGGAGAATTCGCTTCAGCGGCTAAATCATTCAGGAACAACCAGACCCTGTTTCCTGACGACAAGGCCTCACAAGTGCTCGCTGAGCGATGCGAAATCATGTCAAAAAACCCTCCTGAAGACTGGACGGGCTTCGTCTCGCTCGACAGGAATATTCAGGACCAGAGTTGAGCCGCCATCTCCATCGAGATCGAGTCACCAGGCTCCCTTCAGCGCCATTCCGGTCATAACTTGCTTCAAAGCCCAAGACAGTGAAAATGAAACTGCAGAGATAATATCGTGTATCCCAGGAGTCGTGTTCACTGACGGAAGTAGTTCCTTGAAAACCCGATACGGCATCCCCTGGCCTTACCAATCTCGTTCTGCTTATCGTCATCACGATGATTCAGACCTTACCGATGAATGGCAACTGGAGGTATACCTTCACGCTCTCGAGTTGATGGGGCGTCACCAGTTCAGTCGGCTTCTCGACATCGGCTGCGGACCCTGTCGACTCCGGACAGGAGTCTGCTTCATCCGCCATGGAAACGAAGATACTGGGGTCCTCCCCGCAATCCATGTCACCAACGAGAATGGACATCTAAGCAGTTTTTCGAGTATATCTCGGGTACATTCGATGTCGTCGAACGTGGTACTTCGAACCACGAACAGTCGACGCAGATGCTCGTTTGCAAGAGGCGATGACAGAAAGGGCTAATCCGGATGCTCAACGCAACTCGCGATGAGGACGGTACTTTCAGGCTAGTTGGACATCCCGGCATCCTGAGGATCCTCTGGACGATTCCTGGGACGCTGCGGAAGATCATCGAGGATCCGGATGCCAACGCCAAGGCAACCAAGTGTCTCTTTCCCGATGCCTTCAGCGATCCGACAGCGCAGGCTGAACACGCCCGCCTTCTCGGTGATGATTTGAAAATTAGACAACTGCAAAAAGTCGCAGTCTTCGCGCGCGTCATCGCATCGAGCGATGCTGACATGGGGGAGATCAGAATACCTGAAGCAGATTTCGATGCATTTCTCGCTGTGCTCACTGACCTTCGATTGGTACTCGCTGTTGACATCGGGATCGAATCGGATGGGTGGGAAGAACTGTACGACGAGGACGAACTGGACGATCCCAGAATTCACCTGCTCAATCTCATCGCTGGGATGCAGCAATTGCTGCTGGAAGCAACCGGGCTTGTTGATATCGACCTGAACCTGGATGACACTGAAGGAACTTGATGGGGTATCTGGAAGGGGATTCATGGAGCAGCGTTCTGAAAAGAATTACACGGTCGCTGTGTGTCTATCTGGTGTTTTTGGTATTCTTGGCATACAACACTTCTATCTGGGTCGCTTCCTAGAGGGATCTTGTGATTTGGGCCTTTCCATTTTTGGATACTACAGTTTGATAAATGGTGAAGTTGTAATGGGTGTGATTGCACTCGCTATCGATGGAATACACACCTTCATTGTCACGATCCTGCTGCTCATCGGTTCATTTCATGATGGGCAAGGAAAACTGGTTTGCTACCCTGGCCAGAGATTGAAAGGTGAATCACATGTCTGAGATGCAAAAGAGTGACAAGGACTTTGTTCCTGCTGCACTACTTTGTTACTTTCTTGGGGTGCTAGGTATGCACCGCTTCTATACCGGGAAGATCTTCACTGGACTATTGATGATGTTTACATTCGGCGGAATGGGTATCTGGACGATGGTGGACATGGTCACTCTGATCACCGGCAGTTTTCGCGATGCGGACGGATTACCCCTCAACAGGTGAACCCGGAAAACATAACAGGTAGACGACTCCCGGATTCGATACCGCTGGAAATTATTAAACACCATGAAGCCTCGTGAACTGATCTACATGCTCGGCTTCAGGCCGAAACTCAAGGAGTACTCCCACACCGTGGTCGAGTACGACTTGCCCATCGATGGCTGGATCAAATACGCTCAGTGGCAACACCCCGCAGAAAGCACCAAGCCGGTGCGCCAGGATGAGATCACCGAATTGAGATCCTTCCTCAATCCGGGGGATGTGGCCATCGATATCGGCGCCCATACCGGCGATACCGCGCTTCCGATGGCTCTGGCCACCGGTCCTGGTGGTTGTGTTCTTGCACTGGAACCCAATCCCCATGTGTACCGTGTGCTGGAGATCAACGCAGATCTCAACCGGGAACGTGGAACGATCATCCCGTTAAAATTTGCAGCCACACCGGAGGACGGTGAGTTCGATTTCGAGTACTCCGATGAAGGCTACTGCAACGGTGGGCTGCATGTTGGCATCAGCAAGTGGCGCCACGGCCATGCATTCAAGCTGAAGGTAGAGGGCAAACACCTCCCGACCTACCTCACGCAACATCACCCCGACCTGATCGGAAAACTCCGCTTCATCAAGGTCGATGCAGAGGGGTTCGATGACCAGATCCTGCGATCGATGACGGATCTGATCCAATCGACCAGGCCATTCATCAAGGCGGAAATCTTCAAACTGACCACGCAACCTCAACGAGAGCACCTGTTCGACTTCCTTGACGCGCACGATTATCAGGTGCACAGGGTCATCGACGATCTGAACTACCGAGGACCGATTCTGAGTCGCGGCGACCTGATGCAGGTGCCTCACTATGATGTCTTTTGCGATCCCGGTAACTGACTCGACTCAGTCCAGAAAATAACGCTCCCCCACCTCAGCAACCGCGAATCCGCGCCGTTTGATCTCGGCGCGAACCGACCGATCTCGAAGTGCCGGGTTGGTGTGGTTGAGGTGAATGAAACGAAAGCGCCCGGGCGCTTCGAGCGCGTCGTCTGCAAGATGCTCCATCGTGACCACCATCGGAGGGTGAGGAATCTCCGACAGATCTCTACCTGGAAGTTCTCTGCCATCGTAGAAGGTCGCATCGAGATAACAGAGATCCGCACCATCGATCAGGAGATCGAGAACGCCATCTTTCCACCCATCGACATCCGGGCAGAAGACAACTGTACGTCTCGGCCCCTCGATGCGCCAAGCGACCGTATCGGAGAACTCATCACGGTGCTGAACGCCATGCGGGGTTGCCGTCACTCCGGGAAATACCTCAACTGACTGTCCCTTCTCGATCACTTGAAGATCGATCTGATGCAACTGTACCAGCTGGCTCCAGGGACCATTTTCTCGCAGAAAACTGGCCATCCTGGATGTGCAATGCACTTTCACCGCATCGGTCGATGCCACCTCGCGACCCAGATGAATCAACCCGGTGTAATGTCCGATATGCGCATGGGTCAGCAGCAGTGCATCGATCGGGCGACGACCTTCATTGGCCAGCCCCGTCAGGTCGCGAAGCAATGACAACTGCTCCTCGATCGCCGGAGTCGCCTCGATCAGAACCGTTTTCCCCGAGGAGTGATCCACCAGTGCAAGACAGGCGGGCCCGAGACGGATTCCATCCCTGCGCGCGGCAATACAGCACGGTTTTTGACAACCTAGGTGAGGAACTCCGCCATCCTGGGCAATCCCCAGCACGATCAGCTCGATTCCTGAACGATCCTGCCGCAGATCGCTGCCATGGCAGCCCATCTGCAGAAGGATCAAGGCAGTCAGAATTATCGATCGCTTCACTGCCCCGTGGCGTTCTGTGTCGTGCCAGGCAACTCATGGATTCTGATGTTCCGGAACTGAATGGGAGTCCCCTCCGACTGCAAGCAGATGGGTCCAGGAACCTCGGCACAGTCGCTGGCGGTATTGACCACCTTGCCGTTGACCATCAACACCACATCACCATCGATACAATGGATCTCGTAGTGATTCCACTGGCCCACTTCATTCTCGTTCATCTCCATGTGCTTGGTGTTTCGACCGCGTGTCCGAGCGGGATCAGTTTTCATCGGAAACTCTCCGATACACCAGAAATCTCCAGCACTTCCAGACTGCAACTGGGCCTCGATACTCTTGGGCCACACCTTGTGCTCTCCCACCTGGCGGAAAAGAACACCTGAGTTGCCGCCTTTTTTCGTGACAGGGTCCCAGCGCCAATCGACCTCCAGAACGAAGTTCTGATAGGCCCGATCGGTATAGATGTATCCGGCTGGTTTTCCGACACAGGAGATGATCCCGTCAGCAACCGACCACACCTGGTCCATCTTGCCGTCGTTATTGAGATACGCCGACCAGCCATCCATGTTGTAGCCATTGAACAACTGCACCGATTCGGAAGAAAAACGCCAGCGTTGCGCTGCCGGTATCTCTCGGATCTTGATGGAGCGAAACCAGACATCGTTGCCATGATCCTGGAGGACGATGTGTCCCTTCTTGACGGTGCCAAAATCTGTCCAGGCGTTGAACTTGCTGGCTGCAACCCGTCGATTCCAGTCCACAGAACCGATCTTGGCCCGCAAGACCATCACTCCGTTGACCCAGTGCTCGACATTCCCGGCACAATGAACAATGCGAGCATGGTTCACCTCGCCTACCGCATTCAACTTCTTGTTCATCGGAGCGTAGAGCGCATACAGTCCTCCAGAGGAGGTGTTGCTGCTGGAGGTCAGATCATCGTCGCCATAGATCTGGTATTCGGGCGCGGAGAAATAGGACGCGCCATTGTTTTCGTTGGCCAGATACATGATTCCGCTGTTCGACCCCGCATTCGCCTTCCACTCCAGTTCGAGCTCGAAATCGTCGTACTGATCCATCGTGACGATGTCTCCGCCACCGCCACCTGCGGTGACTTGCAACCAGCCGTCATCCATCTTCCAGCCCTGGTCAGGGAAGGTATCTTTTCTATATCCCCTCCACGAAGAAAGAGAAGTTCCATCGAACAGGCTGACCCATCCATCCTGAGAATCTCCCATTGGTAACACCTCAGGTTGACTCGCATCCATCGGAAGTGGAGCCAGTAGGAGCGCTACCAACAGCACAATCACCCCCACGACCATCGCAAAGTATCCAGAAAAGGACTTGGTGAAGCGTGACATGTTGTTCCTCCGTCATCGGCAGCCTGTATCTGTAGCCTGGTCCCGGGAACTGCCCGGTCACCGAGGTCGTGCAAGATGCCAAGGTACGATGGCGACACGCCCGGTCAATGCAGTACATCCGCTGCAGAAACAGCACTGGAGTCGGACCTGATCCTGTGAAGGATGGCCCCAGGAAGAGGGGTGCCATGAATCTCTTGCTGTTGTCGATGCTGACACTGGCCCAGACCCCCGAATCGACTCATATCGACAGAGAAGTCGAGGGTTGGACGATTCGGGTCGAAAAGCGACTACTTGAACAGGAGCCATCTCTCGCTGAAGAGGCGTTGTCTCTGGCTGAGATGCAACTTCGGGACCTGGTCTGGGTGCTACCACCTGAACGGGTCGAGGAACTGCGCCGGGTCAAGATCGTGATGGATCTGGACCGCCCCGGAATCAAGGGCTTGCAGTATCACCCCGACCTCGGTTGGTTAAAAAAAGGCGGGCATGCCCTCGATCTCCACAAGGTCGTTCACATCCCCCAGGTACGCTCATACATCCGACTCAAACGATCCAATGTCCAGCCCTGGGTCATGCTTCATGAGATGGCACATGCATGGCACGACCAGGTCGTCACCTTCAAGGATCCGGAGATTCTTGCCGCGTTTCAGTCCGCGGTTGAATCGAAGAGATATGAAGAAGTGCTTCACATGAATGGTCGTATCCGACGCCACTACTCGCTGACAGATCACAAGGAGTACTTTGCCGAAGGAACCGAGGCTTTCGTGGGGACCAATGATTTCTACCCTTTTGTGAGACCGGAACTGAAGCAACACGATCCTGAACTTCATTCACTGCTGCAGAAGATCTGGGGAAGGCCCTGAGATGATTCATTGCATCGCCTGTTTCCTGGTCATGATGCTTCCAACCCTGGACTCTCGCGAACTGCTTTCAGATTTGCCAGTGGAACCTCTTCTGACTCTGGAAGAGCGCACTGACTGGTTGGTCGATCCCACGCCCTATCGTGCCGGAGTCTTCCGGGGCAACAACGCTGATGAGATCATCCTCTCAAACGGGCTGGTGCGCCGCACTTTCCGCATCGCTCCCAATCTGGCCACGGTAGCCATCGATAATCTGGTCACCGGAGAATCGGTGCTACGTTCAGTGCGCCCGGAAGCTCAGGTCGTCATCGACGGGGTCGCCCTTGATGTCGGGGGTCTGACCGGACAACCGAATCATGCCTTCCTCCGTGAGCAGTGGATCGAAGACATGGAATCCGATCCTGCTGCTTTTCAATTTCTACGTTTCGAAATCGGCTTCCCAAAGGAACGATTTGCATGGAAAAAAGTTCGCCATCATTCCCCTGATGTGCAGTGGCCACCACGCGGTGTTTCACTTCGATTTGATCTGGTCCCTCCCAGCAAACCTGGAATCGACCAACTTGCCGACGAATCCGTGATGATCTCGGTTCACTATGAACTCTATGACGGCATCCCTTGCTTCAGCAAGTGGCTGAGCGTCCACAATCGCACCGATCAGAAGATCACCATCGATCGGTTCACCAGTGAGATCATCGCTGCCGTAGAACACACATCACGAGTTGAAGATCGATCGGTCCACTATCCGACTCCAGATCTTCTGGTCGAGACGGACTACGCATTTTCTGGAATGGATCCCGAGACTGTGACTCGCTATTCGGTCCATTGGGAATTCGATCCGTTGTTCAGTTCGCAGGTCAATTACCTGCGGCAAACGCCCTGTCTCTTGAAGGTTCAGCCGACGGTCGGTCCCGATCAAGATCTGGCTCCAGGGGAACAGTTCCAATCATTTCGCGCCTTCGTGCTTCCTTACGATGGAGGTAACAGGGAACGAAAAGGCCTGGCTCGAAGGCGCATGTATCGCATCATTTCACCGTGGACCACTGAGAACCCGCTGATGATGCACGCACGATATGCCGACTGGGATCGAATAAAACTGGCCATCGATCAGTGTGCCGAGGTCGGGTTCGAGATGGTCATCATGACATTTGGCAGCGGTTTTCAGATCGAGAACGAGAGCGAGGAGTACATCAAGAAGATGAAAAGCTACGCCGATTACGCTCGTTCGAGAGGCATAGAGATCGGTGGCTATTCGTTGCTGTCGAGTCGGTCCATCGGCAACGGCAACGATATCGTCTCACCAGCGGGAACATCTCCAACCCATGGTTCCTGCCCCGCTCTAGCCAGCGAGTGGGGACAAGAATACTTCCGGAAGTTGTACCAGTTCTTCGAGAAAACAGGGATGCGGCTGCTCGAACATGACGGTTCATACCCCGGTGATATCGATGTCACCGAGAGGCTCCCACTCCAGAAGGGAGAAAAGGACTCTCGCTGGGTACAGTGGCAGATCATCACGGACTTCTACAAGTGGTGCCGCGCCAACGGCGTGTACCTCAACGTCCCCGACTACTACTACCTCGCCGGATCCAACAAGTGCGCAATGGGATACAGGGAAGTCAACTGGAGCCTGCCCAGGGATCAGCAGGTGATACACACCCGCCAGAACATCTACGATGGCACCTGGACCAAGAACGGATCGATGGGATGGATGTTCGTCCCCCTGACCCAGTATCACGGCGGGGGTGCAGCAGCAACGATAGAACCGCTATCGCAGCATATCGATCACTACCAGAGAATCATGATGAGCAATCTCGGCGCGGGTGTTCAGGCTTGCTACCGCGGACCGCGACTATTCGACACCGATGCTACGCGAACAATGGTCAAGGAAAGTGTCGACTGGTTCAAGAAACACCGTCAGGTTCTCGAGGGGGATCTGATTCATCTCCGAAGAGCAGACGCCAGAGATCTCGACTACTGGTTGATGGTGAATCCAGCTGCCGCAGAGAAGGGCCTCTTGATGATCTTCAATCCGCTCGATGTACCCATGACGAAGAAACTCCGAATTCCACTTTACTACACGGGACTCGTCGAGAGTGCCCGTGTCCGGGTTGAGGACGGAAGTCCACACAATATTGGGCTACTACGAGATGGCTCCATCGATCTGGAGGTCACTGTCGTGGCGGGCGGATACAGTTGGATCACCTTCGAGTGAACTCCTTCCTGACCATTTCCAGAGGCGAGATCGTCGACTAGGATGAAGGTTCTGGATCAACCTGTTCACGCTGGGAGTTGTCTTGAAGCTCACAATGGCCATCTCGATGATGCTCTCCTTCACCTGTTCAGGAGTCCTTGCACAGGCACCTCAGTTCAGTAACGAGACTGCCAGTGCAGGCCTCGCCGGCGTGACCTTCATTCCCGGCGTCTACAACCACCCCACCTACACAGGTCCCGTGGTTTGCGGTGATTTTGATCGCGATGGGTGGCAGGATCTGTTCGTTCCTAGTGGCGGAGGCGCTGGCATCCCGGACCACCTCTTCATCAATGATGGAGACGGTACCTTTACCGATCGAGCCGCAGAATGGGGTCTGACCGATGTGCACATGGGAAAAGGTGCAGCAGTCGGGGACTTCAACAACGATGGGTGGCTCGACATCTATGTCACGAGTGCTGGCAGTGGGATTACCGGGACGCCTGGGAATCATCGACTCTATCGGAATTCTGGCTCGGGTACGTTTACGAATGTTGCAGTTTCCGCAGGAGTAAATGTCACTTCCAGTATCGAAGATGGTTTTGGATGCTGCTTCGGAGATTACGACCTGGACGGCGATCTCGACCTGTTCGTTGCAGGATTCGCCAGTAACAACAGCGGCAACAGGCTGTTTCGAAACAACGGCAACGAAACTTTCACCGACATGACAGCGGCCATCGGCCTCTTCTCCGGAATTTCCGGGACCTCCGGATTTGCTCCACGGTTTCAAGATATGAATGGCGATTTTTATCCAGAATTACTGCTGGTCGCAGACTTTGGTACCAGTCACTACTTTCGTAACGACACCGATGGCACGTTCACGGAGATGGCGAATGGCGCCAACACAGCCCAGGAAGAAAATGGCATGGGGCAGACGGTGGGAGACTACAACAACGACGGTCTCATCGACTGGTATGTCACTTCCATCTACCGCCCCAACATCGGTTGGACCGGCAACAAGCTTTACATCAACCTGGGGAATCATTCCTACCAGGAAATCTCAGGCAGCGCGGGTGTCGACGATGGAGGATACGGCTGGGGTGCCATCTCCATCGATGTCGATCATGATCGCTTCGTCGACATCATCGAGACCAACGGTGCTGGTGGACAGTTCGACAATGAGCAGTCTTATTTCTTCAGAAATCTCGGCAATAACACATTCAACGAACAATCGATTGCGTCCGGTTTGATACACGACGGGTTTGGTCGTGGCATCTTGAACTTCGACAGCGATAACGACGGCGACCAAGATGTTGTGATCGCAGGGAACTATGAGAATCTTCGTTACTTCAGGAATGACACTCCTGTGGGAGATAGACACTGGGTGAGAATCTTCCTCGATAACGACGGAAGTCCAGATGTCGCTGCGGATGGAGTGGGCGCCAAGGTGCATGTCATCACGGACAGCGGTTCCCTGTATCGCTGGATTGATGTTGGAGACAACTTCATCTCCCAGAGCGAGATGTCTGCTCATTTCGGACTTGGCTTTGACGATCAGATCAGTGAGATACGGGTCATCTGGCCCGACGGCCTGGTTCAGAGTGGAAACAACTTTTCTGTCGATCAGATCATCACCTGGCACCGCGGCTCTGATTCGCTCATCCGTGGCGATGCCAACACTGATCTACAGATCGACATCTCGGATCCGGTGCTGATTCTCGGGCACCTATTCGGAGGAGCAGTATTGCCCTGTCAGGAAGCCGCAGAAGTCAATGGTGACGGCTCTCTCGACATCTCGGATCCGGTCTACCTGCTCGGGTACACCTTCGGGGGAGGCGCTGCTCCTCCCGCTCCCTTCCCGGCGTGTGGAGTGGCGGCTTCCACCTTCCCCTGT
>Ga0310120_10001125_pt1 | contig 20284 bp, 18 predicted proteins | sample CB27_AW_983_MG_FD_203506 | JGI IMG/M metagenome (GOLD analysis project Ga0310120, IMG submission 203506) | Marine microbial communities from Western Arctic Ocean, Canada - CB27_AW_983 | ecosystem: Environmental > Aquatic > Marine > Oceanic | place: Canada: Western Arctic Ocean | collected...
ATCTAGGTCATTGACAGCGATCCGTGCGCCCTGAGCTGCAAGAGATCGGGCAATTCCGGCTCCCATGCCCCGGCCTGCTCCTGTGACCAGCGCGATTTTTCTCGTCAACTCGAACATTGTGCCCTCCTGCTTGGGAGTCCGGCGAACTGTAAAATCCGCTGAGAAGTTTGAGTCTCGTGAACTGCCGGGTGGAAGACCAATCTATAAGACCAATCTATAAGGTCAATCTATAAGGTCAATCTAAAAGGTCAATCCATAAGACCAATCTAAAAGGTCAATCCATAAGACCAATCTATAAGACCAATCTAGAAGTTCAACCCAAAGCCGAGACTGAGGGAGATATCGTCCTTCTTGGGTGTCGACCCGTCCGACTGTTGCGTGGGGTTCCCGATGCGAGTCCAGTTCAGCGTAGAGTTGACGGTCAGATATTTTGTAATGTCGATTTCGAGGCTGATAATGGCCTGCTGGTCCAAGCCGGATCTGCCTGAAGTGGGCAGGGTGAGGCCGTAACTCGTATCGAGAGTAATGTCGCCGGTGATATCCCAGTTTGCGTTCGTCCTTGCGCTTACCGCGAAGGAACCGGAAGTGTTTTTCTGGCCGGGTAGGGTGGAGATGAACTGGACGTACTGGTACTGCACCAGCGCGGTGACTTCCCAGTCGATGTTGCTTCGCTGGGCGAGCTGGTAGCCCATTCCTGCCCCGGGCCTAACTCGAAAGTCAATATTCGCAAATTCGTCGGTGTAATACTCAAGAACGGTTGGAATCAGGAAAAAACGATCCTTGATAAAGAGATCCGCCTCGAAGGCCATCTTCTGATTTTCGACGTTGGTCACGTTGTTGGTTTGTCCGAAATTCCCGTAATAGCTCGTATCGAGCCGGAGGAACGCACCTCGGCGCGTCAGGCTTGCCTGAAGATTGGCATTCACCTGGCTCGTGTTGCCCGAACTTGAAGAGATTCCGGCGCTTACTTTTCCGGACCACAGCATTAGTTCATTTTTGTTACCGACTACGAGGGAGATCAGTGCTTGGCGCGGGTAGACCTCGCGGCCCGTATCAGTCTCGATCACCACTGAGTCTCGGGTGATTTGGCCAACGCCGACGACGACTCTTTGTTCGGTAAAGACGAAAGTGTTAAGGGCGGTGGAGTAAGTGTGAACGACGTCCTTCATCTTGAGATCGAGGTCATCGAACTTATCGCTGTCGAACTTCATCTGGTCGTTGCGAACACCGTCGATGGTTCCCTTGAGCCACTCGCCGGTGTTCAAGAGGACCCACTCCCACTTGGCCGGCTTTAGGTCGCCGGGATACCACCGGGGTGCCCCGGAAGTGAAAGTTGAGGGAGCCGATGAGGGCGTGCCGGGCCCGGGTTCCGGTTGCCCGTTGACGCTCTCATCGGGGAGCGAGACCGTTCCCGCCTCCGCGGCAAGCGCCGGCTGAGCCTGGCCGAGGCCGAGCATGCATGCGCCGATGAGGAGTCCGAAAAAGAGGCGCGATCGAAGGTTGCTAGTCATAGGGCGTAGGATTCTTACACGATCGTCCCGATTTCGGAAGGGGCCACCCGTGCGAACTTTCGCTCGGGCCCGGGTGGCCCATCGGGGAACCGGGCCTAGTCTTCGAACTCAAGGCCCGCGAAGCTTCCGTCGGCTCGCCAGTTCGCCAACAGCTTGAAAAATTCGATGGAGCCGCCGCCGTAGGGGGCTGCGCGTGAGGCCGTAGGGTTCGGTTGGCCTTCATTGTTGTAGTAGCCCGGGGTGCAGTCATTGCTGCCCAGAGCGCCCATGGCTCCGACTCCCTTCTCGATAATGGTTTCGACCCAGGCTTGTTCAGCGACCTGGGAGACCTCAACGGTCTTGCTGCCCTTTTTGAGGGTATGACCGATGACATGGGCGATATGGGTGGTGAGTTCCTCAAGCAGGTGAGGGAAATTGGCCGTAAAGGCGGCCTGGTTCATGTGCATGAGGAAGCAGTTCGGGAAACCCCGACTCTGCATGCCGTGAAGCGAGCTCATCCCCTCGGCCCATTTGTCGCCCAGGGCTACTCCGTCTCGTCCGAGAATCTCGTATCCGGCCCGGCGGGCGTAGGAGGTGCCGACCTCGAAGCCCGTGGCGAAGATGATGCAGTCGACTTCGTACTCCACGCCCTGGACAACCAGTCCGCCTTCAGTGATTCGCTCGACCCCTTTGCCATCGGTGTCGACAAGCTGGACGTTTTTCCGGTTGAAAGTGGGAAGGTATTCGTCATTGAACGTAGGGCGCTTGCAGAACATTTGATAGTAGGGCTTGAGTTGTTCGGCCACCGCCGGGTCTTCGACCAGCGCGTCTACCCGATCTCGGATTTCATTCATCTTGTCGAAGTTGGCCATCTCCATGATGTGGGGGACGTCAACGTCTCCAGCGGATGTCGCCTCCTTGAATCGATTGACCATTTTTCCAATCAGGTCGGTCCAGCCGTCGTGCACCAGATCCTCGCTTTGCGGAACGCCGGAAACCAGTCCGTTGAAGTTCTCCATTCGGTGTTTGTGCCAGCCTGGATTGAGGTTCGTGGCCCACTCTGGGTCGGTGGGTGAATTGCCTCTCACGTCCACAGAAGAGGGCGTACGCTGGAAGACAAAGAGCTGCTCGGCTGTCTGACCCAGGAAGGGGACGCATTGGATCGCCGTTGCCCCGGTCCCGATGACGGCGACTCGTTTGTCTGCCAGGCGGTCGAGATCGCCTTCGGGGCCGCCCCCCGTGTATTCGTAGTCCCAGCGACTGGTGTGGAACGTATGCCCCTTGTAGTCGTGGATCCCCGGGATCCCTGGGAGCTTGGGTCGGTTCAACGGACCGTTGGCCATGGCGACAAAGCGGGCTCGGATTTGATCGTTCCGATTGGTTGAAATGATCCAGCGCGAGCACTCGGCATCCCACTGCATGCCCGTGACCTCGGTTTGGAAGAGGGCCCCCTCGTAGAGATTGTAGTGACGCCCGATGGCCTGGCTGTACTCAAGAATTTCTTTCGCCCGGGCATATTTTTCGGTCGGCACATAACCCAGTTCCTCAAGGAGGGGCAAGTAGATGTACGACTCAATGTCGCATTGTGCGCCGGGGTAACGGTTCCAGTACCAGGTGCCCCCGAAATCGCCTCCCTTCTCGATGATCCTGATATCGTCGACTCCCGCATCGCGCAGGCGTGCGCCGGCTTGGAGTCCGCCGAATCCGCCACCGACAACCAATACATCGACGTCGTCGGTGAGGGGTTCCCGTTCGATCATTTGGTCGAGGTAGGGGTCGTCCACGTAGTGGCTGAACTGGCCGTCGACTTGAACGTACTGCTCGTTGCCATCGGAACGCAGGCGCTTCTGGCGTTCTGCCCGGTATCGCTCGCGAAGGGCCTCGGGATCGAATTCCTTGAAAGGGGTATCGGCGGTGGAGGGTGTCGTGTCTTCGGGTGCACTGCTCATGATTGATCTTTCTTTGGAATGAAGTTTGAGGAGCTTTTTCGGGGAGCCGGTGGCCGCTGATCGAGGTGATGGAATGGGTGATGGAATGAATGGGGTGGTGGGGTGGTGGGGTGGTGGGGTGGTGAGGTGATGAGGTGATGGGGACAGAGCCTATGCCTTGCTGGCTGAGATTCGGGATCGAGTGGGTCCTGGCTCGGGGGCTCCACGGAAACCCATGCCGCTCCGGATCATGTTTAGGAAAATGTCAACGACCGGTTCATCTCCAGGGTAGGGATCGGACTCAATCAGGCGGTCCAGAAATTGGTAGGCACCGAGTACGAAATATCCCCGTATACGAATTTCCGAGTCGGGGACGGGTTCCAGGCTGCCTTCTTTAATTGCGCTGCGAACCCGCAGGGTGAAATCCTTGATCCACGCTTCGACTCCGCGCTTGTAGAGAACGGGGTCATGAAGTCGGACCTCTTCGGCCAATTGAGCGTAGGAGGGGTTGGCGCGCAGGTAGGCGAGGTAGATGAGCAGTCCGGCTCGCTCCCGCTGGAAGAAATCGTCGGAGTTGGCGGTTGAAGCGAAGACCAGTTTCGATCGGAAACCTTTGATGAGTCCCACCATGGACTGGCGAAGGAGTTCTTCCTTTGATCCGAAGTGGTAGTTGAGCACGCCTACGGCCACCCCCGCCCGAGCGGCAATGCGCGCGACCGATGTGCCTTGGAAGCCCGCCTCGGTCGCCTCGGCCAAGGCGGCCTCGAGAATTCGGCTGCGTGTTTCGTCCGAGCGCCGATATCCGGTCCGGGGGCGTCCAGTCGGGGTCTGTGCTTTCAGGGCTTTTGACACCATTGCTGAATACTGAATCAGTTTTCAATATATTTCAAGAGGGCTGGCGCGCCCCTGGGATCGCGAGCCCGTTCGACCCAGACCGCCCTCGTTCGGCGGGGCTGGGGCCGGGGGTCGGGGCAGGATTTTCGCGGCCGGCTTGGGTTCGCGTTGACTGTCCCGGGGATCGGAGATAAGAATGCCCCCACAATGGGAAAAGCAAAAAATATCTTCTACGCGCAATCCGGCGGGGTGACCGCGGTGATCAATGCCTCTGCCTGTGGGGTGATCGAAACCGCGAAGAAACACCGGAGCCGGATTGGCAAAGTTCTGGCCGGGCGCAACGGGATTATTGGAGCGCTGACCGAGGACCTGATCGACACCAGTCGTGAAAAGCCGTCGGCCATTGCGGCTCTTCGGCACACGCCCTCGGGCGCGTTCGGATCCTGCCGGTACAAGTTGAAGAGTCTCGAGGAGAATCGCGCGGAGTACGAACGGCTCATCGAGGTCTTCAAGGCCCACGATATCGGCTACTTCTTTTATAACGGCGGCGGCGACTCCGCGGATACTTGTCTCAAGGTTTCCCAACTGTCCAAGAGCCTGGGCTATCCGATCCAGGCCGTGCATATCCCGAAGACCGTGGACAATGACCTCCCCATGACGGACAACTGCCCCGGGTTCGGCTCGGTGGCCAAGTACATCGCTGTCTCCACCCGAGAGGCCAGCCTGGATGTCATGTCCATGTGCAAGACCTCAACCAAGGTTTTCATTCTCGAGGTGATGGGGAGGCATGCCGGCTGGATCGCCGCAGCCGGTGGCCTGGCATCGACGAAGGGCGCCGAACTGCCCATCGTGATTCTGTTTCCCGAGATTGTTTTCGACCGTAAACGGTTCATGGCGTTGGTGGAGCGAAAGATCCGGAAGCACGGTTTCTGCTCGGTGGTCGTGTCGGAAGGGGTTCGCAGCCCGGACGGAAAATTCCTTGCGGACCAGGGGTTGCGCGACGCTTTTGGTCATGCCCAGCTTGGTGGCGTGGCCCCGGCGCTTGCATCAATGGTCAAGCAGGATCTTGATGTCAAGTACCACTGGGCCGTTGCGGACTATCTCCAGCGTTCCGCCCGGCATATCGCGTCAAAGACCGATGTGGAACAGGCCTATGCGGTGGGGAAGGTTGCGGTTGAATTCGCCCTCAAGGGGAAGAACGGGGTGATGCCTGGGATCGTGCGAACTTCCAATCATCCCTATCGCTGGAAAATCCAGGAAGCCTCCCTCGCTCGAGTCGCCAATCGAGAGAAATTGATGCCGCGCAGTTTTATTTCCCGGGACGGCTTCGGGATCACTGCACGATGTCGCGAATATCTGGAGCCACTGATCAAGGGTGAAGCCTATCCGCCCTATCGTGACGGACTGCCCGTATACGTGCGGCTGAAAAACCTCCCGGTCCCGAAGAAATTGTCCGAGGGTTTTGAGGTCGGCTGATCGCGTGGGGCGCCGCCCGCCTTTTGCCTCTTCCGCCTTTTGCCTCTTCCGCCTCTTCCCTATGATGGCCCAGCCCGCACTGGAGGCCTGCCAGGCTTCGAGGATTGAAACATAGTCTCTGCCTTCGGCAGCCAGAAAAGAGAGAATCCATCATGGACTACACATGTTTTGAAGTCGATCTGTCTGAAAAGGTCGCGCACATTCAACTCAATCGGCCGGAAGCCTTCAACAGCATGGTTCCCGAGTTCTGGACCGAACTGCCTGCGATCGTTGAAGAGTTCGATGCCAGTGGGGAGGCGCGGGCGATCGTGATTTCCTCCACGGGCAAGCACTTTACAGCGGGCATGGATCTAGGTGTGTTCGGGTCAGGAGGGCTTGAATCCGAGGAGAGAGCCGAGCGCGGGCGCCGGAGAGCGGACTTCGTCGTCGACTTCTCCACCTGCAGAATTCCTTCAGCTGCCTGGACAGGGCCCGGGTGCCGGTGCTGGCAGCCATACAGGGCGGGTGCATCGGCGGCGGAGTGGATCTGATTTCGGCATGCGATATGCGTTACTGCACCCAAGACGCTTTTTTCTGCATTCAGGAGATCAATATCGGGATGACGGCGGACGTGGGTACGTTCCCTCGACTTCCGCATATTATTCCCCAAGGCCTTGTTCGGGAACTCGCCTATACGGGGCGTCGCCTCTCGGCCCAGGAAGCCCGGGATTCCGGCTTGGTCAATTGCGTCTACGACAGCCACGAAGCATTGGTGGAGGGTGTGATGGGCAAGGCCTTGGATATCGCGGCGCGCTCGCCGCTGGCCGTTTGGGGCAGCAAGGAGATGCTCAACTACGCCCGGGATCACAGCATTGCCGATGGCCTCGACTACATCGCGACTTGGCAGACCGGCATGCTTCATCCCGATGATATGATCGAGTCCTTCAAGGCAAAGAAGGAAGGGCGGGAAGCCGACTACCCGGATCTACTTCCCGACAAGAATAAGCTCTGAGCCATGCTCGGCCCGGCAAGGGCGAAGTCATTGACCGAAGAGTCCGCCGATTCCTTTCTTGCCTCCGAGCCCCTTGAGCAGGCCGCCGGCTTCGCCCTCGGCCTGCTTCATCAATCCCCCGGTGGCTTTGTCGAGCTCCTGGGTCACCAAGGCCTTGGCTTTTCCTTGGAGAACGCCTCCCGCCGCCTTGGAGAGCGAAGCAAATATCGCCTGTTCGTTGACGATGAGGCTGAGGTTGTCCAAGGGGCCGCGGACGCGAACGGGAACCTCCAGTCGGTCGATGGGAAGATTCTGGCCCGAGAACTTCACAGTGGTGTTCCTTACCGTGACGGCCACGGGTAAATCGAGCCACGCCCCGCCTTTGTCCTCGATTTGGCCTTCGACCAGGATGTCGACAGTCCCCCCCGAGACCGTTCCCGGGTTCGCGGAAAGTTGCCCGGCCAACTCGTCGGTGGGAAGGTTCGACAAGGCGATTTTTACGCGATTGGCCCCGCCCCGTGCCGAGGCGCCATCGAGGACCAAGGCCAGATCGATGCTTTTGTCCTTGGACTGCACGCTCAGGGTGGGCCCTTGAGCGACTAGGTGGGGTTGGGTGGAGAGGTGGCGTGCCTGGATGTCGAGAGTTTCCCCGCCGAGCAGCGTGGTGGTGGTATTGGGGGCATGAATCCAGTCCACCTGAAGCGTGGGTGCGCCTTGGATCAGATGGTGGGCCCGCACGTGTACGTAGCCCTGGGCCTGAATCTCGCGGTCGAGCCATTCGTCCAAGGTCATCGCTTCGGGCTCTTCAGGGCTCCCGTCCTCGGAGTCTCCCTCTCGGAGTCGGGTCAATAGATCTCCGCCGCCGCTGCGCGATACCGCGTCGAGCCAGGTCTTGATCTGGCTCATTCGCTTCTTCCAATCCCCCGCTTGGGCGAGGTAGTCGTCCAGATCCTTTTCGCTCCCGGTCTCCGGGGCGGGTTTCGGCTCCGGGGGAGGGCCGATGAGCCGGCCCGGAGTCGTTCGAGCCAGTCCGTGGGCCCCGCCGTCGATTTCAATCTTGTCGATGCGCACGCGCTTTCGCAGAAGGTCCGCGGCGCTGATGTCCATGGTGATTCGCTGGGCACGAAAGAGATCGGTGCCGAGGGCATTGGGGTCGGCGATGGCCAGGCCGGTGACCGAGAATGCGCCCGCCTCGAGGTCCAACTCCGCAGAACCGATGTCCACCGTGGCGCCATTGGCTTTTTGCAGGGCGCTCCGAAGCCAGTCGGCGGCCAGGGGACCATCCAGCGCCAGGAATCCCGCATAGACCGCGGCCACCAAGGCGAGGGCTACGGCCACCCCCGAGATTCGAATCGGGGCCGATTTTGGGTTCAGGAGTTCGGCGTATCCCGAAGTGGGGACTCCCCCCAAAAGCAATCGGATCAGGAGGCGAGTGGCTCGATTCTCGAGCACGGCGTTGAAGGTCCCCGAGTCGGCCTCGGCCCGGGCGAGCCGAGACCGGATGCCCGTCACGGTCCGGCTCAAGCCAAGCCCGAGGAGCCCGCCCGTCAAGGCGCCAAGAACGAGGCCGCCGGTGGTCACATAATATTCGAAACCGAATAGGGCGAGTACCGGCGCATTGATGAGTGTGGCGAAGAGGCCCTGGGTCGGGCCATCGAGCAGGAGCCTGCCCACGGCGAAGGTGAGGGGCATCAGGAGAAGAGAACAGAGCTTGCTGAGGAGGCCGACGGCAGCGGCTAGCCCGAGGTTGCAGTTGAAAATCAGCAGAAGCAGGGAGAGTCCGACAATTGTGCCCGCTGCCTGGCCGAATCCGGGCATGAAGCCCAGCATGCCGCCCACAACGCACGCCAGGATGATCTGGGGGGGCGAGGTGCTTCCGAGCAGGACTTTGGCGATGTTTTTGGGGAGCATTCAAGGTCTCTTTTCTTTGGCGAGCGCAGCCGGTCGCGCGGGTTCAGGGGCTTGGTGGGTGCTCGAGGGGGCCGGGTTGCGCGTGGTCAAATTTTCCAAGAACCAAGCGGCCAACGGATTCGCATTCGGCGATATGGGGATAGCCCGAGAGGATGAAGGCATCGACTCCCGCGGCTCGGTAGGCCTCGAGTCGGGCGACGATCTGATCGGGATCCCCGACGAGGGCCGCCCCGGCTCCGCTCCGGGCCCGGCCGATTCCCGTCCAGAGCCCTTCCTCGACGAATCCTTCGGCATCGGATTGTTCGCGCAACTGGGTCTGCCGGGCGACGCCCGCCGAGGCCGCATCCAGGGAGCGCTTTCGGATTTGTTCACCCGAGCGATCCTCCAGCCGGCTGACCAATTGGCGGGCGGCGCCTCGCGCTGCGGCCTCGCTCTCCCGAACGATCACGTGGCTACGCAGGCCATAGCGCAGGGTCCGTCCGTATTTGTGCGCTCGCTTCCGCATGTCCTCCACCGTGGCGGCAACCCCTGCCACCGTATCCGGCCAGGTGAGAAAGACATCGGCCTGGGCGGCGGCGGTCTCCTTGGCGGCATCGGAGAAGCCCCCAAAGTAGAAGGGCGGGCAACTTCCCGAAACGGTGCCGATGCGGGGTGGGTCCAGCACGAGATCGAGAAATTCTCCATGGTGCTCGATGGGCTGGCGGTTCAAGAGCTGGCGGAGAACCGACATGTACTCCCGGGTGCGCGCATAACGCGGCTCGGATTCGAGTGTTTCACCCGGCAGGTCGCTGGAAATGATATTGAGGGTCAGTCGCCCGCCCGCCATGCGATCGAGGCTGGCGATCTGCCGGGCCAGTTGGGGAGGCCACATTTCACCCATGCGAATGGCGAGAAGCAGGCGTATGCGCTGGGTCACGGTGGCGATACCCGCGGCGAAAGTTGTGCCGTCGATGCCCAGGCCATAGCCCGACGGCAGCAGAACGTTGTCAAAGCCTTGGTTCTCCGCGGTTTGAACAATATCCCGGCAGTGCTCCCAGGAACTCACCAGGGAGGGATCGGCAACGCCCAGATATTCGTAGTCGTCATCGCAGAGCGCACTGAACCACGCGACCTCGGCGGGGGGACGCTTCTCATCCATGATTATGTCCTTTGCTTTCTGGGTGTCCTGGGCCTGCTGCACTTCCTGGGCTTGCTGCACTTGCTGGGCTTGCTGCACTTGCATGGGGAATGATCTCCGCCAGATCGACGGGCCTCTGCTCTTCGATGGAACGATGGGCGGCGACTCCCACCGCTACGGACCAGAGTCCCTCGAGGGGTCCGCTCTCCGGGCGGGAACCCGACACCACCGCGTCTCGGAACCGCACATGCTCGATATACGAGGCCCCGTGGTGGTAGCCCTCGTGGCGAACCTCGCTGTTCGCGACCGGGACCTCGTCGATTTTTCCGATCCAATGCTTGCCCCGAATCCCGGTGCGCAGCACGGATTCAGGGACGAGGGCTTCGAGTTTCCCTTTCTCGCCCACGACGGAAATCTCCTCCTGGTTGTGGGTGGCTTCAGCGAACATGCAGAGGTCCAGCATGCCCCTTGCGCCCGAATCGAATTCGACGATCACGAAGGCATTGTCCAGAATGTCCGGCCTTCGGCCGCCGTAGCTTTCATCGAGATGATTGACGTCCTGTCCTCCCGAAGCCATGACGCGAACCGGTCGAGCGCCGGTAATCAGATGCATGAGGTCGAAAAAGTGGCAGCACTTTTCAACGAGGGTGCCCCCGGTGTTGACGTTGAATCGGTTCCAATCGCCCACCTTGGCCAGGAAGGGAAAGCGATGCTCGCGAATGGCCACCATGCGAATGTCGCCGACGGTCCCGGAGGCAACGCTTTCGAGCAGCCCCGCAACGGCTGGCATATACCGATATTCGAGGCCGACCCAGATCAGGGCCTCGGGGGGAGCGGCCTCGATCACCCGCTGACAATCGGGGACGGTGGTGCACAGGGGCTTCTCCACCAGGCAGGGCACCTGGGACTCGACGACATCGAGGAGGATTTGGAGATGGGTCATGTTGGGAGTCGCAATAATCACCGCATCGCAGTCGCCCGTGGCGAGCAATTCGCGGTGATCGTCAAAGGAGGCCGCCCCGGTGCCCGCCAGGGTTTGGGCGGCGGCCAGGGAGCCGGGGTTCTCGTCGCAAATCGCGACGATTTCCGCCCCGTCCAGGGCTTGCAGATTGTGAATATGCTCGAGCCCCATCATGCCCGTCCCGATGACTCCGTATCGAAGGGCCTGGCTCATGGGAGGGGCACCCGCCCCGTCGCCGCGCACCTGGCGCGCCTGCGAGATGGCACCCTCGGCCAATGCGCGGCGGCCGGGTGGGTGTAGAGGTCCGGTCGCTGGGCTTGGTAGAGGTCGAGGCATTCGACTTCGGGCAGGCCTGGCCCGAGAGTGCGGGGTGCCGAGCGGACCAGATTTTCGTTCACGTTAATTCCCCATGAATTTTTGACGTGTCTGCACCCGAGCGATCCGGGGCTTCCCGATGAACGTCCGGATGATTGTCCGGATGAATGGCCGGATGAACGTCCGGATGATTGTCCGGATGAACGTCCGGATGAATGTCCCGATGATTGTCCCGATGAATTTCCGGGTAGATGGCCGGATAGATGTCCGGATAGATGTCCGGCTCTGGATCGCATGGCTCTAGATCGTGCGTATGAATCGCGCGGCATTCGCCCGGCGCTCGATCCTTTATTGGGGCGCGAGAAGGGTTTCCCCGTTCTTGCGAATTCGTTTCAAACGATCGGAAAGGTCCGATTTCAGGCCCCGGCCCAGTAGGCTGCGCTTGAATCCGCTCAGCGAGTCGTCGAAGAGCAACTGGTCCAGGACCCAGAAGAAATCGCCGGAAACACCGGGCAATTGTCCGTCGAGAATGATCCCCCCGAGTTGCAACCGGCCGGCGAGATAATGGTTTGAGTACAGGTTCATCAGGGCCATCACGGCGCCGCTTCCTTCGTATAGGATCATCCGGTCCACCGAGAGGGTCGGGCGGTAGCCGAAATCGGAAACGCTCCAGATGACCGTATCCAGGGAAGCGGCCCGGGGCTCGCTCCCCATTCCGGGAACAGCATCGAGGGCCTGGGCAAGGGCCGGGTAGAGGTCCAAGACGGGCCGAGCCTCCTGGCCGAGTTGGACGATTCCCTGGGCGACGGGGTAGGGGGCGGGCTTGTCCGCGTAGGTGATCAGTCCCGATGGGCCGGCCTTTCGGTACTGCGAGACCTCGGTCACCAGGGATGGGCGAAACCAGTCCAGGAAGCGTTCCCGTGCACCCTTGGCCTTCCAGTCAAGGGCGCCGGCTTCCCGGATTCCGGAGGCGTCGAGTTTGAAACGGCAATCGGCGGGTTTGCACTCGGCAAGGACCGCGTAGTCATCGTCCGCTAGGGCCAATGCCGCAAGATCCCCGACCCGCGCGGGGTTCGAGAAGCGCCCGTACTGTGCGGGCGCCAGAAACGTGGGGGGCAAGGAGGGGGCCGCGTCGAGAGGGGAGGAGTCGAGAGGGGAGGAGTCAAGAGGGGCGGAACCCAGGAAGAAGTTTCGGTCGGCATCCTGAATGCGGATGAGGCCCGCAAAGGCCGCCTGGCGCTTCCGATCGGAGACCCCAACTTCGACCACCAAGGGCGCATCGCCGAGTTTCTGCAGATCCTTTGGAGTCAGCCCGAAGTATCCGAGGAGCGGAGCCATGGGCGCAGCCGGTTCCGCCTGGGCGGGGCCGGATACGAGGGCCACGGCCGCCAACAGGGCAAGCCAAGCCCTTTTCGTGGCTGCCCGCTTGGGCGGGTCGTCGGCCCGAGGGGTCCCGTCCGCGGTCATCGCTTTTCTGTCGGGTCTCGAGGGATCCGATTCATGGGGTCGAGGTCGAATCGGAATTCTCCTGGTAGAAAGCTCGGAGCTGCGAGGCGAGGGCGAGAGCCGGGTCCGCGTACTGGCTCGTCCACTGGCTGGAGTTGAGCTTTCTGCCCTGCTCGGTCGCGTCCTTGAGGAGCGAGTCGACTCGGCGCGCAGTCCCCGCGGTTTGCTGACGAGTTTCCTCGTTGGCGAGTTGGCGAGCCAATTTGGCTGTTGTCCGTTCGAGTTTTTTGAGAGCGTCGAGAAAAAGGTGGGTGGTCCGCTGTTTCGCCGGGGTTCCTGCGGAAATCACCTGGGGGTCCATGCGGGCCGCGGCCCGCATGGCTTTGATCTGCTGAGTAAGTTCGTCGGCGAGTTCGGAGACCCGATCGGAGTCCCAGGTCTTTCCGCCCTCGGAAGTCGCGATCCCGGTAACCGAGAGGGAGAGCCCCAGAATTGCCAGAGTCGTCAGGATCGATTTCGTTACGGTTGCCACGGCAACTCCTCTTTTCTTTTCTTCTCTTTTATTCTTGGCCTTGCCGATGCTCGCCGACCACGGAGCGGCTTATGCGAGTGCGCTGGGTGGGGATCAGAAACCAAAGTGGAGCCCGGGACCAGGCGGTCAGGGTAGTCAACGCGATATCTCCTCGGCCACCCCGGGTCAGGTCGAAAAATCGAGATTTTTGTCATTCCGGTGGGCTCTTCGTCCTCTTCCTCGGTCTTGCTCGCTGCCAGGACTCTCATGGCGGGCTCAATCATGACGCGCTCAATCATGCGGGGTGGGCCATGGGTCCGGGCGGGTGGCCGGTGGCAGGGGCGACGGGCTGTCTTCCCTGAGTTGCGCGATCAGTTCCTGGAAGCTCGGGTTTTCTCGGAGCAATTGGCGTCCCGCCGCCCGAAGTCGGTCTACGATTTCGTTTTCCAGCGCAAAAGATGTAGGAAGCAGCTTGAAATATTTTCGATCGTCTTCCCTCGGAAGGGCATCGAAGCTGACTTCGATCAATCGTGCTTCTACGGGGGCACCCGTATCCAGAGCGACGAGGCGGCCGAGCTGGCTGACGGAGTCCTCTGCAAGGATGAGGGTCTCCAGGTTGTAGCGGCGTATCTGGGAGCCGGAAACCGAGTTCATCAAGGCCGCGAAGGAGGGGGCGGCAGAGCTCAAGTCGATTTTGGGGTTGGGATCGGTCTCGGCATTGACCACGATCAGCAAGAACTGTTCGGGAGGAGTGATGCCCACTTTTTCGATCAAACGATCGACGCCACCTGCAGCAGAAGTCAGCTCGATGGCGAAGCGCAGTCCAAGGTTGTCGGCGATTCCCCCGTCCAGCAGGTGTATAAACGGGCGCTTCTCGGTGTCCATGAAGCCTGCGAATGAGCGCGCGGACAGGTAGCGCCGACGATCGCTGCCTTGGGCTTCCAGAGAATTCGCGATCCAGCTGGGGAGCTCGAAGCCGCAGGTTCCCGCGTAGTTCCGCAGGGTGATGGGGCTAAGGAGAATCGGGACCGCCGAGGAAGCGGCCACGGCGGTAGCGACTGGGAGTTTGTCCAGATCCGAGCAAATCAAATCGAATTGCCCCTGGTTGAAGGTAAAGCGATATCCGTGGGAGAGATCCGTCGCATTGATGTGAATGTCGGGCCCGTTGGCGGCGGCCAAGTCGGCAAAGGTCGCTTTGTCGAAGACGTTTCGGTTGTAGTAGTCGAGAGCGAGCATGCTCCGGGTGTAGGAGGGCGTTATCAGGCGGAGCATGTTCCAGGGGCGGAGTGCCTGGAACAAGAGGGCTCGCTGGATGTTGCGGTTGAGGAATTTATCACCGAAATCCTCGAAAATGCGGTCGCCGAAAAGCCCATAGTAGGCTGCCGGGAAGGAACCCCCGGAGACCGCACTGATGGTGTCGATCTCGTCGAGGAGTCGCCCGGGCTGGCCATCGACCTCGATCACCGTATCCCGGAGTTCTTCGAGGACCCCATAAGCAAAAGCGGCGGCTCGGGTTCCGCCGCCCGAGAAGGCCAGGCTTAGCCATACTCTCCCCAAGGACCCGCGCGAGGCGCGGGTGAACGGACGATATCCGGCCTCGGGGTCGATCTGCTCCAGGGGGGAGTTCACTGTCTGCAGGCCGGCGCAACTGCAGAGCGCCCCTAGGGTGGCAAGGCTGAAGAGGAGTCCTCGTTTTCTCACAGGCTCTCCTTAGGACTTTCAACGGGCTGGCATTGGCGCGTGCGGCACGTGGGTCTGTGGGACTCAGTGGTGTAAATATAGGGCGGGATGAGCTTTTGAGGCTGGATTTCGGTTCGGTCACCGGGAATGTGCAACAAATCGAGGGTCCGGAAATCGGATTTTCCAGTTAGCCCGGGCGAGGAGTGCCGAGCGTGCGCGGAATACATTGGTTTCGGAACGATCTGCGCTTGCAGGACAATACCGCGCTCACCGCGCTGTCAGAGCGCGTGGAAGAGTGGCTCCCGATCTTCGTGCTCGACCCGAGAATCTTTTCGCGAATGAATTCGGGCCAGCCCCGGGTGCGTTTCTTGCTGGATTGCCTGGATCGCCTGGGCGAGGAACTCGCGAACCGCGGCCTGCCCTTGCTCATTCGGAAGGGCCGCCCAGAGCGAGTGTTGCCCAAACTCTGCCAAGAAACCGGAGCCGGGATCCTCGGGTTCAATGAGGATACGACCCCCTTTGCGATTCGCCGTGATGCGGCGGTGACTCGGGCGATGGCCAAAGCAGGCGTGAAGGTTCTGACCCGTTCCGACCGCGTCGTTTACCGATCCCGGGAGATTCGTTCCCTGGGAGGAGGGCCGTACTCGATTTATTCACCCTACCGAAAAACGTGGTGGCGCCGCTGGAGCGAAGCGCCGCGGTTGTCCGGGCCGGTGTGCAGACTGCCCCGGGCGATTGCGGGATTTTCCAGGGATCCGGTTCCTTTTGCAGCCGCTCCGAAGGCCGGGTCGACTGAGGGCGGACCCCTTCCCACTGGGGGGGCGGCGGCGGGCCGTCGGCGACTGGACCGCTTCCTTCAATCGGCAGTCGGACGCTACGACCGGGACCGGGATATTCCCGGGGTGGACGGCACCTCACGGCTCTCGCCCTACCTTCGATTTGGCGCGATTTCCGTGCGCCAATGCTTTGAACGCGCTCTTGGGGCGGCTGCCGAGGACCGCCGGCTGGAAAGGGGCGTTTCGAAATGGCTCGACGAACTGATCTGGCGAGATTTTTATGGGGGAATCCTAGAGGAGCACCCACGTGTTCTGCGCCAGAATTTTCGATCCGAGTATGACTCCCTCGAGTGGAACGAAGATGCGGAGGGCTTTGAGGCGTGGTGTCAGGGGCGCACGGGTTTTCCCATCGTGGATGCCGGCATGCGCCAACTCGCCTCGACCGGGTGGATGCACAATCGGATCCGCATGATCGTCGCCAGTTTTCTGACCAAGGATCTATTGGTCGATTGGCGCCAGGGGGAACGTTTTTTCTTTGCGCGGCTCGTGGATGGCGACCCTGCATCCAACAGTGGAGGGTGGCAGTGGGCGGCTTCCACGGGAACCGACGCCCAGCCTTATTTTCGAATCTTCAACCCGACGACCCAGGGACAGCGCTGGGACCCCGGTGGACGCTATGTTCGGCGCTGGGTCCCGGAATTGCGCGATGTGTCCGATCGATACATACACACCCCTCACGCGGGAGAGTCCCCGGCAGGCTATCCGCAGCCCTCGGTTGATCATGCCAAGCGCCGAAAAGTTGCACTGGAACGCTTCAGACATGCTCGAAGTATCGGAGCCAGGAAATGAATGCAAAAACAACGCCCCAGTCGGCCCCTCTTCGTTTGGGGATCTCGTCGTGTCTTTTGGGGAACAAGGTGCGTTTTGATGGAGGTCACAAGCGGGATCACTTCTCTACGGAGCAGCTTGGAGAGTTCGTCGAATGGGTTCCCGTCTGCCCGGAAGTCGAGGTCGGAATGGGGACGCCGCGACCGGCCCTCCGCCTGGTCGATACTGGGGAGGGGGTTCGCATGGTGGAGATCAAGTCGGGTCTCGAACATACCGCTGCCATGGAGAAATATTCGGTCAAGCGTGTCCGGACCCTCAAGGAACTCGGGTTGTCCGGCTATGTGCTGAAGAAGGACTCACCGAGTTGCGGGATGACCCGGGTCAAGGTGTACGGGAAGAAGTCGATGCCCGCCCGGAATGGCGTAGGCCTCTATGCTGGGGCGTTGATGGACGCCTATCCGGAGTTGCCCGTTGAGGACGAGGGTCGGCTTCACGACGCAAGGCTTCGGGAAAATTTCATCGAAAGAATTTTTGCCTACCGCCGGGTCTGCGATCTCTTCGAGGGGCGTTGGTCGGCAGCGGATGTGGTGCGATTTCACTCGGTGCACAAGCTCCAGATCATGGCGCATTCGACGGTGGCGTACCGAGAACTTGGGCGCCTTGTTGGGGAGATTAAAGGCGCGCCGCGCGCTGCTTTCCGCGACCAGTACCGGGGCGGGTTCATGGCTGCGTTTGCCCTGTTGACATCGCGTGGACGAAACTCAAATGTCTTGCAGCATGCAGCCGGGCACTTGAAGAAACACTTGGACTCCGCGTCTCGGATGGAATTGGCCGATATTGTGAATGAGTATCGGACCGGGTTGATTCCCCTGATTGTCCCCGTCACGCTTTTGAAGCACTACGTTCGTAAGTATGAAATTGAGTACCTGATAGGACAGCTTTTTCTCGACCCCCATCCCAAGGAACTCATGCTCCGAAATCACGTGTGACTCGTTCTGCTCGGCGACGGCTAGAACTGGCTAGAACTGGCTAGAACTGGAAGTAGATGAAGTCGCCCCCGACCCCCGAAGTGACGATCGCCCCGCCGATCAGGATTCCGAGCACCGCGCCTTCCAGAGCGCTTCCCCATGGCTTTTGAGCGAGCCGACTCCTCAGGCTGGGTAGCTGGGTGCGCAGGGATCGTTCGGCTCCATGGAGCAGGACGCAGAATCCGATCACCGCCATCTGCATCAGGGGAAGGCCAAAGGTGTTGGTCCCCGTAAAAAGATGACCAATGAACTCGAGGGCAGCAGCAAAGTCTTCGGCTCGGAAGAACACCCACGCCAAGCAAGTGAGGTGGAAGAAAATCAGGATACGCGGAATGTCGCCCCAACTCATGGGGGTGTCCGGGGTGGTCCGGCGAAGTCCCAGGCCCCGGTGAATCACCAGAATCAAGCCATGGATTCCTCCCCAAATCACGAAGTTCCAGCTGGCCCCATGCCAGAGGCCCCCCAGTAGCATTGTGAGCATCAAGTTGATGAGCGTCCGCGTAGGGCCTCGGCGGTTTCCGCCCAGCGGGATATAGAGGTAGTCGCTCAGCCAGCGGGAGAGGGTGATATGCCAGCGGCGCCAGAACTCCGAGGGATCCCGGGAGAGGTATGGCTCCATGAAGTTGAGAGGAAGTTCAAAGCCGAGAAGCAGGGCGATTCCGCGCGCCATGTCGGTATACCCGGAAAAGTCGTAATAAATCTGGAACGCGAAACTGTAGAGAGCAACCCAGTAAAAGACGGGGGCATCGACACCGCGAGCGTCGAAGACAAGATCCGAAAAACCCGAGAGCAGGTAGTCGGCGAGGATCACCTTCTTGGCAAGCCCGATGCCGAGAAGCCAGAAGCCGCGGCGAGTCCGCTCGGCGGTGATTTCTCCGCCTCTCGCGAGTTGGGGGAGGAACTGGGCTCCACGGAGAATCGGCCCCGCGACGAGTTGAGGAAAAAAGGAAATAAAGAGCGCATAGCGGGAGAGGCTGGGAAGCTCTGGCGTTTCTCCGCGATACGTATCGATGCTGAACGCGAGGATTTGGAAGCTGTAGAAGGAAATGCCCAGGGGAAGGAAGAAGTCGGGAATCGCCGGTGACACGGCGAAGACGCCCTCGAGGACGGGAAGCGCGGTTCCGACGAGCATTGCGGCGTATTTGAAAAAAACCAGCAGCCCCAAGGTGAAGGCAATCGAGGCCCCCAAGTAGAGTCGGGGGTTCCGACCTCGGGCAATGCCATGGAGCAGGGCATAGTTGACGGCGATGTCCGCTCCGAGCAGGATCAGGTACGCGGGAAGCCAGAGCGTGTAGAAGACGAGGCTCGCGCCAAGAATCAGGGGATTGCGGTACCGCGTGGGAACCACGCGGTAGAGGCTCAACACGGCGAGAAGGAAAATTGCGAATTGGGGGCTGTTGAAGAGCACTACTTTGCTCTCCCCATCTCGGAGGCCTCGGCCCGTCGCGTGTCGAGTATCCCCTTGTCCAGGATGTAGCGAGCCAGGGTCTCGGCCAGTTCGGTTTGGGCCTCGATCTCGTCATCGTGTCGGAAATGCCCGGACATGTCGCTGAAGTAGTTGTCCGGGAAGACGGTGTGGAGATCAAGGAAGAAGCCGCCGCTGTTCTCCACGGCTTCCCGATAGGCATTCACCGAGCGCCTGAGCTTTGGGGCCTCGACCACGCCGACCTTTTCGAGATGCTGGATGTTGACCGGATTCAAGTAGACGAGAACAGGGATCCCCGCCTCGGAAAAAACCTGAACAGCGGCGCCGATGAAACGGACCGTGGGATGTCCAGAGTCGATTCCATCGAGAGCGCTTCCGAAATGTTCAATTTCGCCGAGCCGGTTGTAACGGTCGGGTAGATCGGGGTGTTTATGGCTCTTGAGTTTTTTCAAGGCCGAGACTATCCCGAAGCTTTTTTCGGGCTGGGTCCCGGTGAATTGCGCCAGCCATTCTTCCGACTTGGCTCTGAACTTGTCGATCCGGGACAGGTTGACCCGAAGGTCGCGCCATTGGCTTCCCGGGTCGGCCCGGACGAGGAGTTGATAGAGAAGTAACTTGTCGGCGGTGAGGCCGATATCGTCGATGGGCATCGTCAGAGTGCTGGCGATTCGCTCGGCGGCCATCCACCCCGCGAGTTCTGGGCGGGGCAGGGATCGGCGCCACCGCTCCGAGGCGTGGGTAAGGCTAACCGCCCAGACGATCAAGTCGGGCCGGCTTGCGGCAATTCGATCCGCGAGGAAATAGTAGGCAGTGGGCCCCAGCGCGAGGAAGGCCAGGTTCGTGACCGCAACCGGCGGGGCCGGGGGCGATGAACGCGCGAGGGCCTGCTGAAGCCGGTCTGGAACTTTCTCGTTCACTGGGTAGAAGTCGACGGTTGAGTCGCCGAGAACCGCAATTTGTCTGGGAATTGTTTCGAGGGCTTGCTTCTCGAGCTCTTCGAGGTTCGGGAGGATCCTGTCCATCACGCCGATGGCGGTCTGCCAGGGCTGGGCCGGAAGTTGTCCGGCGAGGCTGAAGACTCCGAGGATGACGACTAGGGCTGAGGTCAAGAGGCTGCCGGCAAAGAGAAGCGAACTCCAAAAAATCCGGGGCTTCGGGGGCATTCCCGCTCCTTCACGATCCCTTCCGGCCAACCGGTTCTACTCCCTGGGGTTCGCTCCATGGCCTTGCAGACTCAACCCGCTTAAGGGGTTGGTGATGAAGCACCATCCTACCGCGCCCGCATCCCGAAGGCGATTTTTCCATCTGCCCTCATGCATTGTCGGGGATGCATTGTCGGGGATGCATCGTCGGGGCGTGCATTCTCGGGGCGTGCATTGTCAAGGATGGATCATGCGGGATGGATCATGAGGGGATGGATGAGTGGTTGAAGATGACGCGAAACTCAGCGACCTCGACCAGCGACCTCGACCATCGACCTCGACCAGCGACCTCGACCAGCGGCCTCGACCATCGGCCACCCAAGGATCGCTGGTGGTTCGATCGCGAGTCCTGGAAGATCGGTTTGGGTCGATAGGAAAGAGCAGT
>Ga0310120_10001127_pt1 | contig 20280 bp, 18 predicted proteins | sample CB27_AW_983_MG_FD_203506 | JGI IMG/M metagenome (GOLD analysis project Ga0310120, IMG submission 203506) | Marine microbial communities from Western Arctic Ocean, Canada - CB27_AW_983 | ecosystem: Environmental > Aquatic > Marine > Oceanic | place: Canada: Western Arctic Ocean | collected...
TATAATGAAGTACTTTTTCCTCGCCTTTATCGGACTGGTTGTAATTACCGTCGGAGTATTCGGCTTGCGTGGGTCCAAGACGGCCAGCACTCCCATTGAGATCTTCCCAGACATGGACCGTATGGATTTCGTAAAAGGACAGAAGGCCAGTGATTTCTTTCATAATGGAATGGGCTCCCGCCTCCCGGTGACTGGCACGGTGCCGCACTCAAGCGATGACGGGGTTTTTCCTGTCGAGTTTGGAGAGGGCCGTAACGGGCACTACTATACTGGAGCCATAAATGATTACTTTGCCGCGGGCTTGCCCCTTGAGCAACTTGGTCTCATCGGGGACGACGGGATCTCCGAAATGCAGACCCTCCTGCGTCGTGGCCAGGATCGGTTCTCGATTTTCTGTGCGATTTGCCATGGAGATGCCGGAGATGGCACTGGAACGGTCAGTAACTACATGGTGGCCAAGATCGGCAACCTGCATGAGCCACGTTTTGGCAGCGACCAGTATCCTGCGGGCAAACTTTATCATGTGCTCACCCACGGGCAGGGTCTCATGAGTGGTTATGGTGCCAGCATCCCGGTGCGTGACCGCTGGGCCATCGTAGCCTACGTGCGCGCCCTGCAGGACTCCAAGAAGGCCCCGGATGTTCCGGCCCCGACCCCCGTCCCGGGGGAGAATGACAACCCGGCAGGAGGACCCACTAACTGATTTCCGTCATGGCTCACGAATTGGTTACATCGGCAGACATCCCGGTCGACGGCGAACGCCTCAATGCTGACAAGATTCAGCGCATGCGCATGATCTGCGGAGGAATCATGGTCGCGGGCATGGCGATCAGTTTCCCGGTCATGATCCTTGGCATCGGGGTCTCGGACACCGCGCAGGGCTCCTACGTATTTTCCTGGCTCTACGCCTTCTTCTTCTTCACCACCCTGTCGCTGGGGGGGTGCTTCTGGACCCTCCTGCACAACGCCACGAACTCGGGGTGGGGGATCTCGGTGCGACGGGTGATGGAGAATGTGGGCTTCGTCTTCCCCTTCATGATCGTCTTTGCGATCCCGTTCCTTTTCGAACCGGTGCAGAAATATCTCTATGAATGGATGGCCGGTCACCGGGCTGTCCCGGAGGGAGTCGGGGTGAAGGAGCATCTTCATCACACCGACCACCTGCTCTACCTCAAGCATTGGTTCCTGAACCTTCCCTTCTGGTACTTCCGGTTCTTCGCCTACTTTGCGCTGCTCGGCTTCATCATCTGCCGCCTGCGAAAGTTGTCGATCGACCAGGACACCGATCCCAATCCCGACACCGCCCGACTCTTGCGATCGCGCCGCGCGGCGTGCTGGGGAATCCCCTGCTTCGCGGTGGTGCTCACCTTCCTCTCCGTCGACCTGGTGAAGACCCTTGACTACAAGTGGTTCTCCACCATGTGGGGCGTCTATGTCTTTGCCGGCAGTGCGCTCAACTCGATGGCGGTGATCATCCTGGTCACCATCGCGCTGCGCCGGATGGGCTATCTCAGAAATGTGGTTGGTCCCGAGCATGATCACCTGATGGGGAAACTGGCCTTTGCCTTCACGGTTTTCTGGGCCTACATCTCCTTTGACCAGTATTTCCTGATCTGGTACGCCAACATCACGGAGGAGACCCGCTACTATATCCTGCGCAATACGGGGTGGTGGAACGCGGTGAGTCTCGTCCTGGTCTTCGGACACTTTGGGGCGCCCTTCCTGCTCCTCATTCGCCAGGATCTGAAGCGTCGGAATGGCTACATGATTTTCGTGGCCTGCTATCTCCTCGTGATGCACATGTTTGACGTCTACCACATGATCATCCCGGAGCGGGGCCCGTCAGTCGGGATGGTGGTCGATCAGGAACCGGAGCTCTGGCTCAATGGCTCCTTCTTTGGTGATGTCATCGCCTTCGTGATCGTGGGTTCCGGATTCCTCTTCTTTCTCCTGCGTAACCTCAGCTCCGCGGCGCTTTACCCGCACCGGGATCCGCGCATTCTTGAGTCAGCCAACGTGCACAACTGATGGACCCGGCGAACGACAATCCTCTGAAGCGGTTCTCCAACTTCTGGTTGGGCCTGGTTCTCTTTGCGGCCTTTGGCCTGGCCAGTCTTGTGCTGGGGATTGGATTCAACAAGCCGGTTGAAAACAGCTTCGACAAGATCAACGAGGAACGGCGGGCCAAGATCAAGCGGGAGTCCGACAAGTCCCATGCCGGTGCACTGGAAGCAGCGCGGGGCAGTTTCTCCAAGGTTGGGGCGCGGTTTCTCGAAACGGCGCCAGCGGCGGTGGAAAAACCCGAGTTCGTTTTGCCCGGGTCGGCCACCCAGAAAGCGAAGGTTGCAGGTGGATCAGGGGTGGTGGTTCCGAAGGGTTTCCCGGTAGGGGCCGCCGATGCCCCGGTGGATCAGGCCGTGATGGAAAAGGGGAAACTGATCTTTATCGTGTGTTCGGCCTGCCATGGCCCCGAGGGGGAGGGAATGTATCATATCAACAAGACCGGGCCTCCGTTGGCGGGATCCGAGTGGGTGACGGGTCCGGTAGCGAACCTTATTGCAATCCAGTTTCGTGGGATGAACGGGACAATCGAGGTAAAGGGTAAAAAGTATACTCCAGTGGCCCCCATGGTTCCGCTTCCCCTGGATAACGGATCGATTGCCTCCGTTTTGACTTACATTCGGAACAGCTTCGGGAACAAGGCCTCTCCGGTAACGCCCGAGCAGGTTGAAGCGATGCGGGGGGAATTGGGAAAACCAATGCTGAGTCCGGCGGACCTCATTCCCCCGACTGCAGGACCGGGGCCAAAGCCCAACTAATTTAACGGATGTTTTTTCATGGCCGCTGATAGTGATAGCAAGACGAAGATCCATGAGGATCTGGAGTTGCGTGCGCGGATCGACCGCTCGCTGCGGCATCCCGTCATGTTCTTCTTTACCAGTGGGGCGGCGTGGTTGGCGGTGGCGCTCATCCTCGGCTTCATTTCCTCCTTCCAGTCACATGACTCGAGGTTCCTTGCGGGTTGCGAATTTCTCAATTACGGACGGGTTTATCCAGCCCATGTAAATGCTCTCGTTTATGGGTGGGGATGCCAGGCGGCCTTCGGGCTTATCGTCTGGCTCATGGCACGGCTTTCGCGTAAAGAGGGTAGTTCGGTCGGAATTATCCTGACGGCCGGACATGTGTGGAATTTCGGAGTCCTGATCGGAATGCTGGGCATTCTGGGGGGCTACGGCTCCGGCAAACCCTGGATGGAGTTTCCCGTCGCGATCTGGCCGCTCCTTCTGGTGAGCTACTTCTTTATAACGGTGTGGTCCTTTATCCAGTTCCGTTGCCGCGAAGGGGGCAAGACCTACGTGGCTCAGTGGTATCTGGTGGCCAGCCTCTTCTGGTTTCCGTGGATCTATCTGACCGCTCATCTCTTCGTTTTCGTTTTTAACGGTCATCCGGTGATGGCGGCAGGGGTCAATGCCTGGTTTAAATATGCCCTCCTCTTCCTCTTCTTCACTCCGGTCGCACTGGGCACGGCGTATTACCTTGCGCCCAAGATCACGGGCCGCCCGATATACAGCTATTCGCTGGCCCTCTTCGGCTTCTGGGCCCTGGCAGTAATCGGCCCCTGGGCCGGCATGCAGAAGTTGGCAGGCGGACCGCTCCCACAGTTTATGCCATACGTCGGAGCTGCGGCCACTGTGCTCGTTCTCATTCCGGCTCTTGCGGTAGGGGTTAACATTCTGATGACCCTGCGCGGGCATGAATCGGAGGTGGCTGCCAGTCCTTCCCTGCACTTTACCATCGCCGGGATCGTGGCCTTTGTGGTGCTCGGCCTGGTGGGGATGGTCCTGAACACGCCCGGGACGCTCAAGATGACGCAGTTCGCTCTCACCGGCTACGGGTTTGAGATCCTGGCCGTGTATGGGTTTTTCAGCATGTGTGCCTTTGGCGGCATTTATTTTATCGTGCCGCGGATCACCCGTCGCGAGTGGCTCTCGCGCCGTTTCATTGGCTGGCACTTCTGGCTCACGACCTACGGCATTGGCACGGTGGTAGTCTGCTCGATCATGGGGGGATATTTCCAGGGGGCCGCTCAAGAGGCCTATAACCACGCCTGGCACGACGCAGCCACCCTGAACTATGCCTATAACGTGGGGACCACCGTGGCGTGGGGCTTCATCCTTTTCGGCAATTTTTTCTTCCTTCTCCATCTCCTTCTCATGTGGGCCCGGCTCGGTCGACGCAGCCAACATCCTACCCTCCTCAAGGGCAGCCATCACGGGGGATCTCCCCACGGACCAGACGGCGATCTCGACGAACTACAAGCCTCGGAAGCCTGATCTTGATGACCTTCAAAGCGTTCATATCAGCGTTGGCAGTGAGCTTCGGTATCCCGTGGCTTCTCATCATCGTGGTGCCCTTCGGCAAGATGCGGAACCTCAAGGCGGTCCATTTCGAAATGGCGAATGATGGCAAGGACGAGGTCTATGTCCCGCGTCGTTCGGGACGGATTACCACTGGCTCCGCCCTGTATGGAGCCAACGGGTGCTACGTATGCCATAGCCAGCTCATCCGGGCGGGCTACGCGGGATCGGAATTGGGGCGTCCTGACTGGGCCGGCTTCCGGGTCAAGGATGAGAACGGAGTGAGTATCAACACAGCCCGTGAAACCACGCCTTACGACTACGTGGGAGAACCTTTTGCCCACATTGGCATCATGCGGATTGGTCCTGATCTGACCAATGTAGCTGGGCGCATTCAGAGCTACCTGGAAGATCCTCTCACTAAAGCGGAATCACCTGAGAACTGGCTTTATCTCCATCTTTATAACTCTGCTCTCAAGACCAGGACTCTTAACAACAGGTCAGGGTGTCCTCGCCAGGCCCACCTTTTTGAAGAGCGGGTGGTGTACGGACAGGGTAGTCCCGAGGCGGTGCCCGGTCTTAACAGGGAGGGGGTGGAAGTGTTGCCTACCGCGGAGGCCAAGGCTCTCGTAAGTTATCTGCTTTCTCTCAGGAAAGACGACGCGGTACCCTATTCGATTAATTACAGCCGCGAGAAGAAGAAAGCCGAGTAACGGACCGAACGAATGAAGTGATGGCCGATTCCAAGCAACCAGCTGATTCCAGGCGACCCGACCTTGAGGAGACCACCAACGTGGTGGAAGCCCACGCGACTCTCCTGGAAGTGGGCGTGGCCCAGGCTCGCGAGAAGCGAATCGCGGAAACCGGCATGGAGCCGGTCTCGCTCTGGGTGTTTCTTGCCAGCGCGATCGTTCTGTTGGTGGGCGGGGGAGTGCTTGGAGCGGGCGGGAAACTTTTCGATTACAACCCCCATCCCCAGAACTATACCCGTCCGGAATTTGCCAGCGATGCAGATGCTGGCCCGACGATCGGTCCTATCCTGGAAGCGCTCACCAAGCGCGGAAAGAACATCTACGCCAAGTGTAGCGGTTGTCACGGGTCGACAGGCAGCGGCGATGGCAATCAGTTTCCGCCCCTTGCCGGGTCCGACTGGGTGACTGGCAATACCGAGCGTCTTTCGCAGATTATTCTCAACGGACTGAGAGGGTCCATCGCTGTGGACGGTAAGACCTACAATGGGAACATGCCGGCACAGTCTCCGCTTACTGCCGCGGAACTCGCCGCCATCATGACCTTCGTTCGCAACAAGTTCAACGACGTAGGCGACATTGTCACCATCGAGCAGGCGGCCAACGCGATCAAGATATTCGAGGCCCGACCCCAGGGGCAAATCACCGTCAAGGAATTGAATGCCAACCACGACAAGATGCTCGAGGGCGAGTCCATCGACCCTGCCACCACCGTGGACTTTGAAACGCTCAAACCCGCAGCGGCTGAATAACGAACCCCGACTCCAAAGACGATGAGTGCAGAAGCCGCAACAGATCACGGACACGATGACCATCACGATCTTCCGTTCTACAAAAAATACATTTGGTCCACCGACCACAAGGTAATTGGGATCCAGTACGGCGTCACGGCCCTGCTCTTCCTTGCCTTCGGCTTCTTTCTCATGATGGTAATGCGCTGGAGCATTGCCTATCCCGAAGAGCCCCTTCCGGGCTACCTCAGCTGGATCTTCAGCGATGAGTGGAAGGCTCGCTGGCTGCAGGATGGGCGGGTCACCGGCGATACCTATAACATGTTCGGTGCCATGCACGGCACCATCATGGTGTTCCTCGGCATCGTGCCTCTGGGTTTCGCGGCCTTCGGAAATTTCGTCACGCCGCTTCAGATCGGAACGGTGGACATGGCCTTTCCACGTCTCAACATGATCAGTTACTGGTGCTATGTGGCCGGTGGATTCATCATGTGCGCGAGTTTTTTCATGGAGTCCGGGGCCGCCAAGTCAGGATGGACCAACTATTCACCCCTGGCCAACTTCGCAGACGGACAGATTGTGAACCAGTTTCTGGCCGGACAGACCCAATGGCTCCTGGGGATGGTTTTTCTCATCACCTCATCCCTGTTAGGGGCGGTCAACTTCCTGACGACCATCATCAACCTGCGGACCAAGGGGATGACCTGGATGCGTATGCCATTCTTCTGCTGGGCCATGCTGGTGACTGGGTTCCTTCTCCTTCTAGCCTTCCCGCCACTGGAGGTAGCAGCCCTCATGCAGTTAATGGATCGTACGGTAGGATCCAGCTTCTACATGCCCAGCGGTCTCTACACCTCCGGTTCCGGAGTAATCGAGGCCTCCGGGGGAGGTAGTCCCCTCCTTTATCAGCACCTCTTCTGGTTCCTGGGACACCCGGAGGTCTACGTCCTGCTCCTGCCCGCGATCGCCTGTGTGGCTGAGATCATTCCGGTCAACACACGCAGGCCGCTCTGGGGCTACAGGCCCATGGTCTGGTCCATCGTGATCCTTGGGTTCCTGAGTTTCGTCGTTTGGGCCCACCATATGTATCTCACCGGCATGGGGCCCGTGATTTCCACCTGGTTCCAGACCACCACGGTGATCATCTCGGTGCCATCGATCATCCTTCTGACCTCTATGATCGTATCTCTGTGGGGCGGTTCCATCCGTTTCAACGTTCCCATGCTCTGGGCGGTGGCATTCCTGCCCATGTTCGGGATTGGCGGTCTTACCGGCCTGCCTCTGGCCTTCAATCTCGTGGATCTGCACCTGCACGATACCTACTACGTGATCGGCCACTTCCACTACGTCGTGGCTCCCGGGGTTCTCTTCGGACTCTTCGCCGGTATCTACCACTGGTTCCCCAAGATCACGGGGCGACATATGGACACCTTCCTGGGGCATCTCCATTTCTGGCCCTCTCTCGTGTTCATGAATGTTCTCTTCTTCCCCATGCTTGTCCAGGGGATGGCCGGCTTCCACCGTCGTTGGTACAACGGGGGGGACGCCTACCTGTCCAAGGCCGCCGACAGCGAAAATATCTTCGGTAATACGGTGGCGGAGTGGATCCATCTCAACTCTCTCATGACCTTTGGGGCCTTCATGCTCGCCCTGGCCCAGATTCCCTTCGTCATCAACTTCTGGACCAGCCTCTTCGTGGGCAAGAAGGTCAAGAACGACAATCCCTACGACGCAACGACCCTGGAGTGGGCCACCCCCACGCCTCCACCTCACGGCAACTTTACCTTCGACGTGGCAGCCTACCGCGGGCCTTACGAATACAGCCGTGAGGACCACGAGGGTGACTTCTACCCCCAGTGGGAGGAGCCCAAGAGAGACAAGCCAGCCAAGGAACCCGAGCTGGAGCCCAAGAGGGACAAGCCAGCCAAGGAACACGAGCCCGAGCCCGCCCAGTAACGCCCCTCCAATCCCCTGCATTATGGAGATTCCCCATACCGTCACCCCCCGGAAGGATAACGGCCTTTTCAATGCGAAGGTCGGCATCTGGCTCTTTCTCGCTTCCGAAGTGATGTTGTTCGGCGGTCTTTTCTCGGCTTACGTTTTCATGAGGATATACGCCGACTACCCATGGCCGGAACGTGCCCTCCCCATTGTGCCCGGGCTCATAAACACCTTCGTGCTGATCGGTTCGTCCGTCACGGTGGTCTTTGCCTGGGCCTCCCTCAAGATGCGGCAATGGCGGCGTTTCCAGATTTTCATGGCGATCACCATTGCCTGTGCGGGCATCTTCATGGTTCTCAAGGCCATCGAGTACAAGGCCAAGTGGGATCACCAGGCCGTGCGCGTGGATGACTTCACCATCGTCGAAGGTCACGTCCACTACGCCACCATCCTGAGTAACGGGAAAGTCGAACACTTCCATACCAAGAAGGAAGCACAGGAGGCGGGAGAGAAGGATGCGGAGACTGCAAATAAGGTAGCCGAGGAGAAGGTAACCACCGCACCCAAGAAAAAGGATGAGGAGTTTGACGGGCTGGGGAAGGCAGATCTCTGGAAGGCCGGGAAGCCCTTCAAGGCCAATGTGGTCCTCTTCAAGCCGGAGACCATCGACTTCTCGGTGGTGCGGGCCCACGAGTCATGGGTCAACGCCATGCTCGAGCAGGCCGAGAAGAGAAAGTCCAGGCTGGTCACTGCCCGGGACCTCTTCATCTACGGAGATATCGAGGATTACTCGGGGACGGAGAGCGAGCCGATGTCGAGCAAGGCACGCGCCGAGCAGGAGGCTCAGCTCGTCAAGAAGTTTGCCATGGCGGATGAGAAGAAGGATCGCAAGTTCGGGCAGAACTCCTTATTCATCCCGGCCGGGACTCTGCTCAGCTACACGCTTCTCGAGGAAGCCGGCAAGGTTTTCGTCGCAGGCCGCGCCCACAACGCGGCAACCCGTACCACCATCCTCAAGGAAAACTGGAAGAAGGTGAAGGAGAAGTGGCCCGGAGACAAATACTGGGAGCAGGCGTCTGAAGCCAGGATCGACGCGGCCACCCAACTGGACGAGCAAGTCGATGAGGCGGGCAATTGTAGTGCCGGGAGCAAGGTGGTGTCCCTGGTATCCACGCTCTCCTTCAAGATGGATCCTCCCCAGCCGCTCATCATCAAGCGGAGCTGGATCAAGCGCCCCGTCAAGGAGCAGGATGGAAAGGCTGAACTGAGGGACGATACGTCCCTCAATGCGGGAGAAGGTGAGGATGCGGCTCCCGGACTCCTTGAGAGCCCACTCGCGCTCTCAGTGGACGCCATCGACTTCCGCTGGGTGGCCCAGAAGGCCGAGGAGGCCGGTAACGATCCAATGGAAATGATTGAGCAGAGCTGGATCTTCTCAAAGGCCAACAAGAACGGATCGACCTACAGGAAGATCTGGAAGGTGCACAAGAAACGCATCGGTCAGCTTGAGCAGAGCCTGATCGACAAATACGGCAAGGACGAGGAAGGGAAACCCAGGCGGGTGGCTACCGAGACCGATCGCTACCGGGTGACCTGGCAGGACTTCGTCCACTATGCCCGGGCTGAGCACGACGCCCTTATGCCGGGTGATTCCGGCTTTGACGACCTGCGGCCCAAGTTCTGGAACGGCTTTGCTGGACCGAACCACAAGGACGAGGAGATTCATAAGCTGCACGCTTTTCCCGAACTGGAGATTCCCCACCACAAGGTCTCCTTGCAGTCGATGTTCACTCCCAAGTGGAATACCTACTACGCGATCTATTTCACCCTGACCGGTCTGCACGGGCTGCATGTGATCGGTGGAGCCATTGTCCTGAGCTACTACCTCTTCTTCAGCAAGGGACTCTACCGCCGCAACCCGGAGTGGCTTGCCAACCGGGTGGAAGTAGGTGGTCTCTTCTGGCACTTCGTTGATCTGGTATGGATCTTCCTCTTCCCGATCCTCTATCTCATGTAATCATTCTCACCGGCCATGTCTGACACACCCGAAGAAATCAAGAAGGCACAGAAGAAGTACCTCCTCATTGGACTCATCCTCTTTGTCTTTACCGTGGTCACGGTGGCGGTGGCGACTGTACCGTGGCTTGATTTTGGCGAGCACGGATTTGACGCACGGGACGCCACCATCGGCCTGGTCATTGCCACCATCAAGGCCAGCCTGGTGGGCGCAATCTTCATGCACCTCAGTCACGAGAAGAAGACAATCTATGTTCTGATCGTTATTGGTATCCTGATGGGGATCTCTCTCATGGGCCTGACTGGCTGGGCCTTTCAAGACCCCATCGAGTATGGTAACAGCGTGGAAGGGGACGGCTTCTTTAACCCGGAGGAAACGGTAAAACAGCATTAAGAACACGGCATGTCATTGCGCGGCTTCCATATAGTATTCATCATCGTGACGACCCTCCTGAGCCTCTTCCTGGTGGGGTGGGCACTCTTTCTCGCTCCCGTCAGCGCCGGGTTGATGAGGAACCTGCTCATGGTGGCCGGGATCGTCGGTTCGATCGGGTTCCCCATCTACGGGGTCTATTTCTATCGCAAAGCCAAGAAGTTGATTCTCTAGCCAGCCAACCGCGAACAGACTATGAACATTGACTCATTCCATCTTGCCTGCAGCACCTGCGCGAAATCCTTCCAGGAAGGAGGTGGTGATGCGGCTGGGTGGTCGATTATTTTCCTGCTGGCCACCATCGTGCCTGTCCTCGGAGCGACCGGCATCTGCATGGTGCGCATGGTGCGCCGCGAGCGGGAAAATCTCGATCCGAAATACACCGAATAGCAGCAGAACAGTTTTCTCGCTCTCTTACTCTTTTTTCTGACCAGTTATGTATCTCCTCGCTGACACTCTTGTCGAACACCTGGGTATTCCGGAGAACTACGCGGAGCATGGAGGCAGTGTGGATCACCTGATTGACGTGGTGCACTGGTTCATGCTCGTGCTCTTCGTGGGCTGGACTGGCTTCTTTCTGGTTGCCTGCTGGAAGTTCTGGCAACGCCGCCATCCCAAGGCCTCCTACCGTGGCGTGCAGAATCATGTGACGGCCCACCTTGAGATCGGGGTGGCGATTTTTGAGGCGGTTCTTCTTCTTGGGTTCGCCTTTCCTCTCTGGGCGGAGCGAACGGATCGTTTTGAGGACATCCAGGCCCAGGATCCCGTGCGGGTGCGCGTCATCGGCTACCAGTTTGGCTGGAATTACCATTATCCGGGGATGGACGGAAAATTCGGGCGGATCGATCGTCACCTCGTGCAGAAGGCCGGGGATCCGTGTATCGACCCGGACGATCCCAATGGCTGGGATGACTTTGTCTCGCCCATCCTGAAACTTCCGGTGGCTGAGGCGGCCATTCTGCAGGTGTCCTCCACGGATGTGATTCACGCATACGCCATCGTGCCCATGCGGATTCAGCAGGACGCCATTCCGGGGACGGACATACCCATGTGGTTCCGTCCGCTCAAGGAACTTGAAACCAGCGTGGTCTGTGCCCAGCTCTGCGGGGAGGGCCATGGTGACATGGTGGGAGTGATGGAGGTGATCAGCAAAGGGGCCTACGCTTCCTGGGCGACGGAGCAGAGCACGGCTGCCTACGGCCGGAACTCGAAGAAGGCCGGGACCGGTGATGAGCAGGAAGAAGAGAATGGGGGTGAACCGGCTGCCGGGCCCGAACCAGCTGCTGAGCCGGGGGCTGCTGCTGAGTAATCGAATTGATCCACACCCCTCAACCGGGGGATAAGGAGGCTCGGTGTGTCCTGTTTTCGGGATTCTTGACAAGGATCAGAAAAGACTGTTCAATTGAACAGCAATGACTTTTGCTGGAGTCATGACCATTCGTGACCTGCCGGATCAGAAGCGGCCCAGGGAGAAAATGGCACAGGAAGGAGCAGTCGCCTTGAGCGATGCGGAGTTGCTCGCCATCTTCCTGCGGGCCGGGGTGAAGGGGGAGAGCGCCATCGCAGTTGGTCAGCGTCTCCTTGAGAAGCACGGTGGACTAGCGGCCCTGGGTCGTCTGGAGATTGCCCAACTCACCCGGGAACATGGTCTCGGTCTGGCGAAGGCAGCTCAGTTGGCAGCTTCCTTCGAACTGGGGGCGCGGGTGGCACGGGAGAAGGCGACGCTCCTGAACCTCGACTGTCCGCAGGCCGCCTACGAGGTATTCAGCCCCCAGTTGAGCCACCTCAGTCATGAGTCCCTTCGTCTGGCTCTCCTCGATACCCGTCTGCGGGCCACCCGGTTCCTCATCGTCTCGGAGGGCAGCCTGAACGAAACGGTGGCGCACCCGAGGGATATTCTTCATCCGGTGATCCTGCATAAGTCCCATGGCTTCCTCCTCGCGCACAACCATCCCTCCGGGGATCCCTCACCCAGTCGCGCGGATCGTGAGCTGACCAGGCGCTTGGCCAGTGCGGCTGCGCTCCTCCGGGTCGAGTTCCTTGATCATGTCATCATCGGGAGAGCATCGGAGCGGTATGAGGGCTGCTTTTCCTTCAGGGAAGCAGGGTTATTGTGAGGAGTGTTTGTGTTTGTCTGGCGGGAAACCTGAGTGGTTCAGGGTCGAGGGCCGGGATTCCTTCCAGGCATGGATTTATCTGGGAATTGGCTTGTTGAGTTTTGAGCAATCAAGTGGTCTCCCCTTGTGGCCCAAATTCATCCCACCGCCCAGATCTCTCCGGACGCGAGGCTTGCAGAGGATGTCACGGTCGGGCCCTATGCCATTATTGATGGCCCGGCAGTGATTGGTCCGAGGTGCGAGATTGGAGCGCAGGTGTGGATTCACGGCGAGGTGACCATGGGCGCCATGAACAAGGTGGGCTACGGATCGATCCTGGGGGCGGATCCCCAGGACCTGGCCTTCGATCCTGACACCAGGACGGGAGTGGTCCTGGGGGAGGATAATGTTCTTCGTGAATACGTCACCATCCACCGGGCCACGGAGGAAGGCGGGAGCACGATGGTGGGCGACGGGAATTTTCTCATGACCGGAGTGCACCTCGGGCATGACGTGATCATGGGGGACAGGAACATCCTGGCCAATAACGTGCTGCTGGCCGGATTCGTGGAGATGGGGAACTCGGTGGTCATCGGCGGTGGCAGTGCCTTCCACCAGTTCATCAGGATCGGGGATTACGCAATGGTCGGGGGGCTGGCCGGGCCCTCCAAGGATGTGCCGCCCTACTGCGTCGTGCGGCAGACCAATCGCCTCGCGGGCCTCAATGCGATAGGCCTGCGTCGGGGTGGAATCGGACCGGAAGAGCGCAAGGAAATCAAATCAGCCTACGCGCTTCTTTTTCAGGGCGGACTGGCCCTGAGCACCGCGGTGGAGAAGGCGGACTCCCGGGAGTGGGGGAGTGCGGCGCAGAAGCTCATCGAGGCGGTGCGGAACCCGAGCCGGAAGGGCGTGGTCACGCGGGAGGAGTAGGGACTGCATCAGGAGGTCGCCTGCGAATGAAGGTTCAGTAGCGCTACACTTACATGCCTGGTATTGTTCTGGCGTCAGTTTATCCTTCTACTCGTCTTCACTCATCGCGTGACATCATGTAACTGATGACTGATGCACTGAACCCGGAGCCAAACCCAATTCCGATGGAACCGTCTAAGTCCATCGAGGTGCCGATTCCAAACCATCCTGTATAGGACATCAAAAAAGAGAAGACACCCACCACTATACCTATGCCGCAGCTATTTTTCTGTTTTTGATCCATATTACATGATCCCGGCGGCTTTTCCGCCTTGTCCGAGCCGGCGGCTCGAGCTCAGTCCTTTGCGGCCTTGGGGTCCAGAGCATCACGGAGGCCGTCACCCAGGAAGTTAAGGGCGAAGAGGGTCGTGGTGAAGAAGAGGGCGGGCAGGATGAGGAGCATGGGCTGGGTCTCCATGTAGTTCGCGCCATCCTTGATGAGGACGCCCCATGAACTGTCGGGAGCCTTGATGCCAAGGCCAAGGAAAGAGAGGGTGGCTTCATACATGATGAAGCTTGGGATGGTCAGGGTGACGTAGACGATGGCAGGGCCCAGGGTGTTTGGGATGAGGTGGCGGAAGAGAATGCGCGATGGACTCAGTCCCAGGGAGATGGCGGCCTGGGCGAATTCCTGTTGTTTGAGCGAGAGGATCTGCGAACGGGTAATCCGGGCCAGGGTGAGCCAGCCGAGGGCTCCGATGGCCAGGAAAAGCGGCAGGATATTGGCGAGACGGTGGGTGGTTTCGTCCGGGAACTTCCAGTGCTTCACCAGCCACGTGGCGACCTCGCTGGTGGACCCGGAGAGGACTTCCTGGAGGAGGATGACCAGCACGAGGAAGGGAATGGCGTAGAGGGTGTCCACCGCCCGCATCATGATCGCGTCAGCACGGCCGCCCGCGTAACCGGAGATTGCGCCATAGGAAATCCCGATCACGAAGGCCACACTGGTGGCGATCAGGCCAACCAGAAGGGAGACTTGACCGCCGAAGAGGATGCGGGAGAGCAGGTCCCGTCCCATCTGGTCGGTGCCGAGAAGGTGCAGGAGAGTCCTGGTCTCCTTTATCGAGGATCCATCGTCCTGCCGGACTTGCTGGATGTTCTCGGAGGAGGAGCCCACGGCGGCGAACTTGTTGGCAAGGTCCTGTTCGTTGGGATCGCCGGTGAACCAGGCAGCCACGAAGCAGAGCAGGAACATCACAATGAGGAAGACTCCGCTTACGACCGCCACCTTGTTCTTGCGGAGGCGCAACCAGGCGTCCCGCCAGAGCGAGGTTCCTTTTTCTGTGACTGTGGAAGTGTCCGCCAAGTTTGTGTGGGGTGATCGTTGGGGGCTAGAGAGACTCGCGCAGGCGTGGGTTGAGGGAGGCCTGGATGATATCAGAGACCAGGTTGAGGATGACAATGAGGAAGCCGTAGTAGAGAACGCAACCAAGGAGAAGGTCCTCGTCCCGGTCGATGGTGGCGTCGATGAAGTGGCGGCCCATCCCGGGAACCTGGAAGATGGTTTCCACCACGAAGGATCCGCTGATGAGATAGGCAAAGGCAGGTCCGAGGTAGGCCACGCTTGGAATCAGACCACCACGCAGGGTGTGGCGTGTAATGATGGTGAGGGGGGGAACTCCCTTGGCCTGGGCGGTGCGCACGAAGTCCTGGCCCAGGACCTCCAGCATGCCCCCGCGGGTGAGGCGGGCGAGGTAGGCAGCGGGAGCGAGGCCGAGGGTGATGGCGGGAAGGATCCAGTCAACCGGGTTGTCCCAGCCAGCCACCTTGAAGGCAGGGAGGCGCATTGCGACCTGGGTCTGCAGCAGGGGGCCGATGATGAAGGCTGCCACGCAGATCCCGATCATGGCGAAGCCCATGGAGGCGTAATCAACCCAGGTGTTCTTCCGTACCGCGGAGAAGATCCCGAGGGGAATTCCGATGACACAGGCCACCAGGAAGGCATTGAGTCCGAGGACCACCGAAGCGGGAAAGGACTGCTGGAGAATCAGGCTGACCTTGCGGTTTTTCTTGGGGGAGATGCCGAGGTCCTGTTGCAGGAGAAGACGCTGGAGACGAAGGCCGTACTGGATGACCCAGGGCTTATCGAGGCCGAAGCGTTTCATCTGCTCCTCCTTGGCTTCCGGGGACATGGCCTTCTCGGTGGTAAAGGCGTCGCCCGGCAGCGCCTTGATCAGGAAGAAGGACAGGGTGTAGAGCACGAAGAGGACCAGAAGGCCCTGGAGGACTCGCCTGAAGATAAAGCCAATCACGGTGCGCGGTTAATTCGGTTCCAGGGAGACCCACTTCCATGGGTGGTTGTTGAGGAGGAGGGGGTTCCACCCCTTCACCCTTGGGTCGATGAGATAGTTGGTCGTATACCAGTAGATCGTAATGGCGGGCAGTTCTTCCATGAGGATCTTCTCGGCTTCCTGCAGGACCAGCAGTCGCCTGGCAGGATCCCGTTCGTGCTCGCTTTGCTTGAGGATTTCCTCGAATTCCCCGTTGGCCCATCCGGTGCGGTTGTTGCCTCCGTCCTTGATCCACATGTCGAGGAAGGTGGTGGGGTCGAGGTAGTCGCCGATCCAGCCCGAATCAGCGAGATCGTAGTCCAGATTGGTCATGGCGTTGAGGTAGGAGGTCCACTCCTTCTGGGCGATCTCGATGTGAATCCCGAGGTGTTTCTTCCACATTCCCTGGTAGGCTTCGGCCATGGCCTTGGAGACATCCCGGTCTGCGGTGAGGAGGGTGATGCGGGGAAAATCAATGCGGTTCTGGAAGCCCGCCTCATCCAGTAATCTGGCGGCCTGGACCGGGTCGAAACCGATGGCCCGTCCGGTCTTGTAATTGCCGAAGGGAGGGACCATTCCGTAGGCCGGTTCCTGGCCGCCCTTGGTGACGTTCTCGATGAGGGATTGGCGGTCGATGGCCATGCCAAGGGCCTTGCGCACCCGGATATCGTCCAGGGGTTTGCGGGTCACGTTACAGCGCACGAATTTTGTTCCGAGGTAGAGTTCACTGCGGAACTGGTCGGGGTAGTTCTTCCGGGCGTAGGGAATGAACTCCGGGGGCACGATGTAAGTAATATGCATGAGCCCGTCGAAGAACATGCGCGACTCGGTATAGGAGTTGACCACCGGCAGAAAGCGGATGCCGTTCAGTTGCACCTTGTCCCGGTCCCAGTAGTGGGGGTTCTTCTCGACCGCGATATGATCGTTGATCCGCCAGGATTTCAATGCGAAGGGACCGTTGCTCACGATGTTCCCGGGCTTGGTCCACCCCGAGAACGGGGCGTCGATCTTGCCGTTGGAATGCTTCATGACCACGTGGCGGGGCACGGGATACCACGTGTAGTGCTTGGTGATCTCGGGAAGGAAGGGAATCGATCCGCGGAGGCTGATTTCAAGGGTGTAATCATCGGGGGCCCTGATTCCGACTTCGCTGAAGTCCGTGATCTCGCCCTTGTAGAACTCTTCCGCATTCCTGATGTAGAAGAGCATTTCGTTGTACTCCGAACCCAGGGTCTTGGTCAGGATGCGCTGGTAGGAGAAGAGGAAGTCTTCGGCGGTGACCGGAACTCCGTCCGACCATTTCCGGTCGGGGCCAAGTTTGAAGGTCCAGACGGTGAAATCCTCATTGGCTTCCCAGGACTCGGCTGCACCGGGCAGGGCCTGGCCGTCGAGGGACTGGTGCTCGGTGCACAGTCCCTCGAAGAGAGCCCGGATCAGATTGCTTTCAAGGACTCCGGTGACGAGGTGGCAATCCAGTCCCTTGGGCTCCGAGGAGTTTCCCACGATGAGGATCCTGTCCTCTACGGCCCTGTCGGCGGCAGTCCGGTCGTCGCAACTGAGCAGAAGGGCGGGGATGAGAGAGGGAAGCAGGCGGCGGAGGACGCGCATCGGGAAGAAGTTGCGACAGATACCGTGGCCTTGGCAAAGCTCTTTGCCGAATTGGCCGCTTTTTTGGGGAATATGTTCCTGTTCCCCCGGATGAATTTTCCGCAGGCTTGATTCGTCCTACCGGGAGGGTAGAACCGGGCAGCGATCTGTCCTCCGCGGGCCTCTTCGATGAAGGTATATTTTCTCCGGCGTCTCCTTCTGGTCCCCGTGACGCTGCTGGGAATCACGATGCTGGTCTTCGTCCTGATGCGGGCGGCCCCGGGGGGGCCGGTGCAACGGGACTTGCAGGAAATGATGGGGGCTGCTGCCAGTGAGCAGGGTGGCGGCTCAGCCATGAGGGAATCGGAAGGGGTGGCGATCACTCCAACCCAGCTCTTTGAAATTGAGGAGAAGCACCGGAGAGACAAAGGGATCTGGCGCTCTTACTTCGAGTGGCTGGGAGTTCTCCCCCGGGAGGTGCAGCGAACAGCACGGAGCTTCAAGCAAGGCGAGGAGAAGGTCTCAATTCAAGTGCCGGCGATTAATATGAGTGCCGAAGTGGTCAAGAGGGAGGATGGCAACGTGGAGATCAGGCCTCCAGAGGACCTGCCGGACGAGAAGAAGAAGATCATCAGGGAGAGAATTGTCGAATACCAATGGAAGGCTAGGATTGTCGGAGTCGCAGAGCTGAGGAAACGATGGAAACGGAATGCGGGAGGATTAGAGCTTCCCGATACGGAGAGTCTTCAGGAACGGGTGGTGCTCTACAGATCCCAGCATGCTGGATTGCTGCAGGGAAGCCTGGGGAAATCCGATAGGTATAACGATCCTGTTATCAGCATGGTAAGGAAACGAATTCCCATCTCTCTCTTCTACGGAGTGATCTCGATGATCCTGATTTACGGAGTCTGTATTCCCCTGGGCATCGTGAAGGCGATCAAGCATCGCACATGGTTGGATAATGTTTCCTCCATCGCAGTCTTTTCCGGATATGCGATTCCCGGCTACGTGCTGGGTTCTTTTCTTCTCGTTTTCCTTGGAGCCCGCCTCGATCTGTTTCCTCTTTCGGGATTCGTTTCAGAGAACTTTAGCGAGCTTCCGTTTGGAGCAAAGATTTTTGACCTCTTTCATCATGCGGTCATGCCTCTTGCCTGTTACCTGGTGGGGAGCTTCGCCTTCATGACCTTCATGATGAAGAACAACCTGATGGATAACCTGGCGGCGGATTATGTGCGGACTGCAACAGCCAAGGGAGTCCCTTACGGATCGGCAGTATTCAGGCATGCCTTCCGTAATTCCATAATCCCAATCGCCACCACGGTAGGACAGAATGTGACTCTGATCGTGGGCGGGAGTTTTCTTATCGAGGGAATCTTCGATATCAATGGCTTCGGTCTGTTGCAGTACACCGCCATTCTGGACAAGGATGAACCCGTGGTGCTGGGGGTGCTGACCATCTCAGCCACCTTGATGCTCCTCGGGAACGTGATCTCCGACCTCTGCGTGGCGTTCGTGGATCCGCGAATTCGTTTCAGATAGATGCTCTACCGACTTACAGGGATTCTTCTGGTTGTGATCAGCGTGGGCGCGGTGATCGCGCATCATGCCGGGTGGGCCCTGCCTACCCTGGACTGGTTCTTCTCCTTTGACTCCAAGGAGAAGGAGTTGGAGTCCGCGTCGTGGGGGAAGAAGTATCAGGCTAATATTATCGGATATATCCTGTGTGCCCTCCTCTTAGCGGTCGGGTTGCTTTCCCTATGGAGAAAGTCCCGCAAGGTAAACTGGAATCCCCAGACCCTGCGGAAGCTGAAGCGCTTCAAATCCATCACCCGTGGTTATGTCTCCCTTTGGATCCTTGCCGGTCTCCTGCTCCTGACCCTGCTTGACCACGCTCTGGTCGGCAAGAAGGCCCTTCTTGTGAAGTATGAGGGCAGGCTCTACAGCCCGGCATTCGTGCAGGAAAGCTACATCGCGGAAGACTTCGGGCAGACAGGTAAGAGTGAGGCGGACTATCGGAAACTCAAGGATGCCTTTGAGCAGGAGGAAAAGGGAAACTGGGTGTTGCTGCCTCTCGTGCCCTTCGATGCTACCTTCGACTCCGCGGAACCGATGAAGGAGGGGCTGGCGGAGCGGAACGGGGTGTTTTACCGGGAGGGCGAACAGGAGCCTTACTCCGGCCTGGGCTATCGTTATTACGCAGACGATAAAGACAAGCGGCATTCCATGGTGCGCTTCCGGAAGGGAGTTCGGCAGGGGCGCGAGGAGTATTACGGTCGGTCTAGTGGCGACATGATCGGATACTATGAATGGAAGGACGGGGTGCGCAGCGCCAATCCGGTGATGGGGGCAGAGCAGGTCCGAGCTGCGGAGAAAGAGAAGACCAGCGGGGTGCAAGCTGTGCGTTATCCGCCCCTTCCCCCCAGCCTCAGGACTCGTCACTATCTTGGGACGGACTCACGGGGATGGGATGTGCTGGCGCAGATATACGGAGGACTACAGCTGGTCTTCCAGGCGGCCATCATCTACCTGACCGTGACCTATGCGATTGGAATCACCCTGGGCAGCCTGATGGGCTACCTGGGAGGGTCCTTTGATATCGTGGTGCAGCGGTTGATCGAAATTCTCGCCAATGTGCCCTTCCTCTACGTGGTCATCATCATCGCGGACCGTCTCGGACGGGAGGATGTTACCCTTGTAACGATCCTGCTGGTGCTCTGCATCTTTTCGTGGATTGGCATTACCTACTACATGAGGACCGCGGCTTACCGGGAAAAGGCGAGGGATTACGTCGCGGCCGCGAGAGTGCTGGGAGCCGGGCCGGTCCGGGTGATTTTCCGGCATGTCCTCCCCAATGCCATCTCGATCGTGGTGACCCTGCTTCCCTTCAGCGTGGTCGGGGTGATCACCGCATTGACGGCTCTTGATTTCATCGGGTTTGGACTCCCTGACACTTATCCCAGTTGGGGGCGGATCCTGCAGGATGGCGTCACGAATCTCGACTACCCGTGGATCGTAGCCTCCGTCTTCGGGGGAATGGTGGCAGTCCTTCTCCTGGTGACCTTTGTAGGTGAGGCTGTGCGGGAAGCGTTCGATCCCAAGAAATTCACCACCTACCGTTAATCATGAGACC
>Ga0310120_10001129_pt1 | contig 20223 bp, 17 predicted proteins | sample CB27_AW_983_MG_FD_203506 | JGI IMG/M metagenome (GOLD analysis project Ga0310120, IMG submission 203506) | Marine microbial communities from Western Arctic Ocean, Canada - CB27_AW_983 | ecosystem: Environmental > Aquatic > Marine > Oceanic | place: Canada: Western Arctic Ocean | collected...
GGACTGGGTGGTGGTGCCGACGGAGGCGCGATTCTTCTCGATGCAGGGTCTGGACATGCTCAAAGAGAGCATCAACGAGGTCCTGTATATGAATCCGAAATTGCGGATATTGGGGATCGTGCTGAGTAAGTACGACCGGCGCCTGCGTGAAGAGACGACGGTGAACGAATTCTTGCGATCGACCTGGGGTGACAGCGTGTTCGAGACGGAAGTGCCGACGAACAGCAAGATTCTTGAGGCGTCGAGCGCAGGCGTGTCCATATACGCGTACAAAGGAACTCAAAAAGCCATCAGGATCTACGAGGATCTGGTGGAGGAGGTCGTGGCCCGTGCCTAAACGAGATGGAGCGCCGTTCGATCCGCGTCGCCTGCAGGACCGTCAGAGGCCTCACGACGTGGTCTCAAGCGTGGTGAATCCGCGGGTGGCCCCGCGCGGAAATAGGGAGACGCAAATCCGCGTTGTGGGCATCGGTGGGGCGGGAAATAACGCCATCAACCGAATGGTGGAGGCCGGCGTGGCCGGAGTGGAGTTCATCGCGGTGAACAGCGATGCCCAGGATCTGGCGAATTGCCTGGCGGGCCATAAGATCGCGATCGGGACGAAGACGACCCGGAGCTTGGGGGCGGGGGGGAATCCGGCGGTTGGTGAGCGAGCGGCGTTTGAAAGTTCGGCTGAGATCGAGTCGGCGTTGAGCGACGCTGACATGGTGTTTGTAACGGCGGGGATGGGTGGGGGCACGGGAACGGGGGGAGCGCCGATCGTGGCGCGGATCGCGAAGGATTCGGGCGCGCTGACGGTGGGGGTGGTGACGATGCCGTTCATGTTTGAGGGATCGATGCGAGGCCGGTCGGCGGAGGGTGGGCTGGAGGAGCTGCGGGAGCAGGTGGATGCGCTGGTGGTGATTCAGAACAACCGGCTGGTGCACGTGGTGCAGAAGAACACGTCGATGGCGGATGCGTTCAAGGCTGCGGACACGATGCTGCTGAACGGGGTGCGTGGGATTACCGATCTGATTACGTCGGTCGGGTTCGTGAATGTTGATTTCGCGGACGTGCGGAGCATCATGGAGAACTCGGGCACGGCGATCATGGGAGTGGGAGTGGCCGGCGGAGAAGACCGGGCGGAGGCGGCGCTACGACTGGCGGCGTCCAGTCCGCTGATCGACATCCCGCTGGAAGGCGCTTCGGGAATCCTGGTGAATGTGGCCGGAGGCCAGGACCTGGGTATTCACGAAATTCAGACGGTGGTAAACGAACTCAAGCGACTGGCCAGCCCGGACGCCCGGATAGTTTTCGGAGCGGTGGTGGACCCGAATCCGCTGCAGACGCTGTCGGTGACGCTGATCGCCACCGGATTTGGCGAAGGCGGGATACCTTCGCGCGATCCGTGGTCGCGGCGAACGGCAAATGCCGACGTGCCGGCAGCGCCGCGGGCAGCGGCGGGTCGAGGCGGGGTGATAGAACGAGTGGCGCGGGAGCCGGTGGGCGCGCCGACAGTGACGGCGACGCAAGAAGCGCCCGCCGCGGCCGAGCCGGAGATTCGCGAGGTCACCCAGCCGGTGGAGACCGATCCGGAAAACAGCGAAGTGCCGGCGTTCATCCGGCGGCAGCGGCAGGATCAAGCCTAGTTGCCACAGGCCAGCCACAGGCTGCTTTTTCCTTCGAGTTGAGGACAGGCTAGGCTGATGTGTGCCGGGCGGCAGCCACCGGCACGCGCAGCCTGCTTTCTTTCTGTCGGGTAGAAGTCGGGCAAGCGGTCCGCCCGGGCGGTAGCGCCGGAAGTTAGTCCGACCGGCGGGAAGCACCGCGGGTGAGGACAATAACGATTCCGGCGAGATTCATGAGGACGCCGACTATGGTCACGGGGCCGGGTACCTCGGCCAGGAAAAGTGCGCCCAGCAGGATGCCGCCGGTGACCTCCTGGGTGGCGATCAGGTTGGTTTTAGTGGCGGAGAGGTGCCTCAGGGTGGCGTTGTAAAGGGTGTGGCCGATGCCGATGGGCACGAAGCCGGCGAGCACCAGGGCGGCGATGCGGCCGGCGGTGTAGTTGGACGGTTCGAAGCTGACGATCAGCAGCGGCACGGCCCACAGGGCGGCCCAGGCGTACATTCGGGACGTATAGGCAAAGACCGAGGTGCGGCGACGGCGGATGCGGCCCAGGACGGAATAGATGGCGAACATGGCGCCGGAGAGCAGCGCGAAGAGATCGCCGAGCAGCTTCTGGCCGGTCATCTCCGGTTCGAATCCGGACATCACGGCGATCCCGGCGATTGAGAGGGCGATGCCGGCGACCTGGATGCGGGTGAGCCGCTCGCCGAAAATGCGGGTGGAGGCGACGGCGATGATGGCGGGTGAGAAATAGACGATGGAGAGGGCGTGGGCGATGGACGTGAACCAGAGGGCGCCGACGAAGAAGAGGAAATGCAGGCTCATGGCGAGGCCGTAAGCCCAGTAAGAGAAGATGTCTCGAAACCAGCCGCGCAATTCGCCGCGGAAGGCGGCCAGGGTGGTGACGAAGATGGCGCCGAAGAAGAGACGCCAGAAGGTGACTTCGAGGGCGGAGACGGGAAAGGCGAGGCGGACGAGCAGGGAAGAGGTGGCGAAGCCGAAGACGCCGATAGACATCATGAGGATGCCGCGGAGTTCGCCGGAAGGTCGTTTCAAAGGCGACTCCTCGGTGCCAGATGGTCTAGATGCCGGTTTCCCATCGCCAGGTCAGGTCTTGCCGGTCAAAAACCGGTCCTTCGGTGCAGACGCGCTTAGGACCCTTACGGGTGGTGACGACGCAACTGTGGCACACGCCGAGTCCGCAGGCCATGCGGGCCTCGAGCGCGAATTGGACGGACTTGCGACCGGTCTGGAGACGGAGGGCGGTGTCGAGGGCCTGCAACATGGCGCCGGGACCGCACGCGAATATCTGATCGGCCCAGTCGTACCACTCCGGCAGCAGGTCGACGGCGGTGCCGTGAGCGCCGGCGGAACCGTCATCGGTGGCGATCTGGAGTTCGGCGGCGGCGGGGAGGAATTCACCTGGCAGCAGACCGGCGGCGGCGCGGGCGCCGTTTATCAGGACGCAGTCGGCATCGTCGGGGTTGGTGGCGGTGGCGAGGGCGACGAGCGGGCCCATGCCGATGCCGCCGCCGATCATCAGGAGGTGGCGGTTGCCGGGTTCAATTCTGAAACGGGTCCCCAGCGGCCCCAGGGTGTCGACGCGATCGCCGGGACGGCGGCGGGACAGCCAGCCGGAGCCTCGGCCGGCGACGTGGTAAAGGATCGAGAAGGTGGCGGCGCCGGCGTCGATGGCGGAGAGGCTGTAGGGCCGGCGCAGCAGGGGATCGTCGGCGTCGCCGTTGATCATGTGGACGAACTGGCCCGGGTGGGAGGAGGTGGCGATCGGTTCGGATCGCAGGGTGATCCAGAAAAGGATTTCAGAGAGTCGGGCGTTGGCGACGACTTCGGTGAGGACGGGGACAGGCATCAGCGGAGCGCGCTGAAGTCGCTGAAGCCGCTCGCAAGCTCGCGGATCTGGGCTAGCACTGGGGTTGGCATCAGACGAGTGTCCCGGAGGGATCGCGGTCGCGATAAGCGGCGAGGGGGAGGACGTTGTAGGTGGAACCGCCGGCGCTGATGGCGTCGGCCAGGGCGCGGGCGGTATCGATGGAGGTCAGGCACGGCACCTGGCTCTCGGCGGCGGCGCGGCGCATGTGAAAGCCGTCCTGTAGGGTTTCGCGGTCGCCGGTGAGGGTGTTGATCACCAGGACGGTACGGCCCTGGCGGATGTTGTCAATCATGGTGTTGTCGCCTTCGCGGAGGCGGCTGACTTCTTCGACTTCGAGGCCGAATCCACGCAGGTAGCGGGCGGTGCCGGAGGTGGTGAGGAGGGAGTGGCCGCGGTCGGCGAAAGCCTGTGCGATGGGCAGGCATTCGGCCTTGTGGCGATCGGCGATGGACATGAGGATGGCGCCGGTGTCGGGGATGCCGAGTCCGGCGGAGAGCATGGCCTTGTGCAGGGCGGGGGCGAATTCGGTGTCGATGCCCATGACCTCGCCGGTGGATTTCATTTCCGGACCGAGGAAGGTATCGACGCCGGAGAGCTTGGCCATGGAAAAAACGGGGGCCTTGACGGCGACTAGAGGGCTCTCGGGCCAGAGGCCGGGCTCATAGCCGAGTTCGCGGAGGGTCTGGCCGAGCATGATGCGGGTGGCTAGGCGGACCATGGGCACGCCGGTGATTTTGCTCATGAAGGGCACAGTGCGGCTGGCGCGGGGGTTGACCTCGATGACGTAAACATCGTCTTCCCAGACGACGTACTGGAGGTTGACCAGGCCGCGGGCGTTGACGGCGCGGCAGATGGTCTGAGTGATCTCGACGAGTTTCTCGGCGGATTCTGAGGAAAGGCCGATAGGCGGGTAGACGGCGAAACTGTCGCCGGAATGGACTCCGGCGCGCTCGATGTGTTCCATGATCCCGGGAATGAGCGTGTCTTCGCCGTCGCAGATGGCATCGACCTCGACCTCTTTGCCTTCGAGGTACTTGTCGATGAGGACAGGCTGGCTGGGGGAGGGTTGGGTGACGGTGGTTATGTAACGCTTCAGGCTCTCACGGTCGGAGACGATTTCCATGGCGCGGCCGCCGAGGACGTAGGACGGGCGGGCCAGGACCGGGTAGCCGAGGCGGTCGGCGACTTCGAGGGCGTCTTCCATGCGATGCACGGCGGCGCCTGGGGGGCGCAAAATTCCGAGGCGTTCGAGGAGGGCGTCGAATTTTTCGCGGTTCTCGGTCTCGTCGATGGATTGGACGTCGCTGCCGGCGATGCGGATGCCCAGGTTGTAGAGGGGACCGGCGAGGTTGATGGCGGTCTGGCCGCCGAATTGCACGACGGCGGCGGGAGCGTGTCGGCCGGTCTCATTCTCGATGATATCAGCGACGCTCTCTTCGTCGAGGGCTTCGAAGTAGAGACGGTCGGAGGTGTCGAAGTCGGTGCTGACGGTCTCGGGGTTGCTGTTGATCATGACGCTCTTGCGGCCGCTTTCCTGCAATGCCCAGGCGGAATGGACGGAGCAGTAGTCGAACTCGATGCCCTGGCCGATGCGGATGGGGCCGGAGCCGATGACGACGGCGGCTTCCTCGGTGAAGGGCTCGGCCTCGTTCTCCATTTCGTAGGTGCTGTAGTAGTAGGGGGTGTAAGCGGCGAACTCGGCGGCGCAGGTATCGACCATCTTGTAGACGGGGCGGATGCCCCAGGAATGGCGCAGGTCGCGGACACGCTGGGGCAACTCGTCGGCCAGATTACCGATCATCTCGTCGGAGAATCCGAGCCGCTTGGCCTCCCAGAGCAGGCTTGGGTCCAGGGGCTCCTCCAGCAAGCGGATTTCCATGCTGTAGATGTTATTGAGCTTTTCGAGGAAGAAGATGTCGATGGCGGTGCGACGGGCGAGTTCGTCGGTGGTGATGCCACGTCGCAGGGCGGCCATGAGGGCCCAGAGGCGCTGGTCGTTGGGGGTGTCGATGAACGGGGCGATGTCGGTGGTGGTGTCCCAGGCGGGATCTTCCCATAGAAGGGTGCGGCCGCCGAACTCGAGGCCGCGGACGGCCTTGTTGAGGGCGGCCTCCATGGTGCGCTCGATGGCCATGACTTCGCCGGTGGCCTTCATCTGGGTTCCCAACGTGCGGTCGCCGCCGGCGAACTTGTCGAAGGGCCAGCGGGGAATCTTGACGACGACGTAGTCGAGAGCCGGTTCGAAGGCGGCGGTGGTCTCGCGGGTGATGGGGTTGGCGATCTCGTCCAAGGTGCGGCCGATGGCGATGCGGGCCGCGATGCGGGCGATGGGGTAGCCGGTGGCCTTGGATGCCAGGGCGGAGGAGCGGCTGACGCGGGGGTTGACCTCGATGACCCGGTACTCGAAGGATTTGGGATCGAGGGCGTACTGGATGTTGCAGCCGCCCTCGATGCCGAGGGCACGGATGATCTTGAGCGCCGCCGAGCGCAGCATCTGGTATTCCTTGTCGCTGAGAGTCTGGCTGGGAGCGACAACGATTGAGTCGCCGGTATGAACTCCCATGGGGTCAAGGTTTTCCATGTTGCAGACGGTGACGCAGTTGTCGGCGGCGTCGCGCATGACCTCGTATTCGACCTCCTTCCAGCCCTGGAGGTACTCCTCGACGAGAATCTGGTTGATGGGGCTGAAGCGAAGGCCGGAGGCGACGGTTCCCTCGAATTCGTCTTCGTTGCGGGCGATGCCGCCGCCGGTACCGCCCAGGGTGTAGGCGGGTCGGATGATGAGCGGAAAATCGAGCCGACCGGCGATTTCCCAGGCTTCGGGCAGCGAGGTGGCGCTGGCGCTGCTGGGGATGGGCTCGCCGATGTCATCCATGAGATTCTTGAACAATTTGCGGTCCTCGGCCTGCTGGATGGCCTGGATGGAAGTGCCGAGCATGCGGACGTTGTACTTTTCGAGGACGCCGGCGTCGTCGAGGTCCTTGGCCAGGTTCAAGCCGGTCTGGCCGCCCAGGGTGGGCAGGAGACCGTCGGGGCGCTCGCGGGCGATGATGCGTTCGACGACGTCGACGGTGAGAGGCTCGATGTAGACGACATCGGCGATGTCCTCGTCGGTCATGATGGTGGCTGGATTCGAGTTGACCAGGATGGAGGTGATGCCCTCTTCGCGCATGGCCTTGCAAGCCTGGGTTCCGGCGTAGTCGAACTCGGCGGCCTGGCCGATGACGATGGGGCCGGAGCCGAGGATCAGGACCTTTTTGATAGTGTCGTCGGGCGGCATGTGGTCAGGCGGCTCCTTCGACCAGATCAAGAAACCGCTCGAAGAGATACTGGTTGTCCTGGGGACCGGGGGAGGCCTCGGGGTGGTACTGGACGGTCATGATGGGGAGTTCTTTGTGGGCCAGGCCCTCGACCGAGCCGTCGTTCATGTTGACGTGGCTGACTTCGAATCCGCTGTCTCTGGGGATGGAGCCGGCATCGACCTGGAATCCGTGGTTCTGGGAGGTGATGTGGACGCGGCCGGTGGCGAGGTCCTTGACGGGATGGTTGGAGCCGCGATGGCCGAATTTGAGGCGGCTGGTGGTGGCGCCGATGGCCAGGGCGAGCAGCTGGTGCCCGAGGCAGATGCCGGCGATCGGGTAGCGGCCGACGAGGCCGTGGATGGTTTCGATGGCTCGCTCGGCCTGCTCGGGGTCGCCGGGGCCGTTGACCAGCATGACGCCGTCGGGATTGAGGGCGTTGACGTCGCCGGTGGTGGCGCCGTAGGGGAGCACCATCACCCGGCAACCGCGGATAGTGAGGGAGCGCAGGATGTTTTGCTTGACGCCGCAGTCGAGCAGGGCGATGCGCGGTCGCGATTCGCGGATGGGGGGCGCCGCCCAGGGCGCCCAGGGATCGGTTTCGTGGAGGTAGCGGTCGGGGGTGGTGACTTCCTCGACGAGGCGCTGATCGGAGAGCGGCAGGACGGCGCGGGCGCGGTCGGTGAGTTCTGGCAGCAGGGCTTCGAGGCCGTCGGTTTGCCTGTGCGACCACTCGAAGGTGCCGGATTCGGGGAGATCGCCGGGTCGCAGGCGGGTGAGCACGGCGCGGCCGACGCCGCCACTGCGCAGGATGCGGACAAGCTGGCGGGTGTCGATGCCCTGGATGCCGGGGATGCCGTTGTCGGCCAGGAAGTCATCGAGGGCGTGCTGTTGGCGCCAATTGCTGCGGTTGGGGGAGAGCTCGCGGACGACGAGGGCGGCGATCCAGGCGCGGCGCGATTCGAGATCGATGGCGTTGGCACCGTAGTTGTTGATGAGCGGGTAGGTGAGGGTGACGATCTGTCCCCGATATGAGGCGTCGGTGGATATCTCCTGATAGCCGGTCATGCTGGTGTTGAAGACCAGCTCGCCGGCGGCGTCGGTCGCGGGGCCGAATCCGTAACCGAAGAAGTGTTCGCCGCTCTCAAGCGAGAGGATGGCGCGGGTCTCAGTCGCCAACGGAACCGCTGATGGGGGCCGCCGCGGCGGCGAGATCGAACACGGTGACGCCACCGAAGATGGTGCGGGTGACGCATCCCTTCATGGGCAGGCCGTGATAAGGGGTGTTCTTGCCTTTCGAGAGGAACTGCTCGCGATCGACGGTCCACTCGAGGTCGGGATCGAAGATGACGATATCAGCCTCGACGCCGTTGCTAAGGGAGCCGTAGGGCAGGCCGTAGACGCGGCAGGGGGCGGTGGTCATGCGCTCGATGAGGGTCGGCAGGTCGAGGACGCCGTCGTGGACCAAGGAGAGCATGGTGGCGAAGGCGGTCTCGAAGCATGAGAAACCGGATGCGGCCTGCGCGTATTCGACTTCTTTTTCGTGGCGGGCGTGGGGGGCGTGGTCGGAGCCGACGCAGTCGATGACGCCGCTGGCGAGACCTTCGCGGAGGAGGTCGAGGTCGGATTGCTCGCGCAGGGGCGGGTTGACTTTGGTGTCGGCGTCGTAGGGTTGCAGGTGGGCGGCGTCGGGCTCATTGCGGCCGCCGACGATGGCGTCGGTGAGGGTGAGGTGGTGGGGGGTGACCTCGGCGCGGACCGGGGCACCGCGCTCTTTGGCGCGACGGATTAGTTCGACGGAGCCGCCGGAGCTGAGGTGGAGGGCGTAGTAGGAGCCGCCGGTGAGCTCGGAGAGCAGCACGTCCCGGCCGATCATGATCTCCTCGGCCTGGCGGGGTGCTGCGGGAAGGCCGAGGCGGGCGGAGGTGAGACCCTCGTGCATGGCGGCGCCGGCGATGAGCTCGGCATCTTCGGCGTGATTGGCGACGGGGTGGCCGAAGCGGGTGGCGTATTCGAGGGCGGTGCGCATGGTGTGGGTGCTGGATAACGGGATGCCGTCGTCGGAGAAGCCGATTGCGCCGGCGTCGCTGAGTTCGCCCATCTGGACGAGCTGGCGGCCCTGCATGCCCACGGTGACGCTGGCCAGGGGCAGCACCCGGATTACGGCGTCGCGTTCGGCGACTTCAAGGATGGTCTCGATGACGGCGCGGGCGTCGGCGACGGGCTCGGTGTTGGCCATGCTGCAAATGGTGGTGTAGCCACCGGCGGCGGCGGCGAGACTGCCGGAGCCGATGGTCTCTTTGTATTCGAATCCGGGCTGGCGCAGGTGGCAGTGGGGATCGACAAGGCCGGGAGCGACGACTTGGCCGGCGGCGTCGATGATCTCGGCTCCGTTGGGAGTGCCCAGACTGTCTCCGACGGCTTCGATTTTTCCGGCGCGGATGAGCAGGTCGGCGATTTCGTCGCGGTTGGCGGCAGGGTCGATGACGCGACCGCTGCGGATAAGGACATCTCTAATCGCCATTGGCGCCGGCCTCCTCTCCGCCCCCGACCAGCAGGTACACGCTGGCCATGCGGATGGCGACGCCGTTGGTGACCTGTTCTTCGACGACGGAATTGGGTCCGTAGGCGATGGCGGCGGATATCTCGACGCCCTGGTTCATGGGGCCGGGGTGCATCACTAGGGCGCCAGGGCGGGCGCGGGCGAGACGATCTTCGGTGAGGGCGTAAAGGGTTGCGTATTCGCGCAGATCGGGGAGGTGAACGCCGTCCATGCGCTCTTGCTGGATGCGGAGCACCATCACGACATCGGCATCTTCGACGGCGAGGTCGAAGTCGGGCTCCATCTGAATTACGCCGTCGGTCCCGGGGAGTTGGGTCAGTTCTCGGGGGACCAGTTGCGGCGGGCCGCAGAGGGTGATGCGGGCGCCCATACGGGCGAATCCCCAGATGTTGGAGCGGGCGACGCGGCTATGCATGATGTCGCCGACGATGACGAGTTTTAGTCCTGCCAGGTCGCCCAGGTGGGATCGGACGGTGTAGAGGTCGAGGAGGGCCTGGCTGGGGTGGGCGTGCCAGCCGTCGCCGGCGTTGATGACGGGGCAATCGAGGATGGAGGCGGCGAGGTACGGAGCGCCCGCGTCGTGGTGGCGCATCACGACTACGTCGACGCCGAGGGCCTGGACGGTGCGGAGGGTGTCCACCAGGGACTCGCCCTTTTCGACGCTGCTGCCGGAGGCGGTGACGTTGACGACATCGGCGCCAAGGGCGCGGGCGGCGAGCTCGAAGGAGACCCGGGTGCGGGTGCTGGCCTCGTAGAAAAGATTGGCGATGGTGGTGCCGCGTAGGGTGGGCACGCGGGGAATCTGCCGGCTGAGAATCTCGGTCATGGAGACGCTGGTGTCGAGGATGAGGCTGATCTCGTCGCGCTGGAAGTCGTCGAGGTCTAGCAGGTTGCGCCTGGTCAACGGCATGAAATCAACCCTCCCGGAACGGTCGGTCGAGCGTGGCGACGGAGACAGAGTCCTGGCCGTCCAGTTCTTCGACGAGCAATTTGACGTCCTCGTTGCGTGAAGTGGGGACGTTCTTGCCCACGTAATCGGCGCGGATTGGCAGCTCGCGGTGGCCGCGGTCGATCATGACGCCGAGCTGGATGGAGCGGGGGCGGCCGAAGTCGGTGAGGGCGTCCAGAGCGGCGCGCACGGTGCGGCCGGTGTAGAGGACGTCGTCGAAGAGGACGACGTCCTTGCCCTCGATGGGGAAGGGGATGTCGGTGGGGGCGACGGCCGGAGGCTGGATTTTCATGCCCAGGTCGTCCCGATACATGGTGACGTCGAGTTCGCCGGTGGGCGGGGTGCTGGATTCAAAACCGCTGATGATGCCGGCGACGCGGTGGGCGAGGGGTACGCCACGGGTGCGCATGCCGATGAGGACGAGATCGGCGGAGCCGGCATTTTGTTCGACTATTTCATGAGCGATGCGGGTAAGGGCGCGGCGCATGTCGTCGGCGTTCATGATCTGCCGCGTAGTCAAGCGAGTATCTCAGGAGGGCAAAAAAAAGCCTCCCCCAGAACGGCGGAGGGTTTGCGGTATTCAGTTGGGTTGCACGGCTTCAGGTTGTCGTCCTTTCCGCCTCACCGGGTCGGATTAAAGGTTAGGACGAATTATACGCGGCAAATGAGGCCTGTGAAAGTAACGGGCGCGGCCGGGCGATTTTGAAGGCGTTCGGGTGGGTGTGGCCGGGCTGATTGAAGGCTACTTGACATAACAACCTACGCTTGATTGATAGTCGGCTTTACATACGGGAGGTGGCCGAGCGGGTACTTTGACTTTGGAGAAAAGATTATGTTCTGGAGTCGTTACAAGAAGTCGTTGCAAGAGTTTTGCGGCGGCGGCGGTGAGGGGCGGCTGCTGCGGCCTGATACTGATGTTCGCTTCCGCGGGGATCGCGAAGGCGGCGCCGCCGGGGGCGGGACCCGGGCAAGAAGTGTATTCCGGGGATTCGTGCCTGCTGGTGGGTGAGTCGTTCATCTGCATGCCACTGCTGGTGGAGTTGGACGTAGAGGCGGTGACGACGAACGCGCCGGTGATGGGAATCCTGGGCCGGTATTGCTCGATGGAGGAGATGGTAGCGGAATCGATGCCGCTGCTGGAGGGGCTGGACGTGGCGAACGGCAGCAGGGGAGTGCGTCTGGCGGCGCATGTGGTGTACGGGATGGCGCGGCCCTGCTGTGAGGCCCGGGCGATAGCTGCCTGATGTACCTGGAGGAGCACGGCTTTGACATCGTTGGCGAGTACATCGAGCCGGCGGTGGAGCTGGGGGTTGAGGTGGTGCTAGACGTGCAGATGGGCCGGTCGACACCGCTGCTGGAAATCGAGAGGATGATCGACCTTGGCTACCTGGCGTACTAGAACGTGCATATCGCGCTGGACCCGGAGTTCGCGACCGGGGCGAATCAGGTGCTGCCGGGCTCGCCGATCGGGCGGTTGGACGCGCTGAGCATCAACGAAGGGCTGGGTCGTTTGGACGATTATCTGCGGGAAATCGAATCGCCGACCCGCAGGGTGGTGATGCTGCACCCATTCATCGACGAGGCCATGGACCCGTGGACGATGATTCCGAACAAGTAGCTGATTGAGACGTTCGAATACCTGGACGTGACGCTGGTGATGGATGGGTTCGGGGGGCGCGATATCAAGGTGCTGAAGTACAACGCGCTCACGGACGCGGAGCGCTATCCGTGGATCAGCCGGCGGTCGATCAAGCTGTTTCTGCCAAATCCGTGGTCGCCGAGTCATCAGGATTTCCCGGTGCTGACGTGGCCGCAAGTGGTGGGGACGGAGCCCCGACCCTAGGGGGCTATCTGATGGAGCAGGTGCCGGACGTGGTGGTGGTGGCTTAGGCCTAGACCCGGCGGGGATACTCGCGGGTGATGATGTTGCGGCGGTGCTGGCCGGTGCCGACGTACTTGATGGGCACGCCGACGATCTCTTCGATGCGTTCCACATAAAGGCGGGCGTTGGGGGGCAGGTCGTCCCAGCGATTGATGCCGGCGGTATTGGCTTCCCAGCCGGGCAGCTCTTCGTAGACGGGCTCGACGCGGCCGAGCTGATGGGTGGTGGGGACGGATTCGATCAACTCGCCGTTGAGGCGGTAGCCGGTGCAGACGGGAATAGTGGCGAAGGTGTCGAGAAGGTCGATCTTGGTCAGGGCCAGGCTGGTGAGGCCGTTGATGCGGGCGGCGTGGCGCACGGCGACGGTGTCCATCCAGCCGACGCGTCGTGGGCGGCCGGTGGAGACTCCGTACTCGCCGCCGCCGCCGGTGCGCAGGCGTTCGGCGATTTCGCCGTCGAGTTCGGTGGGGAAAGGACCCTCGCCTACGGAGGAGGTGAATGCCTTGGCGACGCCGATGGCGCTATCGATGCGGGCGGGAGGGATGCCGGTGCTGACGCAGGCTCCGGCGACGGTGGGGCTGGAGCTGGTGACGTAGGGATAGTGGCCCCAGTCGATGTCGCGCATGATGCCGAGCTGGCCTTCGAGCAGGATGGTGTCGCCGGCTTCGAGGGCGTCGTGGATCATGCGGAAGGAGTCGACGATGAAGGGAGCGAGCTGATCCCGCCAGCGGCGGCAGAGGTCCAGCATCTCCTGAAGGTCGAATCCGGGATGATCGAAGCTGGCGCGCATGAAACGGTTCTTTTGATCGAGGATGTGAGGCAGGTATCCGGTGAGGTAGTCGTCGTCCAGGAGATCGGCGAATTGCAGGCCGGAGCGGGCGAATTTGTCGGCGTAGGTGGGGCCGATGCCGCGGCGGGTGGTGCCCTGGACGAGGTCGCCGCGGCTGTCCTCTTCGGCGCCGTCGGTGGCGACGTGATAGGGCATGACGACGTGGGCGCGCTCGGCGATGAAGAGCCGGCCCTCGAATTGGATGTCGGGAATCCGCTCCTTCAGGGATTTCATTTCCCCCAGGAAGGATTCAGGGTTCACGGCGGTGCCGGGCCCGAGTAGATTGATGGTTTGATTTCGCAGGATGCCGGAGGGGACGAGGTGGAGGCCAAAGTTGCCGGCGTCGGTGATAACCGAGTGACCGGCGTTGTCACCTCCCTGGAAGCGGACGACGAGATCGACGTTGTGCGAAAGGCAATCGACGATTTTTCCTTTGCCTTCGTCACCCCACTGGGTGCCGACGACGCAGGTAACACTCATCAGAAGGACTCCGTATCAACAATCGGATTCAGACGCGGGCGAATCGGCGGCCGGTGACCTGACAGAGTACTACGGGCGGGCGGTTGGCGTTCGGAAAAAAGAGGCAAGGACGGGCTCCGGGGCGATCAGGAGACGCTGGATTCCTGAGGTATTTCCACGTCCTGGATGGGTTCGTCCGGTGGGGCCGCGCAGGCCTTCACAAACCCGTCGAAGAGGGGGTGGGGGGCGTCGGGCCGGGAGGTGAACTCGGGATGGAACTGCACGCCGACGAACCAGGGATGATCGCGCAGCTCGATGATTTCGACCAGATCCTTGTCGGGGTTGATGCCGCTGAGTGACATGCCGGCGGCGGTCATGCGGTCACGGTAATCGTTGTTGAATTCCATGCGGTGGCGGTGACGTTCGTACACGAACTCGGTGCCGTAGGCGGCGGCGGCGCCGGTGCCAGGGATCAGGCGGCAGGGCTGTTCGCCCAGGCGCATGGTGCCGCCCATGTCGATGGCGCCGTAGTGATCGGGCATGGGCCAAATTACGGGATCCTGGGTGTCGGGATCGAATTCGACGCTGTTGGCGCCGGGGAGATTGAGGACGTTGCGGGCGAACTCGATGACGGCTGTTTGCAGGCCAAGGCAGAGGCCAAAGTAGGGTATCCGGTTGGTACGGGCGTAGCGGGCGGCCTCGACCTTGCCTTCGATCCCACGGGAGCCGAACCCTCCGGGCACGATGATGCCGTCGACGCCCTCGAGCAGAGTCGCGGCCGGAACCTTCTCCAGACGTTCGGAGTTGATCCAGCGGATATTGGGTCGATGGCCGTTATGGACGCCGGCGTGCATAACGGCCTGCTCGACGCTGATGTAGGCGTCGGCGGCGTCCACGTACTTGCCGACCACGGCGATTTCCAGAGGCCGGTTGGCGTTGGCCATCTGGTCGACAAGACTTTTCCAGGAGTCGAGATTGACGGGCCGCTCTGGAAGCCCCAGTTTGCGGCAGATGAGACGGCCCATGCCGGCTTCTTCGAGGATCAAAGGGACGGCGTAGATGTTGCCTACAGACTCGAGGGCGACGACGGCTTCTTCCTCGATGTCGCAGAAGAGGGCGAGCTTCTCGCGGGTTCCGGGCTGAAAGGGGAAGTCGGTACGGCAGGCGACGATGTCAGGCAGGATGCCGATGCCGCGCAGGGTGGCGACGCTGTGCTGGGTGGGCTTTGTCTTCAGCTCTCCGGTGGCGCCGATGTGGACGAGGAAGGTGAGGTGGACGTACATGACGTTTTCGGGACCGAGTTCGCGACGAAGCTGGCGGAGAGCCTCCAGAAACGGGAGACCTTCGATGTCGCCGACGGTGCCGCCCACTTCGACGATGACGACATCGGCTTCGCCCTGTTCGCCGAGCCTCTTAATGTGGCGCTTGATGGCGTCAGTGACGTGGGGAATTACCTGGATGGTGCCTCCGAGAAAGTCTCCGCGGCGTTCGCGTTTGATGACTTCCTCATAGACCTGCCCACTGGTGACGTTGCTGGCCCGGGTCAACGAGATGTCGGTGAAACGCTCGTAGTGTCCGAGGTCGAGGTCGGTCTCGGCTCCGTCGATGGTTACGAACACCTCGCCGTGTTGGGCGGGGTTCATGGTGCCCGGATCCACGTTGATGTAGGGGTCGAGCTTCATGATGGAGACTTCTAGACCGCGGCTCTTCAGGATGCGACCAATAGAGGCGCAGGTTACTCCCTTGCCGATGCCGGATACGACGCCACCGGTGACGAATATGTATTTGTGCAGGTCTTTCAAATAGCGGCCGTGGTCCGTGGATGCGCGCTTTTGGCATTCATCCTTGTTCTGATTCGAGCAAGCAGCATCGGGCTAGGTTTTCTCGCCGGCCGGTCGCTTCAGTTTTGCTCGCGACTCAAGGCGTACGACCCGGGTGCCTTCAGCCGGGTCGGCGTTGCGGCGCAGGCTGAGGGAGGGCACCGGCTCGGGCACGTCGATGCTGAGTTCACGAAGGAAACCGGCGATGGCTTCGTCGTTGTCTTGAGGGGAGTTATCGGTGTAGCCAAGAGGGATGACGATTGATGGCGCGAGCGCGGATACGAGTCGGACGGCGTCGGCCCGCCCGAGGGTGCCGTGCTCGCCGGGAGGCACGATCATGACATCGGGCGACTCAAATTCATCGATAACGTCCTGGGAGGGCGGCGCCATGAGCTGGCCCAAATGCAGGACGCTTACGCCTTCGACGTTAAACCGATAGACGAATGCGGGCGGCTGGCCGTTCAGCTCGGGATTAGGATGATTGGCGGACATTCCGCGGACGAAAACCCCACCGATTTCGTACTCGCCGGGACCGCGGATGAAGTAGACGGACTCGCGGGACGCGGGGACGAGCTTGCGCAGGTTCTGGTCGCCGTGGCTGAGCGTCGTAACGTCGGCTTTGGTCTGGAGGTTCTGGAAGCTGGGGTCGAGGAGGTAGGGGTCGGTGACAGCGATTGTGTTTCTATCGCGCAATCGGAAGCAACCGCTTCCGAACCAGGCTATCTCCATCCAGCTCCTGTTCGCGTGTTCAGACGGGAGACCTAGATCAGGGTCAGAACCAATAAACTCTATCATACGCAGGGGACGTGGCCGGTGGTATTTTGGGGGGGGGCTATCGGCCCGGTTGATCGAATCTCGCCACGGCAAATTCCGAGGATCAATGCGAGTAATAATGGAAAAATCGGAGGCGCGTGGGCTGTCCGCGATCGCGGGTGCGGTTAGCGAGGTGGCGTCGTTTTCGGAACTCCTGCGAACGATGGTGATCCGCGACCTCAAGCTGCGCTATCGCAACTCGGTGCTGGGGTTTTTGTGGTCGTTGCTGTCGCCGCTGCTGATGACGCTGGTGTTCATCCTGGTGTTCAAGGTGCTGACCCAGACGGACATTCCAAATTACCCAGTTTTCCTGATGGCGGGATTGCTGCCGTGGATTTTCACGCAGGGGAGCGTAGCCGGTGGTTTGCACAGCGTGACCGGCAACGCGAACCTGATTAACAAGGTCTATTTTCCGCGGGAACTGTTGCCGCTGTCGGTGGTGCTGGCTGGATTCGTGCAGTTCGTGATCGCCTACATCCTGCTGGTGGCGGTGTTGGTCGCGTTCCGGATCGAGTTACATGCCACGATCGTGTTCCTGCCGCTGATCATGTTGTTGAATCTGGTGTTCGCGGCGGGGCTGGCGATGGTGGTGGCGACGGTGAACGTATTCTTCCGCGACTTACAGCACCTGGTGGAGATCGGTCTGCTGGCGTGGTTTTTCCTGACGCCGATCTTTTACACGCTGGCTATCGTGCGGAACACCAGTTTCCTGGGCCTGGACGTGCATCGCTGGGTGTTTTCGCTGAACCCGATGGCGACGCTGGTGACGGATTACCGCTACGTGCTGACCGAGGGCTATCTTCCGATCCGACACACGGCGGTCACGCTGGTGGTGGCGCTGTTCCTGTTCGGTCTGGGCTGGTACCTGATGCGTCGGTATTCGTATCGCTTCGCGGAGATCGTCTAGCCAGTGCCGGCGGTACGGTTCACGGGAGTTTCGAAGCGATTTGAGCTGACCCACTCGCGCGGCCGGTCGATGTTTTCGCTGCTGCTGGCGGCGTTCGGCAACGCCGGCATGGACGTGGAACAGTTCTGGGCGTTGCAGGATGTGAGTTTCACGGTCGAGCAGGGGGAGACGCTGGGAATCATCGGCCGCAACGGCTCCGGGAAGAGCACGATTCTCAAGTTGCTCAGCCGCACGCTGCGCCCGGATGAGGGGAGGATCGAGGTTGACGGCAGTGTTTTTGGGTTGTTGGAACTGGGGGCCGGCTTTCATCCCGATCTGACCGGTCGGGAAAACATCTTTCTGAACGGGTCGTTCCTGGGGGTGGGCCACAAGGAAATGGGGCTCCTGTACCCGGAGATCGTGGCGTTCTCCGAACTGGAGCGCTTCATTGACACGCCGATCAAGCACTACTCGTCGGGCATGTACATGCGGCTCGGCTTTTCCATCGCGCTGGCGGTGAAGCCGGACATTTTGCTGATCGACGAGGTGCTGGCGGTGGGTGACGCGGCGTTCGCGCGCAAGTGTTACGACGCGCTGGCGGAGGTCAAGCGAGCGAAGCGGACGATGCTGTTCGTGTCGCACGACCCGATCCAGGTGCGGCGATTTTGCGATCAGGTGATGTGGATCGAGGAAGGGCGGATACGCAGCTACGGGCCGGCGCGGGATGTAATCCAAGAATATCTGCAAAGCACCCAGGGGCCGATGACGGCTGAGGTTCACATGGCGCCGACCGATCCGGCGGAAGAGGGCGATGGGCCGGTGAAGATCGTGCAGTCGGTGCTGCTTGATGAGAATGGGGTCGAGACCCATTCGGCGCTGCCCGGAGAGACGGTGACGTTGAGAGTTCGGTATGAGGCGGAACGGTATCTGGACGACGTGATCTTTGGCGCGGCGTTGCGGCGCAGTGACGGCCTGCACGTCTATGAGACTTCGACGGCGGAAAGTCAGGGCCCGGTCTCGGTGCAGCCAGGATACGGGACGGTGGAGTGCCGGCTAGGTCCGCTGCCGCTGGGACCGGGCGCATACCACATATCCTTGGCGATCTGGCGGGAAGGCGAGCGCATGAGCCCGCTGCATCTGTTGCGAAACGATCTGGCGCTGTTCATGGGAAAACCGCGGGGCGGACATCGCGGGACGACGGTGATCCCTCATCAATGGCGTGTGGCGGCGGCCGATTCAGGAGTGTTGCCGAGCGTGGACAAAGCCGTAAAGCCGCAACCTGACATGACCAGCTCTTCGATGTCAGTGCCGTGGTCGATGCCACCGGAGGGGTTGAACATGGGCCGGCGCGAGGAGGAGTACCTGGGGGATGGCTGGCACCCGGTTGAGAACTGGCCCCCGGCGGTCCGTTGGATTGGACGTGAGGCCCGGGTGGTGCTGACGCAGGATGTGGCCCGGGGAACGCTGGTGATCTCGGCGTGCAGGCCGATGCACGCGGACCGGCCGGTGAAGGGGAGGGTGACGGTGAACGGGGAGGAGATCACGACTTTTCGGGTCAGCGGGATCGATTTCGAGGACATTGTCCTCCCGCTCGATCCGGTGAACGAGCCGACGCGACTGGAGATCGGGCTGGTGATGGAGGAGACGTTCGTGCCGGCGGTGGTGGGGATCGACCCGGACACGCGGGAGCTGGGACTGGCGATTCGGGAGATCCGAATCGAATGACCGGCTCCGCCGGAATTACCGGGCTGCCGGAGGTCTCGGTGGTGGTGCTGAATTTCAACGGGCGCGATTACCTGCCGGCCTGCCTGCACGCGCTGGCCGGGACCGATTACCCGGAAGAAAAAATGGACGTGACGGTCGTGGACAACGCGTCGTCGGACGGCTCGGCGGAGCTGATGGAACGCGAATTTCCCGACGTTCGTCTGCTGCGCAGCGGGGGCAACGCGGGCTTCGCGGTAGGGAATAACCACGGGATTCGGGCAGCCGGGGGCGAGTACGTGGCGCTGATTAATCCTGATACGGAGGTGGAGCCGGGCTGGCTGCGGCCGCTGGTGGAGACGATGGAAGCGGGAGCGGATATCGCGGCGGCGTGCCCGAAGCTGCTCATGTTCGATGACCGGCTGGCGATCTGGCTCGATTCGGAAACGTTCGTGCCGCGTGATCTGGGGCTCAGCGACGATGAGCGGACGCTGGGGCTGCGGGTCTACGCGGTGCGGGCGCGGACGGTGGACGGAGAGGATTTGACGGTGGATTTCCGGGGCGGCTTCGGCGGGATCGAGATCGATGAGGACGGGCGGGAATTTCGCTGGACGATGGGAAATAGTGAACTTGGGATTGTGGGAGGTGAGGGCGATTTGCAGCTTTCGGTGGAGGTTTCGGATCCGCGGCCGGACGGAGTGGGGGTGCATTTTCTGATCGGAAGTGGGGACGAAAAGCTGAAGGAGGGACTGGCGAGCGGGTCCCCGAAGTGGTCGGAGATGACGCTTCCGGCGCTGGCGTGGGAGGGGGCCCGAGCGGTGGTGCAGAACGCCGGCAGCGAGCTGCTGCCGGACGGCTCGTCAAGGGATCGGGGCACGCTGGTCAGCGGCGGGAGCCCCTATGCGGACTGGGACGGTGGGCGCTATGACCGGCCGGTGGATGTGTTCTCGTTGTGCGGCGCCGGGGTGCTGTTGCGCCGGGAGCCGTTGCTGGAACTGGGCGGTTTCGATGAGCGGATGTTCATGTATTACGAGGACACGGACCTGGCCTATCGCCTGCGACGGCGCAGCTGGCGGGTGCGCTACGAGCCGCGCTCGGTGATTCGTCATCACCATGCGGCGCTTGCGGGAGAGTGGTCGCCGTTTTTCCTGGAGCAGGTGACTCGAAACCGGCTCTACGTGCTGCTGAAACACAGGTCGTGGGGGGTGGCGGGGAGGGCGCTGTTGGGTCTGTTGCGAGACACCGGCAGGGCGGGGTTGGCGGCGCTACGGCAGCTGGTGAGGGCGCCGAGGCATTCGGGGCCGGCGGTGAGGCAGTTCTGGCCCCGGGTAAAGGCTCTGGCCTGGCTGGCGAGGATGACCCCGGCGGTATTGGCGGCGCGACGACGGGAGAACCGAGCGGCGCCGTTGCGGGAGGCCGACCTGGCGGAATGGGTGGTGAAGCAGTGAAGGTCGGGGTCTACAACCGCTGGCTGCACACGTTTGGCGGTGGCGAGCGGCATTCGTGCATGGCGGCCTCGGTGT
>Ga0310120_10001130_pt1 | contig 20221 bp, 12 predicted proteins | sample CB27_AW_983_MG_FD_203506 | JGI IMG/M metagenome (GOLD analysis project Ga0310120, IMG submission 203506) | Marine microbial communities from Western Arctic Ocean, Canada - CB27_AW_983 | ecosystem: Environmental > Aquatic > Marine > Oceanic | place: Canada: Western Arctic Ocean | collected...
TCTTACTGGCTTCTTTGATTTCCTACGCATGGTGGCTCCTTGTCCCCCTATGGAGACGGTTGTTTGGCAGACTTATTCTTAGGCCGGCCAAGGAGCCGCCGCTAACCCAAATTCAACATTCGGCGGGACATCCCCGCTCAACGAGTTGCACACACCAAGCCGTTGGCATAAAATGCGGTAACTCTCGCCGACCAAGGGATTCGCTTTATCGTGTCCGTCTACGGCGAGCAAGAGGGGGTACGTTGGTTTGACGCAGACTCTCAGTTGGATGAGCGACGTTGGCTTCAATCAGTTCTTTGGCACGGCCGTTTGATGTCGAAGCAAGGCGTCGCTGACGCAACCGATATCAAGTGCGACGCCTAGCAAGGAGGGAATCATGTGTGCTAAAGGTTTGAATTGCATGAGGGGACTGGTCACACTGGCATGGACAGTGGCAATCATAGCTGGCCCCTCGATTATCGTAGGCCAGGAGGCCCCGAGCCCAGTAGAGGTAGCCGGTCCCGACCAGCTACCGGCGGATTTGTTGAAGCTCGCGGAGGAGTTCCGGGCGATTCGGGGATGGGGAAGCGGGGTTCCCGACTACGCTGCCACTGTTCAGAAGCAGAAGGAACAACTCCCCCACTTTCGAGATCGCCTCGATGCGCTCGATCACTCGCAATGGTCGGTGCACGCAAAGATCGATTATCTCCTCCTTCGAAGCGAAATGGATCGGCTCGATTTCGACCTCTACGTCTGGCGGCAAACGAGCCGAAATCCGAGCTTTTACGTCAATCAAGGAATTCGAAACGTAGGGCGACTGCTGACTGGATCACGTTACATGCGGGGTGACGTGATGCCTTACAGCAAAGAGCGGGCGCAGGCGATTCTCAAATCACTGGCCGAAACCGAGGAGATCCTTGCCCAGGGACGCCGCAACCTCACGGAGATGGTGCCGGAGCTAGCCGACATCGCTCTCCGGCATCCCGGCGGCGGATACTATACGGAAGGCGGGCAGCTCGAGTATATCGTTGGGAACTACCGGAAATGGGCGGAGAAGACCGCGGAGCATTTTCCTAAGCCCGAGGCGGATCGGCTCGTGCCGGCGGCTGTCGAAGCGGCGGAGCATTTTCTTGCCTACGGAAAGTGGCTCGAGGAAAACCGGAGCAAGATGAAGGGCAAATACTACATCGGAAAAGAAGCAGTCGACTGGTACACGCGGCACGTATTGCTGCAACCATATGATTCCGACCAGCTCAAATTGATGGCCGAGATGGAGCGCGCCCGAGCGATTTCATACCATCAGTTCGAAATGCAAAAGAACCGACATCTGGCGAAGATAAGTCCCGCAAAGACGATTGAAGAGTACATCAACTGGGACGACGAGACCGCTTTGATTACACGGCGGTGGTACACCGAGCACGGACACGATATCTTGAGTGATCGCGACTATATACCCATCACCCGCGTCGAGAGCGGGGAGTATTTGCTTCCTTTCGGCTACATCTCCTTTTCCTACGAGGAGAAACCCATCGAGCGGGTCATTCTCGTACCCGATGACCACTGGCGCGCCATTTCTTCCAACATGGGCTTTCGGACGGAGCCGGCGGTATTGTGGGGTCACGAGTATTGGCCAGGCCACGTCTACGAGCGATATGTTCACAGGCACAATCCAGACCCCGTGCGGCGCGGGCATCGTGACGGCGCGCACAGCCAGGGTTGGTGCTTTTATCACGAGGAGCTACCGGTAGCCCTGGATTTTCCTTTTGTCAGGGGGCCCCGCGGGCGAGAGCTTCCATTCATAAATATGGTTCAAAGAGCGGAAAGGATTTCCCTGGGAATCGATCTGCTATCGGGCAAGATCACTCCTGACGAGGCCTACAAGACTTTCCGGGAGAATGTGCCTCCACTAGGCTCTGGCCTCGGCGTCACTCGGGAAGAGGCCTTCGAAGAGGTGGAAGGGGTTCTGGTACGCGGGCTGGATCATTGCCAGACCGGCAAGCTCCAGATCTTCAAGTTGCTGGCGGATCGCAAGATGCAGCTCAAGGAGGATTTCGACCTGAAGCACTTCCACGACCAAATCATCACCCTGGGATCGGTTCCATTGTCCCTCCTCCGGTGGCAAATCACCGGCCTAGACGACGAAATGGACAAGTTTTGGAACCCGGTAAGACTCTCCTCTATCTTGGAGCCGGCGTCGAACTGAGGTCAGCGTGCGAGCCGTGTTCTTCGGAGTGAAGGTTCACGGCGTCGACGCCGCAAACCGCTACTAATTAATCGGCAATTATTCCTAATTAACTTCTCCGTATTTTTTTTTAGAGCCGCCAGCGAAGTTCGGGTGTCACCAGCACCACTCCACCGTTCAAGCGCCGCCTTCCCCGGCCGAACCGCACCGTAAATGGGGTCTACTTGCCCTCTACATAGCCCATAACCCCCACCTAACCCCCACCTAACCCCACCCTATCTGCCCTTTTTAGATCCAATAGGAGGGGGTTATGCGGGGTTTGTGATCCTCACGTCCTGGTGTATTCGTGAGCGAGCTTCGATACTGTGCGAAGTGCAGGAAAGCGACCGAGCACCGGGAGCCTATTTATTTATTCTTCTTTTCTTTTTTCAGTTTTCGTTTGTCCTTTAGACTAAGCTGGGCCTTTTTCTGTTGTTCCCGTTTGCCTTTATCTTTACTTCCCTTATCACCCATATCTGTTTCTCCGTGATTGAAAACGAATGTTCCTCTCAGCTTCGTCAAGATCTCGCTAGTCTATGATCTCCATTCGTTCGCTTGACGACGCTGACCTTCTGCCCGTTTTGCAACTTTTCAACGATATCGTGGCGAATCTTGATGCTCTCCGTACCGAAGCACCCGTTTCTCTGTCCGACTTCCGTGAGAAAATCGAAGCCCAAACGGCTCCCTTCATCGCCAAGACTCGGCTTGTTGTAGGTTCATATTGGTTTGCCCCATTCTCATATGGTCGGGCCTCACACATTGCCAATGCTACATACATGGTTCTTCGTAGTGAACAAAGGACGAGGCATTGGCAGGAAGCTTGGTGAACACTCACTTCTGGAAGTGCGGCGGCACGGTTTTCGAGCCATTCAGTTTAATGGAGTCGTTGTGGAGAACCGAGCTTCCGTTCAATTGTGGCAGCAGCTCGGTTTTTCTATAGTGGGAACGATACCGGAGGGTTATCGAAAGCATGATGGGGCGTTTTCGGACGTGTACATCATGTATCGTGATCTGAAGGACGGCTGACCCTTCCTTAAACTCGATCGTGCGGTTTTGAACGGCTCGGGACCGACGGAGCACGCTGATGTGTGATGACTGCTTGGGTCCTCGTCGCCATAACGGTACCATGATGGCTGTCATTTTTCAGGATCATGACCCCACTTTTTTCATAAACATGACCCCGGGGTCAAAGGCCTACCCGAGAATCAATACCACAACTTCCTTCGGATCTGTAATAGATCTCTTTCGTCAACCTTCGCTCGAACGGGGTGTTAGCCGTGCGGCCGAGGATATCCTGAAGCCCATGCGACGGGCTCGGTCTCAGAGCGTTACGTGAAGTGCAATAAGGCCGGCTGCGGATGCTTGCGCCGGTCACTGTTGATCTGTCGCCCTCAAGCAGGTGAGATCGTGGGTGAAACAGCTGGGTTTTCAGCCCGGTACACTTGTGCGATGAGGCCGATCGACCACAAAGCATGCTTCAAGCCCGGGTGCGACAACTTTGGAAAGCGGGGCGTCAACATCGTTGGGCACGGCTGGTTTACGACCAAGTCGGGCCGACGACGGCGGGTACCGCTACAAAACATGCGGGGGAACGGCCAGCATGAATACGGGCACAGCGTACAGCGGTCTCCGCTGCACTCGCAGGGAGTTCGACCAAGTAGCGACCCTGCGAATCGAGGGCGTGAGCATTTCTGCGACGGCCCGGGTGACGGGTCATTCCCGCAACACCGTTGCACGCTGGCTCGAGCGTGCCTCGAGAGCCGCAGAGCGTTTCAACCGGCGCATGCTGCGGGACTTCGAGATCATTGAGCTTCAGGCCGATGAGCTCTACACGTTCATCGGCGGCAAGAGCAGGCCCACGTGGCTCTTTGCAATCATCGAGGTGTGCTCTCGCTTGTGGGCGAGTAGCCTCGTCGGCCGACGCTCCTATCGAAACACCAAGTCCGTACTCAACGACGTCATTCTCCGGGGGAGCTTCATCGGATTCCCACTTATCGCCACGGATGGCTTCGAGTACTATTCCGGGGTGATCGCACGCTTCATTGGTCCCGCGTGCGTCTATGGTCAAGTGATCAAGACTCGGCGCAACAATCGTGTTGTTCGAGTCGAGCGGCGCGTGAAGATCGGTACCGCGAGGCGGTTGAAGGACGCGCTGTTGGAGTCAGAGGATTCCGAGACCCTGAACACGTCGTTCGTCGAACGTCTCAACCTCACCATTCGTCAAGGATCGGCGTATTTGCGCCGGCGGTGCCACGCCCGATGCGAAGACCAGCTCCGCGGGCACGTTGAGCTCCTGCGTTGTCATTACAACTTCGTCCGGCCGCACAGAGCTTTGAAGTTCGGGCGAGAGACCAGGACGCCGGCGATGCAGGCCGGCTTGGTGACGAAGCGGTTGTCCTTTAGCGACATCTTCACCGCACGAGGCTTCTCTCTACGTGTTTTTGTCGCGGTCGTGTGCGCCTCCCTTACCGACCACGTCACAAGATCTGACAAGGTCGAGCTGCCGAGGGTCTGCTGGCCGACCGATCCAAGGCTAGTGGCCGCCTAATCAACAGCTAATGACGCAAGCACCCTGAGGTCAGCGTGCGAGCCGTGTTCTTCGCTAGCGCCGCCGTTCGTCCGTAATCGGGCCTAGGGAGCGTACACTGAAATTCCCCTGCAATACCGTGCATGAAGTTTGGCTAGAGCTAGACGTTGGTCGGTATCAATATCCCTGCGAGATATCGACCACCCCCTCCAGCGTCTTGCCTTCTTCGAATCTCTTCAAATTTCTCAGGAATACCTTGGTAATCTCCTCCGGCAGACTCGGCCCGGATATGTGAGGTGTAAGGACCACGTTCTCCGCCTCCCACAAGGGGTGATTCGCCGGCAGAGGCTCCTCGTCGAACACATCCAAAACCGCTCCGGCGATCCGCTTCTGGCTCAACGCATCCAGCAGGGCTCTCTCCTGCACCAGCGGCCCTCTATTCACATTGATGAGATAAGCGCTCTCTTTCATCTGTGCGAACTCTCTGTCACCCAGAATCCCTTCGGTCCGGTCGGTGAGCGGTAGAGCGAGCACCAAGAAATCGACTTCCTGAAGAAACGCGTCCATCTCCGTCAACAGGTACACCCTTTCCACATAAGGCAGAGCTCTTTCCTGTTCAACCAGGCCAATGACCTTCGCCCCCGCGAGATGAATCCGATAAGCCAATGTCGACCCTACCGATCCCAATCCCATGACTCCCACGGTTTTGCTTCGAATCGACTCTACCAAGAAAGGAGCCTATTGTTTCTTCCGCTTGTTCTCGAACACCTCCTCCATTCGCTGAGTGAGCGCCAGCATGTACCCAAGCACGTATTCGGCCATGATGGAGCTGAACAACCCTCTGATCTTGGTCAAGGTCACGTGCGGCGGTATAGCCTTGGATCGTACGAAATTCTCCACGCCGGCCCCCATGGCCTGAATCCATTTGAGTCTCTTCGCCCTGCTGATGGCGTGCATCGGGAAGGTGTGACCGGCGAAGATGATCTCTGAGTCTTTGACGACGTTTGCGATTGCAGCTTCGTCCCTGCAAATCAGCAAATTGAGATCTTGCCGAGCCTCCTCCAACAGCTTTTGGTAACGGTCCAAGAATTCCGGGTTGTGGTAGTAAACGAGTACGTTGCGGCCTGAATCCATTTGCGTCCTCCCCGGTCGAACGAACGTCTCCGGTTATAGGTACACCGATTCCGAGGATGGATGCAACCACTGCCACGATGGTAAGCCCACGATCAAATTCCCCCCCGCCAGCGCCACCATGATCGATGTCGCCTTCAACATGAGGCCTCTCAGCGTGATGACACCCAGAATCAATGAATCAATGCGGCGCTCGCAGCAGTTGACGAGAGCAGCAACGCTCCCCGTGCTGGTCGCCTCGAGCGCGTGTAGAACGACTCTGCCATGATGAAGACCGTCGTCGGAGCGGTTCGTTTGGGACCGTTTGCGAGTCCGGCTACCTCGCTTCATCCCCGGCAAGCTCTCGAGCACGGGTGCGCAGCGCTTCGAGAGAGGGATCGAGCGCGTACGCCGACTCGTACATGGCGGCCGCCTGCTCACCATCTCCCCGGAACTCGAAGATGAGGCCTAGGTTCGCGTAGGCGGCCGCGAGAGAAGCGTCACGGGCCACCGCCTCCTTCAGCACCGGCTCGGCCTCCACGTACCGTTCCTGGCGAACGAGCGCCATTCCCAGATTGACCAGGGCGGGAGCGTAGCCCGGCGCGTCCCGCACCGCTGCTCGAAACTCTTGCTCGGCAGCGGACAAGTCATTACGGGCAAGGAGGATGGTTCCCAGAAGGTTGTGTGCCTCAGGGTAGGCGGGTGCGATCTGGATCGCTCGCAAAAGAAGCCGTTCCGCCTCGAGGTCATCACTCCTTTCCAAAAGGAGCGACGCGTAGTTGAAATGAGCCTTGGCGCTCGCGGGCGACGTCCGAACGGTGGCGGCGAACAAGGTTTCGTCGCTTTGCCAATCTCTGTTTCTCAACACCGCGACCCAGAAATTCGCCACCAGAACGAACGCCACCAGTACCAGAGTGGCTGCCCTCCACGGGAGGGCGCGGCTCATGCCTTCTGAAATGGCCCATCCGGCAAAAAGGCACAGCCCCACCGAGGGGAGGTAGAGCACGCGCTCGGCCATGATCGTCCCGATGGTGAAGAACACGTTGGAGACCGGCGCCAGCAAGAGAGAGAAAGCGATCAGGCCCAGTGCTGCCAAGGGAGCTCGACGCCAAAGCGCCACTATTAGCACGGCGCACGAAGCGGCGATGAGGAGGGCGAGGAGCCGTGGATCCGTCCAGGACTGAATGAGAGGTATCTGGCGGTAGGAATAATCCGCCGCAAGAGGATAGGGTACGAGGAAGAGAAGGACGTACTTCGCCGCCACCCACAGAGCCGTCGCCACCCCCTGGAGGGGACCGGCTTCCACCAGAGGATTCTCGATGTATCGGGTGACGGCTCCGTAAGCACGGACGCCGCCTACCGCCGCGAAGCGCAGCAAGGTGTAGCCGGTGAGGGCGAGGCCGAGCGCGACATAGAGGCCGCGCCTCTGGTTCAGAAGATTACCTAGCCGAGAGGAAAAGGATCGCTCGGGAGCGTTGGCTCTGAGAAGGTCACTCACCACGATGACCGCTAACAAGGCGACGGCGCTTTCCTTGGCCAGAAGGCCGGCCACGAAGAGAAGCGCAATCGTGAGGCGGCGTCGTAGCGGTAACGAGGGGCCTTCGAGCGAGAGGCACCACCCGGCCAGCACGAAGAACGCGGACAACAGATCGGCGCGCCCGAAGACAGGAGTCACCGCTTCGGTGTGGACCGCATGGACGGCGAACAGGGCCGCGCTCGTCACCGTTACCACAGCCGAACGGGAGAGCCGCCAAACCAGAGCCGCCACCAGGAGGCTGTTGGCGGCGTGAAGGACGATGTTGGTGACATGGTACAGGAAAGGACGGAGTCCGCCGAAGGCGTAGTTCAGTGCGAACGAGTAGATGGTGAGCGGCCGGTACCATTCCACCTGTCCGTGAGTGACCGAGCCCTGACTCAACGAGGGTAAGGGGCTCAACGAGCGCACGAGGTCGTTCCGCACCACTTGGGCGTAATCGTCGTAAACGAACTCGTTCGAGGTGGTGTTCAGGTAAGGAAGGGTGGCCAGCACCGCGACCCCCGTCGCCATCGCAACGCCACGGCGGTTCGGTTTCGGCATTAGAAACCCGAGATGGTCTTCGAGTTTATCACGGTGAGGATGTCGGGTTGGCGTTGTCGGGCCGTTCGACAACGCCTCTTGCGGCCGATCGCTTGCCCCTTTATTGAAGGACCTCGAGGGCCAGTTCGGCGTAGAGACGGGCCTGGTTGGCAAGTGAGTCGATATCGACCCACTCGTCCGGGGCGTGGGCGTTACCGCCCCTGGCGACGCCAAACGAGACCCACTTGGACCCGAGATTCCAAATGTCGGGCCGGCCACCGCCGGCGGACATCCTCCACTCGGGCTTCCTGCCGGTGTAGGAGGGAGCGATCTCGAAAATGGCGGCAATCAAAGGGTCGTCTTCGTTGAGCAGCTTCCAAAAGTGCTCGGGAACCTTCTGTGTTCCGATCGTCTCGATCTCGACGTGAAGGTCCGGATCCTCCTGGTTCATCTGCTCCATCAGATTCCCCAGCTCCTCGAGGACACGCTGGGGATCCTGATTGGGGAACAAACGGATATCGATGTCCGCCTCGGCGCGGTCCGGTACCATGTTGACCTCATAGCCGCTGACCACCTTGTTGACTTCGACGAACGGCTTTCCTTCTCCTTCGCTGGACACGTAGTTGGCGAAGAGAGGGTCCGCCTCCCACGTCATCCAGCGATCGACGTCCAGTATGGCGGGAATGATCTTGGCAAGCTTGTGAATGGCGTTCACCGGCGCCCTTCCCTCTTCAACGGTGGCACCGGGATGGGCCATATGTCCCTTCACGATCAGTTTCAGCCAGGTGTGACCACCGGCCCGCTTCACGATGTTGCCGCTGCCGCCCCCGGCCAGATACCAGTCGGCCTGGATGAGCTCGGGACGGTTCTCCACCACCCAGGGTAGGGAGAACTCGGTGCCTCCCTCGCCGGGGATGAAGAGCAGGATGAGGTCTCCCTTCAGAGCGACTCCAGACTCCTTGAGAACACGTGCGCTCTCGATCATTGCGGCGACCGAGCCTTTGGAGTTCGTCGCGCCCCGCCCCCAGATGCGGCCGTCCTTGATCTCCGCACCCAGCGGGTCGACCGACCAGAGCGATTGATCCCCGATGTAGACGGTGTTGTAGAGCTGCGTCATGCCGAGCGCCGGCTTTCCCTCCGAGCCCTTCAAACGGCCGATCACCGCCGGGAAGTCCGACTCGGCAGGGCGCACCACCTCGAGCTGAAGCCCAATCTTGCGGATCTCCTCCGCGATGAACTGGGCGATCTCCTCGTGATTGTGGGTCACGTTCCGTTCGTACTCGCTGTTGATGCGGACCATCTTCTGGGTCATCGCCACGATCCGGTCTCGATCCACCAGATCCATGGGAGACGACGTTTGCCCGAGGCACGGAATCGAGGCCAGTGCCAGGATCAGCGTCGAAAACGCGAGTTTCATCTGGAAAAGTCTTGACATGGGGAGTCTCCCTTTACGGCTCGGTGCCAGTAGCGGCCGGCAGGGGAAGTGACGCCGCCTGCCAGAGTTTTTCCATTTCGTCGTCGAGGCCGGTCATCTCCCAACGGGAGAGCGCGATCGGAATCGAGCCTAGCGCCAGGAACTGATCGTGGAACTCCCGGAAATCGAACCGGTCGGCCAACTGCATCCTCCTGTCGGCGAGCAATCGATAGATCTGGGTCAGACCGAGCATGCAGGTGTCCGTTGTACCCCGCTCGATGACCGGATAGGTCTCCTCGAAAGCCTCCTCCGGCCGAGCGCCCAGGCTGGGTCCCAGATTCGGAGGCAGTCGATCGGTCAACCACTTGAGCGCCTCGTTCACGGTTAGCTGTCCGTCGAGGAGGCGGATGCCCTGGAGCACGCGCAACGACCGCTGGTACATGTTGACGTAGACCTGCTCTCGAGCTCGCGGACCTCGCGCGTACGGGAAATCCAGCATGAGCGGCATCTCTTCGTTGTAGAAGCACCATCCCTGACTGTGCACCGGGTCCCGATGCCTCCGGCGTAGCGGGCACGGATTGCGCCCATGAAGCTCACGCTCGAGGTAGTGCCCCGGATAGTACTCGTGCATGTGAAGCACTCCGGGTGCTGTCCGAAAGCCCATGTTCGAATACCGCCACTTCCAGTGGTCCACGGGGTAGATGATGATCCGCCTCGCGGGCTCCTCCGGAGTTCCTCCCTGCGCGTCTTCTTGTCGCTCCGGGAAGTACATCTCGCCAAAGGGGGGCTGAAAGAGGCCCACCGACGACTTCACCGGAAGCGCATAATCCGGCTCGGTGAGGAGGTCCTTGTAGAAGCGCCGGATGCGAAGCGAGGTCTCGTCGTCCCAGGCAAGGTACTCCTCCGCCGTCTCGGCCGGTCCAATCTGGGGCAGGTGGCGGTTCTTGAACTGCTCGAACTGGAAGAAGGAGAGAGCGCGAGCGCGCTCCATCGCCGCCATGGCGAGAAGCTCATCGGCGCCGTGAGGAACGAGCCGCACCCGGCGAAGATGCCAGCTATAGGTGTCCTTACCCAGGACGTAGGACCCGCTCATCTGCTCCCGGCTCTCCTGAAGCCACTCGCCGAAAGCGTACAGGGCTTCGGCGGCCCGCGTCGCGGCCGGGCCGAGCTCGCTCGCCTCCGGCTCCGGCAAATGGGGCGTCATCAGCTCGACCCAGTCGGCGTAGTCCCGCTTGATGTCTTGGAGCCCGCGCGATTTGTCGAAGTCGATGAGGTAGCCGCCGCCGGGATGGCGGAGGGCCATGTCGGCGAGCTCGGGAACTGCCTCGGTGAGGTTGCCGGGCGCCTGGCTCAGGATCGCTTCGGTCTCGGCCAGAGCCTTCAGAATGGCCTGGGCACGCTCTCTCGGATAGGGAACGGTGCCGGGGCGCACGCGCCGGCCGGCAATCAAATGACGGCGCACGTTTCCGATCGCCGTTTTCGTGTAGAAGACGGGGCTCCGGCTCCAGGGACGGAGAACGTGCAGGCGAAACACTTCCGCATCCATCTGGGAGCGGAGCAGCAGGTAGTCCACCTGGGCATGAACCGGCCAGCTCCGAACGTCGGGCAGCCGAGACAAACGCCCCTGGAACTCCCGAAGCTCCGCGATCTGTTGAGCGGCGCGATCGGCGTAGTCAGGGACGCCGTTGGGTGGGGCTCGCCATTCCTGGAAATCCTGGGCGAGTTGCAGAAGCTCGGCCGGGTGCTCGATCTGGGTCGCCTGCCCACCGAAGAGCACCATGGCCGGAAGCAGCACCAGAAGCGCCAGTAGGGGAACGGTCTCTCTCATTCTCAGCACCCTCTCTTACCGCTTGGCCGAAGGGAGACAGAGGCAAACGGTCCGGGGCGAAGCGGCTTCGCCCCGGACCTGTCGGTGATGAGCGCTCTAGAACTGGAATTTAACGCCAATCCGCGCCCGGCGCGGGAAAACGATCGCCTCGGTCTCCAGGAAGTTTTCCAGGCCGAACCGTTGCTCCTGGACGTGGGTCACCGCCCCCGAGTTGAGAATGTTCATCACGTCGAAGGTGAGACCGATACGCTTACCCCCGTTGAGGTCCAAGGTCTTCTCCACTCTCAAATTGAGGATGTTCTGGAAGTCGACGCGGTGGGTTCCGCGAGGCTCGACCGCGACGTCGACCCGAGATTCCCGGTACTTGATTCCGTCGGGGTTGTTGGTCGGATAGTGGATACCGCGCTGGAACTGGAAGAACGTCGCCCCCGGCATACGCGACCTGCCGAGGAGAGTGTTGGCGGGGAACCCGGTTTGCCCGAGATATTGAGCGCCGATGTTGATGTCGTAGGGAGCGATCCAAGAGAAGCTCAGCTTGAGGAGGTGCCGCGAATCGAGGGAGAGAGGACCGTCGCGGTTGATCAGATCGTTCGGGCTCCTCACGTTGAGCGAGAAACTGTCGTTGAAGTGGGTTCCGAGATTCCCGGTGCTGCTGCCCAGCGTGTAAGAGCCCAGCAACTGCCAGCCATCGCGAAATCGCCGCCGGGCGACGAACTCGAGGCCCTTGTAATGCCGCTCGGCCAGATCCGAGTTCGAGCGTAAGCTGCCCGAATCGGTGAAGGCCGGATTCACGACGAAGATGTTCATGGGCTGGTTGTTCACCGGGTTTATCACCGATACCTCATCATACGCCTGGTCATGGGGCCGGAGCGGGTCGGTGGTCGCATACAGATCGCCGGCTCTCTTGTACATGCCGGTAACGCTTAAGGAGAAGTCGGCTCCCACGCCGAACTCGAATCCCAGATTGACGGAATCGACGTACGGCTGCAGGAGATTGGGGTCGTGGGTGATGGTGCCAGCAAACTCTTCCGGACTCTTGACGCTATTGGAGATGAGGCGTCCCTCTTCGCCAGCTACGAAATGCAAGTCGCCATTCATCTGATCGGCAGGAAGACCCTGGCAGGAAATGGGGTTTCCGGCCCCGTCCCGGCAATCCAACCAGTCGTATCGGGCCAATTTAGAGCTGTTGGGATTTCCGCTGCCCGCGCCCCCGACCTTGTCGTGCCAACGGCCGGCACTTCCCTTGACGATGACCTTGCCCTCGCCGGTGACATCCCAGTTGAACCCGAAACGCGGAGCGATCGTGTTCCAGTTGATGATGTTGGGTCGTTCCGGCCAGGTGAAGTTGGGGAAGTAGCACTTTCTCGGGAAGTCCACGGTGTTGCCGTCATAGTCGGGACTGAAACCGTTCGGCACCAGGTCACATCCGCCACGCTGCTCGGGTGTCCAGCCGTTGGAGTGCTCGAACCGGAGTCCCAGATTCAGAGTCACGTCGCCAAGGCTCCAGCTGTCCTGAGCATAAACCGCCATGACCCGATGCGCGTCCTGCGTGTCGGTTGGCTGCTGGTAGATACGGATCTGGTCCGGCACCGCGCAGTCGAGTGAAAAGCAGTCCGAGGCGCTGTCCAGATACTGCCGGAATCCGTCCGGGATCACCCGCCATCGTTGGCTCCAGCTCTTCTGATGGTGGAAACCGAATTTGAAGTCATGGTCGCCGGCCGAGCTCTTCTTGAAGTGGGTTAAGGCGGTGCGGACATCCCAGTGGTCCCGCCCATCGAAGCGGCCCCGAAGCTGATTCCACGTCCCGTAGGCGACCCCACTTCCTCTGTCTTCGTAGCCGTGCACATTCGAGGCATCGTAGGAGCCGAACGGGAACGTGTTGTCCTCGTTGACTTTGAGCCAACCCCACTGGGCATCGAAGATCGTGCTGTCGCCGAAAACAGAGCTCCATTGGGCGCTGTGGGTTTTCGGCTTCCAGAACTGTTTTCGCCAGGCGGTCTCATCGAACCGGAACTTGGATCCGGGGTTGGACGGACGCATCCAGCGATCTTGAAGGTTAAAGGTGTAGCTAAATCGACTGTTGGAAAGCGGCGCCCAAGTCCCCTTGACCAAGTAAAGCTTCTTTCTCTCATGGATGTTGGCCTCGCTACCCAAACGGCTACGGGTTGATGGGGCGGGATAGTTGGCTTGTGCCAACTCGTTGGTGTTACGGTTGAAGTCGGCGAAGAACCAGAGCTTTTGTTTTACGATCGGGCCACCGATATTGCCTCCGTAGTTCGTGTCGCGCACGACGGCGTTCTGCTCTTGGGCGAGTCCCGCGGCGTTATTGGACTGTATCGCCTCATCGACGATGTAGTAGTAGGAGCTCCCCGCGAAGTTGTCGCCACCCGACTTGGTGACGAAGGTGAAGACGCCACCGCTCGCTTGGCCGAACTCCGCGGAAACGCCACTCGTCGAGGCCTGCGTCAGCTCCAGCGCCTCGATGGAAAACTCGGAGCCGGAGTAGCCCGAAGGGTGCTTGGTGCTTTGACCGTCGAGTATATAGTCGTTGTCACGAACGCTGCTCCCGTGCACCGCCTGTGTGAGGGAGTAGGTATAGCGGCTCCCAGTGGTGACGCCGGGCAAGGTAGTGAGGACATCGGCGTAAGAGCGCTCCATGGGGACGTTGCTGATGATGTCCTGATCGACAGTATACGTTGTCACCGAGCTGCGCACATCGATCACGGCCGCATCGCTGGTCACCGTCACAGTCTCTTCCACCGTCGTGATCGTGAGGGTTATGGGTACAGCGAATGAAACACCCGAGTCCATCGCGATCCGCTCCACCGTCAATGTCTGGAACCCCGACAAGCTCGCCTGGACCGCGTACGTGCCCGGTGGTAATCTAGGTACCCTCCACTGGCCGCCGTCATCGGTCACCGCTGTCCTCGAACCGCCGATGAGTTGCGGGCTGGTGACCGCAAGGGTCACACCAGGCAACACGCCCCCAGTAGAATCTTTTACCGTTCCGTAGAGCTCCGCCGTAGTTCCTTGAGCCCCGGCAGTTATCGCGAGACACATGAATGCCAGAACAGCGGCTGCAACCACGCAGGTACGGGGACCGCTCCGTGCGGAACGAGTGAGCTCTAACGACATAAGTACCTCCGGCTTGTCAACAGAACCGACCTCAAAGATCGTTTGGAGTCAACGGCCATAGATGGAGTCGGTTTGACACCTTTGGCCCCACAGACAGTAATGCGGCTAGATTCGGGGCGGAAGTGACAGAAGCGCGAATCGGTACGAAACTGTCCCACCTGTCCCACCTGGAAGAGGCGGCGTTTGCACGCTATCGGGCATCGGGCTGGACGCGCAGCGGACGCGAAAGCTCCTGCCCGTCGACTCGGAGCGTGACCTCGTACTCGCCGAGACCCACCAGTGGACCCGGCCGCCCCTGCTGGCTGCCCCGCATGAGGCGCCGGGAATCGTTGCTGCCCACCCGCTGCCAAGGCGGGGGGGGAGAGCGCGAAGGTTTCCTCAAGTCCCACACCAACCTGTTGAGACCCGCCCGGGAGGACCCGGAGAGCTCGCGTACCAGGCTCCCTTCCGCATCTTGAATGGTAACCGTCACCGGTGCCGCCCGCGTCTCGCGAAGAAAGTAGTAGATCGTGGCCCCCGGGGGAGCCAGCTCGCTCCGATCGCTTTCCGACACCAGCTCGCTGTAGGGGTTGGCAGCCGCGAAACGCCGCGCGCCGCTCGCGCCCTTGTTCCTGGTGATGTCGACGTCGAGGAGCGTCGCGGGCTCCACCGCGAAGAGATGCGCCGGGCTGGCGAGCACCTCGCGGGTGAGCGCTCGAAGAGGCGCGATGTTCATGATGTAGATGCTTCGACCGTGCGTTCCGACGACCAGATCCGCTTCCCGCGGGTGAATCACCATGTCCCTCACCGGGACCGTCGGGAGACCGTTGCGGAGAGCGAGCCAGTGCTCGCCAGCGTCGATGGAGACGAACGCCCCGTTCTCGGTTCCGACGAACAAGAGGTCACGGTTGACTCGATCCTCTCTGATTACTCTGACCGGTACCCCGGCAGGAAGACTTCCACCGATGGGTTCCCAGGTTCCGCCGTAGTCCCGCGTGCGAAAAAGATAAACGCCGAAATCGTCGTTCCGGTGATCATCGAAGGCCGCATAGACGGTGGCGACATCGAAATGAGATGCCTCCAGGGAGCTGACCCACGCGCGCGGCGATCCCCCGGTGTCCGCGGGAAGTCCGGCAATCCGTGCGGCTACGTTCGTCCAGGAGCTGCCGCCGTCACGGCTGATGTGCAGGTTCCCGTCGTCCGTGCCCGCCCAGAGCACGGCGGACCCGAGGGGCGATGCGGCAATGGCGGTGATCGTGGCTCCCTCGCCAGTGTCGCGACTGGGCCGGCCCTTGGACAGATCGGGGCTGACCGCCGTCCAGCTCTCGCCTCGGTCGTCCGTCTTCAAGAGCATCTGAGCGCCGAGGTAAAGCGTCGAGGAATCGTGCGGGGACATGACGAAAGGGGTGTTGAAATTGAATCGGAGTTTTTCATCACCGGCGCGGGGACGGATAGACGTCTTCACACCTTTTTTCATGTCGAGCCGGTGGATGTTGGCGTACTGGGACTCGATGTAGATCGTCGCCGGATCGCCCGGGTCGACCTGGACGTAACCACCGTCCGCGGTGCCGAGCTTGAACCAGTCCCTGTCGGCAATTCCACTCCGATGGCGGGTGGCGCTCGGCCCGCCCCAGCTGCCGTTGTCTTGAAGTCCGCCATAGACCCAGTAGGGTTGCTGCATGTCGACCGCTATCCCGACGAACTGTCCGACGGGCATGGGATGATTCTCCCAATGGTCCCCACCGTCGTAGCTGGTGAAGAGCCCGCCGTCGCTGCCCACGATCAGGTGGTCCGAGTTCTCCGGGTCGATCCACATGGCGTGGAAGTCGCCGTGGATGAAATCGCTGGTCAGATAGGACGAGAAGGCCCAGCCCTTTTGTTGCAACCGACGCCCACCGTCCGTGGACTCCCAGGTTCGGACCCAAAGCACGTAGACGTGGTCCGCGTCGGCAGGGTCCACCCGGATCTGGGAGTAGTAGCCTTCCCTTTCGTTCAGCTTGTTGACGCGTCTCCAACTTTCCCCCTTGTCGTCCGATCGAAACAGCCCGCCGCCGGTGTCCAGCTCATCGAGATCCAGAAGAACCCGCATCTGCGCCTGCTGGCGGCGGCTCAATCCGGCCACGATGCTGCCCGACAAATCTCCCCGTGCTGCCGCCCCCATCATAAGCTTGATCCGAGCGAGCTCGGACGGGTCCGGTCTCTCATCCTGCCGCAGGAGCTCGCGTAGCCGGTCGACGCTCGCCTCCGGCGGGTGCGTCCAACGCGGCGCGACCTCCACGATCGCATAGACGATGTCGGGGTTGGTGGGCGCGACAGCGATGCCGATGCGTCCCACGCGCTCGCTCGGCAAACCGGCACGGAGCGGGCTCCACGTCTCGCCGCCGTCGGTGGTCTTGTAGAGACCGCCGCCGTCGAGCACGTAGATGCCGACGCTGTCGAAGTCATCGAAGCGGTCGCTGCGGCGGGCGTAGGCGGCGGCATACAGCGTGTTCCGATCCGCAGGATCCATGGCCACGTCGACGAAACCCACGTCCTCGCCGATGAACATGGCCTTGTGCCACGTCTCGCCGCCATCCGTCGTCTTGTAGAGGCCTCTTTCCGCGTTGGGACCCCAGAGATGTCCCAGGGCCGCGACGTACACGATGTCGGGATCGACGGGGTCGATCACGATCCGGCCGATGTGGTGCGTGTCGGCGAGTCCCATACGCTTCCAGGTGCTCCCGCCGTCCCCCGACTTGTACACCCCGTCACCCCATGAGCTGTAACTGCTCGCGTTCGCTTCTCCGGTTCCCACCCACACCACGTTCGGGTCGGAGTCGGAAACGGCGATGGCTCCAATGGAGCTCGATCCTTGTTCGTCAAAGATTGGCAGCCACGTGGTCCCGTTGTTGATCGTCTTCCACACACCGCCGGTAGCGGTGGCACAGTAGACGGTATAGCTCTCCTTCCTCGGAACGGCGATGTCGGTCACCCGGCCGCTCATATGAGCAGGGCCGATCAAGCGCCAACGCAAGGGCGCGAGCTCCGCCTCTGTCACGTCGAGCGACTCGGCCCAGCCGAGCCAGGGGACGGTGAGGGTGGCTGCCAAGGCGCCGGCCAGCCCGAAACGAGATCGGAATCTCGTCCGTCGCGACGAGCACCGTCCCCTCGGAGAGCGTCCGAACGCACTCATACCCACAGCCTATCAACATGGGCTGGGCACTCCCGGGAAACACCGGAAAACTCCGTTAACAGCAAAATGCTAGACCAAAGCCGACGCAGTGGGATAGCGACAGAAGCGGCCTCGACAGGGAAACTGTCTCCGGGAATGCCCAACAAGACAGATTTGGTAGCACTCATGCTTCTGTCCCCTTTCTTTTAATGCCCATTGTTGTATGATCTACGTTGTGGTTGCAAGCGCGGACTCGAGAAGCTCTCGGGTCCGGCAAAGCGCCTGCGTGCTTCGAGCCCAGCACCACCCGGTACTGCCGAGGGAGGAGCCTCGCCTCTTGGAACGACGCGGAGCGATCGCGAGAGTCTCTGTCTCGGCGTCTGGTAAGCTCGTCGACGCTGGCTCGCGGAGGGTCATATGATGAATCGGAACTCGGCTACAGCGATAAAAGCCCCTCGGTCCGAAGGGGCTAAGCAAGTTACATCCATGGAGGCGCGGACGGTTTCCATCCCCTTGCGCAAACCTCTGGCCTTCGCAACCCGGAGGGTGGATCAGCGCCAGTACACGCTGGTACGTATCGGGACAGCGGATGGCCTCCAAGGATACGGCTACTGCTACTCCGGTGACCGGGCCGGGAGTCTCGTGACCGAGTTTGTCCGAGAGTTCTTTCGGGACCACGTTTTGGGGGCGGACCCTGTGGCCGTCGAGACGATATGGGCCAATATGTACAGCGATGCGGTGCTCATCGGACGCCGGGGCGCCGCGGTGCGGGCGATGAGCGCCATCGATATCGCGCTCTGGGATCTCATCGGCAAAGCCACCGCCCAGCCGGTGCATCGCCTTCTCGGCGGACCCAAAGCGAGCCGCGTGCCTTGCTATGCCAGCGGCGGCTACTACTGGGAGGGCTCCGATGTGGAGGAGTACGTCTACCAGGAGCTGCGGGGCTACGTGGAGGCCGGCTTCACGGCCGTCAAGATCAAGGTGGGCCGCTTGCCTCTCGAGCAAGAGCTCCGCCGGGTCCGCAGGGCGCGAGAGGCCATCGGCCCCGACACCATTCTGATGATGGACGCCAACAACGCCTGGCCCGATGCTGCCGCGGCGATCCCGGCGATCCGCGCCCTCGCCGAGGTCAACCCGTTCTGGGTCGAAGAGCCCCTCATGCCGGACGACATCCGCGGCCACGCCGCCATCCGGGAAAAGGTGAGCGTTCCCATCGCCACCGGCGAGATCGAGGCTACCCGCTGGGGCTTCGCTGAGCTGCTCGAGCAGGGCTCGGTCGACATGCTTCAGCCGGATGCGACCGTACTGGGAGGCATCACCGAGTTTTGCAAGGTCGCCGGAATGGCGTCGGGGAGAAACGTTCCCCTTTATCCCCACTGGATGCATCACCTCCACGCGTCGATCGTGGCCTCTCTTCCCAGCGCGGTCATGGTGGAGTACTTTCCCGACCTCAGCGTGCTGAACATCGGCGAGGTGCTCCTGGACCCCATCGAGGCGAAAGACGGTACTCTGGCAGTGTCGCAAGAGCCCGGGACGGGTGTCGCCTTTGACGAGAAAGCGGTCGATCGGTTTGCGGTGGATTCGTGGAAGTGAGGGGCCGACGCCGTCTTTTTCCAGCAGAACGTTCCGCTTCCGTCAAGGGAGCGAAGGAGCGGTCAGATCATGCGCGGTAGCGAATGTGTGGTCAGAATGTTGCAAGGCCTCGGCGTGGACGTGGTTTTCGGTCTGTGCGGAGACACCACCCTGCCGCTCTACGAGGCTCTCTACGACCTCGATCACGGGATACGGCACGTGGTGACGCGAGATGAGCGCTCCGCCTCCTACATGGCGGATGCCTATTCACGCTTGAGCGGGAAGGTCGGCGTTTGCGAAGGCCCCAGCGGCGGGGGCGCGACCTATATCTTGCCGGGCGTGGCGGAGGCGAACGGCTCCTCGGTGCCCCTGGTGTGCCTCACCAGCGATATCAGTACCGGCGATGTCGGTCGGGGTGCGCTCACCGAGCTAGACCAACGGGCCCTGTTCGCGCCGGTGACCAGGTTCACCGCCGTTCCCGGTCATGCGAGTGAGCTGCCACGAGCGCTGCGACGCGCCTTTCGCACCGCCACAACTTCCGGGCTCGGGGCGGCGCACGTGGGACTCCCTTTCGACATCCAGACGGGAGACGTCGATCCCGAGGACGTGTACATCGATTCGCGTTTCAACTCCTATCCGGCGCACCGATCCGCTCCGGAGCCCGAGGTGATCAGGGAGGCTTGCGATCTTCTCGCCCGATCACGTCGGCCGCTGGTGGTTGCCGGTGCCGGCGTGCTGCGCTCCGCCGCCTGGAACGAGCTCACCTCACTGTCGCGGCTCCTGGGCGCACCGGTGGCGACTTCGATAAGCGGGAAAGGAAGCATTGCAGAGACCGACCCGCTGTCGCTGGGCGTGATTGGTAGCAATGGGGGGTTACCGTACCGACACGAGATCCTGCGGGAGTCCGACGTCATCCTCTACGTTGGCTGCCGCCAGGGATCCGTTACCACGGAGAAATGGACCCTTCCGGCAAACGGCGAGAAAACGCTCATTCAAATGGACGTCGAGCCGGATCGTATCGGCTCCAACTACGATACCGCGGTTGGGATCGTCGCCGACGCCAAGCTGGGGCTCGCGGCACTGGGCCAGGAGCTGGACGAGCGTTTTTCCGGTCGTTCGGCAGAAAAAGTCGATACGGAGGACATCGCAAAGCGGAGGGAGGCTTGCTTATCCCGGATCGACGCTTTCTCCTCCGACGAAGAGCCCATCCGCCCCGAACGGTTTCTGTCCGAGCTGTTGCCGCTATTGC
>Ga0310120_10001133_pt1 | contig 20185 bp, 29 predicted proteins | sample CB27_AW_983_MG_FD_203506 | JGI IMG/M metagenome (GOLD analysis project Ga0310120, IMG submission 203506) | Marine microbial communities from Western Arctic Ocean, Canada - CB27_AW_983 | ecosystem: Environmental > Aquatic > Marine > Oceanic | place: Canada: Western Arctic Ocean | collected...
ATCTATGGGCTGGTATCAAAAACTCGATATGGAAACTGGAGAAGAACTCGAAGGTAAATATAGGGCAGGCGAGACAGAAACGAAAGATTTCTGGCAACCCATTTTAGACCACTGGAAATTCAAAAAGTATGTAGAAGATAGATATTCTTTGGGAGAGGGGTTACTAGAAGGCATTGAGTTAGCCGATAAACTGGAGATGGAGGCTGATGAGTGACCAGAAACCTAAAGAAGTATTCTACGTAAAAACCAAAGATAAGACAACATTCGCAATTTATGACTTGATTTTAGGTGATGATTGTGATACAATATCATTTGGATATAATTTTATAGAGGAGAACACTCTTGACAAAGCCCAATATGAGGAAGAAATAACTATGATTGTAAAGGAACAGGTCGAGAAGGCTTTACGTTATCAGGTAGCAGAAGCCGAGAGAAAGATAAATACGTGAATATTGAATCTACTATTCTATCGAATCTTCTGCACAATGAAGAATATGCACGAAAAGTAATTGTATTTCTTAAGGACGAGTATTTCCAAGACCACACTGAGAGAGTGGTGTTCTCGGAGATGCAGAAGTTCTATGCGAAATACAATGACGTGCCGTCAAGAGAGGCGTTAAAAATTGCTATTGATGAACGAGAGGATTTAAATTCCTCAGTTTATCAAGAAGCAGAGGCCTTGATTGGTTCTCTTAAAGAAGTCGATAGTAATTATCAATGGCTCCTTGATGAGACCGAGAAGTTCTGCAAAGATAAAGCGGTCTATAATGCCATAATGGAGTCAATAGAAATTATTGACAAGAAGAATCCCAAAAAGACAGAGGGGTCAATTCCAGAATTATTGTCCGAAGCACTAGCAGTAACATTTGATACTCATATCGGTCACGATTTCTTAGAAGATTCCGAGGCTCGGTATGATTTCTATCATTCAAAAGAAGAGAGGATTCCATTTGATATTGAATATCTGAACAAGATTACAAAGGGTGGAGTTACTCGCAAATCACTGAACATTATAATGGCCGGTACTGGTGTCGGTAAGACTATTGGTATGTGCCATATGGCAGCCGCAAACTTGTCTGGTGGAAAGAATGTTCTATACATCACAATGGAGATGGCAGAAGAGAGGATTGGTGAACGTATTGATGCAAATCTCCTCGACACAAAACTAGATACTCTGAAAGACTTGACCAAGATTATGTATGATAAGAAGATGGAGCAACTAAAGTCTAAGATTTCTGGTAAACTAATTGTAAAAGAATTCCCAACATCCCAAGCACATACTGGTCATTTCAGACATCTTCTGAACGAATTGTCCCTCAAAAAGAATTTCAAACCAGACATAATCTATGTGGATTATCTGAATATCTGTGCCTCCCAACGATTGAGTGGCGGTCAATCCGTCAACTCATACACATATGTCAAAGCAATAGCAGAGGAACTTAGGGGGTTAGCAGTTGAGTTTAACTTGCCAATTTGGTCTGCCACCCAAACGACAAGAGGTGGATTTTCAAGTTCAGATGTCGGCCTCGAAGATACGTCTGAAAGTTTTGGATTGCCTGCAACTGCTGACCTCTTTATTGCTCTTATCCAGACAGAAGAATTAGAAGAACTGAACCAGATTATGGTCAAACAGTTGAAGAATCGGTATTGTGATGTTGCTCTACATAGACGATTTGTTGTCGGTGTAGATAAATCCAAGATGAAATGGTACGATGCAGAGCAATCGGCCCAAGAGGATATCATTGGAACTACCTCGGCTTCCCCTATTGACCACGAAACAGAATCCGTGTTTTCTGGTGGTGGAAAGAAGAAGGCTTTTAAAGACTTTAAGGTATAGACTCTCCTTCATATAAATAATGTAATAAAGACTTGACAGATGACTGAACTGGTGTATAATCAAGTTTTTAAACTACATTTTTATAGGAATCGTAATGGGACTATTTAAGACATTTCTGGCTGAAGGTTCAGCAAGTACAGAAACAAAAGCATTAAAATCACACGTAAACACCGCAATAAAGAACTCTGGCATCAAAGTTATTGGTTCTGGTCGTGGTGATTATCATATTCGCTTTGGTATGAAAGGCGATGGTAAGGCGTTCTCAGCATTCTTCCAAGGACTACACCTCAAAGTCACTGATGGTGATATAGTAGTCAGTGAAAAATATCCTACCTATATATTAACAGCAACGCAAGACATAGACGACAAGATTCCTAAAGGAACCAAACTCTACTGGGTAAACTCTGAAATATCTCAGACCTCTTCTGGTGGACAGTTGTTTGCCAATAAAGATTTAACACCCGATTCTCTTGGATTGGCTGGTCAACAACTTGGTGCCACTGCGTTAATAAAGAAAACAACGGCCGCACTTCAAGCCAAGTATCCAGGCGAAGATGAAACAGCGGAGATGTTGACTCAACTGCTCGAACTAGCAAACACAAAAAGCACTTCAATTAAGTTGGATTCTATTGATTTCACAAGAAAAGACTTGGCTAAAGTATCAGCAGATTTCGGAGAAATTCTATCTGCCGTATGGATGATGAAATCTCTTAATTTTAGAGAAGCATATTTTCCATCTGCTTCTAATGAAAAGTTAATTGACTTCTATGGAGTCCGTATGGGAATTCAATATCCTGTTTCAGTTAAATCTGGTGGCGGTGGTAAAGTAACAGTCAAGAACATTATTGATGCAATTAAGAATCGAGCCAAGACTGCTGGTGCAGACCACTCTAAAGAGGTAGCCCTACAAATTTTTAATATTGTTGCAGAATTTAGTGCTAAAGAGCAGATGCTTATGATTCATCAATTCTTGAAAACAAAGGTTGTCAAAGACCTCGGTAAGATTATGAGGACGAGTCCAGACCAAATTACTGTAGATTCCATTAAACTATGGACTTCAAGATTTACAAACGATGGCCTAGCCAAGAAATTAAAATCTTGGCACAAGAAATACTCTATGCCAGGCAGGAAAACTCTCTCTGGTCGAGACCTGCCCAGATTTATTCTTTCGCCTCTTGGTGAAAGTTTGGGTCCAATACTGAATGGCAACAAAGAAATACAGTCATCATTGACAAGTCTTGCAAGACAAGTTACACTAATCCAATGTAATGTAAATGTTCTAACTAAAGAAATGAATTTTCAGAGCAATTATTTTAAAGATGCAGAGTTCACATTCGGGTGGCCAGGATACTCTTCTGGTAATAAACTCGGTTTTAAAATGAAGTTAAAGAAATGAGGTAGATAATGAGTTATCTGGTATTGAAAGATGAATGGGGAAAAGATAAAAAAATTGAACAGACACCATCAGAACAAATGCAGGAAGAACTAGAACCTCTTCCAGGCCCTACAGCCCAAGCAATAGAAGATGAGTTAAAGTCAGAGATAAAGGAGTTAAAGGCAGAGAATGCAGAGCAGAAGAAAACCCTTATGAGATTGAAGGGATTTACGAATAAGGCTTATCATTATATGTTTTTTCCAAAAGATGAAAAAATTTAGTCCACACAATCACTCTCTAGAGAATTTTGTTTATCTAGTAGAGAAAAAACTTACCCATTTAGAGCATATCGAAGATGCTATATTTGATGATGGGTACGCTGGCGGTATTGAGGCACTGAGAATGATGAATGGAATCATCAACACTCTACAAGGAAATTCCAAAAAGGGTGTTAATGTTCAGAGTAAAGTAGATGGCTCTCCATCCATAATCGCAGGTACAAATCCAGAGAACGGTAAATTCTTTGTGGCAACTAAAGCACTATTCAATAAGACGCCTAAGATTTGTTATACCGATGCCGATATCGACAAAAATCATGGCCACGCCGCGTCCCTAGTCACTAAGATGAAAGTTGGCCTTAAGTATTTTCAAAAGTTGGGCATCAAAGGTATTGTTCAAGGCGACTTTATGTTTCTCCCATCTGACCTTACAAAGGAGACAATAGATGACCGTGACTATATTACTTTTAGGCCAAACACTATTACGTATGCTGTCCCGACTGACGACCCGTTTGCGGATGTGATACAGGCAGCCAAAGTTGGTGTTATATGGCATACATCATATACTGGTAAGACAATTGCAGATTTATCTGCAAAATTTAAAGTTAATGTTAACGCAATGACAAAGACCAAAGACGTATGGGCAGGAGATACTGATTTCAGAGATGTATCAGGCCGTGCTACTCTAACAAAATCAGAGTTAGCGGCCGTACGACTAGAAATGAAAAAGGCTTCGGCATCGTTGAAGAAACTCAGCAAGAAGGCTTTGAAAATATTGTTCCACGACCCAAAGGAAGACGATACAATATCCTTCAACGTAAAAATATATATTAATGATATGGTAAGCCAAGGCGAGGAGTATTCTAATAAACAGAAAGCCATTGGCGGATTTATCAACTTCATTCGGAAGCGATATCAACCGAAAATAGATAAACTCAAGTCAGAAAAGGGGAAAGCAAAGAAACAAAAAGCCCTTGATGATATGATTAATACATTGAATTCCGATAGAAATATTGGTGGCACTTTCGCCTATGCGTTAGAGTGGCACAACAATGTCGGAGAAATCAAACTAGGACTTATTAAGAAAATGGAGCAAGTGAATTCAATAGCCGCGTTTAATAAAACGTCAACTGGATATGAAGTTACTGGTCCTGAGGGATTTGTGGCTGTAGACCATATGACTAATAGCGCCGTGAAGTTAGTTAATAGGCTGGAGTTCAGCAAAAATAACTTTAACGCTATAAAAAGTTGGAGCAAATGAGACATAAATCAAGGTATTGTGTTACGTGTAATGCTACATATTCATACCAATGTTCGTGTCCAAACAACGTAAGACACAGAAATATTATGAGAGACTTTCATAAAATGAGTATGGTAAGTGTAGAAAAAGCGACTGAAGAAGTCGGAGTAAAATTGGAGTATAATAATGGCATATAGTGAACAAGTTTTAGACCACTACGAAAATCCACGCAACGTAGGCAAAATGGATATAAAAGCACTTGACGTGGGTACAGGAATGGTTGGTGCACCAGCGTGTGGTGATGTAATGAAGTTGCAAATCCAAGTAGAAGATGATATAATTATAGATGCAAAATTTAAGACATATGGTTGTGGCTCTGCTATTGCCAGTTCGTCACTTCTAACAGAATGGGTTAAAGGTAAATCATTGCAAGAAGCAAGAGAGATAAAAAATACACAGATTGTGGAGGCTCTAAGCCTACCACCAGTGAAGATACATTGTAGCGTACTGGCAGAGGATGCAATTAAATCTGCAATCAGCGACTATCAAACAAAGGCAAGTTTGAACTAATGAGAAATTTTGGAGACCATCGTAAGTCTCTTTTAGAGGCAGATAAGAAACCATATCGTTTGGTTATTCTTTCTCACGATGAAGGAGATGATTCTAATGATACGGGCGAACTTATAAAGAAGGTCGCCTCAAAGATGGGCATTAAAACTTTTCTGGGTGAATTTCGTGGACTATACGAAGAGAATAGAACACTTAATAGTTTTCCTGTTGTAGATGGCTCGACAGAATATCCTACTCCTAAGAGTGTGGGTAGAGGTGAGGGCCAGTATGAAAAACCTTTTCCGATAAGTCCAGAAGATACGATTATTATGGCTAGAGGAGTTGGTCGACCAGGATTAAGTGGCAATCATTCTTGGTATGACAAGTGTAAGAAATGGGAACACGAAGGATATACCCTTGTTAATAATATGGAGTGTCACGACCTATGCTCTAATAAAGTAATGACACAAATTATTTTTGAGAGGGAGAATTTTAATACACCAAAAACAGTATTGCTTGCCCATTCAGAAGATACAGAAAGAGCATTAAAAGAATTAGGCAGTAAGTTCCCTATCATATTAAAAACTGGTACAGGAACAAATGGTATTGGAGTCATATTAGTTGAAAGTGTGCCATCATTAAAAGCAATGGTACAGTTGTTGTATAGAGAAAGCGAATTTGCTGACCTACTCTTACAAGAATATATAAAATCGGATTATGATGTTAGAGTAATAGTATTCAAAGATGAGGTCATAGGGGTGATGAAACGGCCAGTTGTCAAGGGAGATTTTAGAAGTAATGTATCTCAAGGGGCCAAGCCATTACCTCATAAATTAACTAATAACGAAAGAAATGAATCGATTAGGGCCGCTCAAGCAGTCTCGGGCACTATAGTAGGAGTAGATTTCATCCCAGGAAAAAATAAACCTTATTTTATTGAAGTTAATAATGTACCAGGATTGGTTGGAATTGAAGAAGCCCTAGAGGGTAGTATAGTAGAAAAATTGTTAAACAAACTTAAAGAGATTTAATTATGAGAAGTCTACAGTCAGAATTAATCAGATACAGACAATACATCGAGGAAGCGGCGAAGAAGAAGCCTGTGGTGTTTACGTTTGGACGGTTTAATCCTGTGACTGCAGGCCACGAAATTATGGTAGATGCCATTTTGGGCCACGCTAAGAAGAGGGGTGGTCAAGCAATGATATTTACCAGTCAGTCTGTAGATAAGAAAAAGAATCCATTATCATATAAAGACAAGATAAAATATCTAAAGATTTTTTGGGGTAAAATCATAAAGAAGAACTCCAAAATTAAAACGGCATTTGATGCCCTTAGATGGCTATCAGATAGCGGATACACTAACGTCACGATGGTCGTTGGCTCTGATAGAGTAGAGAAATTTGAGAAATACATTCGACCATACATCAAACATAAAGACCCATCAAAATCATACGAATTTGACCATTTTGAGGTCATTCAGGCAGGAAGCACAAGAGGTGCAGGAAATGAGATGAGTGCCTCGAAGATGAGGGCCGCAGCCACCGCCGGCGATTACGAAGCATATAAAAAGGGCATGCCCAAAGGAGCCTCTGATAAAGTTACAAAAGACGTATATGATGCAGTAAGAAAAGGACTCGGTATTAGAGAAGAGTATCTTGAGTTTGGCACAAATAAGACTACGAAGAAATATAAAGAGTGGACTCCAGGAGAACATCCAGCAGTGCCACATATGAAATATCCGGAAGCAGCCCACACAGCAATGGAACTCAAAGTAGACCCACATCACAGTGGTTCAGCAGAAAAGAAGAAGGTGAGGGACATCTTGATACCAAAGAAATTAACACACGCATTTAAGCGGATGATTCACAAAAAGAGATATGTCAATGCCTTGAAGATATACAACGAGATGATGAAGGAATATAAGAAGAATCCCAAAGCGATGCAACAACAAGGGGCATTCATTACTAATCCCAAAGGAAGAATGCTACAGAAAACAGCAGAAATTGTTGGTGTGAGTATTGGAGAATTGAAGAAGGTCCTTGACAGAGAGACACGATACAACTCGGTGAACGTGGAGAAAAATAAGCCATTCAGTGATTATCTATCAGAGGAAATCACCAAAGTGGAGTTGGCCCAAGTAGAGACCTTCGCTGATAAGATTTTCGCCAAAGTTGGTATTGATGTTGAATTCACGAAACATTTCCTAGAAAGACTCAACGACAAGAGAAACGTCAAGGAGATTAGTGTAGCAGAATTGACTAGGCTATTCAAGCAGACATACAAAAAGCACGGAAAGAAGATACCCGAACTTGGTAAAGGTGCCCAGGCCGTATTGAACGACACACAGACCCAGTTAAATCTTCCATTTGTATTGAAATGGGATGAAAAAGCCAAAGAATTTGACTTGATTTCCAAGACCATAATGCGTAAGAAGGACTTCAAAACGTCCAATCCTAAGTTAAAAGTATAAATAGTGATATGATGAACGTAGCAAACACGTATAAAATGCTTCAAGAGGGGCAAAACGCAGGAGAAATCGACCCGAAAAGTGATGACCCTACTGACCCAACCGTGATGATTCGTGGTTTCGGTTCAATGTTGCTGAGTCAATTAAAGCAAGACGTAGAACAGAAGTTAGAAGATTTGCATAAGCGTTCCAAGAGAGGTGATTTTGAAATGGCTTGGTACCAGATGGTAAAGCCAGGTCAGATTTTACCCCACAAACTCCAAGCAATTAAAGATGCTGATGAGCAAATGGGCAAGAGTCAGTGGAAAAGACGAATAACAAATTGGAAGAAGAATAAGTAATGGCTGACCAACCCTTAACAATAGAACAAAGTGTTGGGAATGTCTCAGGAGATTTCACAAAAACTATTGTTGTAGACTCAGGCAATACTACAGAAGCCGTGACACGTCACGGTGATGTTGCCGCGACAATAGAATTTATAGAGAAGATTTACAATTATCTACCTGAATTGGGATTTGTAACGATATATGGATTAGTGATGTATGCTTTGGTGCGGTGGATAACTGTAAAGATAAAATGAGCAAATGTCTAAAATTAAGACCCTTGGTGACGATAAGACTATCATATCTATTACGGATATTATAGAGCAAAAGGTCAGGAAAGAAGGGGAGTTAAGGGCGTTTGAAGCACAACTGGTAGACTTACTTAATAAGAAGTTTTTCTTGGAGAAAGAGATACAGATACACGAATTTATTATTCAGGCTGTACGTGATGAGATAACCCCTCAGGCGTTCATCCAAGGCCTTATAAAAGCGGAGTTAAAAAGCAAATGACTGATGTAGAGAAGTACGAAGCAATAGAGGCATTATTTGAAACGCATATCAGGCCTGCTCTAGTTTCCGACGGTGGGAATCTTGAATTAGATTTAGTTAGAGGAAACGAAGTGATTATTTCATTTCAAGGGGCTTGTGGTAGTTGTCCATCTTCAGCAGGTGCAACACTTACTGGAATAGAACGCTACATACGGGCAAAGGTATTTGAAGAGGCTGTTGTTATACCCACCAATGCCTATGGTATGAAAGAAGTCGATGAAGAAATGAATACTCGGTTCGGTACAACGCATCCATTTGGTGGTGAAACATATGCAGAACAAGTTGCAAAAAGAACAAAGCCGACACCATTAGCAGGAATGTAATGAAAAAGTTTAGCCAATTCCTAACAGAGAAGTTACTTTTAATCTCTAATGGAAAGAAATATGGACAAATAGTTTTCCTAGTTGGTGGCGCCGGGTCTGGTAAAGGATTCGCATTATCTAACTTTATGGAAAAAGAGAAGTTCAAAGTACGTGATGTCGATGAGTGGAAAAGCCTATTACAGAGAATGGCTCGATTGGAAGATGACCCAGTAAGATGGGCTAAAATGAAGGACAAGGGCGGGTCCAAGATTACTCCAGAAAGATACAAGGAGATTAAAGACTTAGACCTAAGAAAACCTGAAGATGTGCTTACGTTTCATAAATGGGTAGACGCTTTAGGCATCAAATCTAAGACATTAGATACGATGTTAGCCTATACAGCAGGCAAAGATAAAGGAACTCTGCCTAATATACTGTTCGATATTACAGCGAAGGTTCTTAATGACATTGCGAAGTTTATGCCCCAGATTTTAAGTGCTGGATATGACCCAGCCAATATACATATAGTATGGGTTCTGACTAATTATACGATAGCACTATCAAATAATATGGACATAAAGAGAGGCCGCATCGTGCCAGAAGATATTATGATGTGGACCCATAAGGGCGCGGCCCAGACGATGTTTGAATACGTTCAAGAGAAGGGAAGAAAATTAGCAATAAATGGTGCGATTCACGTTATACTAAATAATAGAGAGAATACCATTTATTGGGGTGATAAAAAGGGTGAAAAATTAGATGTAATTAAAGACTTCAAGTACCTTACTCTTAAAAAGAGGGGTAAGCCTATGATGAAGGAGAAGAGTATTCAGAAGCAACTATATCAGTGGATAGTTGATAATATACCAACTGGAGACCTACTCAAAGCCCTGGTCGATAGAGGAGTCAAGCAGGGAAGAAGTGGATGGAAGGTTCGGAAAGGAAGAAGGAAATGAAAGGTGAAACATTATGAATAAAAAAGAGTTATTGAAATTGTTAGACAAAGGACCTGTTCGTGTGGTCATTGATGGGAAAATGAGACAGTTGACTCGTGTCGCGGCTACTAAAGAACAGAAAAAAGCATACTATGATTTGGACAAAGGGCCAAACATTGGTGTGTGGGATATGGGTACGGCTGATATAGTCGCTATCCAAAACAAAGATATAGAATCAGTTATTGGTTCTGGTTTGGATAAGCCAGATAAATGAATAACCGTCAGAAGGCGATTAGAGACAAACAGCCGGGCTATACTATGAGTGCAGCCGATTGGGAATACGCTACTGATGACTTTAAACATCTCAGGAAGAGTAAGACAATGAAGAACATACAATTCAAAGAATATAGCAACATCATTTCGGAGGGCAAGTTTAGTAAATCTCTTATCGCAAAGGCGTTGAAAATTGCAAAGAAAAGTGGCGGTCAAATGACCAAGGCTTGGAAACAGATTGAAAAAATTAAGAAGGGACTCGGTGACGACCCGGCTATTGCTGATGCCTTAAAAGTAGCAAACGAAGAAGTTCAAACGGAAGCGAAAGAGGCCCCAGACCAGTACAAGTTTGTTGATAAGAAAAAAATAGGCGACAAAGTTAAATATCGAACAACAATGAGAAAAAAAGGTGGTCGCAAGATGAGGGTCGGTAAAGTCACAGGCATCGGTTTTGATAAGTTCGGGTTCACCTGGTACGACATTGATAGAGGCGTTAAAACCATCTTTCATCAAGATTTAGATGAAGTCGTTGACGTTGAAGAAAAGATTCGCAAGGGACGTGAGAAAGATTACATAGTCATTATGGTTGACAAGGCTGGAAAAGAATTTAAACGAATAGACTATCCAACGGAGAAGAAGGCAAGAGAAGCAATTAAATCTGGTAAATTCTCTGGGTCTGCCGGGATGACTTTCAAACTTGAAAAGGATGGTAAGAGTTTAAAGGTAGAAGAACTTGAAGAATTTCGTCAATGGACGGGATTTTCATCGTCACAAATTAAGAAAGCCATTGCTATTGCTAAGAAAATGGGTGGTAATATGACTGGTGCTGTAAAGGCGATTGAAAGAATTAAGAAAGGATTATCAGACGATGATGCTGTAGAGGATGCCTTAAAAACGGCCAATGAAGAAGTAGTAATGGAAAAGGCCGATAGAAATGAAGTAATAGAATTGAAACTATTCATTGAGAATGACCCTCGTTTGTATAAGAGCAAATTAGTTCCTATCGTTAAAAATATTCAGAGGAAGATGAAGTCTGATAAATATGACCACAAGAAAGCACCCAAGTTATGGATGTATCTTGTTAAAGAAGGTCAGAAGTTGTACTCCAAAGAATTTGATGGTTTAAAGTTCGGCACAGACGTTCATAAACAGGTCGCCCAAGAACTCGCTGATGAGTATAGGGATGAAATCGAGGCTCAAGGCGGTACGATGTTTGAGTCAAAATTTTATCTTCAGTTCGAGGAGTTTGTAACGGAAGATAAAGACCTCGATGAGGCAACTGGTAATGAAATCAAAAAGTATATGAAAGAGAAATGGTCTGTGGCAGTTAAAGCGTCCAAGGTTGGCAGTAAGCATATGAGAGCAGTCGGCAAAATACCTAATGACTTTAGAAAAGAAATCATATCTAAATTTATGCCCAAAGCCAAGATACTGAATAAGGACAACATCAATTATGGCAATATTATGGATAATATGGTCACGCTCCGCACTGAAGAGTGGGACAAACTACTTAAGGAAGACCACGTAGCGACCGCGGCAGACTGGGACGTACTTGAGGCTGGGCTCAAAGAAGGCAAATACAAGATAGACCATAAGACGTTTACTTCCGCTGTTCAAGAAGCCTTAAAAGTAGCGGCCAAAGCAGGGTATGAAGTTGACGAAGATGATTATTTTCATCAAGTCGCTACAGGACCCAAGAAGCCTAGTGAAGGCAAGACGAATAAATATTCAATTGCTTTGACGAAGAGGGGCAAACCACAAAAGAAAGCATTACAGATTCAAATCTATGGCAAAGGTAAGCACGGTTTTGAATTGAATTGTTATATTTCATAGGAGAATATTATGGAACTTAAAGACCTAAAACCAGACCAAAAAGTATTACGAAATGCCTTAGAGGAAAATAAAATACTTAAGGCGAAATCCAAGTACAGAGAGAATGTACCTACCTTTAAAGATAGGAAAGCAACTCCCTCTGCTAAGATTATTGAGGACCTAGAGAATGGCAAAGACTAGAGGTGAGTTGAAAAAACTAACTAAAGTTCAACTAGAGAAATATGGACGAACAGTTGGGATTGAATTGGACCGTCGCTTAAAGAAAACGACATTAATAACCCAACTGGAAGAGCATATGAAAATTCCTGGAGTAATCCAAACTGTAGTTAATAGAGTAAAAGCGGCTGTAACGGGTGTTGTTACCGGCGAGGTCCTTCTTCGAGATAGTAAAACTGGAAAATTTTACCAAGGCAAAAGGCCATCTGGAGATAGAAATGGACGACACGGCGGAGTACCCTACTGGGAGGTATAATGAGTTTTATTAAGGTAGTAGATACTGTTATTACACAAGAGATTAAACCTAAAGTACAGAATCACCAGATTGTAAACATTGAGAGAATAGATGATGATAAAACAGCCAAAGGAAAGTTACTTTCCGAAATTGGACAATCAGAATATGATGTTCTATATGGCGATGCACTACAAAGACCACCAGGCTGATGGTACTGAAGAATTCTTGGATGATATCCATAGAATAAAGTATATTAAAAGGCTAATCTCCAAGTATGTTGAAACAGGAGAGTTGAAGAGTAGATTGTTGATGAATCACTTAGTAGTTCTGGTGAATATTTTTGGGGCATTTCCGTGTACACGTATATTGATGTACAGAATTGACAAGAAATATCACGAGATAGTTGCTACGTTCTTAGATGAAATAAATGCCTTAGGGCCTGAGATGAAAAAGTTGATAACAATTGATGAAAAAGTAAGAGATATTATACGAGAAGAGATGAAATGAGCGAACAACTATTAACAGAAAAAGGACAAGGCCGCGGGTCAGCAATGATGGACCTGTACTTTGTGTATAAGTTCGCTAAGTTTATTGCGATGCCTTGGGAAGATTGGGAAGCGTTTAAGTTAGGTATTATCGATGAGAAGGGTAATGTTATTAAGAAAAGCAGAACCACTACCAACGAGAAAAATAACTATACTCTATTTCATAGACTTCTCCGTAAATTGAAGCAGTTACTTGAAAAAGTCCCCGGAATGAAGGGTAAGTTGGGGAAAGCAGTTGCCGCGTATTTTCTATTTAAAGAAGCAATGGAAAATCACGGTGCAAATGGTGATTTGTTGGATGAAGCGTTTGTCCACCACGTCAATGATATAATGAGTCTGGATGAATCTCTGCAAGTTAAAGCACTGATGCAACAGCACGTACTTTTGGAGAAATTGAAATGAGTATAAAAGAAGCCAATGTTGCTGGTGACGGAGTCGCACCAGTAAATCTACAAAAAGATATACCTCTATTTACAAAGCCAAACGGAAAAGCGTTTGGAAGTAATTATTGGACGGCGCCAGACAGTGACACATATGCTGGTGTAAGACTTGGAAGAAATAAGTATCAACGATGGAATGCGTTTGTTGGAAAATCTAATTGGGCAAAAGGCGTTTCTGCATATGCTAAGTTGTATCCTAAAGGCGGTATGCTGATGAAACATCCCGACCATCCAGTCTTCCAGGTGATTAGACGATAGACGGATAATGAAACTACTATTTTGTAGCAGTGACATAATCCCAGTAATTTGCCCCTTTCGAGAAACAACACCAAAAGTTTGTTGCTGTTCTTGTCCATTGAAGTGGGAATGTCACCAAAAACAGAAAGAAATTGCTGAGACAAACGATGATTACAGCAATATTCTTCCTTGCGTGAAACTCTCTCCTGAGGAGGATGATATAGATTATTGTAATACCTGTGATTATTTGATGTAAATGACTTGACATTATGGTCGAAGTGATGTATAATACTCATATGATGGACTATATTGACCAAAAATACATAGGAATTCTAGGCGTTCGCCTCGAACAATTCAAGAAAAAGGGTAAAGCCCTCTGGAATTTCAGATGTCCTCTCTGTGGCGATTCAGCCAAAGACAAAATTAAAGCACGTGGCTACATCTTTGAGAACAAAGGTGATGCGTTGTATAAATGTCACAACTGTGGCGTTGCAACTGGCTTATCACAATTAATCGACCACGTATCTCCACCCCTAAAAAAAGAGTATGCTCTTGAGAAGTTCGGCACTCGTGGCAGACAAGGTAGAAAAATAAAACTTGGCGCCGGAGACCAGACTGATTTCTTCAAGACAAACAAAACTCCTACATTCACCTCTGACCCACTCAAACATATTACTTGCTTAGACTTGATGGACATTAATCATCCAGCACGATTATATGTTAAAGAGAGGAAAATACCTCCACAACAATGGGAGAGACTGTACTATACAGAAACTTTTAAAGTCTGGACCAACTCAATGGTCAAGAATAAATTTCCTGATGTGAGCAAAGACGAGGGACGCCTCATCATACCATTCTTTGATAAGAGCGGTAAGTTGACGGCATTCCAAGGCAGGTCGCTGGACCCTAAAAATCCAGTACGCTATATAACTATAAAGATGTCAGAAGATGCCAAGATATTTGGTATGGATAAGATAGACGAATCAAAGACAGTATATGTCACAGAGGGACCCATTGATTCGTTGTTCCTGGATAACGCAATTGCAATGGCAGGCTCAGACCTATCAGCGAATTGTGAACTAAATAGTGAGACTGAGTTTGTTATCGTAATGGATAACGAAAATAGAAATAAGGAAATAGTAAAGAAAATCGAGGCATTCATTGAGAAAGGATATTCAGTTTGTATCTGGGATGAAAAACTCCGAGAAAAGGATATTAACGATATGGTACTTTCTGGTATGAGTGTCGATGAAGTGCAGTCTATGATAAAATCGAGGACATATAAAGGCCTTCAGGCAAAACTGGCCCTAAATGCGTGGAAACGTGTTAGCAAATAGAAAGGAAAGATATGGTGGAACATCTACCACTCGCAATCGCGGCGAATGCTGTGACGGCGATAACGATATACCTCCTGACCAAAGGGAACATAAGATATGGGGCTTACACTGGCTTCTTCGGACAATGTCTGTGGTTGACCTATATATACTTAACTTCTGCTTGGGGTTTTCTGCCGGGAGATATATTTATTTTTGGAATGTACTTAAAGAAAATTTTGGGCCGGAAGATTGTGAAAGTAGTGAAGAATATTACAAAAGAACAACCTAAGTATTTGTCAGGTAAAGGTAAAGAGATATTAAAATGAAAGACCCATTTGATTTTGAAGGCAACGTGAAAGTAGTAGACAACGGAGACAGTTTTATTAAAGACCAGATAGTAGCAGAATTAAAGACAGTATACGACCCGGAGATGCCCTCCATTAATGTATACGACTTAGGATTAATCTATGATGTTTGTATTTGCGATAGAACTGATGGTCATCCCGTAAAAGATGTGGATGTTACTCATACACTTACATCTATGTTTTGTCCAATGGCAGATGAAATCTCTAATAATATCAAACAAGCAGTGATGAGAGTAGAGGGAGTAGGTGTCGTTACAATTATTCTGACTCACACGCCACCATTCACCAGAGAAATGATGAGCGAAGATGCGAAACTTATACTAGGAATGTAAAATGCCGTTTTTTGATTTTGAATGTAAGAAATGTGGTAAAGTAGTTAATGAGATGATGCCTTGGTCTAAAACTATGCACAAGAAAGTACCCAAGTGCGAGTGTGGAGCAAAGAATTTTAAACATATAATTACAGTTAGTTGGCAATATACCAGAGATTTGTCTGGGAGAAAGGTATCAAAAGAAATGCGTGAAGCGGAAAAATTAATAAGGAAATAATGTATGGCGACTAAACAGGAGTTTGATTTAGTAATGCAGGCCTACTATAAGATGGCCGCACGAAAAATACAGTATAATAAAGAACTAGACGGCAGACACAAAGTTGTTTTTGGTACCGAATATGGCACTAAAATGACTTGTGACGAGATACAAGAAATATTTAAATCTGGTGGATTTATTATTGATGTACGAAATCCAGTAGATTATCTATCTGGAGGAAGATTACATAATTCGACTAATGTGCCTGAGAGCAACCTTGTTTCTTGGGTACGTGACCACAAAGACATAACAGAACATACACCAATTCTTGTGTATTCTAATAAGGGCAATCTCGCCCAAACCGCGGCGCGGAACTTAAATGACTACGGTTATAAAAACGTAACAAACATTGGTACCCATAAGTGGTACCCTATGTGTAGTTAATTTTCATTATAAATACGACTTAGAGAATAAGGAGTATTGATTTTATGATAATAATAAATGTGCAGTGTGACGAATGTCAGGCGACTTGCACAATCGAACACGACCTAGACGATGAATTATATACTATAGAAGTATGTCCATTTTGTTCTTCTAAGAATGTTGACATTGATATTGATGAAGAGTTTTAAAAATGATTGTTGGTATAGATTATTCTATGACATCACCCGCAGTGTGTTGTTGTCCGGCACCATTCCACTACAGCAAATGTTCTTTTATGTTCATCACGGGCAAAAAGAAATTGGCCCATCGGTACACGCCGAAAATTCATGGCCTTCCCCTCTACGAATTTAAAACCCCACCCTACGAATATCAGATTCACTGGAAAGACAATCTAGACCGATTTACTAAACTTGCGGATATGACCGTTGCGTGGATTTTAGAACAACCGACAGCCATATTGATGCGAAATTATGTCGGTATAGAAGGTTATGCGTTCGGTGCCAAGGGGCAGGTGTTTAATATAGGCGAGAACACTGGTATCCTCAAGTTGAAATTGCAAAAAGTGGCTCCAACCGTAAGCGTTTTCGCCCCCTCTGCAATAAAGAAGTTTGCAACAGGTAAAGGAAATGCTAATAAACTTTTAATGTACGAAGCATTTCTTGAAGAAACCGGTGACGATTTAGCCAAACTGTTTGGCCAAGACCCCTACAAAGGAGACAGTCCTGTCTCCGATATTATTGATTCTTATTATATAGCGAAATACAGAGACCAAAACTCATAAATATCTATATGAGTGATATTCTTAAATATGTACCGGTATCTATCCCTAATGGCTTAGTCATAGATTTTGGTTTGCCTACAAGTGCAGGCAATATGCTTCTGACAGAAATTGTCACAGGTTCAGTCGGTGCATTGGAAGCCACAGACAAAGCGAATAAACTCGCGGTATCTGTAGGACCGTATCAACTAGCAAACTCCCCCGAAAATCTAGCAATTATTCGCCTCTTCTTCTCTGGCGAAGGTGCCGCCGCAGGCGTGACTGTATCAGAATTTGAAGAATACTTTACCGGTGAAATCTACGAGGTTGTTACGAATGTTTCGGTACTTAGTTCTTTTGTAGAAAAATATTATGAAATATCTACGTTTGATAAGCAATCCTTACTAGGCAAAGACTTTCTTACCTATACTCATAAAACAGTACGGAGCCCTCTTAATTTTGCTGAAAGTCACGGCACAGTATCAGACCCATCTAAAGACTTAGACGGAGTCCCTTATATTGATTTATCTTGGCATCCTATTTACACAGGTCATTGTACAGACCCGGCTTATACTAATCAAACTGATTGCGAGAATTCTACAATGTGGGGATATTGTAGAGAGTTGTTAACAACTCCAGCCCATTGTTCTGACCCGTTATTACTTACTCAACCAACCTGTATTTGGACAGGATGTTCTGACCCACAATTTACAAATCCTACTGATTGCCAAGCCTCAGGATGTTCTGACGGAATATCAGCAAACCCAACTTCTTGTGCGGCGGCTGGCGAGACTTGGACTTATCCTTCAGTGTGGACAAATTCTTCTACGTGGTATCCTTTAGTGACAGAACAAATAGGTCCTGTTATGTGTGTCAGGAAGAATGACGAAGAACTAGGGCTTATGGAAGTTCAATTTAATCCATCAAGTGTGGGTTCTCATTGTCTAGGTTCTGGTGGAAACAATGGTGGAAAATGCAAATACTCGGTGACCAATGATGAGACTGCAAATTGGATTTGGTATAATTCAAGTGCTACTAAAGAATGGTGTATGGAAACAACCCAGACAGTGGGTGGATGGAATCACTTATTCTGGGCTTGGTTCGAGGATGATAATGTTTTTAATTCAGTAGACAACAACTGGCTTCCTTCAACATCCACTTCGAGTATGTGGCAACATTACAATCTAATGACTTCCTATGCACCACATATCGTTCCGGGAAAACATTTAGAGCATACAAATAATTCAATAAGAATTCTTACTACTGATAATCATAATGGTTATGGAGATTTTGCGGATGTCGGACAATCTATTCATCCGTGGTGGATTACAAGCACATTTGATTTTGAAGACCCAGTTCCTGATTATGCTCCTACTTCTGTTACGACTTATGAATGTTCAGACACAACTGATACCTGTTCGGATGGAGTAATGATTACACAGGCGGCTTGTGAGGCCGTTCCTGCTACTTGGACAGTAGTAACACATACTAATGAAACAGATTGCGTAAATGCAGGCTTTACGTGGGATGGAACAACTGTAACAACGTGGAATACAGTATGGAATACATACGAACACGAGGTCAAAATAGACCCAGATTATTATGTACAAACAGGATTTCCGCCACACGCATTTACTGTTAATACTACATATTCTCAGCCTCAAGGAATGTTCGGATATAGTGACCCTGCAAACACCGCGAATGCCCCATTGATACGTTGGTTAGCACCGCAACAAAATTATTATGTGACGTATAGAAATTTCGGTACTCCAGACAGATATAAAATATATCGTGCGCCTGCTTGGAAAAATGGTGTATGGTACACAGGTTCAGATTATGCCCTTGGTATATGGACATTATGTGGTGAAGAGCCTCATACTTCAGATAATGGATATATGTATTTTTCTGATTCCAAACAAGACTTATTGAGAGGCGGCACGAGAAAGCAACAACACGTTTATTATAAAGTTACGGCAGAATGGGACAAATGGGAATGGAAACAAGGGATAGATTATACTAGATGGAGAATTAGTCCGGCTAATTGGGACCCTGCTTATAATAGTAATAATTCATTTTCAACTTTGTACAATGCAGGCTACGGTTACTGCTCCGATGGAAGTAATATGGGCTACTCCAGTTGTATAAATTATGGCTGGTGTAACGGCGGTGGCTCTAACGGACAGGGAAATAGTGGCTACGATGGGAATCCGAGCGGTTGTACATCCACAGGTAGTGGTAGTTGGAATAATGGTAACTGCGGTGGTGGTTGGAGCAATGGAGAGTGGCATTGTGATGGAAGCGGTGATGACGGTTATGCAGGAAACGACCAAGGTGAGTGTGATGATGATGAAGGAAATTGGGTACAGTGTCAAAGCAGTTCTTGGGGAAATTACACATATCAATATGCAGGATACACTTGGGAAACTAACGCCGTTGACTGGTCTTTTGATGCACAGGCAGTAATAATTGATGATAATACAAATAGGCGGTCACATAGAATAAAAGGATATTTTAAAGCACCATCGACAGAAACGTATACATTCAGAGTAGTAGGAGATGACTCCATCTATTTGTGGATAGGGACAACGAGCCAGACTCCAACACAAGTTGAGCAAAGTGTTACAACAAGCAACTGGATAGCGGCGGCTCCCGGTTCTCACGGAGACGTTAGCAACTCTGGGACAATAAGTATGATAGAAGGTGAAATATATCCCCTTGTCTTATATAATGGGAATCACGGTGGGCCAGGTACTTGTCATATGTATTGGTCTACTCCTACGATAGCAGAAATATCAAATGGCACAGATAAATTCCACAAAGAACTATCCTTTCATACAAATGACGGACAGGACAATGTGGAAGGGCATCCAAGTTCAGAAATATGGAGTTGGTTCGACACTTAAAATAACGCTTGACAACGCCGAGCAAATAGAGTATAATATTACTAATAAATAGGAGTGTATATGTATATCGAAGCGTGGCAATTATGGTCCCTCGGCTTTCTAGTTGTAGCCGCCTGGTTCTCTTACAAGGCCGGATGGAAAGAAGGGTTTCGTAATGGTATGGAATATGTCATTTTTGATTTACACGCTAGGCACCTCATCTCTAAACACGAGGACGAGGAGACAGGCGAATTGA
>Ga0310120_10001135_pt1 | contig 20156 bp, 24 predicted proteins | sample CB27_AW_983_MG_FD_203506 | JGI IMG/M metagenome (GOLD analysis project Ga0310120, IMG submission 203506) | Marine microbial communities from Western Arctic Ocean, Canada - CB27_AW_983 | ecosystem: Environmental > Aquatic > Marine > Oceanic | place: Canada: Western Arctic Ocean | collected...
ATATTCTCCGAATCGCTTGTGGGTCGTTCCGGCTCCACGTCGCTCCTTCGTCGCCAGGCCTTGGAATTCATGATGTGCCCGATCAAGTCCTTGGTGGACCAGTCATGCTCCATGAAGAACACGGCCAGGTGATCGAGAAGCTCGGGATGAAGAGGGCGTTCCGCTTGCACTCCAAAATCACCCGGAGAGGCCACCAGAGGCTCACCCATCACATGCATCCAGACCCTATTTGCCAGCACCCGGGCGGTCAGCGGATTGCTTCGACGGGTGAGTTCATGTGCCAGCTCGAGACGACCGCTTCCCTTGGTGAAGACCTTTTTGGCATCGTCACGGAAGAAGACCGGAAAGGCGCGCGGCACCTGGTCCCCCCGGTTTCCGGGCTGACCCCGCTCAAAGATTACGGGCTCCCGGGGAGTGGCATGATCCCGGACAACCATGGCACGGGAGGGCGCAAAGTTGGACTTCGCCTCCAACTCGGTCATTTTGGCAATGAGGTCAGCATAGCGGCCCCGTTCCCTCTGGTTGAGCCGTTTTCTTGCCGCCTTGCGATCAAAGAGAAGGGGATCTGCCGGGCGTTCATAGCCTTTGATGTTCTGTGCCGCATAGTCGTGGGCGGCGTTGGCGCGCTTGGTGAGTTCGATCCGGAACTTGAGATACTCGGGATTGGACTCGTCGACCTTGCTCACCACGGGAAGCTCGTCCTCCTTCGGTTCGAAGACGCTGTCGAAGACGCCGTAGATTCCATAGTAGTCTGCCATCGTGAGGGGATCGTACTTGTGATCGTGACAGCGCACGCATTGCATGGTGAGGCCCATGGTGCTGCGGAAGGTGACGTCGATCCGATCCGCGATGATGAGATCATCCTTGTTCAGGAATCGGCGTCCGATGGTCAGAAATCCAAGCGCCGCTTGTTCAGGTTCTGGCAAGCCCATGAGGTCGGCCGCAAGTTGGCGGCGCACAAACTCGTCGTAGGGCAGGTCTTCATTGAGAGCGTGCACCACCCAGTCACGGTAGGTGAAGGCATAGGGAAAGAGCCGTCCCTCTGTGAAGTTGTAGCCCTTGGTATCGGCATAGCGGGCGACGTCGAGCCAATGGCGCGCCCAACGTTCGCCGAAGTGGGGAGAGGCCAACCCTTCCTCGATCAAGTCAGAGATCCACTTTCCGGTGGGATCGTTCCTCTCCAAAAACCGGTCTTGGATCGCGGAATCTGGCTGCAAGCCAGTCAGGATGTGCCAAGCGCGGCGCAGGAGAACAGGCCGGGGGGCTTCGGGTGCCAAAGGCAGTCCTCTGACTTTCTGGGCGATCGCAAGCAACTCGTCGACCGGGTGGCCGGCCCCCTTGAGAATCGGAGGCGCTGGGACGCGAAAGGCCCAGTGTTCCGCAGGTCCTGAGGTAGCCTCCTGCGAGCAAGCCAGACACAAGCCCGCCCCCAGGAAAGCAATCGTTGCCGGCAGTCGCATTCAGGAGGCCCTACGCAAGGAGGAGGCCTTCTCTATCGCGAACCAGCCAGCTCCACGATCAGAACTGCTTGTTCACGGAAAGCATCAACCCCTGGAATCTCGATTGATACTCACCCGCTACCAAATTGTTGGCATCAAATGCGGCCGTCTGATCCTTGACCGTCCGGTCTGAAAAGGCGTACTGATAGGCACAATCAACACTCCAGTCGGCAGTGCTGTAGCTCACTCCGGCACTCAGCCAGTGCCGATCTGCATCCGCTATCGCGGGGTTGAAATTGAGATCGGGCTGACTGTTCTCGATATAAATATATCCAGCGTTAAATGCCCAATTCTCGTTGGGCGCATAGGTTACCCCAATTCCATACATGAAATTGGAATCCCAATTGAATGGAATCGGCGTGTCCGGTGAGAGGGCCTGTTTCAAGGTGGAGGTTTTGAGGACATTCCAGTTCACCCATTCCACATTCCCTTCGATGGTCCACTGTTCCGTTGGGCTAAATGCGTAGCCAAAGGCCAAGGTATCAGGCGTCACCAAATCCAAAGAGGCCCCCGCATTCGGCAGGCCGACTCCAGGAGCCCCCGCGGTGCCTTCAAGATCGAGCTCAGTTTTCCCGCGATAGGTGATGCCGAAGGAGTGCTGCTCATGCGGGGTCCAATGCAGGGAGGCAATCCAATTGAGCGCCACGTCATCGCCCTCAAACTTAATCTGGGAGACCGGATCAACCAACGGTGCCGCAATGCGCTTCAGGGTGCCATCCGCATAGGTGACCCCTACCCCGCCGCCGAGGGAAAGCGTGTCCGTCACTTCGTAGGCGAGAACTCCCCAGGCGGTGACGTACTTGAGATCGGTTTCGGTGGCTACTGCGCCAAAGGGTGTCATGCTTCCCCAATCGGTCTTCAGTCCAAAGGGGGCATTGATTCCCAGGCCCGCGGCCCATCGGTCATTGATCGGAGCTGCGATGTAAAGTTGCGGGACCGGAATGAACTCCGCATCATTTTCGTGGGTCATGCCGTCGAGGTCGGTTTTTGCTTCGATTCCCAAGCGCACCGCATAGACCCCTCCATTGATCGCTAGAGATTCCAATTGGGTCAGTCCTGCAGGGTTGTAATAGATCGCAGAAGCCCGATCGGCGGTTGCGACAAATGCATTCCCTCGGGAGGTGGCGAACGGATCCTGGACCGGGATATAGAATCCATTGGCTTCAACATTCTCTAGGCCGAAGAGTAGTAACGCCGAACATAAAGTTGTCGCCGAAACCATTGATTTGAGCCCCGGCCGCGATATCAGGATATGGGATTTCATGGTATAGTATCAAGTCTCGAAGATTGTGTGCTCTTCGGTTAGAAAGATGCAGGATCGAGAGAGGTCGCAAAAGGTGGCTTCGTCTGCGATCAAAGTTCCGTGGGCCTCGATCCCCTCTGGAGTCGCCATGGCAGCAAGAAGTTCCTCGTGTGAGTTCCACCAAATTTCAGTGATGCCATCATAGGGTGCGCCCGCCCCCCTTCCTCCCCTCGCCACGTCGTTGAGGGGCGATTCCATGCGATGGCTTTGCACGTATCGCTGCGCCTTCATGATCTTCGCTACACTCTTGACGAGCGGGCCGTGGTTCTTAAGCCAATACGTAAAGAACTCCTCCTCAGACATCCCAGATTTGCGGTGGACGCAATAGACAAGCTTGATCATGAGGGCAGGGGTGTTCCAGCATTACCGATCCAGCCGGGATCCACATCTAATAGATGTCTTGATATTATGCAAGGCATTATCTTCCCCTTCATTCTATGGACTCTCAATCCAAGAAGCGCGACCAGAAGAGCTCGTTCCCGACCAAGTCTGCAGCCAGCTCTTCGAAGGCGTCGCCCGGTGCCCGCTCAATTCGAGACACATCGAACCCGATGCGCAATCGTGATTCGGATTGGTTGGGATCGGGAAGGAAATCGAGCACCCCGCCCTGATGGGTGAGTCGCATGCATCCTGCGATCAATTCCATCGCGGGGCGCGAGGGCTCTTCGGCAGTCGCACACATCGCTGGTTGCAGGACGGTCCGAATTGATCGTCCGGGAAAACTCACTTCCAAGCCGGAAAGGCATTCTTCAAGCCGAACCTCCCCATCTCCCTCAATGATCTGCGCGAGAGTCCTCAGGAAGGGCGCGATGACGGCCTGAATATCGCTCAGCGGTCCGGGCCAGTCCGGCGGATTGGCACGTGCATCGCTCCATGTGATGGTGGAAATTTCCGCTACCAGTGGATCGAGAACTTCCTTCACCGTGCACCGATTGTCATAATCTAGGGAGGCTGGCGAAGTCAGATCCTGCGGCAAACTGGAGTTTACCGCGCCCATAAAGGAGAGATGCCGACGATACAGTTCCCGCCAGGAGAGCCCTTCGGAAGCGATCGAATTAGGCAGCGCTTTTTCCCTCGGTTCCTCAGAGAGGCGCACGACGGCCTTCAGCGCTTCGCCGACATGGCGGAGACTGGTGTCGCGGAAGATGGCCAGGGCTGCGAGGGAGATGATGCGATCGGAGGCCGCGAGGATATCCACGCTCATCATTTTCTGGCGCACAAGTTCCTCTCGCTCCAGGCGTACGAGGAAGAGTTCCATCGCTCGCTTCAAGGTGACCTCCAGCTCGGGAACTTCCCAGGGCTTGGTGATGTAGCGATAGATTCCGCCTTGGTTGACGGAAGAGACGGCGGCATCAATGTCGGCGTAGGCCGTGGAGAGGATCCGGACCACCCCAGGTTTGAGCAGGGCGACCTTCTCCAGAAAATCGGTGCCGGATTCGTTCGGCATTCGTTGGTCAGTCACGACCACCCCGACTTCGTCTTGATATTCGCGAAAGCGCTCCAAGCCGGCCACTCCATCTTCCGCTAGAATCACGCGGAAGGTCTTACCAAACAGTTTCGCGAAGTACTTTCGCGTCTTTGGTTCGTCGTCGACGAAAAGGACCAGGTGCTGGCGATAATCAAGTGATTGCGGGCTCATTTTGGGAAGATTCTTCTTCTAATTGCGAGGCGCTGGTTTCGGGTTCGGTTTCAAGATCGAAGACGGCGCCGAGATAATCATCCGTATCATCTTCACCATCGAAATCATCTCCTTCGCTCTTCCAAGGTGGTGGGAACGTGATACTGAACTCAGTAAAACGACCGGGCTCACTTTCGACTTCGATTCTTCCCTCGTGAGATTCAAGGATGCGATGACAAATGCTCAGCCCCAAGCCCATTCCCGCACCCACTTCGCGCTTCGTAAAGAACGGATCGAAAATATGATCGCGATCGTCCTCTTCGATTCCCACCCCGTTGTCGCGAATGCGGACTCGGACCTTCTTATCTTCAAGAATTTCAGAGCTAATTTCGATCTTCGCCTTCTCCCCACGCTCGATCGCCCCTTCCAGCGCTTGGGCAGAATTCTGGATAATGTTCACAAAGACCTGGCACAACTGATTGCCGTTCCCGCTGACTATATGATCATCCGGAACGTTGGCGTGATATTCAATGCCCTGTAGTTCGCCGGCAAGGAGACGACGGGCGTTCTCAGCTGTTTCTGCCAGCTTTACTTCCTCCTTCATCGCAGCTTCACCCTTCGTGAAGGAACGCAAGTCGCTGACAATGCGAATCACTCTGTTTACTCCCTCTTCGGCATCGTCGATGGTCTCTTCGAAGTCCGCTCTCTCCCCCTCCGTGACATCGTCCGAGTACATCCGCAAGGCATGCAGCGCGGTCTTCACATAATTCATGGGGTTATTCACCTCATGCACGATTCCCGCACTCATGCGACCCAAGGATGAGAGCGTTTCCGCCTGGAGCAATCGTGCCTCGTTCTCTATGATTTCCGCGAGAGCGTTGTCACGCTCGTCCAGGGCGACCCCGAGCGCCAGATTCTTCACGCCCAACTCGCGCTGATACTTCTGGCGATCGAGCAGGTTGCGAATGCGCAGGCGGAATTCCGCAGTGGTAAAGGGCTTCGTCAGGAAATCACTCACCCCTGCTTCAAGGGCCTGGATCCGCGGGGTCTCGTCGGCGGCCGCGGTGACCAAGAGGATCGGCACTTGGGAGGTGAGATCGTTGTGCCGGAGGCGTTGTGTCAGAGTGATCCCGTCAATCTCGGGCATCATGTAATCCAAAATGATGAGCTGGGGTTGAAACTGCCGCGCCGACTCCCAAGCCTCTGCCCCATCGCTGGCCTCGATCACGCCACAGCCCATCTCCTCCAATTCCCCCTTCAAAAAGCGTCGCAAGCCACTCTCATCTTCCGCCACTAGGACAAGTTCCCGCGTGTTCGATCCGTCATGTGGCGATCCACCTGGAGCTGCGGGATCGAGCGGTGAACTCGGAGGTTCCGCCCGCGAGAGCGCACCCCTGAGCAGCGCCTCGCGATGGATCTTCACCACCTCATCCATCTCGACCTCCTCAGACTCTTCCGCCTTGGTGGGCATCTCAATCAAGGGCACTGCGATCGTAAAGGTCGTTCCCTTCCCATATTCGCTCTCGATATCGACGGAACCATCCATCGATTCGGTCAAACTTTTAACCAAGGCCAGGCCAATGCCAACCCCGCGGTGACTCTTGGCGGCGGAGGAGTCCGCTTGCCAGAAACGCTCAAAGGCCGAACTCAGCTGATCCTCCCGCATCCCAGTGCCATTGTCGACCACCACGAGGGTGAATTGCTCGTTCTCAATTCCCACCGTGAGGGAGACCTGCCCACTGACCGGGGTAAACTTCAGCGCATTGATCGCGAGGTTGAGAACAATTTTCTCGAGACGATCACGATCTAGGAAGACCTTGCGATCATCCTCGCAGGTCGAACTCCAAGTGAGGTTGATGCGCTTGCGCTCCGCCATCGGATGGAGGTTGCGCCCGAGCCCATCAATGAAGTTGTAGGGCGAAAAGGCTTCGGAGCGGATTGGCATCTCCCCGCTATCGAGGCGAACAAGATCGAGGAGGTCATTGATCAACCGTAACAAGCGCATTCCGCTGTCCTCGAGCGATTCGATCAGATCGGACAGCTGCGCGTCGTTTTGAACCGCGTTCATGCTCTGCATTTTTTCGATCGGAGCGAGAATCAGGGTGAGGGGAGCTCGGAGCTCGTGGCTGATGTTGGCAAAGAAACGAGTCTTCGTTTCATCAAGTTCCAAGAGCTTGCGATGGTTCTCTGCCAGTTCAGCCTGCTGGGCCAACACCTCTTCGCGCAGACAGAATTCCGCGAAGCGGAGACGATTGTAGAAATAGAGCCCCAAGCAGGCGAAGGCGGCCGTCACAAAGAGGAAGAAGAGCGCGATGCTGATGCTCTCCGAACTCGTCGAGGTTCCAAAGGCAACTCCCAAGTAGCCGCTGATACAGAGGAGGGAATTGACGATGCCGTCCGTGAATTTCCATCGCAGGAGCAGGACTGCACCGACCATCACCAGATTCAGTCCTGCGTAATAGGGTGAATCGCCCCCACCGGTCTCAACGAGCATCCAAAGGATCGTGACCATCGGGAAGAGCGCGATAAGATGCGCCAGGATAGGCAGGGCCTTGGGGGACTTTAACTTGTAAAGTAAAAGTAGGACGGAGGAGAGTCCTGCGGCACAGGCAAGGCGAAGCAAGAAGAGCCTGCCGGCCACTCCTTCGAGAGCTGGATCATCAGAGCTCCCGAAGGCAACCACATCCATGAGGCTCCCAAGAACAATGAAGACTGCGGCTAGAAACGCACCTCGCCGATAGTTCTGGAGCCGAACCTCACTCTCCTGCTGTTCAAATCGCCGGAGGAGCGAATCGGCAGGCAAATGATTGGTTATCTCGGTATCCTGATTGTTATCTTCCGCCGTCATTAGCACGCTTCCGAACTTCCAGGAAGAGATTCACTCCCGTGACATCCTTCCGCAATTCGGTCTCAAATTGTCCTCCATTGAGAGGGGCAATTTCCATCATCGCCGCGTCGTCGCGATAAATCAGGTTCCACTCCAACACGAATTCCATCCACGCCCGGCTTGGATTATCACTACTCACGTTCGTAACCATCATCAGACCACCAGGCGCCAGAAGCCTCACGAAGAGATCATTGAGTCGACGGCATACCCGTTGCGAAAGGTAGTCAAAGAGCCCGGCGCAGTAGACCACGTCGTAGGACTCCCACTGCAGATCGACATCGCCCGTCGTTGCCTGCCGCAAGAGCTGATGCACCGAGCGCTGCAGGAGCGAAATCGGAGTGACCCTTCCCGACTGGGTGCGCACTTGGGTCAGGGCCTTCTGGGTATGCTCGATCGTCTCGGCATTGAAGTCGAGGAGGGTGATGTCGCACAAATCGCTGAGCTCCTCGTTCTCAAGGAAGCGTTGAATTTCATGGGCAGGGCCGCAACCCAGGTTGAGCACCCGAGTCCGCTTTCCGGTGAGGGCATTGCGCTCCGCCTCCGCCCGTAAGGTCGAGCAGAGGTATTCGATTCGATTGCGGTGGGCCACCACCGGTGCGGTCTGCAAAAACGCATGATTGAGGATCTTGGCGAAGAGCGATCCTCCTTCATAGGGATCGCGCATCATCATGTTCACCATCTCGTAGTCCCCGGCGTAGCCCAGCGGCTTGTGAAAGGTCCGATAGGTGAACGGGGAACAGAGGACCAGGGGGTGAATCTGGCGCCGAACGTAGAATTTGTGCGTGGCCTCTCTGCCCTCCGGCACTTCCGCGACCGCATCCTCGAAGTTCTCCATTACCGGTCGGATCTCGTTAATCACCCGGTCCTCCAACTGCGAGATGATCTCGCGCTCCAAGGTGGGCCGATTCATCGTCGCGGTGGCCCTAATTCCAAGATCGATTTGCTCCATCCAGCGTTGCAGGCCGATGAAGAGGTTTTGCATATCCGCCACCATCAACTTGAAGGAGGAATCCACCTCGTGGGCTCGCTTCCAATCCTGAACGAAAGAGTTGAACTGATCGGCGAGGGGTTCCCGTCCCTCCCGATCGGAGAGAAAATCGACGTCCAGCCAGGCATTGCCCAGCGTCGCTTCGCAGACCAGGAGGATCCCTGTATTCACGAGTCCCGCAACCACGGCCTCGCCCTGATACACCACCCGATCTCCTACTCGAATCCTGAAATCTCGTAAAACTTCAGAAAGTTGGAGGATGCTGTACGGGTTATAGACCTCAAATGCGACCGAATATCGGCGCAATCTGAGGATATTTGCCGTAATCTCCGCACCTTGGCTATTACGGCAAACAACAACACTACTTAGCAGGGAAGAACCTTTCTGCATTGACTAAGGGGCAAGGATCAAAAAGAATAACTAGGTAAGGATGTGATGGAAATTGGACTCTTGAACACTGCTCATTTGCTTATTAATAAACCCCTCCCAAACACTTAGATGGCTCAAGATCCAACTCCGTTCCGAATTGCCCGCGAGGGGCAACGGTTCGTGTGTCCCAACGGGCACGATTTGCTCGAACTCGCCGAAGCCGAAGGCTTCTCGGTCTCCGGGGTTGCTGACTCTCTGGAACTGACCAACCGGCAATTGGAATACGCCGTTGAGCGGGCTTCCGGCCTCCGGCCCAAGGAACTCTTCCGCCGTCATCGCATGCTTCTGGCACGTCGTCTGGTCGCGGAAGGCTTTTCCCTTCAAGTAATTGCGCAGCGTCTTGGCTTCAAGCATTACACTCATTTCGCCTCCGAGGTGAAGTCCTACTTCGACCTCCCGCCGCGACAGTTTCAGAAATCGGTGCGCGCTCTCTGCCCGGAAACTTAGGCCCTCTTCGGGGACTGCTGACACCGATTCCGCCTGGTCCGATTGATCCGAATTCGGCACGGGGCCCCGGCTTGGGATCCGACCCGAAACTCTCCTTAGGCAACTGTCTTGGGACATCTGCAGCTGGATTTTCACACAGACAAAATGGTTCTGTTGAATGTGAAACTTAATAAGTTAATCTGCATTTTCTACAGAGTTCGAACATACCCACTATATCTCAAATAGCCCATGATAAATCGGTGATTATATATCTAATGATGTTGTATTGAAGGCGACGGGAAGGAGCTCCGAGAGCCGGTGCTTTCCAGTCACGGATTTTTGCTCATCAACCGTAACTATGAGTAATCCTGGCGTAAACTCATGAAGAACTTGGCGGCAGGCTCCACAAGGCGGAGCCCCGCCTGGAACACAGATCGCCAGGAGCTCAAAATCCCGCTCCCCCTCCGACACCGCCTTGAACGCCGCAGTCCGCTCCGCACAAATCGTCAGCCCATAGGAGGCATTCTCGACATTGCATCCTGTGTAGACCTTCCCCCCGCTGGTCGCCAAGGCGGCCCCAACTTGGAAACGCGAATAAGGTGCGTAGGCTTGCTGGGCTGACTTCCACGCGGATTCAATCAACGCCCTCTCCTCAATAGCCCCCATCGGCACCCCTTTCTTTCGGACTCGATCGAGACAGGGCGCCCTGGAAGGCCTTCTTGGCAAGCGGCCGATGACGCCCAAGATCTTGATTCTCCCCATCCGCGTAAGTCACGTGCCTAAGATACCTTAACTATGCTGCGGAGCGTAGATAAATCGATTCACAGGGCCCATTGCCTGCGCCTCATCCCGCTCGCCAACAGCCAGCAGGGTAGCTTCCATCAGTGATGGAGCGCATTTTCCCGAGTTCACGGTAAGAACGTCGGGAAGCCCCCTCCGTCCCTTCTGACTATTCCGAGCGGTCTCTGGACGACTTGAGCGCGGGGGAATCCAGCTCGCTTAGCGACGCTTCAGGGAGGCCGGGGCACGTGACTGGGGTCTCCGATCGCGTAGTCGCGATCCGCGACCGCGGGGCCGAACTCTTCTGCCAGTGACCGCCGCCGTTCATCACTCTCCGCCGCCAGCCCCATCATTAGATATGCCCCAGTGCGAGACTCCCGACAAACCCCAGCCCCATCACCACTCCCAGCGCGGTGGACAGCAAATTGTGATCCGCCCATGAGCGGACGCTCAGCATGGTGAGCAACCCGGTGATGGCGGCAATAAGCCACCCAATTTTTCAGGGTTCTGTTTTCGCTGCGGACCAAGGTGAAAACGGCCGCCAGCAGGAGGGGAGAGAAGGAGAGGATGAAGATGGAGCCAACCATGACCAACGGTCCCCACAAACAGGCGAGGAACGCGCCCTGCGCAATTTCCGGAATGTTAACCGTGCCCCCTTGGATCACCTCCGCGGCCAGAGCCCCAGATTCAAATCCAAGGATCCCGGTGGCCGCTCCCAGCCAGAGGCACGCCAGCGCACTGAGCGCCCTCCCGATGGAGGCAAGGCAGCCCGCTCCCAGAATGTCCTCGCTGTCGAGCGGGATCGCCATCGACCATTAGGGAAATAATCCGCGCTTCTTCTTTACCTCCGCGACCTCATGCACACCCAGGCAGAGCGCTGCCGCGCGATGGGATACCCCCTTCTCTTTGGCAAACTTCAGGAGGCGCTCAAAGGTTCTCTCCAACATCGTATCCAGCTTGGTGAGTACTTCCCGCTCGGTCCAATGGAAGCGGGAGAGATTCTGCACCCATTCAAAGTAAGACACCGTGACCCCGCCCGCATTGCAAAGGATGTCTGGAAGGACGAAGATGTCGCCCCGCTCCTCAATAATGGCATCCGCCTCAGGGGTGGTCGGGCCATTGGCCCCTTCGGCCAAAATGCGGCACTTCAATTTGCCCGCGTTCTCTTTCCTGATCACGCGCTCAAGCGCAGCGGGGATAAGGACCTCACATTCCTGAAGCAGCATCTCCTCAGGATCGAGCCCTTCCGCACCTCCAAATCCCGCTACTCCTCCTGTTTCAGCGACATATTTGCGCAGGGCGGTCACGTCGAGACCACCGTCGTTCCACACCGCTCCAGTGACATCCGAGATGCCCTTCACCTTCACCCCAGACCACGACAAGGTCTCCGCGGCATAAGATCCGACATTCCCAAATCCCTGCACCACCGCGCTGCTCCCATCGATTTGCTGGTCGATCTTGTTGAGGGCCCGCATCGCGAGGAAGGCCACCCCATGTCCGGTGGCCTCGCGGCGCCCTTCGGAGCCCTGCAGCTCCACTGGTTTTCCGGTCACAATCCCCGGCACCAAGTGTCCCGCATGGCTGGAGTAGACATCGACGATCCAAGCCATGGTCTGTTCATCCGTGCCCATGTCAGGGGCCATGATGTCGATCTCCTTTCCAATGAAGGGAATCATCTCGGTGGCAAAGCGGCGGGTCAGCCTCTCCTTCTCCCGAATGCTCATTTCCCGAGGGTTGCAGTTGATGCCGCCCTTGGCCCCTCCATAGGGCAGACGCATGAGTGCACACTTCCAGTTCATCCACATCGCAAGGGCGGCCACCTCTCCGAGGTCGACCGCGGGGTGATAGCGCAGCCCTCCTTTGACAGGTCCGCGCGAGAGATGATGTTGGACCCGGTGCCCGAAGAAGACCCTTGTGCTCCCGTCATCCATGTGAACCGGCATCGTGACTGTAATCAGCCGCTTGGGCCATTTGCAGCGCTCGCGGATCTCTTCCGAAAGTTCCAGGAAGTCGGCCACCTCGTCGAACTGTTGGGCCGCCATGGCGAAGATGGGACTCTGGAGAAGCGCTTCTTTCATGATCCATGACCCAACACCTTCCCATCGCCTTCGACCAGTAAATTGGACCCTCAGGGATCCGGGTTTCACACCGATTCTGATCTGACAGGAGCACGCAAACGAAATTTCACGAAGCTCTGGATTTTTCTGCGATCCCACGGCCTAGAATTCCCGCCCTTGCCGCCGCGCGGTCCGAAGCTATCTTCCGGGCCATGAAATTAGCCCTCTGTGCCCTCCCCCTTTTGCTCGCGGGCTTCGCCCAAGCACAAGGACCGGAGACCGCCCCCGCTCTGGCGCCTGAATCAGACATCCTCACCGAGGACGTTCGCTTTCAAGCCGGCGCGATTGCGTCCAAGGCCTACCTCACTCTCCCGAAGGCCCCGGGCCCCCACCCCGCCATCCTCGTCGCACCCGAATGGTGGGGCTGCAATGACTACACCCGGATGCGGGCGGAAATGCTGGCCAAGCTCGGATACGCCGCGCTGGCCATGGATTTGTACGGGGACGGGAACATCGCCCATGACCCAAAACAGGCCGGCCTTTTCGATGCCCAGCTCAAGCGCGACCGGACGGAGATGAACGCTCGTTTTCTTGCCGCCCTCAAGTTTTTGCGCGCCCGCCCGGAGGTTGATGGAGAACGAATTGCCGCGATCGGTTATGGAACCGGCGGCGATGTCTGCATGCAGATGGCCCGCAACGGAATGCGCGGACTGGACGGGGTGATCGCCTTCCATCCGTTCTACAAGGTTCATTCTCCCAATCCACCCATCCTCAAAGCGCGCGCCAAAGTGCTGGTCTGCAACGCGGTGGAAGATCCCTACATTCGAGAAGGAGTGATCGAGAAGTTCAAGAAGGAGATGAAATCGGTGAAAACGGATTTGACCATCATGGACTTCGGCACGGCCATGCAGAGCTTCACCGTGCCTGGTGCCGATAAGATCGGCGCCAAATTCAACATTCCCCACGTCTACAATGCCAAGGCGGATGCCTCCTCCTGGAAGGCCATGCAAAATTTCCTCACCGCCCTGTGGAAGCCTGCTGACCAGTAGGCCGGGAATAACAGTTGGGTTTCCTCTTCTCACTTGCAGCAGCATGCATCCACGGTCTCTCCTCGCCTTCCTTCTCAGCAGCGGCATTCTGGTCGCCCTCTCGGCCTGCGATTCGGAGAGCACAGGCTCTGAGAGAGGTCAAAGGCCTCAGGATATCCCCCCCCAGCTCGGAAGCCTGGATCAAGGCGCGCCACCCGAGGGGTCACGAAAATCTCCTCGCCTCCCAAGTCCCGGCAGTACCACGCGCGCCCTTCTCGCCCAGCAGAAAATTGGACAGCAACTCCTGGGAAGGACGGTCAAGATGGTCGAGGGGGCCTTCCAAGCGGTAGACCTCAGCTACGTCCCTGGGCGCTACCTCCTCTATTACAGCGCCAGTTGGTGAGCCCCCTGCAAGGCGGCTACTCCCCAGTTGGTGGAGCACTACACCCAAAACCTGGCGGACCGGCGCGACGTGGCCCTGATCCAAGTCAGTATGGACCACGATCGAAAGGCGGCCGCCGGATGGGCCAGGGAGGCCAAGTTCCCGTGGCTGTCCATCATGATGACCGCCCGGGATCGCACGCGGCCTCCTGAGCACGACTTTACCCAAGTGTTTTCCCCCCAAGCGATTCCCAGCTATATTCTGATCAGTGCCGACGGGGAGAAGATCGCCGAGGGGAAGAACGCGGTCTTCGCCGCCCTTGATCAAGAGGCCCCCTGACTTCATAGATTTTGCAGCAATGATGATGAAACTGATTCCCACTCTCGCGCTGTCTGCGACCGCCCTTCTTGCCTCCTGCGGCGAGAAGGAGGCCTCGGAGGTCGCGGGAACCATTCCCCAAGTGCCTCCCGCCCCGCCCACCCCCGAAGTGGTCACGGCCCTTGAGGCCCAACCCTTCGGCAAAAAACTCCTAGGCAAGACCAAGGTGCTCGTGGACGAGAACTACGTCAGCGCAGATCTCCAGAGCGCCCCCGAATATTACTTGCTCTTTTTTTCCGCGAGCTGGTGAGGCCCCTGCCGCAAGCACGCTCCCCAGTTGGTGGAGAAATACCGGAAGCAGATTGTCCCGAATGCGAAGGTGGAACTCATCCACGTGAGCCTCGATGACGAGGAGGCGGATGCCACCAAGTGGGCTCTGGAAGGCAAATTCCCCTGGCCGACCGTGCTCGCCGAGCATTATGAGGAGACGGGATTGAACGAATATGAAGCCTTTGCCGGCGAAAGCTTCCTCGTGGACAGCGCCGGAAAGATCGTCACCAAGGACGAAAAAGAAGCTTTTGCAAAGATCTCGGCTCTAAAATGACAGTTTTTGCAAGCGGCCGCGTTAAGATACTGTGAGGGGCCTTATCCCCATTATGCATATGAAACTAAAACATCTCCTGGCAGTCGGGATAGCTGCAACAATTGGATTCGGAGCGGTCTCTGCCCGTACTTGGACCAGTGCCGACGGTTCCAAGAAATTCGAAGGCGAGCTCAAGGCCTTTGATAAAGATGGCGGGAAGGTCACTGTCATCATGCGCAATGGCCGCTCGATGACCTTCGACATCGCCAAACTCTCTGAAGGAGACCAAACCTTCCTCGAGGAGAATGCCGCTGGGGATGCCGCTGCTGGTGGCGGTGACAATGTCCAGGAAGCGCTGAAAGCCCAGAAAGTCGGGAGTAAACTCAGCACCCGAGGCCTCCTCGAGAAGATCGACGGCAAAAAATTTGCCAAGTACGAGTTCACCAAGGCTCCAGAGTTTTACATCGTCTACTATTCCGCCAGTTGGTGAGGCCCCTGCAAAGCATCTGCTCCACAGTTAGTGAAGCAATACAACGAGCAAGTCGCCGATAATCCTCTCGTCGAGATGATTCACGTCAGCCTCGACGATGACGAAAAAGCCGCCGAGGGCTGGGCCGCCAAGGAAAATTTCCCCTGGCCCACTGTCATGAAGAGCAAGCTCGGGCGCTCTGGATTCGATAGCTACATGTCAGGCCGGTTTGGAATCCCTAACTACAAGCTGATCAACAAGGACGGCGAAGTCGTGGCCGAGGGTAAAGGAGCCGTCTTCCAGAAAGTCGCCGAGCTCAAGAAGACCGACGCTTAGGTCATCCTTGGTTAAAATTTAATTTTTCAGCGGTCCGGCAAACGCCGGACCGCTTTTTTCTCCCAAAACCCCAAACTTGCTCAGGAGCCGTCCCGGTCCATACTTGCTCCCACCTATGAAATACCTGACCGCCCTTCTGCTCTGCCCGCTGGCTCTTGCGCTCAGCTCCTGTACTCTCGCCAACAAACTCATCCAGGCCCCCGTTCGCCTTCTTCAGGCAGGGATTCGCACCATCAGCGACGTCGACGATCCTACTCCTCCGGCCACTGCGGAAGCATCCCGCACCCACGGAATGGCCCTCAAGAACAGCTCGGGGCACGCGCTCAAATAGATGAGTATTTAGGCTTTCTTAAGCTGTCTTGCCGTTAGCTTTTCGGGGCGTTGCCCAGCCACCGCGACTCAGTTTCCCTTTTGGTTGGGGGCCCGTTCTACGCCGGCCGGAGCCTCGTTTTCGGAAGTGGAGTCTCCCTCATCGCCCTCGCCGCCTGGCAACATGATCGGGTCTGATTGGACCTCTCTTCAGGTGATTTTTCTCGTTTCCTATCGCTGCCACCACTGCGGGACCACCGTTGGCTGCCACCATCCTCCCAAACTTGAGAAATCCCTCCCTCCGGCCACCGCGCAGGGAGGGCCTGGAATCGTGCTCCAGGCCAAAATAGGGGCTCTCAGGAAGAATCCTCTGCGGAGAGGAGAGGATGGAGCGACACCCGCCTCGCTCCCCCGGGTAAGATTGTCAGCTCCAGCGCCATTGTCTTGGCAGGCCAGAGCTCCGGAAAGCGGCTCGCCCACTCGATCGCTAGGATGCTACCGGGTTCTTCAAGAAACTCATCCCATCCCAGGTCGAGGACCTCCTCCACCGCCTCCACTCGGTAAAAATCGAAGTGAACGAGCGCTTGCTGGCCAGACCGATACTCATGCACCAAGGGAAAGGTTGGACTCGTTACCAGGCCCTCAAAGCCCACTTCTGCGGCTAACCCCTTTACCAATTCGGTCTTTCCGGCCCCGAGCTCCCCATCCAGCGCAAGCACTCCCCCACTCGCCAGCTCGACCGCAATTTCCCGCCCCAGCGCTTGCATCGCAGTAGGATCTGCACAATCACGGGGAAATTCCATGGGCGGGCACTCTGCTAGACTCCGCCCAGAATGGCAAAAATTTCTTGCTCCCGAGGTGTCGCTGTGGTGAATTCCCGGCCCGCCGCGCTATCAGGGCGCGGGTTCCCTTCCCCTCTTCATCCGTCACTTCTAAAAATATGTCCTACGCAGTCATCAAAACCGGCGGCAAGCAGTACCGCGTGCAGGAGGGCGATATGCTCGATGTCGAAAAACTCGACGTCCAGGTGGATGACGAAATTCGCTTCGTCGAGGTCCTTCTCGTCAATGATGGTTCCAGCACCACCGTAGGCAAACCCTTGGTTGATGGTGCGACCGTGACCGCCAAGGTCCTCGACCAGTTCCGCGGACCGAAGGGCATCGCCTTTAAGTTCAAGCGCCGCAAGGGTCATCACAAAACCAAAGGATTTCGCCGCGCTCTCACCAAAGTCGAGATCACCGGCATCGCCAGCTAACCCAAGCTCAGCACTTACCCCACTCCCTCCATGGCTCATAAGAAAGGACAAGGATCTGTTAAGAACGGCCGCGACTCACGCAGCAAGCGGCTCGGCGTGAAAAAATTTGGCGGCGAGGTCGTCATCGCCGGCAACATCATCATCCGCCAGCGCGGAACCAAGTGGCACCCCGGACGAAATGTCGGGATCGGCCGCGACCATACCATTTTTGCCTTGGTCGCTGGTAATGTCGTCTTCGACCGCAATGGCCGGCGCGTCAATGTCGCCGAAGCTGAAGCCAACTAAGGCTCGGCAAGTTCCTTGCCTCCCAAATCCCCACGGTTCGGCCCCTTTTACCGGGGCCGTTGCCGTTTCTAGGCAGCGCTCGCGATCCAGGAAGCTCGTGAGTTGGGGTGGGACTTCATTGGGAGCTGCCGGCTGGGACTGGTTGCCGAGAGCCGGTCCAGCACATAGAACTCGACCCTGCCGAAGATTCTCCTCCCATGTTCAACCTCGTTCTCGTCGCCCCCGAAATTCCCCACAACGCCGGCGCAGCTGGCCGTCTCTGCCTCGCGACGGGCTCTACCCTCCATCTCGTCAAACCTCTCGGCTTCTCTCTCGATGACAAACAGGTCCGCCGCGCTGGGCTCGACTACTGGAAAGACGTCAAGGTTGAGCTTTGGGACTCCCTCCACGATCTCCTCGCCTCTGCGCCCCCCGAACGCACTTGGTTTCTCACCACCAAGGGAGAAACCGCCCACTGGGACGTCGCCTTCCAGCCCGGTGATTTTCTGATCTGCGGCTGTGAAACCAGGGGACTGCCCGAGTCCCTGATCGCCACCCATCGTGACCAGCTGCTCCGCATTCCCATGCAGGAGCCGGGCACCCGCTCACTCAATCTCTCCACCGCCGCCGCCGTGGTACTCTACGAAGCTTGGCGCCAAATTCGATAGGGGACCGTCCCGGCCAATCAAGGCAGGCGTGGTTTCCCTCCTAGCAAAACAAACCGGCCAAGGCTACTCAGAGTCGTCCGAGGTCGCTTGAATATCCTGGAGGGCCGCAATGAAATCACCCAAAATTTCCGCGGGCACCATAATCGTGTCACGATTGCCAGCGACGTCCTCAGTAATTTTCACCACTTTCCCACGGGCGTTCTCTTTCAGATCGAGAAAGAACACTTTCCGGTCGGCTAGAATCTTCTCCGTGTGCAGTAAGTCGTTTTGCACCTGTCCTCCTTAAACGAAGTTAATTAATCTACCCCTAATCTCTAACAAATTTCTCGCTAGGTCAAACTCAAAAGATCAAGCATCCCCGAGGGCTTAGCACTCTTGATAGCCACATTCTCAAGGGATTGTAAGAGGAGGATGTTTGCAGTTCCTTGCTCACAAGAGGCTTGCTCAGAATCCCTTCCAGAGAGCCCTCCACATTCCGGTTGTCCCTTTATCCTCAACAGTTTGTGCTGCTAGACCCCCTGGTCAGAGAAGGGTCTTGGATCTTTGGAACATGGCCTTCAAGGGCTGATTGCCTGTTAATGGGCTGTGAAAAGCTGTGCTTTGCCGGCGAAAGAGGCAGGGGGGTCGTTTCCTGCCAAGAGAGCCCTGGATACCTCACTTGGGCCATCGCTGAGTTCTGGGATCATCGCAGCCCCACCGCCCGTCGCACCCGCCTCAGCACCCGATCCGCCTCCTCCCGCGCCTGGGCCGCGCCCGCGGCGAGGACCTGCTCGACATAGCCCGGATCCGCCAAAAGCTCCGCGCGTCGCTCTCGCATCGACGCAAAAAACGCCCAGTAGGCCTCCCAGAGCCGCTTCTTGAAATCGCCATAGCCGATTCCACCCGCCTCGTGGTCCTTCACCATCACCTCGTAGTCGCCCTCGCTCGCGAAGAGTTTGTAGAGCTCCAGAATGATCGATCCCTCGGTCGGCTTCGGATCCTCCACTGCGGTGGAATCCGTCACGATCCGCTTCACGGTCTTCCGGAGGGGCTTCTCATCGCCAAAGATCGGCAGAGTATTGTTGTAGCTCTTGCTCATCTTCTGCCCGTCCAGTCCCGGCACCTTGGCAACCGCATCCGGAATGATTGCTTCCGGCAAAACAAGGGTTTCCTCTCCAAATCGCTCATTGATCTTAGTCACGAGATCCCGGGTCACTTCGAGGTGCTGCTTCTGATCCTCACCCACTGGCACTCGGTTCGAGTCGTAGAGGAGGATGTCCGCCGCCATCAGCACGGGATAGGCAAAGAGCGCATGGCTCGCTGAAATGCCCTTCGCAATCTTGTCCTTGTAAGAAACGCAGCGCTCCAAGAGCCCCATCGGACACACCGTGGAGAGAATCCAAGCCAGCTCATTTACCTCGGGCACCTCGCTCTGCTTCCAAAAAACCGACTTGGCGGGATCCAATCCACAGGCCAGAAAATCAACCGCCACCCCTTGGACGTTCTCGCGCAGCTCGGCCGGATCGTGAGTGGTCGTCATCGCGTGATAGTCCGCAATAAAGTAATACGCCTCCCCCTGCTCCTGAAGCTGGACCGCCGGGCGCATGGCTCCGAAGTAGTTTCCCACGTGCAACGTTCCGCTCGGCTGCAATCCCGTCAGTGTCCGCATGCCGGGTTTCTAGGCGGCTCGCGCACAAGGAGCAAGAAACCACTCGATCTCAATGGACCACTGTCCACGAATGGAACCGGGAAAGGCGATCCGCTTTTCTAGTTTCGAATTCCCCATCCTCGTCCTCAGGCCAAGAAAACATGGCGGCCGGCGGATCGGATCCCCCGTTCAAGGAGACCAAGAGGAGGTCTCCAGAGCTCGAGGCCGCGGCGATCGGGAGCTCGTGATGTGCATCCACCGCTTTGTGGGAATCCCCGCCCATCTCTTTTCCGTCCACGGGGGAGAAACCAGTCGATTCCCACCGCGGCCTCCTCCTGCCCCGGCTTGCGCACGGACACTTTTCGTCGATCCCCCAACTTGGGCTCCGACCAAAAATCCCGCAACCCACTGGGCATGATGAAGGCCCACCCCTTCAGCTCCTCAGCCAGGACACACTTGAAGTAGCTGTGCGGAACGGGAATGCGCAAATCGTTCTCATCATCCGGATCGTCCCCAATCACAGTCACTTCTTTCCCGACCTCAAAGAGCGGTCCGCAGATCGCGTAGACCTCCACCACCTTCTCGGCTTTGCTCAGGTCGCGCACGCTTTCCTCAAGAATGCGCCCGGCCTGCCGGTTCAACTTGGGGTGCTGGGGACTCATGTTGGTCAGGAGAACGGTTTCGCTGGTGAGCGTTCCCGACGCTCTCCGATCTGCGCTCGCCACCAGGTGCCCACGATCAAAGCCGGAGCCTCGATAGTCCTCCAGTCCCGGGCGAACAATCTTCGGAATGCGCAGGCCGGATCGAAAACTGTCGGTCCGGGCGTCGATCTCGACCCTCCGGTTGTTCGGGTCGATCCCTTCCGCTGCCCAGCGGGGCTGCTTTAAAAGATAGAAACAGCCCACAATTTACTCGCGGTTGAAGAGGTAG
>Ga0310120_10001137_pt1 | contig 20145 bp, 18 predicted proteins | sample CB27_AW_983_MG_FD_203506 | JGI IMG/M metagenome (GOLD analysis project Ga0310120, IMG submission 203506) | Marine microbial communities from Western Arctic Ocean, Canada - CB27_AW_983 | ecosystem: Environmental > Aquatic > Marine > Oceanic | place: Canada: Western Arctic Ocean | collected...
CTGTCTCCGCGCGAGCTGGTCGAGTTGCTTTCGAATCAGGATCTCGAAGTGTTGCGCGATGAATATCTTGTGCCGCTCAAGGAAGTTTGCCACCGACTGTTTCGCACCGAGGACAGCACCGATTTCATCGATCGCCTCGTCAATGACATCTTTCACGAGCTGAGCATCCTCAAGGAGGAGCACTACAATGTCCTGACCTATGGCACCGATTCGATAGGGGGTGCCGTTCCTGGTCGTGACCTGCTGCTGGAACAGAAGGCGGTACTCGACGAGGTACACTCCATGTTTCCGCAAAAAGTACACCGCATCGCACACCTCTACGATGTCGCGACCACGGCACTGGAAGCACTGATGCATCGCTGGAAGGCAGACCCGGTGTTGATCCGTTCGCTGTATCTTCACCGAGACAGATTTGTTGCCCAGGCGAATGAAGATGGACTCGATCATTTCTACCGCTTGATGTACGGCCCGGAGAATCTGTGGGAGGGTTACCTGGTGGTCGGCGATTCGTTCCTCGCTTCTGGCTTCGCATCCCAGGCGATCGGTGCCTACAACGTTGGTGAAGGTAGCCTCGGGGATTCCGGGTTGGACTCGTCGCTTCGGCAAGAGATTGCTGTTCGATTCCAATCGAGCCGGTCCAGGGCCGAGACGGTGCTGGAATCGTCCAGCATCGATGATCAGGGCGATGGAGCGGGGGAGGCAGGATGAGCAAGGAAGGCCACTTTTCAGACCGCATGACGGCGCGCATCCAGAGCATCGAGAGTCGGTTGGTCGTCGGGATCGATCCTCGGCTCGATCGCTTGCCCGATGGGATCGAGGCGGATGACCCCGAGCAGGCGCTGACGCATCTCGGTGTCGGTGTGATCGAAGCGGTGGCGGGATTGGCTGCTGCCGTCAAGCCTCAGGTCGCCTTCTTCGAACGATGGGGTTGGCGCGGCTGGAGGGCGCTGGAGAGCGTCTGTCGCAGCGCATCGGAGCACGGTATTCCGGTCATCCTCGATGCCAAGCGAGGGGATATCGGATCCACAGCCGAGGCTTACGCAGAGGCACTACTCGGCGATGAACCCGGAACCCTGGGTCCCTATGTGGATGCCCTGACCGTCAATCCTTATCTGGGTTCTGACTCGCTGGAACCTTTTTTCTGCCGCGTTCGCGATGGTGGGCGAGGCGTCTTCGTGCTGGCACGCACATCGAATCCTGGTGGCGGCGAATTTCAGAAACGAGCTGGAGATGAGATTCCCATCTTCGAGCAGGTCGCACGGGCAGCAGATGGCTGGGGCGAAGGGTCACGAGGAGATTGTGGATATCATGGTGTCGGTCTTGTGGTGGGAGCGACTTATCCCGAGGAGATCAACCAGGTGCGCGAAGCGGCTCCGGGTTCTTTCCTGTTGATCCCTGGAATCGGTGCGCAGGGCGGTAGCATCGGTGATATCGCCGGGGCGTTTGACGGACAGGGCCTCGGCGCACTCGTCAACTCGAGTCGTGGCATCGTGCAGGCGTTCGAGAAACAGCCTGACCGACCGTGGCAAGAGGTGGTGCAGGAAGCCGCGAAGGAGTCGCGAGACGCCCTTGAGGGCGTCATCTGGACCTAGTCTTGCCGACGATGGTATTCTTCTCCGGAAGACCGGATCACTTTCCACGACCATTTCCTGGCCGGGTCTCGATCGGGTCATCCGCCTGATCCCTGTGTGGATCCAGGAGGAGGATCTGTGGAGTGCCCGCCGCATCGTCTCGACTTCAAGGAAACTCATCGGCATGAAGGTCCAGTCATCGCCGATACTGCCGATCCCTTCGTGCCCGCACACGACTTACAGCCAATTCCTCTGGCAGTTCTTGCACCCGGCATCCCTTCACCGATGGCCTTATACCTTCGTCTCGATTCCGAGTCGGTATTGTGTCGCCGGGGTGGTGAGATGCTCGATCTCGATCTGTGTCGGCAACTGTTCGAGGCGGGCAGCGATCTGGTCTGGATCCGGCGAGCCGATCGGCGTAGTTATCAGCGCTATCTCAAGGAAGCAGTTCTGGGTCACTGTCAGCATGACCCTGACAGCGACGATTCCATCGAGTCGAGCCATGAATCTGGCGAGGGACCACTTCCGATGGTTCTCGATCAGATGGAATCGATCCTGAGCGCAGATCCGGACGCCCATGATCGGGGCTGGAGAATCGCTCATTACGGAGTTCGGCTCGCGGATGGAATGGGTGTGGCACAACCTCGCTTGCTCCAGGATGTCATCTGCGGATTGTTGCTGCACGAGTTGTTCCGAACCGATTCAGCCAGATCGATGGCCCCTGCACTTTCCGGCGGGGCACTGGCCATCATCGAGGGGTGGAAAGAGCGCATCGATGGTGCAGGTCAACTCGGCTGGGGACCGGAGCGAATGACGATCGGGGTGCGCATCGCCTGCGTCGCCATCGCTTTCGACCAGCGAACATCAGGAGATGGGGGCAGGCCGAGACAGCGAGCCTTCGATGTACTGCGAGAGTTCATCATCTCCGAGCACGGGGGGCTCGATCCGACCATCATAGCCGCCTTCATCCGGATGCTGGATCACTAGCTGCCGTCGAGGATCTCCAGCGAGTCGCCGATCTTGATCTCTCCCGCATCGATTACCTCGCAGAAGATTCCACCGCGCCAGTCTGGAAGTAGCAGATCGTGCAGGTCGGTGACCTGTTCTTCCATCCGATGGCAGGGTGTCAATTCTCCATGAACGAGCAGCTTCACAGCGCCGATCGTCAGCGTCTTACCGCTCCATTCATCATCGAATTCGATATCCGAAACCAGCATGTTGGCACGTCGGATGGTCCACGGTAGATCGTGTCCCAGTTGCTGGCATACCGTCTGCCACTGTGACCGGGCGAGGATGGTCAGATGTCGTCGTGGGCCGTTACCGTGGTCATCCACGACTCCAGAAGTAGGCGTCAATTGCAATGACGACCGTTCTTCCAGTGCTGCGCGTTTGCCGGGACGGATCGCGAGGCCGCAAACCCGTGCATCGGATCCTTCCATGCTCTTCTCCTGATCGGTGCCTAGATGACCTCGAGGGCGTGCAGCAGTACAGCCACGACACCGATGGGAACCAGGTAGCGAAGCAGCATCAGCCACGCGACGTACAGGTTCTGGAAGCGCGTACCCTCGTTGAAACCCTTCTCTCGTGCAGCAGCCCCGGCCCTCCAGGCGACAAACAGCGCAATCATCAATCCGCCCAGTGGCAGTAGCCAGTTCGAAGCCAGATAGTCGAAGGTGTCGAACCAGTTCTTGCCTTTGCCTTCGCCGAAGATACCAGCGGTGAGGTCCTGGAATCCCTTGCCCGCAAACCCTTCAGTTCCAGACAGTGCCGATGGAATCCCGAACAAGAAGATAGCTGTTCCGCACAACAAGGTCGCTGCGGTGCGGCGGAGGCGAGTTTCGTCGATGACGGTCGAGACCACCACTTCCAGCATCGAGATGGCGCTGGTGAGAGCTGCAAAGACCAGTAATGCGAAGAACACCGTTGCCCAGATGGCTCCGCCGGCCATCTGCGAGAAAGCGATGGGAAGGCTGACAAAGACCAGCCCTGGGCCCGCCCCCGGTTCCATGCCATAGGAAAAGATGATCGGAAAAAGCACCATGCAGGCGACCAGTGCGATGACGGTATCGAGGATCGAGATGACCACGGAGGCGCTGACGATGTCCTCCTTCTTCTTCAGATAGGAGCCGTATGTGATCATCGCTCCCATGCCCAGAGACAGGGTGAAGAAGGAGTGTCCCAGTGCCTCCAGGACACCTGCCCGTGTCAGTTTGGAGGCGTCTGGAGAGAAGATGAAGGAGAAGGCTTCAGCGAATCCATCCGATTGCATCGCCAGCCCCAGCAGTACCAGCAACATCACGAACAGCAAGGGCATGAGGATTCGTGCGATGCGTTCGACACCATGGCGGACACCACCGAGGACGATGGCGATCGTCACCATCATGAAAGCGGTATGCCAGCCGAGATTCAAATTGCCATCCGCAAAGACCGAGCCGAAGGTGTTGCTGATCGTTTCGGCATCCATGCCAGCAAAGCCGCCCTGAAGTGATAACCAGGTGTAATGGAGAGCCCAGCCGGCGACCACCGAGTAGTAGGAGAGGATCACGAAACCTGCCAGGACACCGATCCAGCCGGGGATCACCCACGGGCTACCCTTGGCCGAGAAGTCACGGTATGCGCCGACCGGACTCTTCTGGGTCGCCCTCCCCAGCAGCACCTCGGCGAGCATGATGGGAAGACCGATCAGTGCGATACATGCCAGGTAGATGAGGACAAACAGCCCACCACCATTTTCACCTGTGATGTAGGGAAACTTCCAGATGTTCCCGAGACCGATGGCACATCCGGAAGAGGCGAGGATGAATCCCCATCGCCCGCTCCACTGCCCTCGTTTCTTGGTGGTGTCGAGTCCATCACTCACAGGTTGCCTCCCTCGTATCGGTTCAGTTTGGTGGCGGAGATCCTACATCAAGCCAGGTCTCCGGTCAGGATGTCGTCGCCCCATCGATTCGTCGCCGAAGTTCCGCCTCGTCGATCACTTCTACATCGAGTTTCTGCGCCTTCTCCAGCTTTGACCCTGCTTTTTCACCGGCCAGCAGCAGATCGGTACTCTTCGATACCGATGCGGTCACCTTGCCTCCTGCAGCGATGACGAGGGCCTTGGCCTCGTCACGGCTCAGATTCGGCAAGGTTCCTGTGATCACGACGGTGAGACCCGACAGCGGCGCGTCGGATTCCTGGCTCGCTGAAGCGCCGTCCGTTTTCATCTTCAGTCCCGATTCGCGAAGCGATTCGATCTCCTGGCGCACCGAGTCACGAGAAAAGAAATCGGCCACTGACGCTGCGATGGCGGGGCCAACCTCGTCGATCTGCTCCAGCGTTTCAATGCTGGCCGCCATCAGGGTGTCGATGTCTCGTTGCGAATCGACGATCAGTTCGGCGACTCGCTCGCCGACATGACGGATACCCAGGGCATGAAGCAGGCGCGAAAAGGAACGCTGCTTGGTTTGCTCCAGAGCTGCGATCAGATTCTCCGCCGACTTCTGGGCCATGCGCTCCAGTGCAGCCACCGCATCGAGATCCAGCCGGTACAGATCGGAAGGAGTTTTTACCAGTCCCTCGGAGACCAGTTGATCGATCAGTTTTTCCCCGAGTCCATCGATGTCGAGTGCCCTGCGCGATGCGAAGTGTTCGATGCGCCCACGGATCTGTGCCGGACACTGCAGGTTCTGGCAGTGGGGGATCACCTCGCCCTCGGGGCACCAGACAACCTGAGAGCAGGCCGGGCACTTCTCCGGGAAGTGGAAATCCTTTTCGGTTCCATCGCGCAGCGACTCGATCGGTTTCACGACCTGAGGGATCACATCTCCAGCTCGCTGGATCACGACCTGGTCGCCGATCTTCAGCCCCTTGCGTTCGATCTCCTTCGGATTGTGCAGGCCTGCGCGAGACACGGTGACACCCCCGACCTGGACCGGTTCGAGGTGGGCGACAGGAGTCAGCGCGCCGGTTCTTCCCACCTGAACCTGGATGTCGAGCAACCGGGTCGTCTCCTGACGAGGCGGGAACTTGAGTGCGATCGCCCAACGTGGTGAGCGAGCACGCATTCCCAGTTGATCTCTCAGGTCGGCACCCTCGACCTTGATGACGAGGCCGTCGATGTCAAAGGGGAGCTGCTCGCGTTCATCGAGGACCTGCTGGTAGATCTCGAGCAGGGAATCGATGCCGTCGACCTGACGCAGGAAGGGACTGGCGTTGAAGCCCCAGCGAGGCAATTGATCGACCAGTTGCTGCTGCGACGAGAGATCGATCCCCTCCTGCACACCGATTCCATAGATGTAGACATCGAGGGGGCGCTGTGCAGCGATGCGAGGATCGAGCTGGCGCAGGGTGCCCGCGGCGGCGTTTCTCGGGTTGGCGAAGAGACCCTCCTCGGCACTGCGAGACTGATTGAGTGCATCGAAGTCTGCGTGGGGGAGCATCGCCTCGCCGCGCAGTTCGATCCTTGCTGGCGGTTTCTCATCGGCGAGTTGCTGTGGCACCGAACGGATGGTGCGCACATTGCCGGTGACCTCCTCTCCGGTGAACCCGTCTCCTCTGGTCGCAGCCCTGACCAGTACTCCATCTTCGTACAGGATCGACACCGCAACTCCGTCGAACTTGTACTCGACCGTCATCGGTGGATCTGAATCGCCTTCCTTCAGTTCCAGGCCTCGTCGAACACGGTCGAGCCACTGTCGAACTGCATCCGGTCCCATTGCGTTCTCCAGAGACAGCATCGGCACATCGTGAGCCACGGGTGGTAGCCGATCGGCGACGAAGTCCTCGGGGGTCCAGCTGGCACCGACCTTCTGTGTCGGGGAATCGTCGCTGACAGCAGCGGGATAGCGTTTTTCAAGGGACTGCAACTGGCGAAGTAGTCGGTCGTACTCCGCATCGGAGACCTGAGGAGCATCGAGGATGTAATAGCGGAAGTTGTGCTGGTGCAGCTGCGCTGTGAGAGCGCGGATTCGCCGAAGATTGTCATTCTCGCTGCTCATCGAACTCCTGTGGTGACCGGCATCGATCGGATGGCACCTTTCGGCACCCGTACCGGGCCCGGTCGGTTATCCTCTGAACACCTCCCCGGAGTGGGGAGGTCTGCTGGAGGAGAACGCACGAAGATGTCCGGATCAACCCCCAACGGGGCCCCCATCGAGCCACTCGAGATCCCCGATCATGTGTTGCGAGTGCATCGGCGTCTCGTCGATGCGGGCCATCGCTCACTGCTGGCCGGAGGTGCGGTGAGGGATCACCTGCTGGGGCGTGCGGCCAAGGACTTCGACCTCGCGACCTCGGCGATCCCGGAGGCCGTCGATCAACTGTTCGAGAAGACGGTGCTGGTCGGTGCCCAGTTCGGTGTGGTGCGCGTGGTGGAGCCGGAAGGGGAAGTGGAAGTGGCCACTTTTCGGGCCGACATCGGCAGTGCGGATGGCCGACGACCCGAAGCGGTCCGATTCACCGACGAGCGCGAAGATGCACTGCGCCGCGATTTCACCATCAACGGTCTCTTCTGGGACATCGATACCGAGCAGGTGGTCGATCATGTCGGGGGTCGTGAAGATCTGGCAGCGGGCACGATTCGTGCCATCGGAGATCCCTTCGAACGATTCAAGGAGGACCGCCTGCGCATGATGCGTGCGGTTCGATTCGCCACGGTGCTCGATTTTCCCATCGAGGAAAAGACCTGGCAGGCCGTGGTGGCCGAGGCGGAGTTCATCGGTGATGTCAGCGGTGAACGCATCCGTGACGAACTGGAACAGATGCTGATTTGCACCCATCGCCTGGCTGGCTATCACCTGCTCTCCGACAGCGGCTTGATGCAGTACATCCTGCCCGAGATCGAACAGATGAAGGGCGTGCGCCAGCCACCCCAGTTTCATCCGGAAGGCGATGTGTTCGTTCACACCGGCCTGGTGCTCTCGCATCTAGAAGAGCCCTCCTTCGAACTGGCGATGGGCGCATTGCTGCACGATGTCGGCAAGCCGGGCACCTTCGAGGATGCTTCCGATCGCATTCGCTTTCATGGTCACGATGAACTGGGTGCCGATATGTCGGAAACGATCTGCGAAAGGCTGCGACTGTCGAGGCGACAGACGGAGCGAATCGTGTATCTGGTGCGGCGCCACCTCGTTTTCATGAACATCCCCCAGATGCGCCTCGCCAGGCGATATCGCGTATTCGAGGAGGATGGCTTCGATCAATTGCTGGATCTGTGTCGTGCCGACTGTCTGGGCAGTCACCGGGACATGAGCTTGTACAACGATTGCCTGGCACTCTGGAATCAGTGGAAGGAACGGGCCCCTTCGACCGAGCCGCTGTTACAGGGCCGTGACCTGATGAAACTGGGCATGAAGCCAGGGCCCGAGATCGGCACGATGCTGGAACAACTCGAAGACGCTCGTCGAGAGAGCGTGGTGTCTGACCGCGATGAGGCCGTCGCCTGGGTCAAGGCTCGGCTCGAAGGGCAGGGGTGAGTTGCTTCGCTACGGTTACATCACCAATGGACTCGCGGATCACACCCTCGAACAGGCCATCGAGATGCTCTCCACAGCAGGCTACCAGGGGATAGGCATCACGCTCGATCACCAGCATCTCGACCCATCTTCTGTCGATGACCCGCACCTCGCGGGTGTCGGCGCGCTGTTGAGATCTTCTGACCTCGAGCCTGTGATCGAGACCGGGGCTCGTTTCGCGCTCGATCCGATGAGAAAGCACTGGCCCTCGATGGTCAGCCTGGATGCCGATGATCGGAAGCGTCGGATCGACTACTACATTCGCGCCATCCAGATTGCCGAGTCCATCGGCGCTCGAGTGGTGAGTCTGTGGAGTGGCGTGGCCGAGCCGGGATCGGCAAGGCCGGATGGCGAGCGATTTCTGCTGGAAGCCCTGGGGCAGTTGCTGCCCATCGCCAGGGAGCGCGGGATCACCATCGGTTTCGAGCCAGAGCCAGGGATGTTGATCGAGAGCCTCGATCAGTGGTGCTGGCTGCGTCAGCAGATCGCTGACGAGACGCTGGGACTGACCGTCGATCTGGGCCATCTGGCAGTCACCGAGCCTTCTCCGCTCGATGCGGCACTGAGCCAGGTGGTTTCGGATGTGGTTCATGTGCATGTCGATGATTGCGCGCGGGGAGTGCACGAGCACCTGCCTCTGGGCACCGGAGAACTAGATTTTGCGTCACTGTTGCGAGTGCTCATCGAGCACGGGTACAGTGGTCTGGCACTGGTGGAACTCTCCAGGGATTCGCATCGGGCGCCTGAACTGATAGACCGGTCGATTCGATTCCTCCAGGGAGTCGAAACCGATCTGGATTCGAGTTGTCGCGACAACACCCGGAAGGGGACCTCTTGAGCGACAAGCAGCAAAAGAAGCAGCGGAAGCGAAAGAAAAGGCGGGCCAGCGCCAACCTGGCCAGCAACAACTGGCTAGAGATGATCGCGATGGCGGTCAGGACGCCGGTTTTTGATCACGAGCGGGCCATCTATACCAATCGAACACTTCGGTTCGGTCAGGTCTCCGCGGTTGGCTTTGATTTCGATCACACACTTGCCATCTACAACTGCCCTGCTCTCGATGATCTGGCGGGCAAGTTGGTTGCCGATCGACTCGTCGAGCACGAGGGGATTCCACGCGAATGGCTCAATGAGATTCCGGATCCAGGATTTGCACGCAAGGGCCTGATCCTCGATCTGGATGAGGGAGTGTTGCTCAAGACAGATCGTTACGGTCATGTGTTGCGAGCCTTTCGCGGCCGTCACAAGTTGACAGTGGGACAGAAGCGAAAATTATACGGAGATCGAGACATCATCCCGCATGTCACCGATCGAGATCGATTCATCCAGGTCGATCACGCCTTCAGTCGACCCGAGATCTTGCTCTGGTCTGCTATTGTCGATCACACCGAGGCTGGAGAGCGGCGGAAACAATGGCAAAGGATACGTCACCACACCGACACCATTCACCGAGATGGTTCACTCAAGCAGGTGATCACCGCTGACCCGGCAAAATTCATCATCCCGGATCCGCGAACGGAGGCACTGCTGGTGCATCTGCGGGCGACGGGAAAAAAGGTATTCCTGCTCACCAACAGCGAGTGGGAATATACATCTGCCATGATGAACACGGTTCTCGGCCGAGACGAGGAGTCCGGCGAGGGCTGGCTCGATCTGTTCGATCTGGTCGTGGTGGAGGCCCGCAAGCCCAAGTACTTCGATGCCAAGCGGGGCAAGCCCTCGAAGCCAGGTCCCCAGAAAAAGGTGTTACTCGGCGGGAATCTGGACGAGATCGAGGACCACATCGGCTCTACCGGCAACGAGGTGCTGTATGTCGGCGATCATATCTATGCCGATCTGATCTCATCGAAGAAAAATGTCTACTGGCGCACGATGCTGGTGGTGCCAGAACTTGAAGAAGAACTGACGGTGCAATCGGGGATGCCGGGCATCGTCCGACAACTGCGTGAAGTGGATGAACGCCGTACAGGTACCGAGCGCGAGGTGATGCACTGGAAAGCGGTCGAGGCGTGCTTGCTGAGCATCGAAGATGTGCTCGAGAGCGACCTCAAGGGCCTGAAAAAACTGCGACATGAGTGTTCAGTGGCCCGCAAGCAGGCGACAGACACGCTCAAGGACTTCATCCGCCAACGCGAGACCCTCCGATCCAGATTGAGTACCGCGACCAACGCGCACTGGGGCAGCCTGTTTCGAGCCGGCAGCGAGTTGACTCACTACGGTCGACAACTGGAGGATTACGCCTGCACCTACACGAGCCGCGCCACCAACTTGCTCTTCTACCCACCGAGCCACTACTTTCGCTCGCCGATGGACTACCTGCCCCATGAACTGGAGTCGATGTAGGTCACGCATTACGCGTGTGGAATGAGCTCGAATGAGAAATCAAAGAATTCTGATCCTCGCCGTCGCCGTGGCATGTATCTGCGGTTCTGGCTGCGGTGCTTTTTTCGATGCCAGAGGGATTGTCGATCTGGGTGCCAGTAAGAGGTCCGGAACGATCGGGCTCATGAGCTACAAGCAAGGTGGCGTGGCTCCATTCATCACATTTGATGATACGTATGATTCTGGCCTGCGTGGAACCCGGTATTCATCGAACACTATTTCATGTGATGGGTTTCCGGGCAGCGATGGCCGCGGCACTCACAGGGAATCCTCAGCTGTGGGCCTCGGTTTGACCTACATGATCAAGGAACGAATCGGCTTCTACGGTGGATGGAGTTATGCGGACAGATCCGATTTCCACTCCTTCTATGACTCCACATTTATCGCGGATCAGTTCGGGAATTATCACGTCGATTGCGGCTCCAGTTCCAACACGGGATTGATCTACGGAGCCCACTTATTTCTGAACAAGACCTGGGTGCTGGGTATCAGGCAGAATGATGCTCTCGAAGAGACCTTCATCACCATCGGTTTTGACGTGGATGAGATGGAAGTCCTGAACTTCTTCAGTGGTTACTTGGAATCCATGATCGAGGTCTGCGGGCTCTGATCGCCGCGGTAAACCAGGTCAGCTCACCGTCACTGATTTGGCCAGCGATCTTGGCTTGTCGACATCGCGTCCGAGCGCTCGGGCCGTGTAGTAGGCGAACAACTGTGCCTGCATCAGTTGCAGGATCGGCAGTGTCCATCTTCCTGCACTGGGGCACTCGATGAGAGATTCGGGTCGTGGCTCCGGTTGAGGACAATCTTGCGGCTGGAATGCGACCAGCTTGCCGTTGCGTGCAGAGATCTCTGCCATGGCGCCAAGCGAGTGCTGCCGCAGTTGCGGGCTATCGGTTCCTGGCAGGAAGATCACCGTGTGCATCGCATCGTCGATCAATGAGATGGTGCCGTGCTTGAGGGCACCGGCAGACATCCCCTCGGCATGACAGTAGGTCACTTCCTTGAACTTGAGAGCCGCTTCCAGTGCCAGCCCGTGATGAATGCCGCGACCGAGGAAGAACCAGTTGCGCATGACGCTGTGATGGCGGGCCAGATCCCGGATCTGGCTGTGGTCTCCGGTGGAGATGGCATCGAGTCTGTCGGGCAGAGCCGAAAGGTCTTGCTCCAGGGTGCTGATCTGCTCGGCACTCTGCTGTCCCCTGAGTTGAGCCAGCCGTATGGCAATCCGTAGCAGAATTACCAGCTGGGACACTGTTGACTTGGTCGACAGAACGCAGATTTCAGGACCGGCACCCTGATCGATGAAGTGATCGACTTCTCTGGCCATCGAGGAAGCTGTGACATTCAGGATCGAAGACAGTGTGGCGCCGCGCTGACGAGATATACGCAGTGCCCTCAAGGTGTCGTAGGTTTCTCCTGACTGGCTGATCGAGAGTACATGATCGCCCTTTCGCAAGCTCACCATGTGGGGCATCTCATCGGATGACATCGCTGGCAGAAACTCGTTCGCCAGGCCGCTCATCATGTACTGGCCCATCAGAGCCACGTAATAACTGGTGCCGACTCCAGTCAGCACGGTTCGCTCGGATCCGTCGATCGCCTGTACCATCTGATCGATGTCTGCTTCAGGGATGGCCAGAGCGGTTCGAACCACCTGACCATTCTCGGAGATTTCCTTCGACATGAAGTCTGTGTGGCCTTCGAGGTCCGCTGCCCGCTCGGAGATGGAGATGGTCTCGGGAGCTCTTTCGACCAGCTTGCCATCGGTGATCGTCCTGATCTGACAGGAATTCCGATCGATACGCACCATCTCTCCATCTTCTAGCCACAGCACGCGATCGGTGAGACCAGCGAGGGCGAGTGGATCGGATGAGAAGCAGTGGAAATCGCTGCCGATCCCGACCAGCAAGGGGCTCTCCTGCCGTAGCGCGTAGAGAACCTCCGGTTGCTGGCTGCTGACGACGCCGATCGCAAATGTGCCGCTCAGTTGCCGAGCGCAGTGCAAGATCGAATCCTCCAGCGAGAGTCCATCGCGGATTCCCTTCTCGATCAGATGCGCGATCACTTCCGAATCTGTTTCTGATAGAAAAGTGTGACCCTCACCGATCAGTTGATCGCGTATCGGCTGGTAGTCCTGAAGGATACCGTTGTGAACGATGGCAATATCGCCATAGGAATCGGTCAATGGGTGTGCGTTGAGGCGACTCACCCGACCATGAGTGGCCCAGCGAACATGGCCCAGTCCGGTGTTGCCCGAGGCGAGTGAAAATTTCTCTTCATCAGCGACTCTTTTCACGGGGCCCGCACCTTTTCGTACTTGCAGTGCGCCGGTGTCATCGATGATGGACAGCCCACAAGAGTCGTAGCCGCGATACTCAAGTCGTTCCAGCGACTTCAACAGGGTTGCAGAGATCTCATGCGATGATGCGATACCAAATATTCCACACATCGATCAACTCCCGTCTGACGAGTTGCCACGATAGGTACAGCCGTTATTGCAGGTCTCATTGACCGAGACTGCTGTTAGCCCTGGCAGATTCTTGGCGAGGCGATTCCAGATCCAGATGGAGATGTGTTCCGAGGTGGGGTTTTCCAGGCCTTCGATCTCGTTGAGGTAACGATGATCGAGGGCCTCGATCACAGGACGAACCCTTGCCTTCAGATCGGCAAAGTCCATCACCCAGCCAGTTTGGTGACCGATCGATCCGCTGACGGTGACCTCGACCTGAAATGAGTGGCCATGGAGCCGTCGACACTTGTGATCCTCCGGGACCTCGGGCAGGTGATGGGCAGATTCGAAGGAGAAGCGGTGGTTCAATTCGACGATTTCATCGCTGTTTGCACTCATGTTCTCCTGGCCTCCGGATCCCAGATGTACTTGTGCTGCTGCAACTGCATCCTCACTGCCAATCGGTCGGCCAGCATCCATTCCGACAGTTGCGAAGGCTCCAGTTCTCCAAACACTGGCGAGAAGAGAACCGGCACTTCTGGTCGGTGTGTTTCGACGACCTCTCTGGCCCAGTCGTAATCGGTACGATCCGAGATGACGATCTTCAACTCATCACCGGCCTTGAGGTGCTCAAGATTTTGCCACAGATTGCGGCTCTCTTCACCGCTTCCGGGAGCCTTCATATCCATGATCACACCGACCCTCGGGTCCAGCTCTTCAATCGGAAACGAACCGGATGTCTCGAGCAAGACCTGGCTGTAGCGATCACAGAGCACCCTCAGCAATTCCGGAGCGCCAGGTTGGGCCAGTGGCTCGCCACCGGTCAACTCGATGAGACCGATACCGTGGCCATCGATCTCATCTGTGATTTCATCGATGGTCATCGGCTCGCCACCACTGAAGGAATAAACTGTATCGCACCAGCGGCAGCGCAGCGGGCAACCCGCCAGCCGCACGAAGGTACACGGCAATCCCGCACGCGTACTCTCGCCCTGGATGGATGCATAGATCTCGATCACGCGCAGGGTCGTCACCGGGGCACCTCGATGGAGTTCAGAACTTCCCGCACATCATCGGGAATCTCGATCGGGCGCAATCCGTCGATGGTGCAGCAGACCTTGGTGACACTGGCCTCGAAGCAGATGCGAGATTCACCGTCGGCGCCTGCTTGTTGACCGACGAAGTGGAAGCAGACCGAAGTTCGACCGAGATCCGAGGTCGCCACATCCATCTGAATCGGCTCGGCGTAAATCACCGGTGCCATGAACTCCGCCTCCAACTCACGGGTGGGAAAGCCGAGTCCGAGATCACCTGTCCACAGGTGGTACGGGGTGGGGCCGAGTTGCTGGAACATCTCCTCGAATGCCTGGTGGCAGATGTCGAGCAGCCGCGGGTAGTAGACGATCCCTGCCGCATCGACATCGGCGAACCGGATCGGAATCTCGACACTGAAGGGCACCAGGCCTCTTTTCTGCCGGGGTGGTTCCCGGTGGAGAGACAGGATAAGGCCATGGATGTCGTGAGGGACAGGATCCGACCGGAATTCCGAGCTTCCACTGGCATTCTGGCCCTCCAAACGCGCCTGATCACATTGCCGGGGCGGTTTCAGGTCGGTAAGATCAAGGTAGTGACGGCCTTCGGGATTGACGGAGATCGACGAAGATCGACGAAGATCGACGAAGATCGACAGTGATCGTTGGCGGTGGGGACCATCAGCGAGCAGGATCCTGAAGGTTGTGTGCTGTTCATCTAGAAATTCACATCATGAAACAGGCAAGGGGAACCGTGGAGTCCATCTCAAGCCTTGAAACACTGATCCAGGAGATCGATCAGGCGCTCGTCACCGAGAGCCATGAGCGGTCTCGTTTGAACGCGGTGGTGCGTCTTGTCGAGCGTTTTGCCGATGGCGTCCCGGACGAGTTCCTGGCCCAGTTTGAACCAGGCACCCAGCACTACTCGAGGCATCTACTGCATGCAGATGCAGAGGATCGCTTTTCATTGCTGTGTCTGGTGTGGAGGCCTGGCCAGGGTACGCCGATTCACGATCACCCCGAGTGGGGAGTGTTGGGGGTGCTGCGCGGTAAGATGCGCTTCACCAATTACGCCCCCGATGAGGTCGATGGTCAGCACTGCCTGATTCCGGTCGAGACCTTCATCGGCACCGCAGGCTCGGTTGGAACCGTCTACCCACCTGCGATGGATCTGCACCGGATGGACAACTGCTCGAGAGATGAGATCGCCATCACCTTGCACGCCTACGGTTGCCTGGTGAAGGAGTACTCCATCTACAACGCCGAGACGGGGCAACGCCGCGAGGCTGTGAGCGAATTCGATACCATCCTCGAAGGAGCCCTTCCCTAACCGGCGACCATCTGGCTCGAAATCGACCATCTGCAGAATCTGCCGCCGCTGATGCTTGCTTCGGTGCTCTGTTGCGGATTCCATCTCCCTGTCGACAGATCATCACTGCACCGGGAGGCTCAGCAGATGCGCATCGGAATCATCACATCGGATCCCCAGCTGGAATCGTGCCGCCAGCTCGCCGAAGAGGCTTCTTCACGTGGCCATGAGTGGGTCCCACTCGAACTTCTGAGACTGTCGGTTCGAAATTCTGCCCCGTATCTGTTCGAAGGTGGAGTCGAGGTGGCTCATCTCGATGCTGCCATCGTCCGACTCGGTGCGTTGTTACCGGGTTTGGTTTCTGCTGCAGGTCGAGCGCTCGAGCAGCAGGGTGCCGCGCTTCTCGATGGTGTCGATGCGCTGCTGGCAGCCAATGACAAGATGGCCACTCTACAAAGACTGTCCGCCGCGGGCATCGCAGTGCCAGAGACGGAACTGGTGCGTGATCTCGACCAGCTCGAGGCAGCGGTGGATCGGGTCGGGGGGGTACCCGTTGTGCTCAAACCTCTGCACGGATCGCAAGGTCGGGGGGTGATCCTGGCCGAGCGAAAATCGACGGCCATCTCGATGATGCAGAGTGTATTGTTTCAATCGCGTGAGTTCATCTTGCAGCGCTACATCGAATGCGGTGGCCAGGATACCAGGGTAGTCATCATGGATGGCGAGGTGGTCGCGGCGATGCAGCGAAGCGCCCCGGAAGGCGATTTTCGTTCGAACCTGCACCGGGGAGGAAGTGCCAGGTGCATCGAGCCCTCCGATGACATCAAGTCGCTGGCTCTGGAGGCGGCACACCATGTCGGATTGCGATGTGCGGGGGTAGACATCGTGGACAGCGGCGACCAGTTGCTGGTGCTGGAAGTGAACGGTTCTCCGGGGCTGGAGGGGATCTCCAGCGTCACTGGAGTGAATGTCGCTGGCCGCTGGATCGATGCGCTGGAATCGCTGGTGGGAGAGGGTACTGCCTCCGGAAAGCCTGCTGGGAGGGCTCGTGAACAAGTCTGAGATCAGCCAGGTTCTCTCCGAATGCGGTGAGATCCTCGAGATCTCCGGCGCAGATGGGTTCAGGGTTCGAGCCTTCAACAACGGTGCCCGAGCGCTCGATTCGTGGCAGGGTGATCTCGAATCCCTCGTGGAACAGGGCGAACTGACCTCGATTCGTGGCATCGGCAAGGGACTTGCCTCCATCATCGAGGATCTGGTCGCATCCGGCATCAGCGATGAAGAGGCGCAGATCCGAGCGCTGGTTCCCGAATCGTTGCTGGAACTGTTGCGCATCCCGGGACTCGGACCCAAGAAGGTACGCGCCCTGCACGATAACCTCGGCATCCTGACCATCGCAGAACTGGAAGCGGCTTGCACCGAGCAGAAGATACGCGAACTGGCAGGATTCGCCGAACGCACCGAGCACGTCATCATGAAGGGTATCAAGAATCTGCGCCGATTTGCCGGACGAAACCTGACTGCCAAGGCGATCCACGTCTCGGACAGGTTCCTGGCCTCTGTGAAGAACTCGAAGGCAGTCGATGAAGCGCAGATCGCCGGTAGTCTTCGCCGCAGTCGCGAGACGATCGGCGATATCGACATCCTCGCTTCTACCGATGATCCAACGACCTTGCGCCAGGCGTTTCTCGCCACGGCGGGGATCCGTGAGGTGGAATCGGAGGGAGAAACAAAGACCAGGGTGCTCTCCGAGGAGGGGATCGGAGTCGACCTGAGAATCGTCACTCCCGAGCAGTTTGCCACCGCCCTGCATCACTTCACGGGCAGTCGCGAGCACAACACACACCTGCGCCAGCGCGCCCGCGAGCGCAGCTGGAAGCTCAATGAATACGGACTCTGGGATGCTGCGGACAATGCCCTCGAGACCCCCGACGAGGAGTCGATCTTTGAACACCTCGAACTGGCGTGGATTCCGCCCGAGATGCGCGAGGATCTGGGCGAGGTGGAGCGAGCCGCTCAGTTGTTCCAGCAGCAGGAGGAGTGGCCCGAACTGGTCGAGTTCGAGCAGATCCGCGGCACACTGCACTGCCACTCGACCTGGTCGGATGGAAAGGCATCGCTGCGCGAGATGGTGCAGTCAGCAGCAGATCGTGGCTGGAAATACTACGGCACCGCCGATCACTCGCGCACTGCATCGTATGCGGGAGGACTCTCCATCGAGCAGTTGCGCCAGCAGCGAGCCGAGATCGATCAACTGCGCCAAGAGTTTCCCGACCTGATCATCCTCCACGGCATCGAGAGCGATATCCTCGCCGATGGGTCGCTCGATTACCCCGACGATGTGCTCGCCGAACTCGACTATGTCGTCGCCAGCGTTCATTCCAACTTCTCGCTGGCCAAGCAGCAGCAGACCGACCGCATCGAGAAGGCGCTGCGCAGCCCGTACACGACGGTGTGGGGCCATCCAACGGGACGACTACTGCTACAGCGAGAAGCGTACGAGATGGACATGGCGCACCTGCTCGAGGTGGCTGCCGAGGAGCAGGTGATCGTCGAGTTGAACGCCAATCCACACAGGCTCGACATCGACTGGCGCTGGGGGGGCCGGGTGCGGGAACTGGGGATCGACATCGGCATCCACCCGGATGCCCACTCGGTAGCCGGTCTCGACGACATCGAGCATGGTGTCGGGATCGCGCGTAAGATGGGGCTGACGGCGAGCCAGGTCACCAACACCTGGGAACCCAAACAGTACGTCGAGCGTCTGGCGGTACATCGCCACAAGGCCTGACGACGAATCTGGCTAGCGGGGGGAAAGCAATGACCGATCGACAGAAGAAGACACCTTCAGAGAGTGCCGTCGAGATGCGCGAACTGGTGCTACCCAACGACACCAACAGTCATGGCAATGTGCTCGGTGGCAAGGTGTTGCACCTGATGGATCTGGCCTGTGCGATGGTGGCGATGCGCCACTGTCGGCGGCCCGTGGTCACCGCAGCGATGGACAATGTAGAGTTCCTGGCGCCGATCCCCGGCGGCCACTTCATGATCCTCAAGGCGATGGTCAACCACACCGGCCGCACATCGATGGAGATCGGCGTGCGTGTCGAGGGTGAAGACCCGCGAACCGGAGACATCATCCACACATCGAGTGCCTACCTCACTTTCGTGGGCCTCGACGACCGCAAGAGACCCGCCGAGGTTCCTGAAATGGTCCCGGGCACCGATGATGAGAAGCGCCGCTTTGAGGAAGCTGAAGAACGTGTCAATCACCGCCGAGCCAGTCGACGCGACTGATCGGCAAGAGCGGGACAGATTCCTCCACCTCTCCAGATGCCATCGAGGCAGCAGTGGCGGTGACGCCCGATCTTCGGATCCACCGCACACCGATATTGCTCGGGAGATCCTGCAGATCCCAACTACTGGACGGACCTGACCCGTCCCGCCCGTGGCACCATCCTACATGGCAGTGTTCATCAATGGGAATTTTGTAAGCGATTGGCAACAGTGTGTTGTCGAGACATCGAGGATTCACGGCCATTGACCCCACCGTACAGTGAGTCATGAGTTGTAGTATTGTCAGGAATGACAGTTCAGCGGCAATGCGTGAAGCCCAGTATTCGTGTGCCCTTGGGCGAATGAGTGTGATGTATGAGATTTTGGAACTTACCTGACTATGAATGAAGTTGTGCCGAAACTCCATTTGTAACATATGACCAATAGTGACAATGCTGTACATCCGCGCCTTCATGAGTATTGTCAAACCTTGATCATGGGATACGAAACCCGGATGCAATGCGGCTTTTATTGGGAGTGCAGGAGGAGAAAACCACTCTGATCGGGTGCGAAGACTGAGTTGCCAATATTACTGATGCGTTTGTTTTTATTGTTGTTCGAGGAGGAGGAATTATGAACAGTCGAAATCGATGGTCCCATCTATTCATGACCATTGCCGTCCTGTGTGTTGTCACTTCAATGGTTGTGGGGGATCCACCACAATCTGATCCATCTCACTTTGGACCTCTGATCATCGGGGATTTGCCTGAAGGACTGGAACATACCAATCATGGCGCCTTCGAGGGGAGTTCAGTTGAAGCGGTATATGCCAACAATGTGCGACAGCCAGACGACCTGCAATCGGGTGGATTCGATATCCCAACGGGAGGAAGGCCTAGCCCGCTTTTTGAAGCATTGGAGTTCGATCAGAAGTTACTCCGTTTCGAGGAGTTTGGTGCTATCCCCATAGACTACAGCCCCCAGTACGAGTTGGACGAGACCGGGAATGTGATTTTCGAGATCGATGGAGATGGGTTGCTGGTCCTGGATGGCGATGGCCTGCCCATTCCTGTTCCTGCCTTCAGCCTTCCATTGCCAAGCGGGATCGATGCCCAAAGCTGTCCTGATGAACAATCTCTGGTCGAATTCATCAGTCAACCCATGAATCCGATGTGCACTCGACTTTCCAATACTGAAGCACAGAACCCTTGGAAAACAGAGATCGAGAGTTTTATCGGGCGCACTTGCCCGCAGATGCCCTGTGAAGGAAGACCACCCGGAGAAGGGTGGGCGCACCAGCGCTGGGAAGAGTTCGCACCCAAGCATTTCTTCCAGACCTCGATTACCGGTGCACGTAATAACGGTGGATCTCGAGATTCTCTTCAGGGACATGACTATGGCTATGGAGAGATGGAAGACGAGTTTGGAGACCCCCTCCCGGCTCTCAACGCCTTGGGGCTTCCGATCTACCAGACAGACGAAAATGGTGAGATCGTTTACGAGGTCGATGAATTTGGCGAGTACGTTTGTGAAACCGATGAATTCGGAAACAATTTATTCGAGCTCAATGCTCTCGGGGAACTGATATTCGAAGTAGACCAGGATGGTCTGCTGGTTCTCGATGGCGATG
>Ga0310120_10001138_pt1 | contig 20134 bp, 18 predicted proteins | sample CB27_AW_983_MG_FD_203506 | JGI IMG/M metagenome (GOLD analysis project Ga0310120, IMG submission 203506) | Marine microbial communities from Western Arctic Ocean, Canada - CB27_AW_983 | ecosystem: Environmental > Aquatic > Marine > Oceanic | place: Canada: Western Arctic Ocean | collected...
AGCAGCGTCCGAAGAAACTGGACATCACTGGCAGTTTAGGGGACTTGGATTATCAAGGCAATCCCTGCGTGAGCATGATCAGTAAAGCATTGGTTGTGCAGGTGATCCTGGCGGAAGGAGATCTCACCGGGAGCAGGGATGGACTTGGATCAACTTCGGGAGGGGATTATGATTCGGCTTCAGACTGAAACATGGGAGCGACTGATCGCAGGAGGAGAGCGGTCGCAGGAGGGAGAGAATATACCCTGCGAACATCTGAAGCGGTGCGGTTCTGAGTCTTGAGATTTCAAGGCAGCTTTACCTTGTGGGGTGGGATTTGCCTGTTAGCTTAATGTGCAGTATAGCCAGTGGTAGTCATGGAAGTTTCGCTTGATTGTCCAGTTCTCGTCCTGAATCGGCTCTGGCAACCGATTCATACATGTTCGGTCAAGCGGGCGTTGAGGCTGGTTTGCCTGGGGCATGCTCAAATCGTGCAGACTGACGGAGAGTCCTGCTACCAGACGCATGACCTGATTTCGTGGGCGGAACATTCCGCCAGCCATCTTGCCGGGGAACTGATTCGGACGGTGCGGCATGCCTTTCGCATTCCCAAGATCATCGTGCTGGCTCTCTATGATCGTATCCCGCGAAAGGAGGTGAAGTTCACCCGGCACAACATCTTCCTGCGCGACAAGTTTACCTGTCAGTATTGCAGCAACAACTTCTCGGAGCGCGACCTGAACCTCGATCATGTAGTTCCCCGGGACAAGGGAGGCAAGACGACCTGGGAGAATATCGCGACTTCCTGCATTCGCTGCAACACCCGCAAGGCGAACAAACTGGCTCACGAAGTGGGCATGCGATTGCTACGCAAACCGGCTACTCCCCGGTGGCGACCGCTCTTCGGGATGCGTTCGGGGACGCCTGCCGATGAGAGTTGGACGCAGTTTATGTATCCGGATCGCGAGAAAGTCTCCGTGAGTGGATGAACGCGGTGTCTGGAAAGTGCTGCCACTTTATCCCCCGATGACCCAGAGAATCGGGTTGGGCCAGAAGCCAAAGAGGATGGTAAGGAGGGTGAGGCTTACAATGGCGAGTCGGCTAATGCGGGGAATCGCGATCGTGCTGTCGGTGCGTGGGGCGCGCCAGTAAATGGAGCGGACGACCTTGAGATAGTAGTAAAAGGAGGCGGCCACTCCGACGAAGCCGATACCGACGCCCAACCAGAGTGCCTTGGTGGTGGCAGCCGAGGTGATGGCCAGTTGAAAGGCAAGGAACTTGCCGATAAAGCCAGCGGTGAGGGGCAGTCCCGCCAGGGCAGAGAGGAGGACGGTGCTGCAGAAGGCGAGGAGCGGATTTCGTTGGCCGAGTCCTTCGAAGGCCGAAATGTCGTCACTTCCCTCGGAATTCCGGACGACTACCAGGACGAAGAAGGCGCCGAGGGTAATGATGAGATAGGTAGCGAGGTAGAGGGAGACGACCTGCGGAGTGCTGAGTGAATGTTCACTGCCGGGGTTCCAGGCGACGATCGGGAGGAGGATGAATCCGGCGTGGGCAATGGAAGAGTAGGCGGGGAGACGCTTGAAGTTGTTCTGTGGGATGGCGGCCAGGTTGCCTGCCAGGAGGGTGAGGCTGGCGGGGTGGGATGGCCCCATGTTGAGAACCATCTTTTCTCCAAGGAGATTTTCGGTTCCGGCCTGGTAGTCCGTGGCTGCCTGCGCCGCGTTGGCGGTAGCATCGGGAGCCTCGTAGATCGTTGTGGCGGAGGGCTCGCTCATCTGTGGGATACCACCAGAATAAGGACTGAAAGCGGGTAAGGTCGTAAGGACTTTGTGAAAAATTTCACAAAGTCGGGAGTAATCCCCGACCGATGTGGCAACGGTCCCGGTCCGGCCGGAATTGAGGTATTTTTTCGGATCCAGGGCATTATTTAAGAAATCCTAAGTATTGCCACGGCAGTGCCCCTTTGAGACAATATCTCCAAGTTCTGATTTTCATGGATTACTCGATGCGCTGCTTTTACTCGCCGGAGTTCTATCTGGAGCTCCCGGTGGATCACCCCTACCCGATGCAGAAATTCCGCCTTTCGAAGGAGATGCTTCTGGAGAAGGGAACGGTCAGACCGGAAGACATCGTGGAGGTGCGGCCTGCGGCCACCCACGTGCTGGAGCGGGCGCACACGCCGGCCTACCTGCAGAAAATCTATCGCGGCCAACTTGATCGCAAGGAGCAGATCCAGCTGGGCTTTCCCCTCACTCCCCAACTTTACACGCGGAGTGCTATCGAGGTGGAAGCCACCCGCCTGGCCTGCGAAGCGGCCATGCAGGATGGTGCTGCGGTGGTCCTCGCAGGAGGGACGCACCATGCCTTTCGCGAGCACGGCGAGGGTTACTGCGTATTCAACGACATTGCGGTGGCGATTCGCAGTCTGCAGATAAAGCACCCCGACATCAAGGTGATGGTGGTGGACACCGACGCGCATCAGGGGAACGGAACCAACAGCTTGCTGGACAACGACCCCAATGTCTTCACTTATTCGATTCATGTGGGACGCAACTACCCCGTGCGTAAGGTGAAGGGATCGATGGACGTCGAGACCGTGCGCTACGTGGAAGGGGAGATGTACCTGAAGCAGTTGTTCTCCACCCTCGCCGCGGCTCTCGATGTCTTTGCCCCTGATCTGGTGATCTGGATTGCGGGGGCGGATAATCACCGCAATGACCAGTTCGGCCAGATGATGCTCACGGTGAAGGATATTCAACGGCGGGACGAGGTGATCCTGAGTGCCATGTTGCGCAATCGTATTCCGATGGCCCTGCTCTACGGTGGCGGCTACAACCGCCAGGCGGAGTTTACCGCTAAACTGCACCGTAACACTGTGGTGACCGCCAAGCGCATCTTGGGCGAAGTCCGGGGTCTTGTCTCCTGAAGTCGTGCGTCGCATCGCGATTGTTGGAGCGGGGGCGGTAGGCGGTTATTATGGAGGAAGGCTCTCGACCGTGGGAGAAGATGTCTCTTTTCTGGTGCGTTCCGGCCTTGCGGACCTGCGGAGCGAGGGACTCAGGGTGGTGAGTCCGGAGGGCGATTTCCACCTGGCGACGCCACAGGTTTTCGGCAGTTCGGAGGAGATCGGCCCGGTTGATCTCGTGATAGTGGCCTGGAAGGCCACCGCCAACGGTTTCTACCAGGAGGTGATCAGCCCTCTGTTGCACGAAACCACCGTCATCCTGACGCTGCAGAACGGACTCGGGAACACCGAGTGCCTGGCCGAATTGTTTGGTGCGCATCGGGTGCTGGGGGGGCTCTGTTTCGTTTGCATCAATCGCCTGGGCCCGACCCGCATCCGCCATCTCGCCGAGGGGTTGGTCACCATTGGTGAATTCGAGGGAGGGGAGTCCGCGCGTGTGCGGGACCTGGTAGCCCGTTTTCAGCGAGCGGGAATACAGTGCCGGGGGGTCGAGGACCTCATGCTCGCCCAGTGGGTGAAGCTCGTATGGAATGTCCCTTTCAACGGACTTTGTATCGCGGAGGGAGGAATCACGACGGCAGATCTTCTTTCACGACCGGGCGGTGAAGGGGAGGTGCGAGCACTCATGGAGGAGGTCATTGCTGGAGCAGCTGCGCTCGGAACGGTGATAACGCCCAGCGTGATCGAGCACCAGATCAGTTCCACCCGCGAAATGGGGGACTACCGCCCGTCAAGCATGATCGATTACCTGGAGGGCCGGGGGGTGGAAGTGGAGGCCATCTGGGCGGAGCCCCTGCGACGGGCGCAGATGGGGGGCGCTCGGTTGCCTTGCTGGGAAAGCCTGCTGGAAGCGATCAGGAGGCGTCTTGCGGAGCGGGGCTGACGGGAGATTCAAGGTTGCCGTCGCTGTCCGGGTTCTCTCGGTCATCTGCCTGTACGCTCTCAAGCGACCCCCCCTGCGGGAGATAGGGGAGGAGGAAGGCCTCGGCGAAATCGTAGTGGTCGGCGAAGTCCTCGCGAGTGTCGGAGTCCTGCTTGCCGAACATCCCCTCCTCGATCAGCTCAAAGACCATGTCGCCTGCGTCCGAGCAGGTATGGACACCCCACTCCCGCAGCAGGGTGAAAGCCATGGGGCCAAACTCCTGGAGAGCGTGGTCGCGGAATCCATGAAGCAGCTCCTCTCCACTCACGTGTCGCTCTTCCCCGCTTTCTTCGCGGGTGCGTTTCAGAGTGAAATCCAGTGCCTCCTTGAGGAGGAAGTAGGCCTCTGCATCGAACCGCTTTTCGCGCTCGAGAATATTTTCAACGGCAGTATCGAACCGCAAGGCCTGCATGGGTGGAAGGGTAGGGGGATTGGATGGGTTGCAAAGTTGAAAACCCTACGGCATGAGGTTCAGAGCCATACGCTGAATGGTCTTGTGCACTTCCTTGCGGATTACCTCCAGTCCGTCAAGGCGGCTGGGTTTGTCATGACCCACCCACACGCAGATGGCATGCATGGATCCGAAGGAGACGCCCCAGACATCTGTTTTTGCAGGATTGATCCCAACCATGAGGCGGGGTTCCCCACCGGGGAACTGCATGGCCAGGGCAGCCCTGGTTGCGTGTTCTGCGAACATCGACTTGCTCGATGGTTCGATGGAGAGAATGGGGTTGGACCCGGAGTCGCGCAGATCCCGGAGGAAGTGAGTGCGGGGCCGTTGTCCGGACCGGGTGAGAGTGGCGACCGCAGTCACAACTTCAAGCGGGGTGGCACTTACGCCTCCCCGGAACAGGTCATCACCCTGGAGGAACGGTCCCTCAAATCCGAATCGCTCGGCAAGGCGAACGAGGTCTTCGCTCCCGATATCCCGTCCTGTGCTCAGCGGTTGCTCGAACCTTGGTTGCAATCCGCGTTCCTCGGCGGCGGCGTAGATGAAAGGAGTGAAGATGTCTCCGAGATCACGCCGGGCGTCGAGGGCACGGTTGAACGATGTGCTCTCGGTTGCTCGTCCTCCCACGATTCCGCGAATGCCTCCGGACTGCGCATTGATGCAGATAGCAGCCACCTGTGGGGCGTTCGGGATTCGCTTGAGAAGGTCGGCCGTTTCCGATTCCAGGAGCTTCTGCATGCCGGAGTGGATCGTGCTGCGCAGGCGCAGACCCCCATCGCGAATTTCCCGGTCATCGACGAGTTCCTCGAAGTGGCGCCGCACTGCCTGCAGGGCGGGGTTGCCTCCGGGAGTTTCCTGCCGGGAGCGCAGTCCCAGTTCGCTATCCCTGATTTTTTCCGCTTCGGCATCGGAGAGATCACCCTCCTGCACCATCCGGGCGAGGACCTCATCCCGCTGGTAAACCGCTTTTTCAAGAGCACGCAGGGGGGAGCAGGCATGCGGGGCACGGATGATGCCAACAAGAAGGGCGCACTGGTTTTCGCTGAGATCGGTTGCGCTCACTCCGAAGTAACGGCGGGAAGCCTCTTCCAGTCCGTGGCAACCGGAACCGAAGTAGATCCGGTTGACGTAGGCGGTGAGAATGTCGTCCTTGGAATAGGAAGCCTCGATCCGCAGGGAGATGGCGATCTCAATAAACTTGCGGTGCAGGTTTTTCTCGCGCAGGGCGAAGCTGTTGCGAGCGAGTTGCATGGTCAGGGTGGAGGCGCCCTGAGTAAACGACCAGTCTCTGGCATTGACCATGGTGGCCCGGATCAGACCCATAATATCCACCCCGTGGTGGGTGTAGAAGCGTTTGTCTTCGCGGGCCTGCAGGGCTTTCACAAAGAACCCCGGGATTTCCTCACGAGTGATGAGACGGCGGTTCTCGCCGTGCAGGGTGGCAAGTTCCTGTGCCTCTATGTCGAAGATGACCGAACGTTCGGGCATCTCCTTGATCTCCTTGATGTCGTAGCGCAAGGAGAGCATGAAGTAGGACAGGGATACCAGCAACAGGATGAAGAACGCAATGACTCCGCAGCGGAAACCGGTGTGAATCACTCGCTGCAGCCAGCGCGGAATCCAATTGGGGAGCCGCGAGGTGCGCATGGCTGGTTTCCAGTTGGGGTCGTCCCCGGGTTTCTCCCCGGGGGTGCCGTCCAGGGTCTCTTCCGGTTCGAGGTCGACTTGTGCCTCCTGGTCCGGTCCGGAGGGGGGAGACCCGCTCCAGTCACCTATGCGGCGGTTCCTCCGGGTTGGTGAATGGCGGGGCACGGGAGAGGATGGGGTGGAGAGCTAAGGCAATGGAAGTTCGCCGGAGCGTCGTTTGCGGGTTACTCGACTGGAATGGCGCGACCGGCGGGGGGCTCCTCGACCGGAAGAGCCTTCAGCGGATGCCTGGGGCAGAAGTCGTTGTCGGCGGGAGCGAGATCGATCGGGGTGGGATCATTGTAGGCGGTCTTGGTTCGTTCGCATCCGGGAGTGGCACGTTTTCCGGAAGAACGACAGAGACGACACTGCTTGATCGCCACGGGAGGTTTGATCTCGGAGAATTCGTAGCGGCCGAGCCGGTCGGCAGTTTTCATGACCCGCACCCACACCGGGAGGGCGAGGTCTGCACCGTAGCCGCCGGGGACGATGGGCCGGGGTTGATCGAGGCCGACCCAGACTGCGCAGGTGAGGGAGGAAGAGTATCCCACGAACCAGGCGTCCAGGTATTCATCGGTGGTGCCTGTCTTGCCGCCGGCGGGGGGTTGGAATCCCAGTTTGCGGCGCATGCTGGAAGCGGTGCCGGAACGGGTGGCATCCTCCAGGATGGTGGAAGTGGTCCAGGCCGAACCCTTTTTTTCGACAGCCAGGTAGCCGATGGGTTTGTGCACCCAGAGTTCGTTGTCATTACGGTCGAGAATCCTGCTGACGAAGTGTGGGCCGTAGCGGGTGCCGCCGTTGGGAAAGATGGTGTAGGCGCTGGCCACCTGCTCGGGGGTCGCTTCCCAGGCGCCGAGGTAGGAGGATGCCTTGCCCGGGATCTGCATGGCGAAGGACTGGTGAGCCACCGAGCGGACGTTCTCCATGCCTGCATAATTGCCGATGCGCACCGAGGAGGTATTTCGTGAATCCATGAGTGCCTGCTTTGCGCTGATGCTCTGGAAGTACTTTCCGTCCGAGTTCCTTGGATCCCAGTTTCTGGGGGCATACTTGATCTGTCCCGGCTTGATCCGTGAGTCGTCGATGTAGGACTCCGGGCGCATTCCCCGGTCGAAGGCGGCCAGGTAAACGAAAGGCTTGAATACGGAACCCACCTGCCGCCTGGCGTGGAGGGCCCGGTTGAACTTCGACTCGTCGGCGTCACGACCACCCACGATGCAGCGTATCGCTCCACTCTGGTTTTCTACCACTACCACCGCCCCCTGAAGGTAGTCGGGCGCTTGGCGTTGCATGGCGGGCTTTGCCTGCCAGCGCGTGCGGGTGTTGTGACGGTAGCCCGGGCGGCGCTCGATTTCGCTGAGTCTGGAATTGAGGTGACGCTCGGTGGCTTCCTGAAGGTCCCTGTCGATGGTGGTGATGATCTTCAGTCCTCCCTGTTTGATGTATTTCCGGTCGAGGTGGCGCTCGATATCCCGCCGGATTGCATCCATGGCATAGCTTCCTTCGATGATGCGGCGGTTCCTGGGGCGAATGTGCAGGGGTTCCGCCTTGGCCCCGGTCGCTTCGGCTTCAGTGATGAATTCGTGTTTCACCATTGAGTCGAGAGTGGAGTTCCGCTCGAGCTTGGTTCCGTCCTCGTCCTCAAATGGTGAAAAGGCGTTTGGTGCGCGGATGATCCCGGCCAGCATGGCCGATTCCGAGAGCGTCAGGTCCCTGGCAGACTTTTCAAGGTAGGCCCGGGAGGCCGCTTCCACGCCATGAATGGATCCACCCCAGAAGATGAGATTCATGTAGTGCTGCATGATCTCGTCTTTCTCGTAGTTGGCCTCGATGCGGAAGGCCAACGCGATCTCGAGGAACTTGCGGTCGAGAAGTTTCCATTTTGGTCCGTGGGCCGGCAGGCGATAGGCGTTGCGCGCCAACTGCATGGTGAGAGTGGAAGCGCCCTGGGCGAAATGACCGCGCCTGATATTCTCCACCATGGAGCGGGCCATCCCACGCGGGTCAACTCCCCAGTGCTGGTGAAAACTCTTGTCCTCCCGCGCGAGGAGAGCCATGCGGAAGTGAGGGGAGATTTCCTCCAGATCGACCACGTAGCGGTGGGCACCGTGCAGGCGTCCCAACTCTTTCATGTTCCGGTCATAGATGATGGAGCGTTCGGGCATTTCAGCCACCGTTTTCATCGGGTAGCGCAGAGACCGGACGAAATAAAAGACTGCTCCCAGGAAGAGGAGGGCGGCCACGGCACAGCCCGAGTAGGCCACTGTCTGAAGGGGGAGTCGGAGGAAAATCGGCCAGTTTTCCACGATCCTGTTGATGAGCAGGAAGGGCCAGAAACAGAAGACGAAGAGCGGGCTGTGCTTTTTGCGGACAGCTTTCTTGCGCTTGGGGCCGGAACCTCGGGCCATGCCTGTCCGGCGCGCCCGCTTGCGGGGTGCCTTGCGCTGGGACGAGGGAGATCGTCGGCGTGCGCTCGATTTCTTTTTTGGTCTGGGGCTGGCCATCCCGGGAACGAACGGGGCCTGAGGTTAGGTGATGATGGACTAGACGTTGTATTCGGACTAAAAAATGCCGCATCTTCCGCCAGACGAAAACCACGGGCATTGACGCTTAGGGTAAAAGAAGCATATTTCACCGCGATGAGAGTAGCAAGTGTTCGGCCCACAATTGCTGGATTTCTCGCCTTTACAGGGATCCTCGTGAACGAGGTTCCGGCAGAGACGCCGGTTCAGAATCTGGCTCAGCTCAAGGCACTGCAGAGCAAGGTTGAAGATGTGATCGAGATGGGACTGCCTGCAACTGTTTCACTCTTTTCGGAGAAGAGCGAATCTTCCGGCAGCGGCGTAATAATTTCCAGGGAAGGATTGATCCTGACTGCCGGTCATGTTGTAGAGGGACTGGAAGAGGTTACGGTGGTCTTTCCAGGCGGCAAGCAGGCTCGCGGCAAAGTACTGGGATCCAATCGTTCCAAGGATGCGGCCATGGTGAAACTCCAGCAGGGGGAGGAATGGCCTTTTATGGAGCTGGGCGATTCCGGGGCCGTCAAGGTGGGTGATTTCGTAATCTCGCTCGGCCATGCCGGAGGATACGATGCGCTACGCACGCCACCGGTGCGCTTCGGCCGGGTGGTGGCCCTCAATCCGCTGGGATTCATTGGAACCGATTGCGCCCTCATCGGAGGAGATTCGGGCGGTCCGCTCTTCGACCTGGAGGGCAAGGTGATCGGCATTCACTCCTCCATCGGGGCCAGCCTGATGTCGAACAACCACACCGGGGTGCAGAATTTCAAGGCGGACTGGGCACGGCTTGAGAAAGGGGAGACCTGGGGACGGCTGACCATGAATCCGCTGATGAATCCCGACCGACCTGTCATCGGGTTCAACGTGGCCGGGGCGGTTCCCGGTGGGGTGCAACTGGCGGAGGTCCATCCCGACTCTCCCGCCGAAATGGCTGGGATGCGGCGTGGCGATGTAGTTGTCAGCATTGACGGGCAGCAGGTGAAGAGCCTGCGGGAGTTGCGGGGCATACTCTCCAGGCACGAACCCGGGAACGAAGTGGAACTGGCCTTCACGCGGCGGGGGGAAAGCATGTCCTGTAAACTGAAACTGGCCCGCCTTGCTGATGTGATGCCTGAACCGAAATAAGCACCACCGTCAACGCAATCAGTGATGAAAGTTCCTGCCTCTACCTTGTTGTTTTCCATTGCCCTCCTGCCGCTGGCCTCCGCCCAGTTGTCCGAGTCGTCACCGGAGGATCGCGCCCTCCTCACCGAACAGGCAGGGGCTCTGTTCAAAGCTCTCGTGCCCGCGGTGAAGAACGTATCCTCCGGTTCGGTGGAGGTGCGTGTCTGGCGCAAGCGAGTGGGATTTGGAACCGTTGTCGGTGCCGGCAGGGTTCTGACCAAGTGGAGCGAAGTGCGTCGTGACGTGCGCAGCCTGAGTTGTCGGACGGGTGACGGAAGGTGGTTGCCCGCAGTGGTGAGTGGAGTCTATCCGGATGCCGACCTCGCGGTTATGGAAGTGGAAGGGCTGAAGGCGGATCCTGTGCAATTCGCCGACGAGAAGACGCTGAAGCTGGGGAGCTTTCTGGCTCTCTCGCGACCGGATGGGGAAGCTGCGGCGATGGGCGTGGTGAGTGTATTGCCGCGCAGTCTGCGCAGTTCCGACCGGGCCTTCCTCGGAATCGTGATGGATCTTGAGTTCAAGGGACCTGGTGTCCTCGTGCGGCGGGTGGAACCCGGGACCGGCGCTGCCGCTTCAGGGCTCAAGGCCGGCGATGTCATCCTGCGCGTGATGGATCAGAAGGTGAACGGCAGTTTTGAGCTGGGGACCGTCCTGCAGCGGCTGGAGCCCGGGCAAAAGGCCGAGATCGTCTACAAGACTGCTGAAAAGCAGGAAGTGGCAAATGTCGAACTGGGGGGACGGCCACGTGCTCCGCGTATCCCCTACAGCCGGATGGAACAGATGAACAGCATGGGCGGACACCGCTACAGCGATGTGAAGGATGGCTTCCGGGATGTTATCCAGTCCGACATGCAACTCGATCCGGAGGACTGTGGAGCACCCGTGATCGACCTCGACGGCCGTGCTGTTGGGATCGCCATTGCCCGTGCGGGGCGCATCAAGTCCTTCGTCATTCCGTCCTCCGGGATCAAAAGGATCCTCGCCATGGAACCGGCCAAGCCGCAGCTGCAGCCCGGGGATCCCGTTGAGCGCACGCGAAACCGCGAATTCGAACCCGGGGACGAGGACCCCTTTGAACTGATGCGCCGAAAGATGGAAGAAATGCGGCGCCTGAAGGAGGAGATTGAGGAGAAGGACAAGTGAAGAGTCTTGGAGATGCGGGGATTGGTGATTGAGTCGTTGGGGAATTGGGTTCTCCCTTGGGAGTGATGCAACTCGATGGTCGCCTGTTTCTTTTTCCACGCATGAAGAGCGGGCTGTTGCCCTTGCTTCTCCTGGTCGCTGGAATTCCTGTTTTAGCCTCCGCCGATGGGTTCAATCCACACAAGGTGGTGAAGGCCTTTCCAGCCATTACCGATCCCAGAATCGTGACAGTTGACGAGGCCGGGCGATTTGTAGAGGGGAATGAACTGGTACTTGGAGTGGTGATTGGGAAGCAGGCCCGGGCCTACCCCCTCAATATGCTCACGAACCCAACCCGTGAGATCATCAACGACAGGCTGGGAGGCAGTGCTATCGCGGCCACCTGGTGACACCTCTGCTTCAACGGCATAGTCTATGCCAGGACAGTCAAGGATCGCGAACTCAACTTCCAGGTTTCCGGCCTGCTCTGGAACCGCAGTCTTGTCATGCGCGATGTGGAGACCAATTCGCTCTGGAGTCACCTCCTTGGCAAGGCCATGCGGGGGGAGTTCAAGGGGACCGAACTCAAGATTCTGCCCGGCGTGATGACCACCTGGTCCGAGTGGTGCCTGCGCCATCCCCGGACAACCCTGCTGGGCATGTCGCGTACGACACGAAGCTATCGTGAGGCCGTCTGGAAGAAACCCAGGCGGTTTGTTTACGGTGTCCATCTTGGTGCGGGGCGTCCCTCGCCCGCGGTATCGCTGAAGCGATTGCAGCAGGAATCTGTATTCAACTTCGAGTCCGCCGGGCATGTTGTGCTTATCACCGCCGGCGAGAAAGGAGTGCGTGCCCGTGCCTTTAATCGCAAGCTCAAGGGCGAGATTCTTGTCTTCTCGGCATCGGGAAAGGGAGTCATGACCGATGACCGGACTTCCTCCCGCTGGGATGTGGTCACCGGTGAATGCCTGGGAGGGAAGCTGAAGAGCACGGTGTTGTCGGTCCTTCCCGGAACGATCTCGTTTCGCACCGCCTGGGAAGCGTTTTTCCCGGAGGGCAGGATCGTGGAGTAGCTCTTGGGTGCCGGGATCTCTTCCGCTGCCGGTTGTGCAGCATCAGTCTAATGCTTTCGCTCGACACTCACTCGCTGAACTGGCGCTGTGCAGTGAAGGGCGGAGCGTCTTGCTCCAAGCGTCACTTGTCAGCACCTTCGGGTTGCGTGCCGGGCTCTTGCTCAACGCTATTGGCTGCTCCTGTGCGGGAGGTCTGCTCGCGAAGCCGGGTAAGCTGTGAACGCAGGGTGTCCCGTTCCTTGAGGACGGCCTCCATCTGTACGGCAGTAGGGGCGCCCGCAAACTGTTGCTGGAGGGACTGGAGCTGGCTCTCGGCGGCATTGGACCGCGTGCGGGCGACATCGAGCTGTTGCTTGAGAGTGGCGTTATCGGCGGAGTTGTTGGTCTCGGTGGCGAGTTGGTTGCTGAGGGTCCGGACGGTGGTCTGTGACTTTGCAAGATCACTCTGAACCTTGTTCAACATGGCCTGGAGCCGGGTGACCAGTCCGGCCAGTCTGGCGGAATCGGTGGAGAGGCGATTGGCTAGGCCCCGGGGGGTCTCCCCTCTGGAGGGCACCGGGCTATTTCCGGATCCCAGAGATTTCTTTCTTTCCTCCAGTTCCTCACGGAGCCTTGTAATTTCCGAGGTGCCGCCCCCGAAATCGTTGCTGCCCATCTGGAGGATGATCAGAAAGAGGAGGAGGACCACCGCACCCAGGATGAGACCCATGACTGCTAACACTTTCTTCCTGACAATCCGGACCCCGATGAGGTTCTGGTTGCCAGTGGCGGTGGGGGAGGAGGACTCCGGAGTAGCCGGGGTCGCGGAGGGACTGTTGGAAGGGTCGTCGTTCATGCGAATGGCGGCTGGGATTTCTTCCCGGCCTGCTCCTGAGAGGAAGAAGGGACTTCCTAGCCCCGAATGTGAACAAGCGCAAGGGTGGGAGTGCACTCCTGAGATCGCCGGGGAATCAAACCACGTCCAGTAACTCACGGGGATGTTCGACGAGGAAGGCGGGAGCCTCCCGGGCCAGGGACTCACGGGAGTTGAACCCCCAGGTGACCGCTACTGCTTTCACCCGGGCCCTGCGCGCGGCCTGGAGGTCGCGAATCTCGTCGCCAACATAGAGGATCTCCTGAGGATTGAGGGAAAAGGTGCGGGCAATGGCACGCAGGTGCCTGGCCTTTCCACTGAGTTTCCCGATGCTGCTGATGAAGGTGAACTGCTCGCGAAGGTTGTGGGCGTCGAGAAAGGTCTCTATATTTTCCGCCAGGTTGGAACTGAGGATGCCCATGTGCTCTGATCGATCCCGCAGGGCAGGGAGAACCTCCCGGACGCCTTCGATGAGGGGCAGTTTTCTGATCCGGTCACGGAGGCGGTGCATGGCGGTGACGAGATGGAAGGGCGCCTTGCGCTTGGGAATACCAAGGTGACTCAGGAGGCGTTTGATGTCGAGGTTACGCAGTTCCTCCACATCTTCCGGGTCGATCACGGTATAGCCGTGTTCCCGGGCGAGGTCATTGTAGATCTTCAGTCCCTCGCCGAGGGTATCGGCCAGGGTGCCGTCGAAGTCGAAGATGAGGCAACGATTCAACGGACGGTTCATTTCATTCTCACTACGATTTCTCACACAGGGGTAGGTTGGGATCGATGTCTTCACTGAAGTTGCCATGTCGGCCCACTTGCAGGTTCATCAGACCGGCAAAGGCAATCATGGCTGCATTGTCGGTGGAGAAGCGTGGAGGGCAGGCGAGGAACTCAAACCCGTTCTCCCGGCAGGTCGCAGCCAGGGCGGAGCGGAGGGATCCGTTGCAGCTCACTCCTCCGGAGAGCGTGATCAGGTTGCAACCGGTTTCATGGGCGGCACGCAGGGACTTGCCGACGAGGACATCGATGACGGCCTGTTGGAAGGAGGCACAGAGATTAGGAAGCTCGTCTTTGAGATTTTCAATCTTTGGCAGAGTGTAGCGCACTGCGGTCTTCAGGCCGGAGAAGGAGAAGTCGAACCCCCGGGGCATGGAACGTGGAAATTCATAGGCCGTGGGGCTGCCATGCTTCGCGTGCTTCTCAATCTCGGGACCACCGGGATAAGGAAGACCGAGAAGGCGGGCCACCTTGTCAAAGGCTTCGCCCGCGGCATCATCGATCGTGCGGCCGATGAGTTGGTAGTCGCCCATCGCCCGGGCATGTACGAGCATGGTGTGCCCCCCGGAGACAATGAGAGCGAGGTGGGAGGGAAGTCCGGATTTCAGGTTTCTGGTTCCGGATTTCGGGTTGGTGGTTGCTGATTGCTGATCTTCGAGAAATGGAGAGAGGAGGTGGCCTTCCATGTGATTGATGGAGAGGAAGGGTTTTCTCGAGGCTGCCGCAAGGGCCTTTGCCATGCTGTGCCCGACAAGAAGGGAGGAGGCCAGACCGGGACCACGGGTCGCGGCGAAGGCATCAATGTCCAAGGGGCGCAGGCCGGCCTCCCTGAGGGCCTGTTCGACCAGGGGACGGAGCACGAGGGCGTGATTGCGGGAGGCCACTTCCGGAACGACCCCGCCGTAGGCACGATGCAGGGCAACCTGGGAAGAGATGAGGGAGGCAAGGATTTCCACTCCGGCATCCGTCTCCTGGCGCAGGATGGCCACCGCGCTCTCATCGCAGGATGTTTCGAGGGCCAGGAGAGTGGGAACTGGATCTGGGATTCCTGATCGTGAGTGTTCGCTGGTAGGCATCGCTGACAATTCCTTCTATTTCGCCAGCGTCTCCAGCGCCGCGACAACCACCGGATCCTTCCAAGCCTTGAGGGCCGTTTCTTCTTCCGGTGTGAGAGAATCACGGCGGCGGAAGAGATCGAGATTGGCGCGGTCCTCGTCGGTAATCTTGACCGGGATATCGGGTGTGATTCCCACTTCGTGAGGGGTGCGCCCCGAGGGAGTGTGGTAGGTCGCGATAGTGAGGCGCAGGGCAGTTTCGCCCAGAGGGATGATGTGCTGGACGGATCCCTTGCCGTAGCTGGTCTCGCCCACGATGGTGGCACGCTTGAGATCCTGGAGGGTGCCGGCCACGAGTTCCGACGCGCTTGCCGAGTCACGGTCGATGAGAACGGCGACGGGATAGCTGCGCTTCCTGCGCTTGCGTTCAGGGGTCTTCATCGGTGGGGAGTTGTGCTCAGGGTGACGTCCCTGCGTGAAGACTACCTCGGTTGCAGGAGGAACAAACTCCCCCGCGATGGCGACCGAGATGTTGAGGAGTCCGCCGGGGTTGCCCCGCAGGTCGAGGAGCAGGGCACGCATGCCCTTGTCTTCCAGGTCATCGAGAGCGGCTTCGACTTCACGATGGGAGGGGGCGGTGAATTCAGCGAGGTGGAGGTATCCCGCCTTCAGTCTGGTTGCTTCGGGACTCTTCAGGAGCATGGCATCCGGAACGGCGATTTTCCTGATCACGCTGCGCAGAAGAGAGATCTGGTATTCCTTGCGGTCGATCTTGCGCCGGAGGGTGAGTTCGACTGTGTCGCCGGGACGTCCCTTCAGACGGGTGAGGGCGGTGCCCAAAGCCAGTTCAGGGGTGTCCTGCTCACCGATTTTCAGGATCCGATCGCCAGGGGCGATCCCCGCACGGGCGGCGGCGGAACCGGAACGCACCGCGGTCACGCTCAGGAAATCCGAGCTCTTTCCAAGGGTGAGACCGAGTCCCGGCAGGGTGGGTGGCCGCTTCTCCTCGCTGATGAAGCTGTAGGTTTCGGGATGGTAGAAGATCGAGAAGTTGTCGAGGGAATCGAGCATGCCCTCCAGGGCGTGATTGACGAGGCGTTCGTAGCTGAGACGGTTTGCGTCTGGGTGATGGGCGCGCACTTGCTCGAGCACCTTGATGAACCGCTCGACGTGTTCGTAGCCTTCACCCTCATCGGGGAGGGGGGCAGGTCCGGGAGGACCTTCTTCCCGGGCGGAACCAAGGGACGGAAGGAAGGCGATTGTGATCGCGAGAATGATGCGCGCAGCCATGCTCCGAGCGTAAAGGCGCATTGCAGAAAGGGAAGCGAGTTTGAGGGGGGGCACTGCGACTATGCCGCATCTGCGCGCTTCTTCCGGATTGCGGGCGACTTCGTGCCTTCGATCACACCGCGGTTGATGGAGACCGACTCGATGTCATCGCGCGATGGAATGTCGTACATGATGTCGAGTATGACGGCCTCGAAAATGGAGCGGAGGGCACGCGCGCCGGTGCCCCGGCGGACCGCTTCCTCTGCCATGGCACGCAGGGCGTCCCGGGTGATCTTGAGCTTTACGCCATTGAGGGCGAGTTGCTTCTGGTACTGCTTGACCAGGGCGTTGCGCGGTTCCGTGAGAATGCGGACGAGTTCGTTCTCAGTGAGGCACAGGAGGGAGGAGTGTACCGGCAGGCGGCCGATGAATTCTGGAATCAGGCCGAAGTGCAGCAGGTCCTCGGGTTGCACCTTGTCCATGAGGTCCTCGTGTGCCTCCGCCTCCCGGGCGGTTTCCTCGGCTGCAGCAAATCCGAGAGCATTGCGGCCCAGGCGCCGCCGCACGATGTCCTCCATCCCCACGAAAGCTCCTCCACATACGAAGAGGATACGCTCGGTGTTGACCTGGATGTAATCCTGCTGGGGATGCTTGCGACCGCCCTGGGGAGGAACATTGCAGACGGTGCCTTCCAGAATCTTGAGGAGCGCCTGCTGGACTCCCTCACCGGAGACGTCGCGCGTGATGCTGACATTCTCGGTCTTGCGCCCGATCTTGTCGATCTCGTCGACGTAGATGATGCCCTGCTCGGCCTTCTCGACATCGAATTCGGAGGCCTGCAGCAACCGAAGGATGATGTTCTCGACATCTTCGCCCACGTAACCGGCTTCCGTCAGGGTGGTGGCGTCCACGATGCAGAAGGGGACATCCAGCACGCGGGCGAGGGTGCGGGCGAGGAGAGTCTTCCCGGATCCGGTAGGGCCGAGAAGAAGGATGTTCGATTTTTCTATTTCGACATCGGCGAATTCCTCGGGGGCGAGGGATGTGTCCTGGTGGAGGCGCTGGTAGTGATTGTAGACGGCCACGGCGAGGACCTTCTTGGCCTGGTCCTGCCCGATCACATATTCGTCTAGCAGCTGGCGGATCTCCACCGGGGTGGGAGTATTGATGCCCTGGGCAAAGGCCGGGTCGAGGTCGGACTGGTCCTCTCCGGCAAATTCCTTTTCGAGGATGGTCGAGCACACCTCGATGCACTCGTTGCAGATGTATACTCCGGGGCCCGCAATAAGCTTTTTCACCTCCGAGTGGCTTTTGCCACAGAAGGAACACATCGTGAGGTTGGATGCACGGGCCATTACTTTTATGAAGCAGGAATGAGAAGCGCTCATGGTGAGCACTCATCCCTTGCCGGAAAGCTTAGCAGAAAGGCGGCGTTTCCGCCCCCTTTTTTTCAGGAACCTCAGGATTCTTTCTCGTCTCCGAGTTCCTTGCGGTTTTCGAGGACACGGTCGACGAGGCCGTAATCCGCAGCCTCGTGGGACGACATGTAATTGTCACGGTCAGCATCACGGTCTACAGTCTCCAGATCCTTGCCGGTGTGCTTGGAGAGAATACCGTTCAGACGTCTCTTGAGGTCAAACATGAATTCGACCGTGCGCGCCACATCGGAGGCGGCGCCCTGTGCTCCACCGGAGACCTGGTGGATCATGACGTGTGAGTTCGGAAGGCAGAAGCGCTTGCCCTCGGTGCCGGCAGTGAGGAGGACCGCGCCCATGGAGGCGGCGATCCCGATGCAGTAGGTGTTCACATCGCAGGTAACGAACTGCATGGTGTCGTAAATCGCAAGACCGGAGGTTACGCTCCCACCGGGCGAATTAATGTAGATGTGAATGTCCTTCTTGGGGTCAGCCATCTGCAGGAAGAGCATCTGGGCAATTACCGAGTTGGCTACGAAGTCATCGATCGGCGTGCCGATAAAGATGATGCGGTCCTTGAGGAGCCGCGAGTAGATGTCAAAGGCTCGCTCGCCACGACCGTCCTGTTCGATGACGGTCGGGACGAGGTAGTTGTTGCGGGGTGATGCGGAGCAGGTGGCTATCGGTTCGAGCTTACTCATCTTCGTTTGCGGATTCTTCTTCGGTTGCATCGGGAGCAGACGCGGACTCTTGATCGGACTGGCTTTCAGGATCGGTCTCGACTCCCTCGGGTCCGGCTGCAGGATCAGCCTCTTCGGCGTCCTCTCCGGCGGCCTGCCCGATGCCGTCGACCTTCGCGTGCTCCAGCAGGAAGTCAATGGTCTTGCTGAGAAGCATGGAATGTTGGACGCCGCGCAGGCGCCCGCTCTTCTGGAGTTCTTCGGCAAAGGTCTTGATCGGCTTCTTTGCCTGGTTGGCCATGGCAGCCACCCGGTTGGCGAATTCTTCCTGGCTAAACTGGATCTCCTCCTTCTCCGCGATGCGCTGGAGGAGGAAGTCGTTTTTCAAATTCATCTGAGCCCGCTGGGTAGCTGCAGTAAAGATTTCGTTCTGCCGTTCTTCGATCTCGTCTTCCGACATGCCCGAGCCCAGACCGTGTTTCACCATCTCGTCGGCCTGGCCCTGGGTCTCCGCGTTGAGGAGTTCGGGGGGAAGATCGAACTGTACCATGGCGGTCAGTTTGTCGAGAAGCTGGCTGACTTTGAATTCCTCGATCTGCTGATTGAGCTGGTGTTCGAGATTTCCCCGAATGGTCTCGGTAAGCCCATTGACATCGGAACCGGGCAGGATCTCGGCGGCCAGTTCATCGGTCAGGTCGGGAAGGGTTTGTTCCTTGATGCCCTTCAGGGTGACATGAAAATCGAGTTCAAGTCCGCGGAGTTCCTCGACGGGAAACTCCTCCGGGACCGGACACTTGAAATCGCGCTCCTCGTTCAGTGCGGCACCCTCCAGGGCCTTGGAGAACCCGGGCAGGATCGAGTCGTTCTCCATCTTGAGCCAGTAGTCCTCCCCGCCGCCGAGATAGCCCACTGACTGGTCCACCGCTTCCTCGGTCGGCTTGCCCTCAAGTTGGGATCCGTAGTCGATCACCGCAAAATCACCTGTCTGGACGGGCCGGTCTGTGATATCGGTGTACTCCGCATAGCGGTTCAGCACATTCTGGAGTTCGCTCTCAATATCCTCGTCGGTGACGGCGCGGTCGGGGATCTCGAGGACGATGTTCTTATAGTCCGGGAGTTCGAACTCCGGGGCGATGGTGAGGGCAGACGAAAAGGTCAGGGCTCCATCGGGATGATGAGCAGTATCCTCGGGGGGCCTGGCATCGATGACCCGGAGGTCCTCCTTTTCGGCCGCCTCATTCAGGGCGTTCTGCATCATGCGTTGCTCCAATTCCGCCGTGATCTGCTCGCCAAAGCGTTTCTCAATGACGGTTCGGGGGATCTTGCCGGGGCGGAATCCGCTAATGCGTGCCTGGCTGCTGAAGGACCGGATGATCTTCTGGCGCTCCTCACTGAGCTGGTCGGAGGGGATTTCGACGCTGAGCGTGGCCGCACAATTGGACTGCCGTTCGACGGTAATTTTCATCGTGATTCTGCCGGAATTCGTCCGGTCGCGGGGGCGGAACGCTAGAGGGAGGAAGGGGGGTGGTCAAGGACGCGCCGCCCACGATCCTCCCTCAGGAATCTGAGGCTCAGCACGTAATGCTCTCCAAGCCCCATAGGCTGGGCAGACCGGGGCGGCGGTGAAAAAATGATAATAATGGTTATGTTCATTGACCTTGACGAGATGACGTTTAAACGGACTGAATAATCGGAGCGGGCAACAGTCTGTCCCTTATGATGTAATGACAGTTTTTCTGGATTGGAGTTATCGTGTTTCACGCTGCGTGCTGGCATTCCTGATGCTCGCACTTCTTGTGTCCCCCCGGGGGGCACATGCACAGGATGAGGAGGCCCCCGCCGGGCCATTGGATCTTGAGCAGCGGACCATCGTTTCGATCACCTTCCGCTACGGCGGGCCTAAGACGGTGGATGAGTCGCGACTACGCGATCACATGGCGGTGAGGATCGGGCAGAAGTACAATCCCGAGGCTCTCGATAAGGATGCGGCCAGTCTCTACGAGAGCGGACTGGTGGACGATGTCAGCTTTCTGGGCGATCCCCAGGGTGATGACTCCCTCGCCCTCATCGTGGAGGTGGTCACGCGTGGGCAGATCGTGGAGATCGGCTTCGTGGGCAACACCATTTTCAGCGATCGGAAGCTGGCCAGCGAAGCCAAGGTCAAGGCCGGAGTCATCAGTGACAGTGCAATTCTTGAGGCCCGGCGA
>Ga0310120_10001140_pt1 | contig 20130 bp, 18 predicted proteins | sample CB27_AW_983_MG_FD_203506 | JGI IMG/M metagenome (GOLD analysis project Ga0310120, IMG submission 203506) | Marine microbial communities from Western Arctic Ocean, Canada - CB27_AW_983 | ecosystem: Environmental > Aquatic > Marine > Oceanic | place: Canada: Western Arctic Ocean | collected...
GCGGCTACCGGCCTACCGAACTGGGTAACGATGACCTGTTGGCCTTCCTCAACCACGTATGCGCTGGAGTATAGACCAACCGCGACAAGGACGACCACTACGATGACAATTGCGGCAATCTTATTCTTCATTGTTCAACTCCTTGCCGGCTCGCAGGAATTGCAGTGCCTTGGTTAAGGTTTAACAGTGGTAACACTCCTCGTACGGACTCATCGATGATTGTCTTATTGCCCACATTCGTCAGGATTACTTCCATCGCCTCCAGATAGAGTCGCTTACGGGTCACATCCGGCGCCTTGTTGTATTCAGCCAATTGCGCCAGAAACGCGTTAATTTTTCCCGTCGCTACAAGTTCGACCCGATTCCCATAGCCTTCTGCCTCCGCAATTGCCTTCTCCTTTGATCCTCGGGCAGCGGGGATCCTGCTGTTTCGGTCACCCTGTGCTTCGTTCACCACCGTTTCTTTTTTTTGGCGGGCACGGTTGACCTCTTGGAACGCATCCTGAACCAGCGAGGTGGGTGGTGAAGTGCTCTGTAACTTGACGGTAATGATATCGACGCCGGCCTCGAATCCGTCCAGTTCCTTTTGGATTAGCACCTGGGCTTCCGTGGCAAGCTGGTCGCGTCCGATTGTCAGCACGTAGTCAATGCTCGAATCGCCAACCAGTTTTCGCATGACGGATTCGGAAATGTCGCGAATCGTATCGGGTACCGACGGGTTCACCTCGGTTTGGGTACCGCTGGACAACACCCGCCGGCCGATGTTCTCGGTACTTCCAATCTCGAACAAATATTGTACCGGGTCGTTCACACGGTACTGTACAATCCATTCGACGTTGCCCAGATTCAGATCGCCGGTCAGCATCTCCGAGACCGCCAGATCCTCCTTGCTTTCGGGAGCGTACTGCGTCATGCGACCTGGTTGCTCGGTTGCGAACCCGAACTCCAATGTCTGGATACGTTGCACGGGAACCTTGTAAACCGTGTCGATCGGCCAGGGCATTTTCCAGTGCAGGCCCGGTTGAACGGTTTCTAACTTCTTGCCGAACCTGAGCACGACACCCTCGTCGCTCGCTTCGATGTCATAGACCATGGACATGCCAACAGATGCGACGATGACGACTGCCAGCCCAACCCAAACCAGCCAAAACCACTTGGCGATTTCATCCCAGGGGATGTTCTCTGGATCGAATCCCCTGTCTCGCCAGTTGCCACTTCCGTCTGAGGACATGCGTTTAAACCGATATTTCGCGTTTGAGTTGAGGCACGAAGCCGAACCGGCCTCGGAACAGCGTCGGTTCTAACACGCCGACTGGTTCGAGGTCAAACCGAATTCCGAACCAGTCGGTGTTTTGCTGGTCGCCCCCGCCAGCCAAACCTCAACCAGGCACCGCGACCACAACAACGACAAAATGGCCGGCGGCTGGGATTCTTGATAATTTACGAGCGATTGATTCCGCAGAAGCCCGTGAACTCGAAACCCTTGTTGTTCACTATTGAACACAAAACGGGCTCCCAACGCGGTGTGGGACCTCGCTTGATGCTAGAGGGTGGTACCACACCACTCTTCCCGATTCGCCGTTACGTCGACGATGTTTCCATCCGGATCCAAAACCTTAAACGAATCAGGAGGGCATTCTTCCTGATTTGCTTCGTTGCGCTGCTTGATATTGTCTTTCGAAATCTTCGCGCCCCATGCTTTACAACGATCCCAGCATGCTTGCAAATCTTCGACGAACACGCCGAAATGAACGTACTCGTTGCCTTCTTCCTGTTCAGGTCGAACTGTATCGGCTGGTTGCTGAATCAAAGTGACGTTGTTGGTACCATCGGAAAGATCCAAAACCGGCTGATTTGGGCGATAGCCGACAAACTTCCAGCCAATACACTTGATGTAGAATTCCCGTGATTTTTCCATGTCGCTACAGCGGATTGCCAGGTGTCGCAGAAACGCCATTGGACTTGCCACTTTTTCAACGGTTTCCTTGAAATACAAAGTTCCTTGTATATACGAAGGAGTTTAGTTTTACACCATGCCAATGTCCAGCATGACTACAAATAGGCCCTCCGTAGAAGAATTTTGTCGCTCTCGTCGCCAATGAGTCCCAAGACCCAGTTGGCCAGGGATCGCATTTCATAATCTTCGTTTTGCACCTCTTCGCGAAGCTAGCGCATCGCAACTAATGGTTCGCCACGGGCTGGATTTACTCCACATTACAAGCCTACTCGCTTGTGTAGTTAAGCGGTCAGTCCAAACAAGCGAGAACGCAACCTCTGCGGGCTTCACGTGCCCCGATTTGCGTGCTATTGTGCACCTGCTCGAGAAGGATAAAATCGAGGCCACGCCCTCGCGGCAGGCAACCATCAACATCGGCGCCGACCAATGTACCCCGTTGCCAACCCGTGCCGCCGCGGCACCCGAATGTCTAGACTTACATATCCAAAACATTTCTGGCCTTTGATGAAAAACGCATCTTAATTTCAAGATCCAAATGGAGCTGATTGATGACCGACGGTGATGTTATCGCGTTATTCGATGAGTGGAACGCCGCGCTGCAAACAGGAGATCCGGAAAACGTGGCCGTCCTTTATGCAAGCGATGCCATTCTCGTGCCGACCATGTCCAATCACGTCCGCCATAGTCACGAGGAGATCAAGGACTACTTTGTCAGTTTTCTCAAGAAACAGCCAACAGGCGAGGTCGACGAAGCGAACGTACGCCTGTTCGGCGATATCGCCATCAATTCGGGCCGCTACACGTTTTCGTTTGCCAACGGCGAGTCAGTACCAGCCAGGTTTACCTTTGTTTACGCGCGGCAGGGGGAGAGGTGGTTGATCGCCGAACACCACTCCTCCGGAATGCCTGAGTGACCGACGCCTCGCCGGGTACCGATCCTATCGCAACCCGGGCGTTCTGACGGCCCGGGAAAAACCACGGGCTGACGTGGCTAAGACCTGGACCGGAAGTGAGATCAGAATCCCAACGGGCCAACGAAGTACTTGCCTTGGTGCGTTCACGACGTTGCCAGCGACAGTTCAGCGAGCGACTCGACGGCAAAGCACACGTGAAGTGCCGAACCAAGTGGCAAAGCGTCCTCGTCGACCTTGAACTTTGGATGATGGACGTTGAACGTGGCTCCTTGGTCTTCATTGCGCACCCCGAGTCCAACGAAACAGCTTGGCACCTTTTCGGCGTAGAAGGCAAAATCTTCGCCCCCCATCAGCGGTGAAATGTCGTGCACCTGATCTTCTCCAATCAAAGGACGCGCGATCGATCTCACCGACTGCCACACTTCCGGGTGGTTGACGGTTGGCGGGTAGTCAATCCCGGGAAACTGGACCTCTGCCTCACATCGGTTGGCTTCAGCGACCAGTTCCGTGATCGTCTGAACTCGCTGCTTGAGGGTGGCAAACCGTTCTGCAGTGAGGGCCCGGATGGTACCGGCCAATTGAACACTTGGTGGGATGACGTTGCAGGCTTCGCCTGCGTGAAAACAAGTCACGCTGACCACACCCGAATTGAGAGGATCGAATTCGCGGGAAATAATGGTCTGCAGTTCTACGACGATCTTCGACGCGGTTGTAATGGGGTCGATACAATAGTGCGGCATGGCCGCATGTCCTCCTTTGCCTCGCACCACAATCTGGACCTGGCCCGCAGCAGCCAGCATCGTGCCGGCACATGAGCCGATAGATCCGATCGGTAGTAGCGGCCACACGTGCAGGCCAAAGGCCTTTTCGACGGGCGGATCGTCGAGAACTCCCGCATCGCACATTTGTTTCCCGCCACCCCCCCCTTCTTCGGCCGGCTGAAACAGCAGCTGAACGGTACCGGGCAATTTGGCTTCACGTTCTTTGAGGATCTTTGCGGCCCCCAGCAGCATGGCCGTGTGGCAATCGTGGCCACACGCATGCATTTTACCGTCGACCTCACTCGGAAAGTCGACATCCGCCTCTTCGTGAATCGGCAAGGCGTCCATATCGGCCCGCAAGGCGATGCAGGGTTTGTTGCCGGTGCCAATCGTCGCCAGAACTCCCGTCTTGGCAATCGGTGCGCGGTAGGGAATATGTAGCTCATCGAGCGTGTCCCTTACCAATTGGCTGGTTTTAACTTCCTCGTACATCAGCTCGGGAAAACGATGGAGCTGGCGCCGAATGTTGACGATCCATGCTTGCATTCCTTTCGCCTGGTCATAGATTTGCTGACTTTGCATCGGTCAGGTTGTCCTGGGATTTCCGGGAGTCGCACCCCAATTATGAGGGGCTTGGCCTGTTTTAGAGAAAAATCGAAAACGAAGACACCGACCTCAAGGCCGAGCGCTGGGGCAGCTGGCTAAGTTTGGTATTCGTTTTCGCGAGTTGCAGTCAACTCTAAATTGCCCAGCCATCCGGTGCAAGGCTTTTGACTCGTCATCTGTCTTAACGGTTATCCAAATCTCTATTTGCGATCAATCGGTGAACAAGCTCTTTGAAAGCACGAACCAGGCAGATTGAACCAACTTGTGTGTGACCTAAAAGTCAGGCACCCTGCTTTAGCCGTCGCACCCATCCTGTGACCTTGCCAAGGTTCACGCTAGACGTGGCAGATTTGCAGATGTAAGATACCCGGCCCTTGTGGGATTTTGTGGCAACGGCACTATAAAACTCCAGCAGCAACGCAGGGACCTCCGCTCGGCAAACTACCGGCTGACTTTTTGGGACTTGTCAGACTGTCAACCGACTCAACCGACCTGCACGCCGCCCAGTGGCGAGACGAACGCATCCGTTGGATCAACACTTTCGATCGCTTTTGAGGATCTTTTCATGCTACCAGGTGTAATCGCCCTTTGGTTTTTGCTCACAGCTGGGTCACTGTTGTTTGTCGTCTACGACTCGCTGAACAACACGCCGACGAGTTGGGTACAGAGGCTAGCCTGGATTCTGGTAGTCGCTTACACGGGGCCGGTCGGCCTGTTTGTTTACATGCTCGCCTGCCGAAGTCCTGGCCCGGGAATGCATGACCAATACACCAAGGCGATTTGGAAACAGGGTGTCAATAGCGAGATGCATTGTCTTGCTGGCGACGCGACCGGTATTTTGCTCGCCGCGGCGATTGTGCCGGCGTTTGGTTTTGCCAATGGAGTGGACCTGGTCATCGAATATATCACCGCCTATTTGGTAGGCCTGTTTTTGTTTCAGGCGATGATGATGGTTGGTATGTACCAGGGAGACTATCTCCTTGCGGTACGCAAGACGATTTTTGCCGAGACCGTTTCGATGAACATGGTCATGCTAGGTATGATCCCCGCCATGGTGCTTTTGAATCATCTGCTGCGGGGTGCTGACGGACCGCTGGCGCCAAAATTTTGGTTTGTGATGAGTATGGCAACGCTGGCAGGTGGCCTGACCGCGTACCCCGTCAATTTTTTTCTTGTGAAGTATCGTCTCAAGCACGGATGCATGACGATAGGCGAAAAGGCCCCCGATGCTCACCTGGGACACCGCTCGCCCCAGGCGGCGATGCCCATATCAGACATGCACTCCAACATGCATTCCGGCCATGCCATGCCTGTAGACGGTGGTGAAGAGGCCCATCACCACACCCCGCCGAAACATGACATGGATATGCCTGCTTCACACGACGCGACCATGGCAGAAGGCGAACACGCTGGGCATGCCATGGGTAATCTTTCCGCCAGCATGACGGTGCTTTGGATCGTTGCCAGCTTTGTTGTAATGTTTGCCGCAGCCTGGGCCACGAGCCTCGCAGTACCGATTCGCTTCACCTCCTGAGAATCATTCGGACCGGATTCAGGCTTGGGGCTTTAAGAGGCACAACATATTCTCGATAGCTGGACCTCTCCTGCTCGGTCTTTTTTCATCTCACCGGGCTTCGAAGTGCGTTTTCCAGAATGTCGCGAGATCGGGCTTCGTGTCGCGTAGAATCTCGGAAATCGCCTTCCTGTCGCCAGCCGACAAATGTGAGAACTCCTTGCTTTGGTCTTCATTTTCCAAGACTTCCCACAACCGGCGATAGACATAATGCTTCACCTCCTCAGGCACCGCATTGAACGAATCGGAATAAATAAGATAGCTGCAAGGGTATTTCAGCAGGCGGCTTTCCAAGTCGAGTTGACGTAACGAGCGACCATTTTTGTCATGGGGACCGCACGCGGGAAATTCTTCCGCAAAACCCGAGGTGCCCTTGATCGTTGCCCGAAGATCCGCCTCGTCAACGAACAACATGTACTTGAACAGTTTCTCACCGATTCTCTTGACGCGCCGTCGACTCGACTCACTGACGTAGTTTGAGGGCCTTTCCAATGCGAGATTCATGGAGACCGTATAGTGCTGTACCGCGCGTGCCTCGAAACTGGCAAGCGTAATCAGGTTATGCATGGTCGCCTGGTGCGCCAGGACCATCAGCGCCACGACGTCGCTGTGCCTGGTCAGGTACGCATTGATGTGGGTTCGGCCTTCGAGGTCGGTCACGTTGGCACCACCTTCGATGTCGAGCACTTCCGGATGATCGCGATCCTCAGAAACAACGTTACCCATGTGCCGCTCCTGGCCGTGCGTGCCGGTGACATGCCAGCCACCCCAACGTTTTTTCAGCGGGCTGGTGTGATCGGTATTAAACGTTCCGGCACCAAAATGGGGCAGACCATTGGGCGCGGGATAAACAGACCGGACAAAGTATCCTGGTACACCCTGCGTCCTGAACGAGGCATGACACGTCAGGCAGTCTCCCTTGTCACGCACAAACTGCGGCCGCTCAGTTAGTTCCTGCCGCAACGTATAGAAGATTACGCCTTGATGCGGATCGACTGCCGAAACCTCCATGACCTCGCCGTGTTGCACCCAACCAATATAAGCCTGATCGTTGAAATAAAGAGCTCGGGGCGTCCACGGCGAGATACGCCGCAATTGAAGACTGGTCTTCGAAAAGACCAACATCTGCGATGCCTCGGAAATACCAAGTTCTTTCAAGACCGAGGCAAGATAGCCGTGTCGCTGGTCGAAGTCCAATTGGACCTCTCCGGCATCGATCCGCTGTTGCAACCGGGCCACAGCATCGTTGGCGGGGGCAGATGAATAATTAATTGGTTCGCGATCGAAATCGACTTGTGCGAATGCACTCTGCACCGCGCCCCCCACCAGAATCGCCGTGACGACACTGCCGACTATCGACGTCAGCGAAATTCGATATGGCTTCATAGCCTGACGATTGACGGATGAAGTACCTCTTTCCCTCCAAATCCCGATTACCCAATTATCACTCACGCTGTTGTCCGGTCAAACCATCCTTTCTGCGGCGGCTCTGAATCAGGGAAATCGCTTGATTATCTCCCGCCGTAGTCGGACCTACTCCGCTGGAGGTATCCTCTCATGCAATTCAAGGCAATTGACCGGCAGGCCAGTTTGCATCGATTCATTGGCACAGGCTCCGATCATGACCGACGCCGTGGCGTCAGCTTCGGAGGCAGCACGATTGAGTGGGTCGGGGACTGTGTCTTGCAAGAACAATTGATCTGCCATGATCGCGTCGCCTCCGAAGTGGCTGCCCTCAGCTTTGGGAACGTCCACTTGGTACGGATGGCCAAACATTGGAAAGACCTCGAGCCTCTCCTGGTACTCCTCGCCCTGGGCTTCAGTCGACTCATCTCGATTTTGCCCGGCGGTGAAATGCGAGCCGTACTTCACATAGACTTCAAGCCGTCCTTTGTCGCCGGTAATCGCCAAACGGAATCCCTCCCACGAACTATAGGTAACTAATGAATAGTTCAAGACCACGCCGTTGTCATAGCGCACCATTACCGCCATCGTGTCCTCGATAGTGATACCTTCACCAAAGACATTGCGATCACGAATGTAGCCAGTTTCTGCCTCAGCGTCACGGTACAGTGACCGCAGCACACCACCACTGAAACCCCGGGAGTCTGTGCCATCAAGTGGCATCGAAAAAGGGTCGTCTTGGGCTTTGGCCTCATCGGTGTAGCGGTCGTATTCATAGTGCTCGCCGCGAGACTGGGCGTTGGACTTGCCGTAGAATTTGAGATCCCCCAACGCATACACGGACCGCGGCTGACCATCGATCCACCAGTTGACCAGGTCGAAGTGGTGGGTCGATTTGTGTACCAGCAGGCCACCGGACTTATCTTTTTCACGGTGCCAGCGTCGGAAGTAGTCGGCTCCGTGAGAGGTATCCAGCACGTATGAAAAATCGACCGCCATCGGCCTGCCAATCGACCCTTCCACAAGAAGCTCGCGGATCTTCATCGCCAACGGCCAGTAGCGAAGATTGAAAGTGACACGCAGGGACTTTCCTGTTCGCTGGATTGCGCCATGGATTGCTTCTATCTTTGCGGCATCGACGGTCATTGGCTTTTCACAAATCACATCGCAACCGGCGTCCATCGCCCGGATGATGTATTCGTGGTGCATTACGTCGGTCGTGCAGACGATCACGGTGTCCGGGCGGGTTGTCTCGATCATTTCTTGAAAGCATCCCGGCTTGAACGTTGGCACCGAAGCATGGTTGTGCTTGTCTTCCAGGTACCGGTTGTAGTAATCCATCCGTACCTGGCTCAGGTCACACATCGACACCAGGCAGCAGTGCCCCTTTTGGGCATCTGCCAGGGCGTCGACGAACAAGACTGCCCGGCCGCCTGTTCCAACCAGACTATAACGTCGTTTCTGACCCATCGCTGATTGATTTTGCGATCCCAGTGTCACGGTTGAAGGTGTTGGTCGAGGAATGTAAAGGCGTCGGCTTGCATCGGCAGATCAAACTTGTGCGGTCCCGGGTAGAACTTGCATACATAGTTCCTCCGGGCTCCAACAGCCTTGTAATGCAATGTCATCCGCCGATCTGCTGCTCGCATGCCTTGTGTCGTGTACAGCGGATCTTCCATGTCATTTTGAACCATAACGGGCGACGGGGCTCGACACGCAGCGATGTCGGGCCAGTCACCATACTTTGGCCAGTTTGAGGGAAATACCATCCACGTGTGACAAACGACATTATGGTCGTACATATCCTGGTAGGTTGTCATTGCACCAACAATAACCGCAGCACGAATATCGTTACTGGTTCCTTGCAACAGCGTGCTGCGCATCCCGCCACCACTCAGGCCGACGCAGCCAATGCGATTGCTTTTTACATCATTTCGCCCCTTGAGATACGCAGTGGCGACACGGTCTTCATAGTTAACCACCCCTGCGAAAGTCGTGCCCAGCAGTGTGCAATATTTTTCGACCAGATGTTCGTGCGGAGTGCACAGCTCGTTGTACTGCATCACTGCGCTACGTGTACGAGATTTCGGAGTGTGTTGATCTATCCCGGCAGCCAGTAGGGTCTGTTTATCAAATCTTCGACTTCCCCAAAGAAAGACATCCGGTACGAGTACAACATAGCCCTGTTTAGCCAGTTCGTTGGCATATGCTCTTTGAGCATAGTATCTTTTACGGAAAGGCCCAATAATTCCAGGCGCACGGCCAGGACCGTCTGCTATTTTCTCTTTGCCATAAAACTTGAATCCACCGTGATCGTGCAGCCCGACGACGGCCGGTAGTGGTCTTTTGACTCCTGCAGGCTTGAGCACGTATGCCTCGGTGCGTGGTCCGTAGCCGACCGACCACGTTACCAGTTCGCCGTCAACACCGTCCTTGCTCCATCGCTGCTCGGTACGGACCGACTGGGGTTTCGCTGGCCCCGGATTGAAGGAAAGAGTTTCCAGTAGTTTACGTTGCGTGGCCTTACCCGGCTTGGCCTTGGGACTCACTTTGCAAGAGCGGTTGGCTGCCAGCACCAGGTCGCTGTATTCCCCCAGATGTTCAAAGTATTTACCACCATTTCGACTCATAACGTAGCCCCGCTGAAGGGGGGGGAGGGGGGGCGATAACCATAACATGGTTTGGGTAGTGCCACTTTCGCCTAACTGATTTACGTAAACCTTTGTGTGGTTGGCTGCCTGGAGGTTTAACTGCAAAATCGGTCGACCAAATTTACCGGCAATCAATCTTGAACAACGAGTCGTATGCGTAAGTTTCTGCGTGTGAACGAACTATCACCTAAGAAACCGAAATCCTACCCCATCTAGTTCGCTACACAAGATCTCATTTTCTAAAACCGACAAACCTCTCGTAATCTGGCAGCGTTGCCTGATTCCACCGATTCAAGTAATAGCGCCGAGCATAGCGCTCGCGGAAATCGACGGACATCAGCCAGCATTGCTGCCCGCACAAGGTCGGTGACTTTGCGGACGTTTTTGTGTATCTGACCTCTTGTTATATACGCGTTGTAAAACTGGTTGTAGAATCTGATACAACACGTGTTGCTGCAGCCTGATTTCCTGGCGTTGGCAAACATGATACCCGAACCAGATCCTGTTTCTTCGTGGGGCGAGAAAAGTTTTACATGAATCGCGACGACGCATACACACTCGTTTGTGAGTACACGCAAAGCGTGAGCCTGCTAAAACACATGTTGGCCGTCGAAGGGGCCATGCGTGCTTATGCCCGGAATTACGGAGAAGACCAGGAACAGTGGGGCATTGTGGGCTTGCTACATGACTTTGACTACGAGCAGTGGCCCAACCCTCCTGATCATCCGCTAAAGGGCGCGGCGATCCTGGCCGAGCGAGGTTATCCTGAGGAAATCATCTACGCAATTAAATCGCACGCCGACTATCTGCCCGACTGCCCGCGGGTCTCGTTGCTCGATAAGGCGCTTTATGCGTGCGACGAGTTAGCTGGTTTTTGTACAGCTGCCGCGATGGTCCGACCCGAAGGCATCCATGGCATGAAAGCAAAAAGTGTGCGCAAGAAAATGAAGCAGAAAAGTTTCGCGGCAAAGGTCAATCGCAACGACATCGTGCAAGGTGCAGAGGACCTGGGTGTCGAGTTAAATGAGCACATTCAATTCGTGATCGATGCGATGGCCGAAATTGCCGACGAGCTGGAACTGAATGGTGAGTCGAGCGATGGACTATGAGCTGGCAAATATCCTCTGGGCCGGTCCCACCCGTTGGATGGCTAAGTCCAGGGCGGCCGGTGGCCAACTTGGGTGGTAACTGGGCGGTCACGTGTACCCGTTTTAGTTCGTACCTTATGGCTTGTGGCTTACGGAACGTGTTCCAGCCGGGCTGCTTCTACAGACGATAACAGACCACCCCTGTTTATCCATCACTCCCATTGGCAATGCAAAACAAGTGCTTTTCACCCCGAATCAAAAGCTGGCCATCGCTGATTGCCGGCGAGGCAATACAGTGTTCACCCAGAGGATTTTCTGCCACAACCTCCAGTTTCTTGCCGGGACGCACGATTTTGGTGATACCGTCGTCGGCAAGAAAGTATGCCAACCCGTTGGCATGAACCAGGGACGCACTGTAGTGAGACCCTAGCCTTTTCTTCCAAACCACCGTGCCGTCCTTGGCGTCAAAGCAATTTACAGTGCCACGATCATCGGCGACCAACAAGAAACCCTCCAGGACGACAGGTGAAGGCACATAGGAGCGGGCTGAAGAATGCTGCCAGGCGATGTGGGAGTCGGTCACGTTGCCTTGTCCATCGGGGCGAATCCCCATCACATGATAGTCGGGGTAGCCACACGTCATGAAAAATAACTTGCCATCGTACACCATCGACGCCACGAATTGTTCGGTGGGGCCATCGATTTCCCAGTTTCGCGATCCGTCGCGAGGATCAAAGCTGGCAACGCACTGGCTACCCGACAGCACCATTTGCATGCGCCCATTAATCTCGCGAATAATCGGTGTCACGTAACTTCGTATCTTGTAACGCCTCATGGTGCGCCAACGCTCTTCTCCCGTCTTCTTGTCGAGCGCAACCACATACGAATCACCGTCGTGATCACCGTTGATAATGACCATGTCTTTGAACAACACGGGACAGCTGGAGAAGCCATGTGCGCTGACAAAGTCGCCAACCCGGACGGCCCATTCCTGTTTGCCTTCCATATCATACGCGGCAACGACAATTTCCCCCGGGTTGATCAATCGCTCGGAACCAACGTTCGGCGCAACCACTTGTTTGTCGCTTGCTTCAAGAAAGGCTACATAAACCCGCTCGCCATCGGTTGCCGGTGTACTAGAGGCAAAACTATTTAAGGGATGTATGACTTCCAGCCTCCCTTGAAACACTGTCTGCTGCCAGAGCTGTTCACCGGAGCGGCGACTGAAACAGATCAGTACTCGTTCACCTGACTCCAGCAGGCAAGAAACAAGAAACACACGGTCCTTCCACACGACGGGCGACGCATGCCCGATCCCTGGCACGGGCACCTTCCACGCGATGTTCTCGCCAGTCTCACCGTTCCAACGCTTCGGCGGGGCAGCATCAAGACTCGAACCATCGCCGCGAGGGCCCCGCCAGCCAGGCCAGTTTTCTCCAAGCGTTGGAGATATAGCAGCCACGGCGACGATGAAACAGAGGGTGTGAATGAATTGACGCATCGGGTCCTCGGCTTAACTTTTAAACACACGGCGATCCAGCAGGCGACTTTTATTTTTAACCCATGAATCTTACCAAAAAATGCTGCAGGGGGCATTCCCTGCTTTGTGCGTACTGAAACTCCGTCTTTGAAGACGGATAAAAGCTGTAAATGTTTGGTACCTGCAAGTGCGAGTTGCACTCGAAACCCAAGACAATGAACACTCTCAGTGGTGTGGTGCCCGTTGTATGCCGCGATCTTTGCGTTCATCGTAGTCATCGCCGACGGGAATCGCCTTGAACCTGTGTTCGATCGTGCGATCAAGCACCGGGTCAATCAATCGCACCAGGAACGAGTCACCAACACCGTAACATGTCATCTCGGGGAGGCCGCGTTTGCTGACCTCACTTGCAAGCGTTGGCGCAAATTCTGTAGCACCACCAAAAAGAAACATGGGGTCGTCCAGCGCCTTGACCTTTTCCATTGCCAGGAGATATTCACAGCCAACAAGTGTTGCAAGAGAGGCGTCCTGGAATGTGAGGGTGCACCCCTGACAGGTGAGCTCGCTATAGATACGCAACTTGTCCCAGTGGTCGCGAACCTCTGCGTAGGGCCAGGCCGTTCGCGCTATCGGATGAGGACACATCTGCTTCGGTTTGTCTGGAAAAATGTCGTCGATTTCGCGGTCACACTGGTCACTACCCACGGAAATAAAGATTTCATCACCAATGCGAATTACGACGTATTCCCCCTCGGAGCCCGTTAGCGCCCCCTGGACATCAAACTCCTCATCTTGGGTGAGCAGGTATCTACTGATCCGACAGATTGACGGGTTGGACAGGCATGCCCCACTATATCTTCCCTCTTGTGCAATCAGGTCGTCGAGTTGTTTTCGTTTGCCTTCGAGGTCCCGCGAAGCGAATCGTGCCATCGACACGCTCCCAATTGGAATCACTCTTTCTTCGGTGCCGGTCTTCCCTGTGATGTTCAGGCAAATGGGCTTGTGCATTCCTATCGTTCCTTTGAACCTGGTGCAATGATTCAGAAGTTAAAACTATGCAAGGACAAGCAGGTAGGCGTTCATTCACGCCGTTACCAACCCGGAACGTATGGGCCCCAGAGGACGGCATTGAGCAATTCGTGCAGTGGTATCTGGAACCGTTGAAGTCCTAACCGACAGCCGCCGGACTCGAGCCTGGAACCTACACCGTAGGCGTGGAGCCATCGCGTTGCACGTATCGTCTTGAGTCCAACGCCACGTGTTGGCTGCGGGACTTCACCAGGTCCATGTCTAACTCCACACCCAGGCCGGGACGACGGGCCAATTCATTCACGTCGATGTATCCATCGACGATAGGCACTTTGAGCGTCTGAACATCGTCGAACCAGGGCTGAATCGGGCAATGTTCGAGGATGTTGAAGTTTTGGATGGCGGCGGCCAGATGCCCGGCAGCGGCCAGGCCGACCGGGCCATACGGGTTATGCGGTGCCACGGTAATCCCGTAGACCTCCGCGAAATGGGCGATTTTGAGCATCTCACTGATCCCCCCGGCATGGCTGATATCCGCCTGGCAGACATCAATGGCTTGCTGCTCGAACCATGGGCGGCAATCCCACCGGGTCATGAGCCGTTCGCCAACGGCAATGGGTACATCGGGAAAATCTCGTTTGAGTCGCAGAGTTGGCTCAAGCGTGTCCATGTTGGTGGGCTCTTCCACGAAGTGCATGTTCAGCGGCCGAAGACCCTCAATCAGCCGATGGGCCGATTGCGCATCGAACAGGCCAGCGGCATCGATCATCAGTGCAACATCGGGCCCGACGATCTGGCGAACTTTGGTATGGGTTTCGATGGCCACCTCCGCCTGTTTAGCCAAATCATAGGGTTCCGGCGGCTCGCCGGGGCCAACCTTGAAGGCATCGAATCCCATCTCCGACACGCGGCTGGCGGCCTCTTCAAGGGGAATGCCATGGAACTCCGGACCAAAGCGGATGTAGCAGCGGACGCGCTCGCGAACTTTACCACCAAGCAGCTTAAAGACGGGCTGGCCAGCAGCCTTACCGGCAATGTCCCACAAGGCCTGGTCCACTCCGCTCATCGCACTGGTATGCACCACCCCGCGGCGCCACCAGAAATCACGATAGCCGAGCTGCCAAATACGCTCGACGTCCGTGGGATCCATGCCGATGAGACGCGGCTTGAGTTCCGATTCGACCTGGGCCTTGACGGCGACTTCGTGGTATTCGGTGGTTGCCTCGCCGATGCCGGTAATTTGCTCGTCGGTCTGGATCTCAACGAAGATCCAGTTTCGACGAGCGCCTGTACCGTCGGGAAGAGGAATGTTCATGATGTGGCATTTGACGTCTGAAATCTTCATCGGTATTACTCCTCGTCGTTGGGAGGTTCCAGTATGGTTCGCCAGTCATACCGGGCCTGCCAGCCGAGCATTTCTCGGATCTTGCGGGTCGAGAAAAGGGTCTGATCCTGGCTTTCGGGTTCATCAATGGGAACAGTGCGGTAGCCATACTTTTCCAACAGGACCTTACCGGGAATGTCCTGATGGATGTTGGCGGCAGCCAGGTTGAACACTTCTGTCCCCTGGTGGTCGGATTCGAGCCACGTCTGGCAAGCGGCCGCGACGTCACGGGCGTCGATGTAGGACCATAGGCAGTCACCACCAATGGCTTCGTCGTCGACGATCCGTTTCAGCTTCGCCCGGCCGAAGGGCGTATCGTAGATGATCCGCGACAGTCGAAAACCGGCGATGGACATGCCGTACCAGCGGGCATAGTCGAGCGCCAGCCGCTCCAGTAGCAGCTTGGAGGTGCCGTAAATGCCTGGTGGGGCGAGCGGGCTCTCTTCTGTGACCGGAAGCTGCGGTTGCTTTTCCATATCGCCGTAAACTTCAATGCTCGACGCCCAGGCGATGCGTTTGATACCCACGTTCCTGGCAGCCTGAAAGACATTAAAACCGGCAACGGCAAGCATACCAAAGGCCTCGGTCGTGCCGCGGTTGCAGTCAGCAGGTGGGCTACCGAAATGGATAACTCCGTCGGCGCCGGCTAGCGCGTCGTTAACACCAGTAGCATCGCGCAAATCGAGCTGGATGTAATCGGACTCGCCAAAAGGCTCCGGGGCTAAGCGATCGATGCCGACCACTTCATATCCTGCCTTGCGCAAGACGCTCACGATGCTTTGGCCGGTTCCACCCTTGGAACCGGTAACGACGATTCGTTTCATGGGGAACTCTTTCTCTGAAGACCACGCACCCCTTTTAAGGGAAATGGCGGCAAGGCCACTTTGCCTTGGGGTCTCAGGCAATTTTGGGATTGTTCAGCCGCAAGCCCTGCAGACCGGTATTATCAAACCGATGTACTACCAGGTTGTCCAGTGATGCGGCCAGCATAATACTGCGGTCCGGGCCAGCAAAGGACACATCGGTGGGGCCACGCAGGGCTTCTCCTTGCCAGTCCTCACAGAACAGCTCCAACCGGCGGGTGGCCAGGTCGAAGCAATAGATGACATCGGGCCGGTGACAGGCAATCCACAAACGCCCCTCGGTGTCGAAGGCGATTCCATCGGGGATGTGTCGTGGCATGTGTACGACCCGTTCGAACTTACCGGCTGACCCATCGTCGTTAATGGCAATACGGGCGATCGCGTTGCCAAATGTCTCTACGAAATAGAGGTGCGTTTCGTCGGCATCCAGGGCGATTGCGTTTGGGGTATCGACAGGCTCGGAATACCACTGTTTGGCCTCTCCACCGCCGGGTGTGATCTTGTGGATAGCCCCATTAATTTCGCCCGACCAGTCGCCGCTTTCGGACAAGTACATGTTCCCTTGCTTGTCGAAGGCGGGGTAATTGGCACACTCGAACGGCTCCCCAGCGGGGCCGGTTGCGTAGCTGCTCACCTCCCCGCCGGGGGTGATCTTCAGCACGTTGCCACCACCGGCGTGGGCGGCGTACAGATTGCCGTCGGCATCGACCACCTGCCCAAGGCAGCGGGATTCGGTTGAGGCGAACTGCTCGGCAGTATTGGTTTCCAGATTTAGCCGGTAGACCTGGCAACCGGTACCGGTGGTGTACGCTTCGCCATTGGGACCGATGCCAATCGATTCGGGATGATCCACCCCGCCAATGTGAACGATCTTGTGTTTGTCGAACTGCTGAAACACCTTGTTGGCCTTTCTTTGCTTTCTGCTTTTTTGTGGAAACGTCCCCACCGCGGGCACGAGTTTTGGCCGTTGGTTCGAAACGGCTGCACCGGGCAGCAGTTTAGTGCCCACAGGTAATGAGGAGGTTGTTATCCAGAAAACCGGGACTGTGGTAGGGCAAATTGTAGGGCATGCCGCAAGGAGATGTATACCCTGCAGCTTGCAGACAGGTTGCTGAGGGTTTCGCTCGCTGGCAAACAGTGGCACCGCCGGCACCCTGGCGTTGATCACTCCCCAAAACGGCTGAGTCCGAGGAAGCCGATGGGCAGACTCGTGGTGCCGCTGGTGGCGAGATCCGCCAGTGCTTCACCGACCACGCTCGAAAACTTGAACCCGTGGCCGCTGAATCCACAGGCCAACCAAACACGATCGTTTTGCGGGTGTCGATCGATGATAAAATGGGAGTCCGGGCTGTTGGAATAGAGACAAACGCCGGCCGAGACCAGCGGACCAACGGCATCGGGAATGTGTTCCCGAAGGATCGACCGCAGCCCTTCGATCTCCTCGGGCTGCACGTCGCGATCGACATGATCGGGGTCGGTGACGGTAGCCGGCTTGTGCAAAGCGATTTTGAAGCCCGGCTGCCCCGACAGCAACGGGAATCCGTAATGGCCGTACCCGTTGTGTGTGTCTAGATACCAGACGGGAAACGTTCCCAGGGCGAACGACTCGGTACGGCGCGGCCAAAACCAGGCCAGCACTTGCCGGGTAACCGTCTGGTGAACACCACAATCGACAAGCAGCTTTCCGCTCCACGCGCCACCGGTGAACACCACGCAATCTGCCTGGTAGGTGTTCATTTTCGTGCGCACGGTCACGCCCTGGCCATCGGACGACCAGTCTTCTACCGGTTCATGGCCGTGAAGTTCGGCACCGTGACGCATCGCCTGTTCTGCAAAGGTGGCAACAACTTTTTCGGGAACCAACATACCGGCGAGATCTTCGAAAAAACCTTGATGGCTTGAGGGAAGACGAAACTGTGGAAATTTCTGCTGCAGCTCTGCATGGTCCAGAACCTGGTACCGCAGCCCATGTTGCTCGGAGGCTGCCACGGCCCCGTTAATCAGCTGGCTCTGCTGATCACCCATGTACAGCCCTCCCGTGAGATAAAGCAGTTTCTCCCCCGATTGCTCTTCCAACTCACCCCACAACTCATAGGCGCGCTTCACCAGTGGCACGTAGTCGGGATGTTCGAAATAGGCCATGCGGATCATCCGCGTATGGCCGTGATGGGCGCCCAAAGCATGCGGAATCCCGAATTGCTCGAGCCCGAGTACCCGAACCCCCCGCCGAGCCAGGTAACAGCAGGTTGCGGCTCCCATAGAGCCGACGCCCACGACGATCACGTCAAATCGCTGCTTCACAACCATACTTTCTTGCCCGCTCGCTACACTTGGGCCGAAAACCCGTGAAGATGAACGGCTGTTCCAAGACCTCCAGCGGCGGTCACCCAAGAGCGTGAGAACTCAGCCTTTCGCGGACATATTGAAAAAATCCCACATCTTCTGCTATCATTTCGACACGCCTCTCTAGTGTACTGCGTGCCTCACAAAAACGAAACACGGAATGCATGGTTCCAGCGAAAACGTCATGAGAATTAACGGCAGCCATTTTCCTATTTAGGACCGACACCGTTTCGCCCATGACGAGCTGGCCGAGGGTTCCCACTTCATCCCGACGTACTCTCACACGTCGACCAGTCTGCACCCGAGGGGATGGCCCAGGTTCCACGTCATCACGAATTTCGGTTCTGATCGAGTCACGGTTTGGCAGCGACAACCCGGTCTACGCGCTTGCCGTAAAAGCCCAGCGGTAACTGGTCATGCTCAAGGAGGTGTTGGGATCGATCGGGGACCAGGAGAGTCAAAGCACATTCAAGCAGACAAGCAACGATTTTTTAAAGACTTTAACCGATGTGCGCATTCAAAATCGCATCGAACGAAAAGGTAAATATGGCCGCTGACAAGTTCTCACACGACACTCCCAAACTCACTGCACGGCAAGCGGCAATATATTCTGGGAGGGATGGCTGGATCCGGCACGGCGGTCTCCTTCAACGGTGCGCGATGCGTGGTCAACCGTATCCTCGGAATTACCGGTGAGGAGGACGACTATCCCGAACCGTATTTCAGTGCCACACGTTTTCTCGATCCAGCCAACCATAGGTGGCCTGAAATCCCAGACCCGCGCTGTCGGTGACCGGAATGGTCACCGATGACGAGTCATTCCCAATCTCAAAACGCGTGACTGCTACGGATTCAGCAAGCCCAAACCGACAACAGGGTGAAACCACAATTGCGGTGCGTGGCAAGCGTTTGCCGCGGCAGGGGAGGTGGTCCAAGGCAATTTTATTGCCCTTATTCGGTCGCAGCCAGCAGGACCTTCCGCCGCTCGACACGTGTGCCCGACTTTGCCTGCATCTGGCCGCAAAATGGATGCCTTACGGGGTATTACGAGATCGTTGTCCCCGCGTTGATCCCAGAGATTGAAAAGCTTATCGGATGTGTTGTTGTCTGCACAGTTAGGGTTGAGTCGACTGAACAGACTCCTGGTCCATGACCACATCAGAAATCGTGTTCATATAACCGAAGACCACCGCCGATACCCACTCGTGTTCGACTCGGTTTGACTCATTCGATGCAGCTCGCGAGCGACCATCCCGTTTGCCGGTGCTGGTGGAACGCGACAAATCCTTTTCGTTGACGGACAAAAAAGATATAAGATCTAGAATCTCACTCCGGTGTGTTCTGCGGGGAAGCTTCGCGTCAAAGTGTTGGCCTTCACTGGCCAAAGAAAAGTGCCACGGAAACGTATTAGGAAAGCCATCTACGCTCGTCAACACTGTCGCTGCCTGGGATTTGCAACAGAAAATCGCTGCGACCGCGATCGCAGCCAAGCCAAAAGTTCGCAACATCACTGGCGTCCCTCCCCAATTCAGTAAAAAACCATCGAAAGACAGCGTCCCGATCCATTTAAGCTAACGCTGCTACATTGGAAAAGCAAGAACTTTTGGTCACAAAATTCCAGATTCTGCAGCGATGACCATCCGTGGTGTTTTTTTACAATCAAGTTCAACGCCTCCCACAAAGGGTGGTTTGTCATTGCCCCAAAATGACCCAATTTATCGGCCAATTTCCGTGCAACCCGACCGCTGCGGCAATTGGGGTGAATGCAGGCTTCTCGTTCGGTCGCCGGGAATAGGGAGTTGACGTTGGCGGGCGGTCAACACTGCGCGAAACACAATCACCCTGTTTCGCTGGGAAACTTCCCGGGAAAGACGTTTCTGCTGACTTCAGGCTTTTAAAAAATGCGTCTGCAGGCAGGACCATCCCTGAAGGAAGTTGGAACCATCATTAGTGAGGGAGGTTGCGAGCCGCAAGGGGTTGAAAAAATCGGCGCACGCATTCGAGAAATTGATGCAGCCCGGCAATCCGTGTTGAGCCGCTTATTTAACGGCCACGATGTAAGCGATCCAACTTGGAT
>Ga0310120_10001141_pt1 | contig 20121 bp, 15 predicted proteins | sample CB27_AW_983_MG_FD_203506 | JGI IMG/M metagenome (GOLD analysis project Ga0310120, IMG submission 203506) | Marine microbial communities from Western Arctic Ocean, Canada - CB27_AW_983 | ecosystem: Environmental > Aquatic > Marine > Oceanic | place: Canada: Western Arctic Ocean | collected...
GGTGACGAATGCATGATCGAACCGCACGCCGCGCCGCGCGAGGTCGTCAATAAAGGGCGTTTGCACAACGGGATGGCCGGCGCAGCCAAGAAAATCGTTCCTCTGATCATCCGACAGGAAGAATACAATATTAGGACTTGTTGGATTTTCAATAGTCTGTGGTGCAGCTGACCCCACCGACGAACTTCCCTGTGGGTCCCACCAGGCGTTGAGTTTGCTGGAAAGTCGCTCAACCACGGCGGGATGATGACTCGTAAGATTGGTCTTTTCGTGTTCGTCTTGGCGAATGCGAAACAACTCAACCTGACTACCAGGTTCTTGACTTGGCGCGGGAATAATTAATTTCCACTCGCCATCGTTAACCCAACGAAACTGTAAACTGGGCTCCGGTTCGGTCATGTGTTGGATGTCGTGATTGAAAACGTCGCCGAAAACTTCACCACGCTCGGCGACCGCGGAGCGGTCCAGGAGGTTGATCCCCTCCATCTGCTCGGTCGGTTCCAGCCCTGCTGCAGCCAGAATTGTCGGGACCAGGTCGATCGAGCTGGCAAGTTGGTTTACTTCGATTCGCGGCTCGACCTGTCCCTTCCAGCGAATCATGATCGGCGTGCGCACCCCACCCTCGTACGGTGACCGCTTCGACCGCGGTGCGTGCCAACTCGCCTGCGGGGAATTGATCCAGCCATTGTCTGTTACGTAGAGCACGATGGTATTCTCGGAGAGTCCATGTTCATCGAGGTACGCCACCAGTTGGCCAATCGTTTCATCAAACCACTCACACATGGCCCAGTACGTGGCAATCAGCAGGTGCGGTGTTTTGTCGCGATATTTGTCGATCAAGAACTGAGGAGGGTTGTGAGGTGTGGGGGGCAAAAAAGGTGCGTAGTAAACAAGAAAAGGGCGATCCTCTTGTTCGGCCAACTTGATGAAGTCAAAAACGGGCTGCAGCCCGTCCCGACCAATGGTCAATCCCTCGTCGCCATGACGCCCGCCCCGGGTGCGGTCACCGTGCGTCATGCCATGGGTAAATCCACCACGGCGGTAATGCCCTTCCCACCATTTTCCTGATTGGTGCGAAAGGTAGCCCCGGGCATCGTGCAACATCTCGGCAATGGTAGGAACACGGTCGATGTGGTGCAGGTACTCCAACCGCCGGGACATATAGTGGGAATCCCTGCGATCAAATCTCTCACCTTGTTCGGGAAACCCGCCCGGAGGGGGAGGGTCGTTCCCAACGATACCGTGTTGGTGTGGGTAGAGACCGGTCACGATAGTCGCCAGCGACGGGCGGCACAGGCTGTGGGGCACATACCCTCGGGTGAAGGTCAGAGATTCGCGGGCAAGCTGGTCGAGGTGAGGAGTTTGCAAATGCGGATGGCCCATGAACCCGTAGTCAGTCCACCCCTGATCATCAGAAATGATCAGTACAATATTGGGATACCGGGCAGTATTGGGATGCGTGGCAGGGAGCGACTGGGCCGCCAATGCGGCAACCACGACGACTGGCGTACCAACGTGCAAAAGCGATCTCAATACCGAGTGGGCAAACTTTTTCAAACGGACCAGTCTGAAATCGAATTGAGAAAATCGAGCGATGACAAGCGCAGTCGCAGGCAAATCGGTAAAGATTCGGCGTAGGGTCAGCATCAGAAAGCATTCGCGTGCAAGCTGCAAAGTGTCGCCACCGCTAGCGACGCTTCTCGCCCCACGTGGCACCCCGCTTATTGTACCTGATGGGGCGCTGTTGCGAAAACTGAATGGCCGCCGGGCTCGGCTGCACCAGCTGGAACGTCCCACGGTTGGCTTGGGCAATGGCGCCAAGCTTCTGGGCCTGCTCTGGTCCTTTGACATTCATCCCCAAAGTATGCACCGCAAAGGTCCAGTTGTTTGGCCCGGTCATAAAATTCATCGTACGCTGACTGTTAATCGCGCCGTCAGAAAGCATGAATACCACATCCGGGCGGAGTTCAATCACCAACTCCATTGCCTCGATTAAATCACCACCTGAGCAGAGTTCCACGGTTGGCAGCCACGCTTTCAAGCGCTCGACATTCTCTCGGGTGGCAGGCACCAACTGGTCCGCCGAATCGGGATAGAACAAGGGATAGGCGCGGTCACTGTAGAAGATGACAAAAAAATTCTGGTCGGGCCTCATCGACTCCACACTGGCAATGAGCTGCAGGAAGGTGGTCTCGATTCTCCCCTCTTTCATGCTGCCAGAATTGTCAACGACAAAAACAAACCGTCGCCCCTCAGCCGCGGTGCCGAAAAATCTCATACCGCCGTGTCGACCGGCCCCCCCCCGCTCTCCGTTTCCAGGAACTGCCATCATCGAGCCAATGTCACCTGCCAGAGGATCGACCATTCCCGACTCGGGACCGGCGTCGCCACCAACCGATTCGGCCAGGTCAGAAAAAACGCCAGGGTCAAGGTCGCTCACCTCCAATTGGTTGCTCTCCGGGACAATCTCCTCAAGGTCAGTCTCTTCGAGTTCAGGCTGGTCGAACTCAATTTCAGTTGGCTCTTCAATCAATGCCTCATCCGCGTTTATCGAACTCGCCAGGATTGGAACCGTTTCATTTTGTAACGAGGCCATCGTCAGCAAACCGAACAGAACAAGCACCACCACGTGAAACACTATGCTGAGCAACCAGGCAGGTGCTGAACGTAGTGACTTTGGTAACCCACGAGTTCTTCGCTCCTGTGTGGCAAGTGGTTTTGGTCCAGCCTCCTGCGGAGTTGTCTCTGGCTTCGATCTGCGTTGGTGGGTCGACTTCCGGGAACCTGTGCGTCGTTTAGCAGGCTCGGGTTGCCGTTGGCCAACCGTTGCCGCCTGATTGGGTTTGCCTTTTTGTTTTGGCGATGACGAGGGAACCAAAGCGGAGGCCTCGGTTGATGCGCGATTTTTCGTAACAACGTTGCCAACCCAGGCCAATAGTTCGTCGGTCAAACCAAAGTCCGAGTCAGGTACAACCCGTTTCCAGGAAGCGGGCGAAGCATCACCGAAGTCGACGGCTGGCATCCCCTGCACCAGGCGGTCGGCTGCCTCGTCTTGGCGGGTTGCCTCGAGTCGGGCAAGTTCGGCTTTGACTCGGTGTGACTCGATTTCAAGTTGGATCAGTCGCAACCGAGCATTGCGGATCGCAACTTCGCGATCAGACGGTTTGTCACTGCCTGTAGACATAATGGGGCAGAGAACAAGAGAGAAAAGAAGGGACCCACACCACCTTTAACTTACCATGGCAGTCCTGAAAGGTAAGCCATTTCTCCCGGCCTTCGACCCATTTCGGTCAAAATCCGTCTCCCACCTAATATGCACGTCCGAACTGCCATTTCGGAGTCGTCGCCACGGCGGGACCGGGACCGGGACCGGGAAAACTGGTGCCCGGGTGACGGGAGTCCACGAGGCCCACGTGGGATGGTCAACCCCCTCCGGCCAAAGCGAGAGCCCGATCAATCCGCCTCAGAGACCTCTCCCGCCCCACGATTTCCAAGGTTTCAAACATGCCGAATCCGACAGCCTTGCCGGTCACGGCAACACGCACCGCGTGAACAATCTGCCCGATCTTGATTTGCCGGGCGTCGACAAATTGATGCATCAATTCGTCGATCCGCTGGGCGGTAAATGGCTCAGTGGTTGCAAGTTCATCACGAAAAGCGGATAGCAAGGAAGCAGCATCCGCCGGTTTGAGGAGCCGTTTTTCAAAAGCTTTCTGGTCATATTCAAGTTGGTCGTCCGGGATTAAGAAATCGGCGAACTCAAGAATATCGCCGGCGACCTTGATGCGATCGCCCGCCGCTTCCACAATCTGCTTCAAGACAGGACCGGTCTCGCATGGTGGTGGAGTGCTGACGAAACCACCCCGTTCCAGGAAGGGGATGACCATCGCGACTTTCTTCTTGCTGGTCATGTTTTGCATGGCCCGATCTTGAAATGCGAGCAGCTTTTGCGGGTCAAAACTTGCCGGTGCTTTGTTGACCCGTTCCAGCGAAAACAAATCGATCATTTCATCACGCGTGAACTCCTCGGTCTTATCGTCGAGTGACCATCCCAAGAGAAGCAAGTAGTTGAGCAAGGCGTCGGGGAGGTAGCCGACTTGCTCATAGAAGTCGACAATCACCGGGTTAAAAGTCTCGGCCGAGATCGGCAAGGCGAGCTTTTCTGCAATGGCCTGCCCGTGCGTATTTAACCGGGAAAATTCGCGATTCTTGAGGTATTTGTCGAGTTTGCGTTTGCTTAGCTTTTGCTTGCTGCCGGGTTCAGCTACGAAGGGCAAATGGGCGAACTGTGGGGGCCGATAGTTGAGTGCCTGGGCAATAAACCATTGCCGTGGTGTATTGGAGAGATGCTCTTCAGCCCGAATCACATGGGAGATTTGCATATCGTGATCATCAACCACGGTCGCCAAGTGGTAGAGGCAAGAACCATCGGCCCGCTGAATCACGTGATCCTGTTCCTGGGACCAGTCGAATTGAACCGTGCCGCGTACCAGGTCATCGAACACGAGAGTTCCATCGCGTGGCATTTTGAGTCGAACGACACTGCAGCGTCCCTCGGCCTGAAATCGGGCAATATCAACTTCAGACTCGGCCATCCAGCGTCGACTGTAAGTGAACTCGGTTCCAGCTTGCTGGGCAGCCTCCCGTTCGGCTGTTATCTCGTCGGTCGTGGAGAAATCGCGATATGCGGCCCCGGTCGCCAGCAAGGCCTCAACGGCGGCTTGATATTTTTCGCCACGCTGCGATTGAAAGTAGGGTCCATGGGGTCCACCTGCCTCGGGGCCCTCATCCCATGTCAACCCCAGCCAGCGAAACCCGTGCAAGATGGGGGCCACCACCTCGTCGACATTGCGGCCTTGGTCGGTATCGTCAATCCGCAGCACAAACTGGCCTCCGTGGCCGCGGGCAAATAACCAATTAAAAAGTGCGGTCCGAACTCCACCAATGTGAAGGTAACCCGTGGGACTGGGGGCGAAACGCGTACGAACGGTCATCGCGGTGGCATGGGGGCTGAAGAAACAAGCAGTGTGAACATTCTGGGCAAAAGTCGCAAGGCAGTGCCGCTGGCTCAGCGGTGTGTGCCGGTCGGCAGGATCGAACAGAACCGCGGCACACATCCCGCGAAAGGCTAACAGCCTCCAAAACGAAGGCTTTGAAAACCACGGGCACTATTTTCGGCAGCGTGCAGGCATGCCAGCGTACCGGTTTTCTCGATCCACCTCAATCAGGCAGCCCGACGTTGTTGTGCTTTTTGTTTTCTCAGCCGCTTGCGTTCCGACTTACTGAGCTTGCGCCTGTGCGGTTGTGAGTCGTTGTCTTGGTAGTCCGAATCGGGCAGGCTGCCGTCGTTCCACTCAATCGGTTGCCCGGTCGACGATCTCTTCTGGGCCGGCGTACCTGGACGGTGGGTGCACTCCGCCACTTTGGGCGTTGCTGCCGGTGTTGTCATCTTGGCCGGTACCGAGGCCCGAGACTGAGTCGTCACTTTTTTACGTATGGCCGAAGCAGGCACTGCTGCTTCGGCATCGGTTGATTTTGACCCTGCTGGCACGGGAACCAAACCGTCGGCGTCCAGAATCACAAAACGAGCGTAGGCAGAAACAGCCGTTAACAGAGAGAACCAGGCCAATAGAACCGCCGCCGGCGAGATCAATCTGGTCACACCGGGATCGATGTCCGTGAGACCAGGCAAGCCGTAGAAAGATTGGGCCGCCGCCAGGCAAAAAATGACCAGCGTGGTCAAGTAGACGAGGCGGGCAAGCCAGCTCTCCCATACATCACGCAGGACGCGCATTGCGATCCACCCAAATGTTACCAGTCCGGGAGCAAGCCACCAAATAGCGTGTCCTGGCAGAGCCGTCCAACCGGCCAACCTGGCCACCGTCGCTGCCAGCACAGCGTGGAGACCGGTAACCGAGTTTATGCTTAACAAGAAGCAAGCCAGCCCCGCCCAAAGCCAAACGCGATAGCGCCCACGATAGTCGTCTAGGCGGTGTCGGCGAGTCGAGTAAATGAAGACGGCGTGAGCGGCTGTCAGTAACAACACCACGCTGGCGAACCAGCTACCAATGCTGCCGGCACCAGAAGTCGATAGCAGGGCGGTACTGCTGGCAGGGGTTTCACCAAGCCAGGGTCTGAGTGCATCCTGGTAGTAATCGAGTGCGACCAGGCCCGAGACCGCCAGCAGCCCAAGAACCCACGCAAACCACAAGGTACTGGCCCGGCGGGGCACGAAATCGGAGACGCGCACGTGATTTGAACTGCTGGCAGCTTCAGCGTAGGTCGGTCGTGGCGTCTTGTTCGTAGTCACGTCCTTCGACGTCCGAACCGCGGCTTGTGTCGCCGATGCAGCGACCATCTCTTCGTTCAACACACGACGGCGCCGACCGTCTCGACCAAGTGAACCATCCATCTTGCTGCGCCGCCCCAATAACTCAATAAACGCCCAATCGCGCCGCGCCGGTCGGACGACCATGGAATTTGACCACCGTTTTAGCCGGATGAACCTTGCGACCTTGATAACCGGCTAGTTCCGCATAATTAGTTTCGACCAGTGAGGTAACCCATCTCAAAATCAACTGCCGGATGCGCGATTGTTCCGGTTAGGCCGACTGCCCAAGATTTGTGAAAAGGGGCCTCTCCCCTGCAGGAATAAATCAGACAGCTAGCGACATCGGGTTCTCCCTTCCTGTTTTGTCATGATTCTGAACGTAACCTATGGTTTTCATAGGTGGTGGTCACGTCGGAGTACGGCCTCCACCCCGCAATCCACCAATCGCCCCTTGTCCATTCCCGAACAGCCCCCTTCTCAACCACCGAGTTGACGACCAGCCCGTTGGTTTCGGTCCTCATCGTGTCACGCAATGTCTGACTCCAGAGCTACGAGCGACCCATCCGAAACAGTCCGACAGCTAAATCCCACCGCTGCGCCAAGCTCAGTGTGTGCTGACAGGCAGGTCAGAAAGATCGTATCACTGCTCCACTCGCTGGACGAAGTACCGCAACCAGGTGGACTTTCCGAAAAACCCGGGCTCGACGCAAGCTGCCACCAAAGCAAGCTGGTCATGGCTCGACTCGGAGTTGCGAGTGGCTTGTTTTCGGCACTCCGCTACAAGCACCGGCCTTCGGCGGACCACTCTTTACGCGTAGCACTTGGCTGCAGCAGTTGGGCAGCGATGCTCGGGTTGCCCAGGGATCAGCGCGATGCGTTAGAAATTGCCGCCTTGCTGCACGATGTCGGCAAGATCGGGGTTCCTGACCCGGTGCTGACGAAACCAGGCAGCTTGCTCCCTACAGAAGCAATGCTGATGGCCCAACACCGCCAGATCGGGCTCGCGATACTTTCGAACTGTGGTGTGCCAAGTAGCGTGCTGGACATTATTCGTCTGGCAAGCACCGGATATGCCGAAGGTGGATCGGAGCAACCGCACTGCGAAACCAGCCTCCCAGTCCCGTCACGGATGCTGGCCATCGTCGACGCATTTGACGCAATGACAACCGACCATGTCTACCGGCCAGCCAAGTCACGCGAGCGGGCTCTGGCCGAACTGGTCCAGTTTGGCGGAACGCAATTCGATGACCGCCTGGTAAAAAAGTTCAACCGGCTTTTCTCGTGTGGTCAAAACCTGCTCGCCGCACAAGTTGCCCAACGCTGGCTTCACGAACTATCCCAAGAAAAAACGAACCTTCCCTGGCAGGTTGAAAGCCGCAACCAGACAGCTGGAATTGAACTCACACAACCGCACCAGTTCTTTGAGGAAAAGCTCATCAACAACATGCACGACGGAGTTGTGTTTGTCGACAACCAGGCCCGGATATTCCTCTGGAGCGCGGGAGTTGAACGACTCACCGGATTGACTGCGAGCACCGCTGGGGGGCAAGTTTTTACGCCTGGGCTACTCGAAATGTCCGACGACGCAGGAAGACCACTCTCCGACCAGCAGTGCCCCGTTGTTCAATCGATCCGAAGGGGGGTTCAAAACACCCAGCGCGTGGGCATCCGTGGTCGCGATGAGCGGCGGATCAACATTGACCTGCACACCATTCCTGTTCGTGCCCAGGCAGGTGGCTTGCTCGGGGCCACGGTTGTGCTTCGCGACGCTTCGAGCGAAACATCTCTTGAGAAAAAATGCCAGGCACTGCACGCCCAAGTGACCAAGGACGCCATGACCCAGGTCGCCAATCGGGCCGAATTCGACCGAATGCTGGGAACGTTTCTAGAGGCCCACCTGGAAACAAGACGCCCCTACAGCCTGATCATGACCGACATTGATCGCTTCAAGAACATTAACGATACCTACGGACATCTGGCAGGGGACGAAGCGATCATCGCTGTGGCCAACCTCTTGAAATCGACGTGTCACGCAGGTGACTTCGTGGCCCGCTACGGAGGGGAGGAATTTGGGGTACTGTGTGCCAACTGCTGTAGCACCACTGCCACAGAGCGGGCCAACCGAATCCGCAAACAACTCGCCGGCCAAACGTTCTCCTTTCTCAACAATCGCAGCGTGACTGCCAGTTTTGGAGTTGCCCAGTCGCAGGTCGGCGACACACCCCAAACTATCCTTCGACGCGCTGATCGCGCACTGCTGCAAGCCAAAAATCAAGGGCGAAATCGGGTCGTGTAACTCGGGGACGGCAGAACAGGTGGTGTCAAAACATCGCGAAACGGGAGACGGCGGACTAAAATTCCTATCCGCAATTCCCAAACCGGATGCGAATGCTCCCGTTTTATAAACCGGATCACTACAAACCGGGCCGCTATGCGAGCTTAATCGAGCGAGTGCAGCACCTGGGTGTAGGGGGAGTCTTGCACAAAAAAGTTCGCTGGGTTACGTTGAATGAAGCGACAGAGATTAAAATCACTGCCGTTCAACCTGAAACAGGATTCTTGAAAAATAATTTCGAAGAAGCAACCAACCACATAAAATCATTGATTGACGCGGATGGTTCAAACCTGGGCAAACTGCGCATCTATAGAATCCCGCAGGGTTCTCGTTCTGGCAATCCTTGGAAGCGTGTGCGGAGTCGCCGCTGCACAGGAGTTGGAACGAGAAGACCGATCCATCATCTATCTGCCCGGTGATCGGGCGCAACGGGAAACACTTCGCCCAACGCGTCCAGTACCGACCCATCCGGGCCCCCATTTGCTGATGGATGACGCTCTTATTGAGTCGAGCGAAAATCTCCAGCGAGTGGTTCGACAGCCAATCCGCGACCCGAACATTGGCAACCCGATCGTACGCGGTGAAGAGGACCGGTGTTTTCAACCCTATTTCACCGTCTCGCGAAACCCTGAAACTGGCCGCTTTCGGATGTGGTATGGCGCCTGGCGCGAAGACCGTGCCCGGACCCGTTCTCACCTGGCTTACCTTGAGTCAAGCGACGGCGTCCATTGGGACCGACCAACGCAAATCCTCAAAGACCCGGGAACTCTTGAGTTCGGTTCGGAAGTCATCGATCGCGGGCCCGACTACCCAGATCCTTCCAAGCGATATATTTACAGTTACTACCACAAGGGGCTCAGCCTTGCCGTCTCTGCTGATGGAATCACCTTTCGACCACTTGTCGATCGTGCGGTGCTGGAACACGACCACGACATCAACAATCTCTCATGGGACCCGTTGCGCAACCAATTTGTCGCGATTGTCTCGACAATCACAAGTCACCCCGACTTTCGCGAACGCCGCCGCACGACCATGCAGAGCGTCAGCACCGATTTGCTAAACTGGGAACGACCCTGGTATGTGCTGCGGGCCGACGATGCCTTCGATGAGGGCGGCACACAGTTCTACGGCTTGCAGGGTTTCTTGACCCGCGGGCCGCTTCGAATTGGCATGGTCAAAGTGCTACGCGACGATCTTCACGCAACAGAAACCGAAGAAAACAGCTACGGCATGGGCTGGACGACACTTGCCTGGAGTCGTGACGGCCGCAGTTGGGTTCGGGACCAAACGATTTTCTTCGGTCCCGATCCCAGCCCCAAGGCCTGGGACCACGCTCACACCTGGATCGATGAGCAGCTCGTCGTTGGCGACCAGATGTATCTCTACTATGGCGGTTACAAGCAAGGCCACAAGATGAACCGCTTTTCTGAGCGACAAATTGGGCTCGTCACGATGCCGCTTGACCGCTACGTCGCCCGCGCTTCGGCTTCCGACGCCGAGGCGACACTTACGACCGTGCCTTTTCAGGTCAACCACCCGCTTGCGCAGATTTGTGTGAACGTCGATGCCACAGAGGGAACGCTTTACACCGAGGTCGTGCGCGCCGATACGGGCAAATTTTACCCTGGATTGGGATTCGATGACTGCCGTCCATTACGCGTCAATGAACTAAGGGCGCAAGTGAATTGGGGCCCGGCAACCGCCGAAACGCTACGAGCGCTCGAGGGGAATCGCATTCGCATCCGGTTTCGACTGACCAACGCCAAACTTTATTCGTTCGATTTCCTGTCAGCGGGTCCTAAACCATAAAAAGCAGTTGTCATGAAAACCTATTTTACCGCGACCCCCATCTTTCTCGCAGCCTGTGCGCTTGCTACGTGCTTTGCCGCGGGAAACGACTCGCCTTTTCCACTCGGCGGCGACCGGTTTCTATTTCTGGACAAATTCTTACTGAACCACGTGAGCGGCGCCCACCTGGTGGTCAACCCTCCCCGCCAAATCAAACTCGTCATGATCGCCGACAAGCCCTGGGAGGTTGGAGGCATCACGAGTTATGGCAACGTGCTGTGGGATCCCTACGCTAACGTGTACCGCCTGTATTACGTTCCTATCTGCTGGGACGTGCCGCCCGGGTTTTGTCTGGCAATGGCCACGTCCGAAGATGGCGTTCACTGGAAGAAACCGAATCTAGGCGCCATCGACTGGCAAGGTTCCAGGGCCCATAACATTGTCGTCTGGGAACAGCGTGAGGGGACCGTGTTCCTCAATCCGAACGGACCGCCGGAACATCGTTTTACGCTTATCTCGAGCCATTCGAAATTGAAAACGCGGCTGTTCACCTCTCCCGACGGTGTACACTTTCGGATGCACAACGAGCCTGTCTCGTCACTTCATTCCGACAGCCAGATTTCATCGTTCTGGGACAAGGACGTGGAAAAGTACTTCCACTATCCACGGCGAGTTCAAGATAACCTGAGAGCTGTCGGTTTCGTGATGACAGAGCGTATTGATGAACCCTGGCCAGCGCCGGAATTTATTCCGGTTGTCATGTCGCGAGATGACCGCGACCCGCCGGAACTGGATCTCTACACCAACGCGGCAGAGAAATACCTGCTGGCGCCGCGAACGTATCTGGCTTTTCCGACACCGTACTACCACTACAATCGTCCACCTGAGCGGGCTCATCTCAACAAACCGACGCTCGCCATAGGTGGCAAACAAAACGACGGCACGATCGAATCGCAGCTCGCCACCAGCCGCGATGGCCGCCATTGGATTCGCTATCGCACGCCCTATATTTCGCTGGGCAATTACGACGGTTGCGAGGTCAAAGTCGCCCACCTCTATCCCGGTATCACGCTACAAAACGGCAAGCTGGTCCAGTACTTCGCCGGCTACACATTCACCCACGGCGACACGCAGGTTCGCTACGGCGACGGCGGTCGGGGCCTGGGGGGAGTGTTTCGCGCCGAGCAACGGATCGACGGCTTCATTTCACTTGATTTTGATTACGAGGGTGGTGAAGTGATCACCGAGCCGTTGACGTTCCAGGGAAACCGGCTCGTTCTCAATGTCAATACCTCGGCTTCGGGCGAAGGTCGTGTGGCGATTTTGGATGCGGACGGCCAGGAAATTGACGGCTTCGGCCTGGACGATGCACGCACCATCAATGGTGACTATCTGGACAAGACGGTCGAATGGGAACAGGGTTCAGACGTGGGCCGGCTGGCAAATCAGCCTGTCCGGCTCCGCTTCGCGTTTCGCGGTACGAAACTCTATTCGTTTCGGTTCGAAGACAAGAAAGACAAGTAGGAATCAACTGCCATCGTGACCCTGGGTGAGAATTCCTGTCCCGACCTCAGTGGCAAGAGGGCGATCTTTGTGGGCAGTCATACGGAATTGGATGTTGGCTGGTCAGTCCACGTCTGTACCACGTTCGAACAAGTCGTCAAGGACAGGGACCGCCTGTCTTACGGGTCAATCACACGCTGCGTGGTAGTGGACTTCGCGGCGACGATTTGTTGTAATGTGTCGGACCGGGAAGGGTCGATACGCCCATTCCCGCTGGCGTTTGCCAGACCACAGAAATGTCGTGGCATGGTCCCGGTTGGCCGCAACCCCTGGCCGCACAAGGTCGCCAATCTGGTCGTTTATTTACCGAGCGACCAGGCAAGCTTCATCACCGTCCAGGCTTGGGCATTGACGTCAGCTTTGGACCAACGATGGGCGGGAGTAAGAGAGCCCCATAACATGGCTGAAAGAAAAGAACATGGCTGAAAGAAAAGAACATGGCTGAAAGAAAAGAACATGGCTGAAAGAAAAGAACATGGCTGAGAGAAACGAAGTCTTGACCGACCTGGAAGAGGGCATTTGGCTGGACCATTGTCGGCTCTCCGCAGACGACGGACCAAAGTTAGCCGGTTCCAGCCATTGGTTGGTCGATAAGCGGACACTGCGTGGCGGCGCATCGGATGGCGTAGACTTGGTCAGGCTGAATAACGGGGCACTCTCATTGGAACTGGTACCGACCCGGGGCCTGGGCTTGTGGCGCGGCGACTATCACGGCATTCCCCTGGGATGGAATTCACCCGTCCGATACCCGGTCCATCCCTCCTTCGTGAATACGGTCGACCTGCAGGGCCTGGGCTGGCTCACCGGATTCAATGAATGGATGTGCCGCTGCGGACTTTCATCTCTGGGAAGTCCTGGCCTGGACGTTGTGGAAAACGATGACGGTTCACGCAGCGAAACGCCGGTCACGCTCCACGGCCGAATCGCCAATACACCCTGCCATCATGTATCGGTCGGCGTGGATGACGTCGGTCCTGGAACGCTTTGGGTCCGCGGTGTTGCGGACGAAGCGTGGTTGTTCGGGCCGAAACTTCGCCTCGTCTCGACCATTAGCACCGCCGCCGGATCGAATGCGCTTACGATCTGCGACAAAGTCACCAACGTGGGGAACGAACCGGGTGAACTCCAACTGATGTACCACACCAATCTGGGCCCACCACTGCTGGAGCAGGGATCGCGCCTGGTTGCTGCCGCTCGCGAAGTCGCCCCCTACGATTCCCACTCGGCAAATGCGATCGAAAACTGGACAACGTTCAACGCTCCCTCACCCGGTTTCGTGCAACAGTGTTACTTCATTGAGCCGCTTGCCGACGAGTCCGGCGCCGTGACGGTCATGCTCTGCAATCAGGCAGAAGACAAAGGGTTGGGGCTTTCGTTCAACAACCGCGAACTTCCTTGCTTCACCCTGTGGAAAAATATGCAAGGCGAAGCAGACGGTTATGTAACGGGCCTGGAACCGGGTACGAGTTTTCCTAACCTGAAGTCGTTCGAGCGAAACCAGGGACGTGTCATCTCCTTGCCACCGGGCGAGTCCTACCGAACCTCCCTGAGAATTGAGGTTTACGATACCGCAGCGCAAGTATCGACAACCTCACAGAAAATCATGCAACAGGCAACGGCGCCGCCGACGCTCCATCACGAGTTGCACCCGCGGTTTGCACCCCCCGCTGAACCACAACCGTAAAACGGCCCCAGTCATGTCAATCTTGAAACCTGGCGATTTTACAACCCTGGTCGACGGGCTCGATCACCCAGAAGGTGTCACTTGGGGACCCGATGGTCATATTTACGCCGGCGGTGAAGCGGGGCAGATTTATCGCATCAGCACCAGTGGTGAAGTCACTCAGATCGCGTCGACCGGTGGCTTCATCCTGGGTCTCTGTTTGGATGGAATGAGTAACATTTATGCCTGTGATCTCAAACTGCAATCCGTGTTTCGGATCGATCAAGAGGGTGGTGTCTCTGTGTACAGCCAAGGGTTGCCAGATCAAGCGATCAAGCTTCCCAACTATCCGGTCTTCGACAGCGATGGCAATCTCTACGTTTCCGACTCCGGGGGATGGCACGAAAACAACGGCTGCTTGCTTTGCATCACACCCGACGGACAAACAAAATTGCTCAGCACGGATGTTTCGGCGTTTCCCAATGGCATGGCACTAAGTCCCGATAGCAACAGCTTGTACGTCGTGGTGTCGAACTTACCGGGCGTCGTCCGTCTGCCGCTGGAAACGGGCGGCAGCGTGGGCGCACCTGAGGTCATCGTCGAATTGCCCCACACGGTGCCGGATGGCCTGGCGTTCGACCAGCAGGGAAACTTGCTGATTTCGTGTTACACTCCCGACGTGATCTATCGCCTCTCTGCCAACAGAGAGCTAGACGTGCTCGTCGAGGATGAAGAAAGTACGACCATTTCATCGCCCACAAATATGGTCTTTGCCGGCCCGGACCTGTCGATGCTCGTGGTCTCAACTCTGGGACGATGGCATCTTGCCCAAACTCGCGTGGAAATACCCGGTTGCCCACTTCATTACCCACAGCTCTCGTAACCCAGACCAACCAATAGCATCGAAACCTAGAACACTTGAAATGAATCCTCAACACGAATTCGACACAAATGGATACCTGACCGGGATTGTTGTTTGCGAACAGCGCGAAGCAACCCGGGATCGGGAGTGCTTCGACCAATTGGAAGCGGTCGAAGGAAAAGAAAATTGCGCGATTGGGCTGATCGACAAGCACTTTGACCAATCGTTTATTTGGGAGATCGCGACCCACCCCAAAATCCTGGAATGCACCAGGGAAGTGCTGGGGCCCGATATACTGCTGTTGGGAACACACTTCTTCTGCAAGTACGGCCCGCAGGAAAAATTCGTCGCCTGGCACCAAGACGCGACTTACTGGGGACTCGAACCACCGCAAGCAGTCACGGCCTGGTATGCCATTGACGACAGTGATCAAGAAAACGGGTGCATGCGCGTCATACCAGGCAGTCATCGCGAGGGCCTGCGCGCGCATGGAAAGTCAAAACGCGAGGGCAACTTGTTGAGCATCAACCAGGAACTCACCGCAAGTCCGGACGAAGAGCAAGCCGCAGTGGATCTGATACTTAAGGCTGGTGAAATCTCTCTGCACGACGGGACGCTCATCCATGGCAGCCTGCCCAATCGATCCACCCGCCGCCGCTGCGGATTGACAATTCGCTACGTAGCCCCCGCTGTCCGCCCGACCCAAAAAAACTCACTAGGCCAAGACTGGCAAACCGTGCTCGTCAGTGGTCAGGATCGTTTCAATAACTTTGGAACCTGTCCGACTCCTTCTTTTTGATGACCTTGGTTATTCAAGCACGAAACAGAAAAGTCGTCGGGGAGCATCCGCGGCGCCGTTTCTGAATGGGCCCGCAAGTCGACACACCTCGCTCAGCCGACAGGAATGCACGCAATCCCTTATACTAATCGAGGTTAGATACCGTTTTCGTGTTCACGACCGTCCGTGGCGATCGGTTTGCCATCCCTCACCGGTATTGAGGATCGTCGTCTTCAAAAATGACGTAACGGTGTGCCGACGACAGCAAATGGCCGTCTCTGAAGTGTAACTGAGGCAAAACAAGGAAATAACGATGGTGGGCAATAAGAGATACCTACCCATGGTAGTGACGAAGTGCTTGTGCCTGCTGAACCGCACAGCGGCCGCAGACATCCCTCATTTCAGTGTGCACACACAACCAGCCGAGCGGCCTGTTCTCGTTAACGACGAGCCGCAGTTATTCCTTGACGATTATCTGATCGCCCATTCGTCGAATTTAGTCAAGACAACGCACACTCCGGAACGCGCCCTGGATTATCCGATCTTGGGCTGGCAACAAGGAATCTCGCAACCCTATGTCACAGTGCTGCGCGATCCGGAAACCAAACTTTTCCGGATGTGGTACAACCGCGACGCCGGCCAGATTGCCTATGCCGAGAGCGATGATGGAATCAATTGGCGCACGCCTGAACTCGACATCCTCGGCAATGACAATCGATTGTTACAAATTGGTCGTGACTTCCAGAATGGATGCGGTGCTTCGGTCATCGATGACGGTCCAGCAAGCAAAGATCCAAATCAGCGATTTAAAATCGCGTGGTGGGGTCAGACAAAACCCTGGCCAGGAGGTGACCCGGGAATGCGCGTCGCCTTTTCCTCCGATGGAATAGACTGGAAACTCTACACAGACAATCCCGTTCTTCCTGATTTCGGCGAGGACCATTTCCTTGGCGATCCACGTCGACCTTACGGAGCGGGCGACATCATCGACGTGTTTTACGATCCCTATCGCAACCATTATGGCGCTTTCGTCAAGACTCCGGCGATCGCTTCAGATGGTCTCGCCCGTGGCCCCAAGGCGCGAACCTACATCCGCCGACTTGTAAGTGCCAGCACAAGTGACGATTTCCAGCACTGGAAACGTCTTTGGCGAGTCGTGGTTCCTGAGTCGAGAGATGAAGGTCTGCTGGAGTTTTACAGCGTCGGAGGGACGTTCGCCCGCGGAGGGCTGTTAATCGGCTTCGTCCGTATGTTGAGGGACGATTTACCAGCCACCGAGGGAGGACCAGCAGAGGGTATTGGCTACACCACCCTGATAACCAGCCGCGATGGCAAGCATTGGGAACGGCATGACAACGTGTTTTTCGATCGCCACCCCGATCCTAAGGCTTGGGACCACGCCATGACGTGGGTCGGTTCCGTCCTCCCGGTGGGCGACCAGTTGTACCTGTATTACGGTGGCTATAAACAAGGGCACAAGATCGAGTCCCGGAAAGAACGACAAATTGGTCTGGCGCGGATGCCAAAGGACCGATTCGTGTCGCGGGACACCGTCGGCAACCAGCAGGATGTGCTACGAACCGTGGCCATCGATCCCTCGGTGACCGTTCCCAGGCGGCTCCTGCTCAACGCGCGTTGTCCTGGCGGTGAAATCCGTGTCCAAGTCCGCGCCGGTAACACGGGAGATGTTATTGCTGGCTACGATTGGGACGTTTGCAGGCCCGTATCGGGTGATGGCTACAACCTGCTCGTGACGTGGAATGAACGTGACACGCTACCCGATCGTCGAATTCAGCTGGAATTCAAACTCAAGCAAGCGGAACTGTTCGCATTTCAGGTAACCCACTAGCGTGCTACTTTCACGCTCAGCGATTTGGCATTGCCCATGGCGACCGAAGCCCGTGCGTCGTTGGTGGCGAATCGCGCCGGGGCCCTGGGGGTCGTTCCCCAGGGAACTGTGTAAACGTCGGGGGTCAGGGTGGTAGGACGCGACGGGGACCGGCTCCTTGCGTATATCCACATCAACGCATGCCGAGGTTCCAGTGGTGTCTGGCCTCGTCTTTCCTCACTCTGAATTAGCCTGGCTCATACGTTGCCGCCAGAACCGCTTGGCATCGCCGTGGTACTTGAGGACTTCGCTGAGCCTGGCGGGGTCTTTTAACTTCTGCGGGACCCGTGCTGCGCGCTCATCGATCCAATCCAGGAAGAACTGTACCGAGCGGCGACTGATGCGAGACTTCGTTTTGCCGATCTCGACGTAATACGGAGCGGTTGAGGCAAAGCGGAACGTCCGCCGATTCTCGGTGACAGCCCGGACCAGGAACCAGCCGCTTTCTTGAAACGTCAGCTTCGCTGTCCGCTGCGACTTGTTGGAAATGTCGATCGGGATCATCTGCACCGAGCGACCGTTCTTGATTATTTCAAGGTCCGGAACATGATCTTTCGAGATCAACTCGATGTTCAAGTTGATCTCAAGCGACCGCTCGGCCTGAAATACGTGGCCGGGTCGTTGACCGTTTGCCTGGCAGAACAACAACGGTCCATTGGTGACGAATGACCGGCCGGCCCTCAGGCCTTGCCACCAGGCGTGATAGGAAAAGTCGGAGCCCAGGTAAACGCAAACCCGGTTGTAGCCCACCGAATTCGGCAGCACACCCGAGACGCTGCCGGCCGAGGGAGGCACTCTCAGGCCACACTCGAGCACGTGGTAGTAAAGCTCCTGCGTCCAGTACCCGTTGCCACGTGGTGGTGGCAAACGTTGCTCGTCGCGAGGTTTGCCCCAAGCCTCCGTCTCAAACATGCTGCTGCGGCACATGTGGTTGTTGGCCAGTCCAATCGAGTTGGCCTGTCCGCTGGCCAGCCAGATGGGGGGATCCCACCAGAAGGGCTTCTCGATATCGATCGACACGTCCTTGTGCCGACCCGCAAGCTCGACAAACTTCATCGGTGAAGGATGTTCGGCAAACGCCGACTTGCCACCGGGTAACGGCAACGGCTACTTGAGGCCAAAGTACATCAACGCCCCACCCTCGCGTTCATCCTCGCCGGCCATCACGTCGTAATAACGATCGGCATCCGCTTTTATCAGCGTGGTTTTCGGCAGCGAGCGGTCACGCCACAAGTCCCGTCCGTTCCACCACGTGATCACCGGGGCCACGTGCAGATCTTCCGCCCGCAAGTGCAAGGGAACTTCATCGATTGCCCGGTGCACGTGAAGTTCGCCCGACCACCAGCCCCGTTTCGCCAGATTGGCGATGCGGTGGAGCAAGACCGTCAGCTTCTTCTGTTTCCCGTCCGGCAACTCCACGGAACCCACAGCAGGCAGGTACTCCGGGCCGCGCTCAATCTCGAAATAGTATTTACCCGTCTCCAGCTGTAGTGCGACAAACCCGGGGCAAACGAAATGATCTTGCCAGAACGGCAGCCCTTCGGCGCGTTGAGCGGTTCCCGCCGCATCGGTCAAGTGAATGCGGCAAGGCAACCGTTTGCCCACCTTGTCGGCAACCGTGATCTCCAGTGTTGCTGCAAAGAGCAACGTGACCTGTGTGGAGGTGACGATCGTCACAGCTAACACCAGAAACCACCGCATGAGTTCTTTCCTGGTTCACAACCTTGTCATCAAAAGTGACCTGCCCCCGGACCGGTACAAACCGCCTGATTGTCCTCAAGCAAGTGGGGCTCGCCACCTGGTGGCACGCCAGGTTGTCAAAATTGCCGATCTTGACCTCGCCTGTGTCGAGGTGCCGCAAGGACGGGTTGAAAGTCGTCTCGGGCGCCCCATGGGAGGCAATTGCCAACTCTTATCGAGCGCGGTATTCTGTGTCTTCGACACTCAGATCACTAGCCTCAGATCACTAGCCTTCAGTCAAGGAGAATTTATCCATGGCCTACACACTTCCCAATCTTCCGTATGCGAACGATGCCCTCGAGCCACACATCGATGCCAAAACGATGGAAATCCATCATGACAAGCATCACAATGCCTACGTCACCAAGGCGAACGATGCCCTGGAGGGCTCAGGAGTTGCCGATCAGTCGATCGAAGATCTTTGTCGCAACATTGACAGCGTACCAGAAAATATTCGCGGTGCCGTCCGGAATAACGGTGGTGGCCACGCCAACCACTCGCTCTTCTGGACCATCCTCAGTGGTAGTGGTGGCGGAACCCCGACAGGGGACCTGGCGGCTGCCATCGACACCGAACTCGGCGGATTCGACAAGTTCAAGGAAGACTTCAGCAACGCAGCCGCCACGCGGTTTGGCAGCGGCTGGGCCTGGTTGTCAGTCGATGGATCTGGCAAACTCGCCGTTGAAAGTACCCCCAATCAAGATAATCCCTACATGGACGGACGCACGCCCATTCTCGGACTCGACGTATGGGAACACGCGTACTACCTGAACTATCAGAATCGTCGGCCCGACTATATCGCTGCATTTTTTAACGTGATCGACTGGAGTGGTGTTGCCGAGCGGTATGCCGCAGCCAAGGGGTAGGATGCCGTCGGGCCGGCGGCCGCAAGCGTTGTGACCGCTTCGGCCGTCTGGCCAACAATATCGATACGATTCATCAAATCTACTCGGTGGCATACCCCGCCACTGGGCTAGAATTAGTTGGCGATCGCCCAGGGAGGACGAACCGCGGAACCAGAAAATTCGTGGATTACCTGCTAAACGGCCAGTTCTTTGTTTGTGCGACCGAATCGGGTTATAACATGCTTCTATCGAACGTCGTCCCGTTTACCGAGAAAAATGACCATGCCCCGTTTTGATCTTCCTATCATGGATCCATCTCCGCAAATTC
>Ga0310120_10001142_pt1 | contig 20120 bp, 18 predicted proteins | sample CB27_AW_983_MG_FD_203506 | JGI IMG/M metagenome (GOLD analysis project Ga0310120, IMG submission 203506) | Marine microbial communities from Western Arctic Ocean, Canada - CB27_AW_983 | ecosystem: Environmental > Aquatic > Marine > Oceanic | place: Canada: Western Arctic Ocean | collected...
GAGTTCTGAGTGGCTTGGTGCATAAACTTAGAATGCGGGCCTCCAAAATGACTCCTAGGAGCCGGGAAACGGTCCTGTTTTCCAAATTGCGCTTATTTTTGGGCCTAGCGAGGTTCCACGGAAAAGCGGAACTCCACCCGACGGTTCTTTTCTCGTTTTTTGAGGCCGTCGTTGGCAGCTAGTGGACGAGTATCGGCGTACCCGCCGGCGACCAGCCTGTCCGCGGGGACTCCGCATTCCTCAATCAAGAAGCGGATAACAGCAGTCGCACGCGCTGAGGACAGCTCCCAGTTGGAGGCGTAGATAGGCGTTCTAATGGGGATGTCATCGGTGTGTCCGTCTACCCTGAGCGTCATTGAGAGCTTGCTCCTTACGAGCTCCGCAATTTTCCTCAAATGGGCGTACATTTCAGGCTTCAACTCAGCTTCTCCTGATTCATACAGAACTTTTCCTGGTACGCTGAGGAGCACGACCTTTCCCTTGTTTGATTCGGTATGAGGAAAGGAATTGGGTGTCAGGGACTGGAGCTCTTCCAGAAGCGTTTGCTGAGCGCTCTGGTCTACCAGGACAGGAGTTCCCTGGCCAGGGACAGTCGTCAGTTTTGAGTCCCTGGTCGTTCCAAAGGCATTCTTTATCGAGCTTTATCGAGCCGATGAAAAGCGGGTACTTGGTAGCATCCACCTGAGAGAAGGAGAGTAACAGGGCGAAGAAGCAGAGCAGCAGCGTCATCATATCGGCGAACGTCACCATCCAGGCGGGAGCATCGGCTTCCTCTTCTTGCGGTGGGGGTTTGAGACGATCCGTGGGCATAAGGCTCCTTCAGGCCAGATCGATGCAATCCTTCTTGCAGCGACCCTAGACTAAGGTTTCGGTAAAAATGCGTGAGCCCTTTAGGGCTGCGGCAAAGAGTCGGGATGTTGCACCAGGATCGTGCCCTCCTCGACCCGAAGGGGAAAGGTGAGTACTTGGGCTCGAGAGTCCACCAGGCAGCGGCCAGTTCTTATGTCGAACTCCCATAGGTGCCAGGGGCAGCGGATCACCTCGCCATGGCTTTCGTAGACCAAGGTTTGTTCCAGGGTGCTAGGGGGCCCGGCGGCAACCATGCGGCCGCCGATTCTTCCTGTGCAGAGCGGAGCTCCCTTATGAGGACAAATATTCCGAAGAGCATAGAATCCTCCCCGGATGTTGAAGATGCCAATGCCGGCCCTGCCTCGAAAAGGAACGACGATTTTCCGATGTCCCGGAGGAATCTCGTTGGTTTTGGCAACCTTGACCCACTTGACTCGGCGCACACTTTCCTCCCTAAGAAGTCGTCCTGGGAGAGCTCACGAATCGTTCCCCAGACCAAACAACTCCCGTGCGTTGTCGACGAAGATCCTTTGATGGAGTTCTGGGGACAGTGTGGGTAGTGTTGTGACAGGGTCGTCCCAGTCGAAATGGGGCCAGTCGGAACAATAGAGGAGAGTCTCTTCGGCGTGCATCTCCTCGAGCAAACCCATTAAATCAACGCGCCGCTCCGGCTCGGCGAAGGGCTGAGACCCCACTCGGATGTGCTGTCGAAAATACTCACTCGGCAGCTTCTTGACCCAAGGAGTCTGCTCACGCAGGGACTTCCAATCGGCGTCCATCTTCCAGAGGAATCCCGGAACCCAGTATTGGTCCACCTCCAGCACAGCGAACTTGAGCTCGGGGAATCTTTCAAAGACGCCCTCACAGATGAGGGATGTGCAGTGAGCCATTGCCATCGAAGCCCGGGCCGCCCGGTTTTCCATGTAATAGGTAGGAAATCCCACGCCGGTAGGCGCTCCTACCATTCCGGTGCCCTCAGCCCCGGGGTGAATGCAGACGACCAGGCCGTGCTCCTGACAGGCTTGCCAGATTGGATGATAAAACCGGTTCCCGTAAGGAATCTGGGCACCCGTAGGCAGCACGATTGCTACCACATCGGTGTGCTCTCCCAGACGGTTGACTTCTCTAACGGCCAGATCTGGGTCTGAACACGACGTTGCGAGCGCTAGTTTCAGCCTCTTATCAAGGCTGGTCCAGTTTTCCCGAGACCAATCGTTGGCAGCGCTGCAAAGGGCACTGGAGAAATCCGGGTCTGGAATGACCGATGCCGTATAAAGAGTTTCCCCTGTCAACAGGGCGAACTCAATATTCCATACATCGAGATGATAATCTCGCAGTCTTTGGTAGGCCCAGTTCTGATTGCCCCCGTGATGGTCTTCCTGGTTGAATTTCTCCGCGAGATCAGTCCGTGCCGCTCTCCCTGCCACGTTCAGGTAGCCTGAGTTGAGCAGGGGGAACCCGTAATCTGCAACGCGCTCCTGGTACGCCCGGGGGAGATAGGGAATCAAGTCTTCGCGGTTGTGGGGTACCTGATGCACATCGCAGTCGATAAGACTAATGGACTGCTTGGGTTTGGCTGTCCATCCCGGTGCGGCGATGGGTTTTGCCCCAGGAAGGTTCATGGTGGTTTCTCAAGTTGCCCCAGCGTTATCCAACTCGCGATCCAAGACTACACCCGCTGTGCCCTGGGCTTCAAGACTGGAGTCCCGACTGTGGCTGAACTGTGATTTTAGGGCGATTGGAGAAATCACGACTCGACTTTTCGGAATCAGAGGAATCTCAGAGAAATGTGTCAGAGAAATGTGTCAGTGATCCTACGGTTGATCAGGGCTGTGAACGAGAAGAGCGTACGACGATAGAACGTCTCTTGCGGCAGACCACGGCGAGTTATCTCATGTGCGTAGCTTCAGTCCTACCAATGCGTTATGATGAATCAGGGATCGATGGGGAGCTGGGACAGGGCACTGGGGAGGATGGTCCAGGTGGCACGCTACCCCGACGGATTTGAGGTCGATGGCACACCTGAATAGCTCGCTCGCTTTCTTAATGCGTCCTGTCCTTGTTCTTCTGGTTTATGTGAATGTCTCCATTGCCCTCCTGGCGATGAAAACAATCCTGGAAAGGGATTTCCAAGATTGGACGCTTGCCGAGGCGGTTGAGATTCTCAACCAGTCCTCTTGGGCCCAACAACGCACTTTCACCCGAGTCGTGGCTGGGATCGGCAGCGGGGTCCTTGGCGAAAAGGAGATCTTCAAGACCTTTTTCGTGCGGTTTCTGTCAGCCGAACCGATACGAAAGGCCTTCGTTCGCGTTCAGCAGATCCAACAGGGTTATGAACAGATGAGTGAAGATGAGCGGAAGGACTTTGAAGCGCTCGTCTCTCCTGGCTTGAAGCTGGATGTCAGTCAATGGATCGTGGTGAGTCTGACTTTTCGCTCGAACAATCCCCGTCAGGAGCGCCGGGTGGAGAGCTTTCTGGACGCCCAGACCGTTGAAACCATGAAGGCAAGAGCGTTTCTCTCGACCGACCGTCTCAGCCAAGTCGAACTGGAGGCCTATTTCCCGTCGCGCAGGGATGGGGTGGGGGCTAAATTTGTGTTTCCGCGGCAACTTTCGGGAGAGCCGATTATAACGAAGGAAGAGAGTTCAGTGACCTTCGAAGCGAATCTTCCAACTCAGCGGCTTCGGGTCACTTTTCCTGTCTCAGAAATGCTTCTTGACGGCGAGCTAGCCCTTTGAACAAAGTAATTGGAAGGCTTCTGCTAACTCTGCTGATTCCCTTGGTCCTGACTTGGTCCTGGGGCCTTGGAGGGGCAACGGGAACGCTCATCGGCCGCGTCCTCGACGCCTCCGGGCAGCCGGCAGGTCAGGTCAAAGTTCGCATTGTTCGGGAAGAAACTCAACAGCACATCGTCACCCAAACGAACGGAGATGGCCTCTTTCGGGTTGAGCTTGACGCCGGCGGATATTCTATCTCAGTTGAACAGGGGAGGCAGTCATCGACTCTTGCCAAGGTTAGCCTCAGAGCCGGTGAGGAGAGGCGACTGGCTGTCCGCCTTCCGGTGTCGCAGGATAGAATTGGTGGCCAAGGCGATAAGGGGTCGGAATCAAACGGACCTGGTCGAAGGTCCGACGCCAAAGGGGCTTCTCTTGCGGCCATCCGGGACTATCAGATTGGTTTGGGTGGCTTCCGACCAACGGCTTCCTCAGACAAGACTCTGGCCGAGATCGTCAACCCTTTTCCTGCCCAGAAACGTGGCCGTTTTCACGGAGCTCTTTATGAGTTCCATCGAAACGACAATTTCGACGCCCGAAACTTTTTCGATCCGTTAGGGCAGAAGCTTCCAGAATACAAGCGCAACCAGTTTGGAGTAAGTCTTGGTACTACGGTGAGGCAGAATCTGAGCTTCTTCGGATCCTACGAGGGGCTGAGGATCATCAAAGGGTCGACGCTGCTTTCTCACGTGCCAACCGCAGACATGAAGCGGGGCGATTTTGGCGCCTTGGGAACCGAACTACGGGACCCATTTACCGGCGAGATCCTCCCGGAGAATCGGATTCCTGCGGGCCGGATCCACCCCGTCGCCACCAAGCTGTTAGAAGTACTTCCCGACCCCAACCAGAGCGATCCCGATCGGAATTTTCTCAACAACCAGCCGAATGTTCGCCACCAGGATTCGTACTCCTTCAGATTCGACTATCAGGGAAGCGAAGATGCAAAGATCTATTTTCAGTACTCTCTGACTGATGCCGATCGAGTCGATGTGCATCCCTTGCCCGATTTTGGTACCGATCAAACGCTTTTCAGTCAGTATACAACCGTCACGTACAACCGTACTGTCGGCAGCCGACTGGTGACCGAGGGCCGACTGACCTTCAGTCGGTATTTGAACCGAATGCTCTCTCGGAACTCGGGTCGGGAAGGACTTCTTGACTCTCTCGGTATTGCAGGCCTGGATACGGATGATCCTCTTCAAGAGGGCTATCCCGAGTTTTCGTTGAACGAATATGCGTCGGTCGGGGATCAGCGCTCCCCCTACAAGTGGCTTAGTAATCGATTCTCCTTTGATGGTTCTGCCACCTATGCTATGGGGGGACACACTCTTAGGATGGGAGGCGATGTTGTAGCGCGACAAGTCAACGACACTCGGATCGAAGGGATGGGACGGGGGAGATTGGTCTTCAACGGTTACTATACCGGAGATGCCTTCGCTGACTTTCTATTCGGTCTTCCTGCCGCTGCCTCTCGACCGGTGGGCTCTGAGCGGACGGATCTACGAAAGAAGAGTTGGGGGGTGTCGCTTGGGGACCAGTGGAGGGTGAATCCCCAAATTTCCTTGACGCTTGGGGTCCTCTACCGCTACGCCTCTCCGTATCGGTCTGTGTCCGATAATGTCTCGGGTTTCTTTCCTCTGCTCTTCGAGCCACCTACAGAGGGCCAGATCGTTATCGCTGGAAGCCAGGACGCACGACGGCTAGGCTTGGACCAGGCGGGTGACGGAGGGCTGGTTTTTCCCGACCGGAACGATTGGGCTCCGGAGATGGGGTTGGCGTTCAGTCCCTTCGGGAACAACCAGCTTGTCCTGCGAAGTTCCTACACCATTCACTACGGCTCGGCCCATGCGGGACACTACGCCCGCTACCTGAATAAGAACTTTCCCTTCTACTATGTCGAGAGTGCCGAGGCCCCCGTGGACAGCCCCGACCTGGATTTGGGTAATCCTTTTGAACACATTGCTCCGACGGAACTCACTGTTCGGGGTCTGGAGACGACCTTAAGAAACCCTTATGTGCAGCGATGGCTGCTGACGATGCAGGGCGAGGTCAATCAGTACTGGAATCTGGAAGCGTCCTACCGCGGGCGTAAAGGCAGTCATATGCTCCGGACTTTGGCGAGCAATATTCCGTTGCCTGACTCGGGCTCGTTGCAACCCCGGAGGCCGAACCCCGAGTTCGGACTCTTCCGGATCCTGACTAGTGGAGGTTCCCTGAGCAGCCACCAACTCGACCTAGCTGCTGAGCGCCGCCTCAGCGAGGGGCTGTCCCTGAAATCCGGCTTCACCTGGACCCGTTCCCTCGACGATGTTTTCAGTGATCCCTCCAATCCGCGGAACCTTCGTGCGGAAAAGGCTCGCACCGGCTACATTCCAGAGCGTCAGTTCTTCCTCAACTACATTATTGAGCTCCCACCCGGTCGGAGTCTCAGTCTCGATTCAGAAGGGAGCAGCCTGACTCGTCAACTGCTACAGGGCTGGCGTTTGTCAGGTATCACCTATATTCAGGATGGGACTCCCTTCAGCGCTCTGCTGGCAGGAGATGCGAACAACGATGGCGTGGATCAGGATCGCCCGGATCTCCTTGGCCCCACTTCTGTGGATTCCTCCGATCAAACCGTCGATCGCTGGTTTCTCACGGAAGCTTTCTCCCAACCAGATGCCTTTTCCTTCGGAGACGCCGGACGCAACATTCTGACGGGTCCGGGGTATCAGAAGTGGGATGTCAGCATGATCAAACAGACGCGGCTCTCAAACGGCGATTTCGTCGAGCTCAGGGTACAGCTGTTTAACGCCTTCAATCATGTCAACTTCCGGAGACCGAACGCGGTGTATGGGAACACGCTTTTCGGAAAGATCTTCGGAGCCCGCCATGCCCGTGAAATCGAAGTGGCCCTCAAATACTCCTTCTGAGAACGCTTTAATTTACGGTCGATTTCGGTAGGAATCGGCCAACTGGCCCGCTCAACTACCCAGGAGACGTATCGATTACCGCCGCCGCGAACGGCACACATTGCGGTCGCATGACCCGCGCTGTGCTCAGGAAGAGCGGCCAAGCCCCCAGAAAGATGTCAGCACCCAAAAAGATGTCCAAAAAGATGTCTGTCCCCAACAACTTCCCAACAACTTCCTCCTTCCCCGCAATTTTCTCCCAGTCAACGTGCCAGGTTGTCGAATCCGGTTGGAGCGGGTCGACCGTGATACACTCGAACCGGACTGAAAATGAGGTGCTCTTTCCGATTCGGGTGGCTATCCTTCCTGACACTTTCCTCGCTGGCAGTCATCTCCTGTGCCTTATCCACTCCCGGCGAGGCATCCCAGGGTGAAAGCGAATACGTGCGGCTCCGAGAAGAGATGGTGGCTTCCCAGTTGGAAGCTCGTGACATCTGGGACCGCACTGTATTGAAGGCGATTCGGGTGGTTCCACGCCACCTCTTCGTGCCGGCGAGAATCCGGCCTTTCGCCTACCAGGACCACCCCCTTCCTATCGGTGAAGAGCAGACAATTTCTCAACCCTACATCGTGGCCTTGATGACGCAGCTTGCTGCTCCCAAGAGCCATCATCGTGCGCTGGAGGTCGGTACTGGATCGGGGTATCAGGCTGCCGTTCTGGCAGGACTGGTTGAGGAGGTCTACACTATTGAGATCGTGCCACTGCTTGCCGAGCGCTCCCGGAAGGTTCTAGCCGACCTCGGCTATTCTAATGTCTATGCGCGGCAAGGGGATGGCTATCGAGGCTGGCCGGAAAAGGCTCCTTTCGACCTGATCCTCGTCACAGCCGCGCCGGGGACGATCCCTGAGCCCCTTAAGGAACAGCTTGCCGAAGGGGGCAGGTTGGTGATCCCCGTGGGGAAGACCTGGGGCATCCAGCGGTTGATGCTCGTGACCAAGCGGAAGGGCAAGTTTGAAGAGAAAGTGGTCACGAGTGTGAGGTTTGTGCCCATGACAGGCGAAGTCCAGCGGCAGTAACAAGTGGTTAATCATTGCGAAGCATCCAAGCAGTAAGGAGAGGTTCATGCTCGAAATAGTAGGCGAAGGTGTTTTGTCTCGCGATGTGGGTCGAGGTGCTTACTTTCCATCGGTTGCGATCTTGCGGGACGGTACCCTCCTGGCAAGCCAGCACGTAGGAAGCGGACTGTGCTCACCCGACAATATGATCGAGGTGCTGCGATCATCGGACGGGGGATCTAGCTGGGTCAATGAGGGGAGTATTCATGGCGGGATCCCTGACGATGGTTGGTCCTACCGCGCTCCTGTGATCACCGAAGTTCTAGACGGATCTTTGATCATGGCGGCGACTCGTTACCGTCTGGACAACGAGGAAATATACAACCCTGCAAGTGAGGGTCTCAAGCCCGCTCAGATGATCCTTTACCGCTCGAGCGACCAGGGAGTCTCCTGGTTAGGACCTGAGGTAGTTCCCAACCCTCTTCCCGCCGACCGCTATGTCTGCAGCCTCTCCGGGCGAATACTGCTGCTTTCGCCGCAGCGCTGGATGTATCCCTTCGAGACCTGGAAGCCCGACGGCTACGAAGGGCCGGTCGATCAGAAGGCGGGTGCGATCTTCTCCAGTGACCAGGGAAGGACCTGGGGGGAACTGGCCGTCGTTTCTGATGATCCCGAGGAGCATTACCACTATGGAGACCAAATGCCCTCCCTATTGCCCGACGGACGGATCTATACCCTGATCTGGACACGTACTTGGGGCACGCAAGAGGATCGCGACGTGCGCAATAGATGGGTGGTCTCCGAGGACCAGGGACGGACCTGGTCCGAGCCGCAGCCGACCAATCTCCGAGGCCAGCTCTGCGCCCCGATTCCTCTCTCTGACGGCAGGGTTGCCGCCATTTACAACTATCGCCACGAACCCCAGGGAGTCCACGTTGCCCTAACCGAGGACCTCGCAACCTTCGACACAGCCAACGAGGTCGTGGTCTTCAGCGCCGGCAGAGAAACCATGGTCGGTCAGGCAGTGGATGACTTCATCGACAAACATCAGAAGATTGCATTCGGAAGGCCGTGGGGAAGGCAGCTGCCGGACGGTGCTCTCCTGGTCTACTTCTGGTGCACTCTGGAAGAGATCACCCACACCCGCTGGGTCCGCCTGCGGTTGACGTAACTGTTTCCCGGTAAGTGGCGCTGATCGATAGCGACCCGACCGGATAGACGACTATCCGAGTGGTGAGACCTGGCTCCGGGTGCATGTCGGTGCACCGCTACGGTTTCCGAATGCGGCTGCCCCTAGCTCCCTCCAAAAATTTCACATATCACACTAATAAATAAAGACTTGATTTGTCTCGATGAAAAATGTGCAGGTAATGTGGCTTGGCGATTGCTTTGGATTGAATCAGACTCCCGGAAGGAGTTCATGATGAGCCACATGAGTTCTGTTTATCTGACTTGGGTTACTCTTGCGGGTAAGGTTGAGGTACATGCCCTCACGACTACTGAGGTTGTGGTAGGACGAGAGCCCGATTCCGACATCGTTCTCGATTCCCCTTACATCTCTCGTCATCACGCCAGGTTTATCAGGCAAGGAGGAGAAGGAAGAATCTACTCCGTCGCTGATCTGAGAAGTACCGGAGGAATGTACGTCAACGGTCGGCGTGTGGAGCGCGCTGAATTCCGTGCTGGGATAGGATCGGCCTCGGCCGAAGCGGCGTCGAGCTTCGTTTCGTTACTGCGGCAGCAGACTCTTCCCAGTCTGCGTCAGGATGCCGACTCCCACAATCGCCGTGACTCTTCGATGAAGCTGCTCCTGAAGGTCCTGCGAGGAGACGGATGCGGTTCTCGAACTTGCTCGATAGCTGACTCTAGTGCAACTCGAAGGGCGCACGGGCGATCGTCGCCTGACCGGTCAGATCGGCGCGAACAGCGCAGATGAGGTCGTACTTGCCGGCCGACAGGTCCATGGCCTGGATGATCCGTGCCACGTACAGGCGATCCGTCCGCTCTCCAAGTCCCCCTCTAATGAACTTGTAAGAGACTGGCTCTTCCCCTCGGAGTACGGGTCAGGATAATCGAGCTCGTGGCAACACTATCGGCTGGGACTGCGGGAAGATCGATAGCCAAGACCAGAGTTCCCATCTTCCCAGCGACGACATCCTGGAGGACCAGATCCAACCTGTACTTGCCGGGAGCGATTCCCAGCTTTCGTTGGTAACTACCCGGGAGATCAAGTGCCTCGGGCAGTCTTTCAGCGCTGAAAACCGCCTCGATGTCATCGTCAAACTCGAAGACGATTTGCCGGGATAGGTTCCTTAACAACCCATAAACTCGAAGCTTTCTTCTGTACCCGTCCGGTGTCTCTTCGAAGGAAATCAGCCTCTGGTCGAAGGCCAGAGTCACCGGGACCAGGTGGAATTCCGGATCAATCTGGACGTAGTGGAACGCAGCCTGAAAGGGCAGCTGATCGTAGTGGATCCCGGTCTCTACAACCCGCTTCAGGGCCCCGTATCAGATGGCAGGTGACTTGCTGATCCTCATCAAGAGCTCTGACCGCTGGAAGGGGTGGTTTTTGTTTCGCTCATGGATCCCCATACCCTGCGAACGGCCTCCATCCCGGATATTGAGAACCCGCTCCGCCGACTTCCTTCCTCCGAATGCGGGACTCAATTGCTCCGCCAAAGTCAGGCCCAGTCCGGGTGTTCAGCCAGAAATCGATGTTCGAGGATGCCACCAAGGCGTTTCGGAAAGGAGTCGAGCTGGTGGGTGGGCATGAAGCTGTGCTCACGGCCCTGACCTTCGCGTTTGCGGGTGAAAGAGATCGGGCCAGGGAGGCCTTAGAGCAACTCGAAGTGCAGGCGGAGACAGAATATGTTCCGCCGCTGTACTTCGCGTTGGTCTATAGTTTCATTGGTGAAAAGGATCAGGCCTTCAGGTGGCTGGAAGAAGCCGATCAGGAAGGAGCTGATTATGTTCGTTTTCTCAAGGTCGAGCCCTGGTTCAACGGTCTTCGTTCGGATCCCCGATTCGAAGATTTCCTGAAGCTGATGCACCTCAAACCGTAACTCCCGGGCCTGATGGACCGGCCTATTTTCCTATCCCGCTTGGCACCGTTTGAATGCATGGATCGTCGGCGGACTGCTAGCCTTGATCGGGGCGATCTTTGACTCCCATCTGGGAACCCGGTTTCCCCAGCTCCGAGACATCGCGAAGCCCACCTCCTCTGCGATCGGCCCCGAGGTGTGAAAATGCCGATTCCGACGATGTTGCCCACGACCAGGAAGATCGCGGATGAGAGTCCAAGTTCGCGGAAAAGCTGCACCTTGGAGGCCACTACCTTACTGACTTGGTGTTTGGGAACTGGAAGTTCATTGGTGAATTGGGGCCTTGGAAGTTGGGACTTATTGCTCGACCAGCTGCCTCACCGCCTCATCCAGCGTGGACCAGTCTTGATAGTTGATCAGATGTCGGGTCACCACGCCCTCGGAGTTGACCGCGAACAGGGTAGGGAAGACGTTGACCTGTCCGAACGCTTCGCGGGTCGCTTCGTCAATATGTGCGTTGACGAAGTTGATCCCATGCCTTTTCTGGTAGTCTGCACGGTCCCGATCGGTGGCAGTCAGCCCGAGGACACGGTCCGCATTCAGGCCGATCAGTTTGAAGTTGGACCCTTGATATTTCTCATGCAGAGACTTTAGATGTGGCGTGATGCGGCCACAGGGGGGGCAGCCAGTGAACCAGAAATAGAGCAGTATGTTGGTGCCTGCTAAATTGGCCGAGGACAGGGTCTTGTCGCCGAAGGTTTCTATCCTAAAGGAGGGTATTGGCCGGCCCTCCCATCCCGTGACCTGGACTCCGCCTTCGTGCTTTCTGATGAATCCGGCGATCCTGGCCAGCTGCAGTGACGTGATCTCCTTACTGGCCTGGTCGCGGACAAAGAAAGAAGGCACTCGACGGTCAGCTGCCATGACCGTCAGAAGCAGATCGATCGATTCCACCGTCACCCCAAAGTGATCCGCGATCTTGCGAAGGGTAGGAATCGCTTCGGTCTGTTCGTATGCGCTCTTGAGAAAACTGGGAATCGCGAACAAGATCTCGTACATCCTCCCGATGAAGTCCTTCTCTTCTTTCTCGAAGCGGCTGTCGTTGTGAAGTCGAGAGAAGGTCAGTGGAGCACCCTGTTGCATCAGCTGTTCGAGCTTGGTCAGGACTCTCGTCTCGGCGGATTCGGTGGCGTTCAGAGAGACCAGAAACAGAAGTAGAAAAAATAATTTCCTCATACTGGACTATTAGATCGGAAAAACGGCTCCTCTGTCGAATCCTCTGCTGTTCTCTGTTCGATCCCCACCCAAACCCGGGCAATTGAACTTCGACCGGGACCTCGTAGTATATTGGGATCATGATGTTCTCTGTCCCCACCGGCGTCTCCACCAGCTTCCCTGTCCCCACCGGCGAAAAAGAACTCCACCAGGTGAGAGACGATCTGCCTGTTCTTTTAGAGGTTCTGCCTCCACCGATCAGGAAGGTCGTGGAGGAGGCTGGAGCGCTCAGCGACCTGATCGAGGTCGTCCTGGATCTGGGAAGGCCGCTGGAGGCTCGCTTTCTGGACAGCGCCACCTATCTGGACGAGTTTGAGATCGGTCGATCCGAACTGGACTATGTGACCGAGAGGGTCGGTGCTTTTACGGCGGACAACCGCGCCGGCATCGAACGAACCCTTCATCGGATTAGCGCGATTCGCAACCGCCAGGCAGAAATCGTGGGGTTGACCTGTAGGGTAGGTCGTGCCGTCACCGGGACCGTGGACATCATTCGCGATGTGATTGAGACCGGAAAGAGCCTGCTCCTGCTGGGCCCACCCGGCGTGGGAAAGACAACGCTTCTGCGCGAGGCGGCTCGAGTGCTGGCGGATGATCTGGATAAGCGAGTCGTGGTCGTGGACACCTCCAATGAGATCGCCGGCGATGGTGATGTGCCTCACGCGGGGATCGGTCGGGCACGTCGGATGCAGGTACCCTCACCCGAGCTTCAGCATCAGGTCATGATCGAGGCGGTCGAGAACCACATGCCAGAGGTAATCTTGATCGACGAGATTGGGACGTCGCAAGAAGCGATGGCCGCGCGGACCATTGCGGAGCGTGGGGTTCAGCTGATCGCAACGGCCCATGGAATGACCCTGGACAATCTGTTGATGAACCCGACCCTCTCAGACCTGGTCGGCGGGGTCCAGGCAGTGACCCTTTCAGATGAAGTAGCTCGCAGAAGAGGAACGCAGAAAACGGTTTTGGAAAGAAAGGCTCCTCCCACCTTCGATATCCTGGTTGAGATCCAAGACCGAGATCGCCTGGCCGTCTACCATGATATCGCAGCCGTTGCCGATCGACTCCTCGCCCGTGCCCGGGTTGATCCCGAGATGCGCGTGCGGATGCCGGACGGCAGGGTGGACATCGAAGAGGGATCGCATGCTCTGGAGCCTGTCCTCCGTTCGGAGGAGAGGGAGCGCTTCCGCCCGTCGGAGCCTGAGCCTTCGGTCGGAGCAAGGAGCTTCTCCTTCGATCGAAATCCCTCGGGGATCGTCAGAGTCTTCCCTCTCGGAGTGAGTCGAACCCGCCTGGAGCAAGCGATCCGCGACCTGGGGCTTCCGCTGCAGCTGGTAGACGAGCCCACTCGGAGCGACTTGATCCTAGGTCTGAAGGCGCAGCGCAAGAGGGAGCCGAAGAAGCTGTTTCAAGCGCTGGAGCAGGGCACCCAAGTCTATCGGATCAAGAGCAACACCATTGTCCAGATCAAGAGCGCCCTGCTACGACTTTTTCCCGATGCGGTTCGGACGCTGAAGGCGATCGATCCCCAGTACGGTTTCGCCCTCCAAGAGAGCGAAGATGCCATCGTTCGAGTGCAGCGCACGGTGAAGCCGGTGGAGTTGACCCCTCAAAATTCCTATGTCCGCCGCCTGCAGCACGAGCTCATCCAGAGCCACGGCCTCTATTCCGAAAGTGCAGGGAAACCTCCCCTCCGACGAGTGATCGCCTATCCCCGCGAGTATTGATGTACAGGACATTCGCCAACCGGTGATCTGACTCGCAATGACCGCGCTGGATTGGGCCATCGTTGTTGGTATTCTATTTTCTGGTGAGAGTAGAGTTGGGAGCGAAGAGCTGACGCGTTCAAGCTCCAGTCCAGCGCTGCCACTGGCCAAACTGGATCACTCAAAAAAAGAAACTTTTCTTCGCCTCAGTGGAGCATCACCTACGCGGAAGGCGTTATTGCGAGTAGCCCAGGGTGCAATGCGAAGCGAGCTACCCCGGGGTCTAGGTCGGTCAAAAAAAATGCCTTGCCCCAACGGGGTTATTGCCGCAATGTAGCTTGCGACACATAGGAAGGTGGGAATAACACTTTCAGTGTAGAAGAATCGGGGGCGACTTGAACCCAGGGTAGCTCGCTTCGCATTGCAACCATGGGCTACTCGCAGTCACGCCTTTGGCGTAGGAGCGTGTCCAAGAAACACTTTACGGCGCCGGCCTCGTGCCCTCGAGTTTCGCCGTAGAGCCGTCCCCAGCTAACTGGCGATCGACTCCTGGGACTCTGCAGAGCGATCCGGATCGACGGCCGCGGGCGACATCGCTGGCGAATTCTTCTGTAGACCTGCAGCCGGCTTCGCAGCTTCATGGGTTTGCGAGGCGCCATTCGTCCCTTGTGCAGACCAGGCCGCTTCCGGGGAGCGCTTCAGCAGAGAAAGGGCCATTTTCCCGAGTACATTGGCGATCTTGTGCTTGGTGCCCCGCACCGCGCTATCGGCCGAGATGCCGTAACGTCGGTAACGACTCAGCATGCCCTGGCAGACGACGAAGTAGGCCACAAAATTCCGCAAATCCTTGAACATCCCGAATCGCAGGCAGCGTTTTAAGGTCGAAGTCATACTGTAGAAGTCGCGCCAGGCTCGTTCAATACCATCGAGAATCTCTTCCTCTTTTAGAAGCGGATGATGGTAGAGGATGCGCGGATGATCGGGGTCTAACCAGTAATCGTAGTTTACGTCTTTCAGCTTCAACGCCTTTCGGTCCTTGCGCATCATCTGAAAGTCGACGGTTCCGGGGAGGGGAGTCAAGGGTATGAACTGTACCAGCGCGACGCCGCAGTCGCGAGCGAACTCGATGGTCTGATCCATACTCTCCTGGGTGTCGGTCTCGATTCCGAAGATGAACGCTCCCATGATGTAGGAAAAGGCTTCCTTGCGGATCGTCTCCAAGCGTCTTGCCAGGTCGGCTCCGCTAGAGTTGAAGCCCTTGTTGGTGGCCTTCAGGCCCTCTTCGGTGATGGTCTCGATTCCGATCAGCGCGCCCCCGATACGCCCTTTCTTCATGGCCTTCATGTACTTGGGATCGTCGGCGACTTCCATCGTGATCTGAGTAAAGAAGTACATGTCTGAAGGTATCTCATCAGCCAGGCGTTCGAGGAGTTCGTAGCGCGCCTGCATGCCTGCCTCAAGACGGCCACGCAGCTCCTCATTGTGTGCGTTCTCGATGTCCTGCGGCGTATAGGGATAGAAATTGTCGTCGGCGAACATGATCAGACGGAAACCTGCACTGTAAAGAGCCTTGAGCTCTGTGATGATGGCATCGTTTGTCCGAAGCCTGGGCGAGCGACCGTCCTGCACCCACACGGAGCAGAAACTGCAGCTCTTGGGGCAGCCCCGCACTGTTTGCACTGACGCCACCAGATAGCGGTCCAGCGTCATCAAATCCCAGCGGGCTGGAGAGAAAAACTCGGGGTCTACCCGCCCTCCGTTGTAGCGAGGCTGCAGTTGGCCCGCCGCATAGTCGCGCAGCGCCTGACCCCAGACCACTTCGGCGTCTCCCGTAACCACGGCATCACCGTGCTTGGCTGCTTCGTCGGGGAAGACCGAGACGTGGGGGCCACCGATGATGATAGTGGCACCAAGTGCCTGGACCTTCGCTGCGAGGTTGTAGCCGTGCAGCGCGTTGAAGGTATGGATGCCGATACCGACCAGGTCTCCGGGCTGGACTTCGTCGAGAGGGAACGGCTCCACGGCCTGGTCAATCAGGCGCAATCCCTTGATAAAATCTTCTTCTGGTGTCACCGCTGCCAGTACCGGTAGGAATCGCGGAGTGATGAAGGAGAACTTGATTCTCTCGGCCGAGGGCGCTGGATTGACCAGAAATACGCGAAATGGATGCGGAGATGTCTCGCTCACTAAAAGGTCCTTCCTTAGCCACTGGCCTCTCATAAACCAGCGCCTACGTTTTGTGCTCGCTCCAGACTGCTATTCTGAGCTGGCCAAATAGTAGGGCTAGCGGAGGGATTTCGCAAGTAGTATTTAGCAGAGCGTGATCCGTAAGATCCAATACTCTAGCCCGGATTGCTCATCGCTTGTCGTAGCGAGGCGCCGCAAGGGCCGTCCTGGCAAGGCTTGCGACCGAGGCCGCCGCAGTCGTACTTTGACAGTACGTCGAGGCGGCCGACCGATCGAAACACAGCCAGGGCGGATGATTGCGGCGACGCAGTAGACCAGCGATGAGAAATCTGGGCTAGCCCGATTTGGCGGTTTCGCGATAGATGTCCTTGCCCACTATGCGGCTCCAGTGATCGAGGACACGCCGCCACATCGGACCCGGCTTGCCGTCGCCGATGGGCACTCCATTGATGCGCACCACTGGCCCCAGGCAGTAGGGTGTCGTCGGGAGCCACGCTTCATCGGCATTGATGACGTCGTAGGTTTGGATGTCCTCTTCCAGGAAGGGGATGCCCATTTCTCCCAGGATCTCTTCGAGCACCGTAAGGCTAATCCCCCAGAGGATATTGGGGCGTCGCGGTGACACCACCTTGCCGCCGCGAAAGATAACAAAGTTCGAGCCGCCGGTTTCCGTAATGTTTCCGTTGATGTCCAGGTAAACGGCCATGGCGTTGGGGTCGAGCTGCTGGACCTCCTGGTCACCGATCCACATATGCAGCCGATTGCGATTCTTGATCTTTGAGGACAGGCACTGAGGCGGCCAGTGCCGCGGTGATGGCGTCACGCAGTGAACGCCCTTCCGGAACACATCTTGAAAGAGACTGAACTGTATGGGAAAGGTGTGCTGAACATAGCTAGGAGTCAGCTCCTTCGGCCTGCCGGCGGCACCGGCATATATTGGGTTTTCACCGGCCGTCATGTAGTACACCAGGCCCAGCTCCTGGTCGGGAGCAAGCTTATTGTTGTGCTCGATCAGCTTGCGCGAAATGGCGTCGCTCTCTTCGGGGCTGACCGGAGGCTCGATGCGTGCATACTTGCAGGAGCGGTAGAAACGGCTGGTGTGATCTTCGATTCGGTAGGGCTGCTGGTGAAACGTCCGGAAGAAATCTGTCACAGCAGCGCCAATCACAATGCCTAGGTCATGAATCGGCAGGACGCACTGCGAGTAGGGGACAAATTCTCCCTTGAGGTAGGCAAGTGGTTCGTTCAAGTGACCTGCTCCCGGTTATCGTGTCTATTCTCGGTTGCTTTGGACTCGACGGATAGAGCCATAGAAGCCCAACATATGGTCGTCAAAGCCGCATTGTAACCGCCGACAGTTGGACGGACAAGGGGCCTTCGTTCTTGATCCTTCGGGCGTCAGCGCATTAGAATCTGACGAGCCCTTAGGTCCTGGGCTTTCAGCGATGATTTCTCCAAGGCTGCAGCAACCAGGAAGTTCCACCGTTCTGGATGTCTCTTCTTGCTCTTCTGTTCTGGCACAGCTGCGGCGATGACAGAAGCGCCGCTGCGCTTCGAGTCGGATATCCTACCCATCTTCGAAACCCGCTGCCTTGCCTGTCACGGAGATGGCCACCGCCAGTCAGATCTCGACCTCAGGACCAGGGACAGTGTTCTCAGAGGAGGCCGTTCCGGTTCTGTAATCACGCCTTTTTTGCCGGGTGAAAGCTTACTGCTCCAAAAGGTGGTTCAGGGAGCCATGCCGCCTAGCAAGGCGAAGTTGGCCCCGAAAGAGATCGATCGCATCCGCCGCTGGATCGATGGAGGCGCACTGATCCAGGGAGAGGAGGCCGCCTCCCCTGAAATTCACGCCAGCGATGGAGGAGTCACCGAGACCGAAGTGATGGTGGGGATCGTCAATGTGAAGTGTATCAGCTGCCACGGCAGGAGAAAGCAGGAGGCAGGTCTCGATCTGAGGAGCCGGGAAAGCATGTTGAGAGGAGGGAAGTCGGGGCCGGCGATGGTACCCGGTAGTCCGGATCAGAGTCTCCTGATCCAGCGGATCGCCGCTGCCGAGATGCCCCCGAAGGAGTTGGTAAAAAAAGCGGATCTGCTTCCCACAACCCTCGCCGAGTTGGAAACTCTGCGCCTTTGGATTGCGGCCGGAGCACCCCCTGGAGCTCCCGAGGTTGAGGTCATTCCATCTACAGATCCCCTCGTGGATGCCAGTGATCGAGATTTCTGGTCCTTCCAGGGACCCATCCGCCCAGATGTCCCCAAGGTTCGGCAGAAGGATCTGGTTCGCACAGCGGTCGATGCGTTTCTCCTGGAGAAACTGGAGCAGAAGCAGCTAAACTACTCGCCCCAGGCAGACCGTTTGAAGCTGCTGCGCAGAGTGTATCTGGCACTGACTGGATTGCCTCCATCGCTCGAAGAAATCAGGCTCTACCTCCAGGATTCGTCGGCGGATGCCTACCCGGGAATGATCGATCGTCTGCTGGAGTCAACCCACTACGGAGAGCAGTGGGGACGGTTCTGGCTGGATGCAGCCGGTTACTCCGATTCGTCCGGCAAGCTCGATGTGGATCTGCTTCGGCCTTTTGCCTATCGCTATCGGGACTACGTGATCCGGTCGTTCAATGACGACAAGCCGTATGACCGTTTTCTTCTGGAACAGATCGCGGGTGACGAGCTCTTCGATTACAAGGCGGTCAAAGACCTCACCCCTGAGCAGTTCGACAATCTGGTGGCCACCGGCTTTCTCCGGATGTGCCAGGACGGCTTCACTCAATATGTTCGAGACCGGTTCGACATGCTGGCCGAGCAGCTCGAGGTTGTCAGCTCCTCGGTGCTTGGGCTCACCGTGGGGTGCGCCCGATGTCACGATCACAAGTACGATCCCCTTCCTCAGCGCGACTACTATCGTTTCAGCGCCATTTTTCGGGAGGCGTACGACCTCTATGATTGGATCGAGCCGGCGAAACGACAGCTCGAATTTGCCCCGGAGGAAGAGCGGCGAGAGGTTTCCCGTCACAACGGACCCGTCTTGGCCGAGATTGAGCGGCTGGAGCGGCTGCTGAAGCAGGCAGAGGAGTCTTCGAAGCAGGAGGCGGGCGACGGAGTGAGCCTTTTACCCAGCAGTCGGCTCGACGAGATCCAGAGGGAAATCGATGCCACCAGGAAGGAACTTCGGCCTTCTCCCAAGATCCTGGCACTGTATGACCTGGGAGGAGAGCCAGATCCGACCTTTATTCATCTCAGGGGTGATGCCTTCACCCCTGGTCAACGGATTTCAGCGGGTGTCCCCTCAGTCCTCTCAGGTTCTCTGTCTCCCTATGAAGTGAAGCCCCCGCGAAAAGGAAAGCAGACAAGCGGCCGGCGCCTTGCTTTTGCCCGTTGGTTGGTTCAGCCCAAGCATCCTCTGACGGCGCGAGTCATCGTGAACCGGATCTGGCAGGATCATTTTGGTGTGGGATTGGTCAGAACAGCAGATAACTTCGGTCACACCGGCGAGCGCCCTTCCCATCCGGAGTTGCTGGACTGGTTGGCAACTGAATTCGTTCGTCGGGGCTGGAGCATCAAGGCAATGCATCGGCTGATCATGAATTCGACGGTCTACCGACAGAGTTCCGACCACGACGCAACGCAGCCGCTAGCGGACCCCGATAATCTTCTCCTTTCGCATTTCCCGATGCGACGTATGGATGCCGAGACGCTCCGTGACTCGATTCTCAAGATCGGAGAAAGGCTGGATCTTCGCCAGTTTGGAGCCGCTGATCCCGTGGAGATACGTCCGGATGGGGAAGTGGTCTCGAAGAGCCTTCGAAGGAGTATCTACCTGCTCCGCCGCCGCTCTACGCCCGTCACCCTTCTGGAGGTCTTCGACGCACCGCGTCTGGAGACCAACTGCATCATGCGGCGTCAATCGAACGTGCCCTCACAGGCGTTGGTGCTGTGGAATGGGGATCTGGTTCGGGAGAGCGCCCGTTTCTTCGCGGGTCGAATCATCGATACCGCCGGCCCCGATCGAGAGGAACAGATCAAGAAGATCTACCTGACGGCTCTTACCCGTACTCCGTCGTCCCTGGAACTTGGTGATGCCCTCCAGTCTTTGGAGCAGATGAGTCAGTTTTGGCTAGACCATCTTCAGCAAGAGCCCACCCCCGAACCCAGGCACACCCGGGCCGAATGGCTAGCCCTCTCCACGTTCTGTCACGTGATTCTGAATTCAGCTGAGTTTACCTATGTCAATTGAGGATGCCATGTGGTCGAATTCCAGAACCAGTCGCCTTTCCCGTCGAGAGCTCTTTTCCCGTCTCGGTGACGGCGCTTATGGGGCCGCCCTGTCCTACCTGCTGGCA
>Ga0310120_10001143_pt1 | contig 20118 bp, 12 predicted proteins | sample CB27_AW_983_MG_FD_203506 | JGI IMG/M metagenome (GOLD analysis project Ga0310120, IMG submission 203506) | Marine microbial communities from Western Arctic Ocean, Canada - CB27_AW_983 | ecosystem: Environmental > Aquatic > Marine > Oceanic | place: Canada: Western Arctic Ocean | collected...
ACACTTTCCGCACCGCCTTCCGAGAAGCTCAGGATGTTCCCGAGAAGATCCCCTCGAAACTCAAGCCTCTCATCGCCATGCCCGACTTCCCGGAAAAACTCCTCAGCGTGGCCCAAAAGGTGGCAGCATGACGGAAATCCAACCGGATTTTGCGGTAATAGGAGGAAAATGATTGAAAGTCGCCGTTTGGCCGAGCCAATGGACTGTTGCTTTCGTTGGATCAGCAAGTACTCTACGTAACCCAACCCGGCCGGCGTCGGGCAGTGCCCGGATTCTCATAACTATGAAATGCAACTTCGTGTTATCCTTGATCGCTGTTGCAGCAACTTTGCTGTTCCCGCACCCTCTCAGCCTCCGAGCGGCAGAGAACTCCGGCCCACTAACGGCCGACGAACGTGCGGCTTTCCTGGCCGAGCTACAGCCGTTGCAGGATCGGCTTGCCGCCTTGCGGAAGGCTCCGAGCGTGTCGCCGGACCGCTGGGCGGATGCGCGGATTTTCGTCAAAGGGGTCGTCTGGGCGATCGACTTCGGACCCGTGACCGATGCAAATAGTCGCGAACTGGTCAGGAGCGGTCTGGTACGGGCACGGGAACGTATCGAGGCGCTGAACGCTGGAAAGGCACCCTGGGCGGAGCGGCGTGGACGCAGTGTGCGCGGCTTCATTTCTGCCGTCGATAACTCCGTGCAGCCATACGGCTTGGTGGTTCCGGCAGGCTACGATCCCGCCAGGCCCATGCGCCTCGATGTCGTTCTTCACGGCAGCACCAGCGCGACGGGCATCGGCGAATTGCTGTTTCTCAAACGTCACGATGTCGCCGACAGCGATGGTGGGGCGGCTTCAACCAACCCGTTCATCGAAGTCCATCCCATGGGGCGACTCGGCGAGAATGCGTATCGATTCGAGGGCGAAACCGATGTGGATGAGGCCATCGAGGCGGTCTGCCGCGGCTACAACATTGATCCGTCTCGAATCGTTTTGCGGGGCTCGTCGCTCGGTGGCGTGGGCGCGTGGCAGCTTGGCTTGAAACGGCCCGACCGATTTGTCGCCGTTGGTCCCGCGGCTGGTCCAGTCGACACCTACGTATTCGCGAACTCGCCGTGGAAACACTTTGTGCGGCTCGATCCGCTGACTCCCTGGCAAAAGACGATGCTGCACCTGGTGGATGCCATCGACTACACCGCGAACGCAGCCATGGTGCCCGTGGTTGCCGCCATGGGAGATCAGGACCCTTACTTTTCGTCTCACTTGCTCATCGAGGAAGCGTTCGCGAAGGAAGGCATCCCATTCAACGGAATCGTTGCTCAAGGCGCGGGCCACGGCCTGTCTGCAGCCGCGAGGCAGGAACAACTCAAGCGGCTCGGCGAATATGCCGACCGGGGCTCCGACCCATTTCCCAAACACGTTCGCTTCGTGACATGGACGCTCAAATTCAGCCGTTGTCATTGGATCGAGGTGCTCGGTCTCACCGAGCATTACCAGCGAGCCGAGATCGATGCACGAGTAGCCGACGACGGCGCGATCACGCTGGCCGAACCACGGAACATCACCCGCTTTGCCATTCACTCCCCCGCGGTTCCGGGCGAAGGAGGATCGGTCACGATCGCTGGTATACCGATCGCCCTGCCAGAGCCCGTGGCCGGAGCGACCCGTCCACTGCTTTTGGAGAAACGGGACGGGAAATGGACCTGCCCCGGCACCCTCGATTCCGCAACCCTGACGGGCAAACGCCCGGGGCTTCAAGGGCCGATGGATGACGCCTTCGCGCGACCGTTCCTCTGTGTTCGTGGCACGGGCAAGGCATGGAATCCGAACGTCGACGCCTGGGCCGAAGCAAATCTCAGACGCTTCACCGACGAATGGCGCCGCCACTACCGAGGCTACCTACCCGTCAAGAACGACAGCGAGGTGACAGACGACGACGTTCAACGCTCGAACCTCATCCTGTTCGGCGATCCCGGCAGCAATGTCTGGATCAGCAAGGTGCTGCCCCAACTGCCGGTCCAGTGGACCCGCGACATCGTTCAGCTCGGCGCGGAGAAGCACACCGCCACCGATCACGGCCTTCAATTGATTTACCCCAATCCGCTACCAGGAGCCGACGGCCGGTATGTCGTCCTTAACAGCGGCCACACGTATCACGATGCGGAACTGCGTTTCAGTTACATGGTGTTCCCGCGCCTGGGCGATTGGGCCGTGATGAAAGTGGGCGACAGTCCTAACACCACACCCACCCCATCGGTCGCGGAGATCCTGATCAATTCAGGCTTCTTCGATGAAGCATGGAGGTTGCCGTCCGCCCGTTGATTAAGGACACGATCGAGTGGGGCCACCCAACCAATGTTCGTCACAAGTGCCATTCGTGACGGCCACACTTCCTATTACGCGGCGCGCGAGGACTTCACTCTCTATCGCGAACGCGGCAATCAATACGTGGCCGCGTTGATCACCTCGCCACCGTTAATGCTTCCAATGCCGATCCACGCCAGACGGTCGATCGAGTCGGTGACAAAGTGCATGGATCCATCGGCGAAAGCGACGTTGACCCCGCCCACATGATAGCTGCGCGCCGCCACGACCACGGCGGACCAGCCGCTGGCATTGGGCTGGCAAGGCGATTTTTCGGGAAAGCAGCTACCGCCAAACAGTCTGTCGGGAAGCGACGTATTGGGCATACGCATATGAGTATGAAACGATCCGAAATAACCCCACCAGTAACCTCGCAGATCCTGCGTACGATCGGGCCCTGAAATCAATTCCGAGAACGCGACGGTCTTCGACGTGCCATCCTCGACGGACTTGACGGTTTTCTTAACGTTCACATTAAACAGGCCACGCAGCCCGGACCTCACCGAAGGATTAAGAAACGACTTATTGTGCAGACTATCCACGTTGTGATTCGCACCCGGTTCAGCGAAGATCCCATCCGCACTGAAGCACGCCGTGTAGTTAGAACGCGTCCACTCGAAAATATTCTCGCCAGGGAAATCGATCGAACCGACCTCGTCGGATGGGCAAATATACGTCATGATCCTGGTGCTGTTCGTTACGGCATTGTTAATATACCAATCGGCTTTTCCCTGCCCCACATCGTAATCAGCGTAATTATCAATGACCGTCTCTTCCAAATAGGGCAGCACGGCATGCCCCCAAATCCGAATGCCAGAACCGTAAATCCGGGGTGGCTCCTGGCTTTCAACTCCTGTTGGAAAACGGTTTTGCGCACTATGGAAATTGTGCGCCGCCAGGGCAATCTGCCGGAGGTTGTTCGTGCATTGGAGCCGCCGCGCGCTCTCCCTGGCTGAATTCACCGCCGGCAATAAGAGGGCCACAAGGATCCCGATGATGGCGATGACGACCAGCAACTCAACCAGCGTGAATGCCGCCCGAAAAGAAGGGCCCCAAACCGCCCGCCCTTGCCGGATCGATGCTAGGTGCTCGAAGGTGAACACTGTCTTGAAGTTCCCGTGGAATGGCGGGTCATTGAGTTTCGACCGATAACGCATTCCGCCGTCTCCTATTGAACGAGAGCGGTTGCACCGATACACCTTGCGGTGTTTGTCGCCTGCCTACCGGCAACGGGATGATAACACCTACCTCCCTGGGTAGCTGCTGCCGGCGTCCGGCGCGGTTGTCGGCGGTGAGCCAAACCAACCACGCTTGATCCTATTTCTTCCCTAGATCGGAGTCAAGCCAACGTGCGTCGGCCGCGGCCGGATCTACGGCCCGAACCGACCATGGCAACCATTCCCAGGCTGAGCAGAACACAAGTTGTGGGTTCGGGGAGGATCCACTTGTTGGTTAAGTAGTCCTGCACTTGCGTGCTTTCGATTTGCGTGAGCCCCCGGCTGTAGATGATGATTTCGGCCATCGAACCGACGAGACCCTTCCCGTATTCGCCCGGTTTTCCGAGGTACAAATCGTGTTCGGGAGCGTCGTCCCTCGACGCATTGCTAATGGCATTGTCGTTGTCATAGTTCATGCTGAAGGGCACCTGGTTGCGAACGAATTGCTGCCCAGTTCGGTGTGTGGCGAACGCGGAAAACGCTCCCGGCGTGCCCATCACCGCCAGATTAATCGCCTCCACAATGCCCGGACCGTCGGGGTGCATTCCGTCCACGGTACTGTACATGCCCTTCGGGAAGCCCCCACCCGTAAATACCCGCATTCCTCCCTCCGACGTACTCACCGGCCGCAGGAGATCGCCGCAGCATCCGCTACCAGGGTTGGCCGTGGAAAACCACGACCCGTCCGCTCCTGGGTCGCCGGTACTTAGGTACTCTTCCACAATATAAATGTGGTAGGGTCGGTCCGTTGGCATGGCGTATCCCGTCGTTATAAGGGATTCCAGGCCGCCGGAAAAAGTAACCGTCTTTAGGCCACCGTTGGGCCAGTTTCCGATGGTCGGTGCGGCCTCACCCGCCGTCGCGTCGCGGCCGTTTCCCGATAGATCCGACCAAGTCGCCACCTCATCCCCCGCGCTGCCAGACAGAGACGAAGCGTCCAGCCAAAGTTCCGCGCCGGTGGGGATCTGTGCCACCGTGGTTTGGTCGGCGAACAGCATCACCGTTGCGATCGCCAACATCATTAAAAGCGAGTTGCGTAATCTCATTGATTGGTTTCCCCCAAAATCGACTTACCACGAACAACAAAAAAGGACGTCATCCCAATCTCTGCAGGGCTACCCAACCGATGGGTAGTGCAGAAAAACGGATCACGTCCTATTTAAAGTTTCCCGGAGTGGCTTTCTCGAAAAAATGTGGATCGGCGGCCTCGCCGGGGCCGCACGTACTGGATCGCTGTTCTAACCGACGAATAATAGTTTGAATGATAAGGTAACAGACATACTACGTAGACGCTCGCGGCGTGTCAAGCGTTTTTTCCAATTTTAAAAGCATGATTCGGGCGCTCGACTGGGCACACCCTACCTCGCATGGAGGGTGTTGATTTTAATCGGTTAACGGGAACGATTGTGTCATTCTGACCGAGCTATCGTCTGCGAAACATCAATACGCCACACCAAGCCATCACCAGCAACAATAGCGAAGTGGGTTCGGGCGCCGACGCGGTAACTGCCGTATTACCCCAGTTAAAGAGCACTCCGTTTAGTTGCTCCACACCCACTTTCTCCGTATCCCCCGGACGCTGATTCACCCATCCTCCCTCGCCGGTGGGCAGGGTGCTCCCCGGCTGGTCCCAATTGAAAAGAACCAGATTTAGGTCACCAACTTCGACTTCGTCACTGCCGTCGTAGTCGCCTGCGAGGGGCTCGGACCCCGTAGTAAAACTGAGAATAATGCTAGTGCTTCCCACGTCGAGTGCGAACATCGCGGCAGCCTCGGTCGTGAGCGCGAGACCATTATCGGTGATGCCACCCGCCGTCAGCACGTTGAACATGTCCCCGGAGGAGGGTGTGAAGCCATTGATCAACTCGACGTCCAGCAGTCCCAAGAGCGTTGCGGTTCCGCCAATATCGAACGAATCGAACTCATTGAGTCCTATCCCTCCCAAATTGAACGATAACGTGCCGCTGCTCATCAGATCGCCGGAGATGGTACTGACGCCACTGCCCCCCAAGATGCCCAAGTTATTGATCGTTCCATTGCCGGAATTGACGATGTTGAGGTTGACCTTACCCTCCCCGGAGATGTTCAAATCGTTGTCGTTCAGGGTCAGTTGGTTGTTGAGATCCAGCTGAGTACCGGCGGTCGCGGTAATGTCGGTCGGACTGGCCAAGTTCACCCGAACTTGGAATTCATGCGTGCCTTCCGTGACGCCGACCGCGGCATTACCTGAATCGGACTCAAGCGTAACGCTGCCTGGACCTCCAATGGCATACGTATTCGCGCTTTCAAATTGGATATCCTTGACCGTCACGTCCGTGTTGACTGACACCGTTTGCGGAGACGTGATCCTGTCACCGAATGAGGCGGATCGGTTATTGCCGTCGGGAGCATCTGTTCCGTGGCTACTGGGAAGCCAGTTCGAGCCGTTTGACCAGGCACCCACACCATCTTGTCGCCACTCGCTGTCGGGGGTTAGTGGCGGGAACCACTTGTCGAATAGGTAGTTCTGCACCTGTTCACTTTCGCTGGTCGAAAGCTCTCGCTCGTAGACGATAAACTCGGCGATCGAGCCGTTGAGAGTCTGCCCATAGGTGCCGGGTTTGCCGATGAATAGCTCATGCAGGGGAACCTCGGCCCTCGATGCCTGGGTAATGCTATTTTCAAAAGGCACCCGGTTGCGCTCCATGACCGCGCCTTCACGGTGCGTGGAGAACGCGAGGAACTCGCCTGGCGTGCCAAAAACGGCACGAGTAATGGTCTCAATGATGCCCGGACCCTCTGGGTGCATACCGGTGACCGCGTCGTAGGCGCCGTCTGGCCAGCCAGCGTCACCCGTAAATAACCGCATTCCTCCCTCCGGCGTGCTCAGCGGTCGCAGCAGGTCGCCGCAGCAACCGCTGCCCGGATTGGCCGTTGAATACCACGACCCGTCGGTTACCGGATTACCTGTGTTGATGTACTCCTCGACAATAAAAATGTGGGAGGGTTTGTCTGTGGGCATGGCATACTCAAAACCTTCCACGTCCGTCACCAGGCCCTGTAATGTTCCGCCAGTAAAAGTCACCGTCTTCAAACCACCGTTGGGCCACGCTCCAACGGTTGGCGCCTCGGCTCCGTCGAACGATGCCATGACCGCGTCGAAGCCATTTCCCGAAAGATCCGACCAGATTTCCACCGGCTCCCCTTCGTTGCCGGTCAGAGTCGCCGCGTCCAACCAAAGTGCCAGATCGCCGGTCGGGATTGGCATTTGGGCCACGGCGTTGTGGGTGGCCAACAGCAGGACCGTCGACACGGCCATGATCGTTGTTGGCAGGTTGCGTGTGAGTTGGCGACGCACTGCGATGCCGACCAGCGCGATGCACACCAGCAACAGGCTTGTCGGCTCGGGAATGGCAGCACTGAGAATGACGCTGCTCGATCCAACGCTCAGTTTGAATAGTCCGGCAGCTGCCGGTGTAAGCGCGAGGCCGTTGTCAAGAATACTGCCTGCCGAGAGGACGTTAAACGTGTCGCCCGCGGAGGGTGTAAATCCATCGCTTAGCTGGACATCGATGAGACCCGACAGCGTCGCCACTCCACCAACATGGAACGAATCGAACTCACCCGATCCCGTCCCGGCCAAGTCGATGGAGATTGTACCGGTGCTCACCAGATCGCCCGAGATCGTACTGGAGCCACCGGCTGCCAAGTTGCCCGAGTTATTGATCGCGCCACCGCCCGAATTGACAATGTTATGGATATTGACCTGGCCGTCCCCAAGGATATTCAGGTCGTTGCCACCCAGCGTCAACCCGTTGTAGAAATCGATCTGCGTGCCGCTATCGGCAGTTATGTCTGTATCACTGCCTAAGTTCACGCGGACTTGCAGTTCATGCGCGCCTTCGATGGCATGGACCGTAGCATTGCCCGCATCGGCCTGCAGTGTGACACTACCTGGACCGGCCACGGCATAAGAATTTGCGCTATCAAACCGGACATCCTTCACGGTCACGTCGGTGTTGACCGACACGGTTTGGGGAGACATGATCCTATCGCCGAATAAGGCAACGCGTGTATCGTCGTTGGGCGGGCCTGGACCCTGGGTACCTGTGCTCCAATTCCCGCGGTCCGACCAGGCACCCACGTCAGTTTGGCCCCACTCGTTAAAGTCTGGGAGCGGGCCCAACCACTTGTCGAATAGGTAGTTTTGCACCTGAGTGCTTTCGGCTGCCGAAAGCTCTCGCTCGTAGACGATCACCTCGGCGATCGAACCGGTGAGACTCGTTCCGCCGTTCAGCGCAGCCCTTCCGATTGTGAGTGCATGTTCAGGAAACTCAACCCTCTGCATCTGGCTGATATCGCTGGTCCCACTAAAGTTCGGTCCAAAAGGCAGCTGGTTGCGGACCATGTTCTCCCCTTCACGGTGAGCGGAGAATGCGGAGAACAATCCCGGCCCGAGAAAGACGGCCCGATTAATGGCCTCGATAAACCCCGAACCTTCTGGGTGCAGACCGCTGGTAGCATCGTACGCGTCGTCTGGGAATCCCGTCGGACCCGAAAAAACCCGCATTCCTGGCTGGTCTCCGCTCAGTGGCCGAAGGAGCGAGCCGCAGCAACCGCTGCTCGGATTGGCCGACGACAACCACGTCCCATCACTTCCAGCCTCCAAGTATTCTTCAACAACAAAAATGTGATAGGGTAAGCTCCCTGGCATGGCGTAGTCCGGGGTCTCTAGCACTTGTCCGCCGCCTGAAAAATTCACGGTCTTCGCGCCATTGTTGGGCCATACTCCGACGGTCGGTGCCGCGTCTCCCGCCACCGCGTTGAAGTCGTTTCCAGAAAGGTCCAACCATGTCGTCACATCGCCACCTGCGTCGGCTGACAGAGACGCGGGATTCGAGGCGTCCAACCAGAGAGCCAGGTCGTTCATGGGGATGTCTTGTGAAAGCGTCGTTTGTGCGAGCAGCACGAACGATGCGACAGCCATCACCGATGCGATTAGGTTACGCGAACTCATGGGTTGGCTCCTTTAATTGCCTTGGAGGCGCGAGAAGTTTGCTTAGTAGCACAAAATAGGATTATGTTGGTTTGGTGTTCACTTTGGGATTTTATGATCAAGACTCAACGATCGAAGTGGGCGTGTTTCACTCGGCCCAAACAAAAAACGCCCATCGTTTGGCCACCTCCACGTGTTCAATCGCAAAGGTTGGTCCAACAAAGGGCGAATTTAATTGCTTTAGCTCTACAGTGGCTAGTATGACGATCCCGTCATAGTCTCCATCGGCTCTGAAACGTAGAACGTGTTTGACTAGGTAGGCGCACATAATAAGCCAAGAAACTCTCCTTGTCAAGCATTCCCGGCCACATTTCTCGCAAAAAACCGCCCGACAAAGGGAGACCCGGGGTAGACTGGGCTGATGAAAACCTCATACCTCGTAGAGTCTTATTGTAGCGCGAAGGCCTTGAAAAATGATAAATGAGAACTGCAAAATGCAAAATCATTCCTGCAAATTTGCATTTTGCAATTCTCATTTTGCATTTTCCAATTCCCCTGCAGCGCAACAAACACGAAGCACACCATTTGCGCTAAGTAGTCCATATTCCGGCCATTTCATCAGCCCGGGGGTAGACGGTGGAGCGTGGCCGTCATCGGTCCATGCCAGGCGCGCAACCAGGTTCATCAACACTCTTAGCTGTATGGTCCCCGCAAGACCTGACCGCCTCGGGCAGTGGAGATCTGGCCGTCCTGCAGGCTGACGACTCCGTTGACCACTACATGAACCATTCCGCGGGCAACTTGATTCGGCTCGAACATGGTCCCGCATTCACCGAACGATTCCGGATCGAAAATCGCCAGGTCGGCGCACGCACCCGGGCGCACAATGCCTCGGTCGGTCAAGCCGACGCGGCTGGCCGGCAGTGAGGTCAGCCGCCGCACGGCTTCTTGCGGCGTGATCATTTTTTTCTCCCGCACGAAATGCCGGAAAAACCAGGCGGCCCAAGTATAGGCACCGTGAAAGGAACTCCCGGCAAGCGGACCGTCGGGTGCCAGAGCCGTCGCGTCGGAACCAATCATGCATTGAGGATGCTCAAAGGCGACTCGTAGATCTTCTTCGCGATAGGAGAGTGCGATCACCATCAGGCTGTGCAGATCATCGATCTCGGCAGCCAAGATGTCATACATCGCGTCGAACGCATCATTGCCGAGCTCGGTCGCGATATCGGCGATGCTCCGGCGGGAGTATGCGGGCAGCGCCTGGCTCTCAAACAGGACAATTTTCGTCCAGTCATCGCGAGCCAATGCGGTAATGATGCTGGCGTGCTCGCGCATTTCCCTGCGCGAGGATAGGCTGCGAAGCCGTGCCGCGACTTCGGCCTTACTTCCCTCGAGTGCCCAAGGCGGCAGGATGGCGCTCAGATGCGTGGTACCGAACAGCCGCGTGTGCATGTCGAAACCGACGTCGAGACCGATTCGATTCGCCTCGTCAACCTGACGGAGCGCTTGTTCCACGGCAAAGTGGCCGTCTTCGATCAACCGTGCCACAACGGAAATATGAGAGATCTGCAGCGGAATGTGTGCCGCAGCCGCCGTGTCTATCGCCTCGCGAATGGTTTCTTTCGCCTCCCCGGACCGATTACGGGTGTGAGTGGCGTAAAACCCGCCAGCGTCGGCCGCCACGCGGCAAAGCTCGACAATCTCCTCTGGCGGGCAGCCGCGTTCAGGTCCGTATTCGAGTCCCGTCGAAAATCCGATGGCGCCTTCCTCGAGTCCCTGCGCGAGTAATCGCTTCATTTGGGAAAGCTCGTCCCGCGTCGAAGCACGATCCACCAGACCGGCGACCACCAAACGCAGATTTCCATTGGGAACAAGCGTGGCCACATTGACGGCCGGCCGGCCCGCTTCGAGCCGATCGAGGTATTCCGCTACGCTGCGCCACGGAATCGTGTGCTCAGCAGGGCAACCGTAAATGTTCGACCGCGCCAACTCTGGATCTCCAATCGGCGCGCAGCCATGTCCGCAATTGCCGACGACTTCCAACGTCACTCCCTGCGTGATCGAACTGACCGCGCGCGGGTCGACCACCAACGTGAAATCGGAATGGCTGTGGATGTCAACAAATCCAGGTGCGACAACCAAACCGGAAGCCTCCAGCGTCGGAATGCCCGCCGCTAACTCGATAGTGCCGATGTCCGCAATCCGTCCGTTTTCAATGGCGACGTCGCCGACAAAGGGATCACCGCCGGTGCCGTCGAGGATGGTGCCGTTGGTAATGACCAGATCGATACTCATTTAGAGTCTATTCATTTCTTTTGGCTTGCATTCGCTGACGCAGGTCACTGGTTGCGGACGCGTCAACTTCAAATGTGGACTCGTCGAGAACCACGCCGTGCTCTTGACTGGCTGCCTCACACGACACGCGATCATTCCTGACGTCATCAGCAACCTCGGCGGCGGATCGTGCGAGGGGATCCCCCCACCCGCCGCCACCAGCTTGGCTATGGTAGATCCGTTCCCCTTCGTTAATGGTCGTCGAGACCATCACGGGAAGAATTCTCTCACCGCTGTGATGGCGGAGAATGTTGATCGATGGTGATCCAGGTTTTCCACCTGATAGCCCGTAGGGTAGGTGATCTCGACGATCGGAACGGATCGTTAGCGTTGCCGACCCTTTGAGCAATTGCCATTCCCTTTCGATGGCCATTCCGCCTCGAAATTGTCCGGGACCGCCCGTGTCGCACCGCAGCCCATAGCGCAGGATACGAATGGGATAATTGCATTCACCCTCTTCGATCGGAATGTTGGACGCCACATTGGCGGGATTGCAAAGGCCGTCATTCCCATCGCGATCCGGCCGAGCGCCCCAGGTGCCAGAGAGCAGCTCATAGTAGACGTAGCTCTCCCTATTCTCGTCCGTTCCTCCAAAGATGACGAGCGAGTTTCCACCTTCTCCCGCCGCCAGGACTCGGTCAGGCATCAACGCGGCCAAGGCGCCAAATACGGCATCGACTTTGCGAAAACCGGTCACTCCTCGCATCGATGAAGCGGCTGGCATTTGTCCATTGACGACCGTGCCGGCGGGTGCGATCACGCGCAACGGGCGAAAGATTCCGGCGGTGCTGGGAACATCCTCATGAAGTACGCAACGAACACAAAATGCCACGACGGATGCGGTATAGGAGAGAGTGCTATTGATCGCCCCGCGAACCTGCGGGTCGGTTCCCGTAAAGTCGGCCGTGAGCGTATCGCCTTGAACCGTTATCGTCACCTGAATCTTTACCGGCGGTCCGTCACACCCGTCGCTATCCATGTAGTCCGTAAACGTGCTGGTGCCGTCCGGCCAAGCGGCGATCTCCGCGCGCACAAGCCTTTCCGTGTATTCGATCAAGTCGTCGCAACAGGTGATGAAGGTCTCCTCACCGTAGCGATCAATGATCTCATGAATGGCTCGATCGCCCATGTGGCACGCCGCTAGTTGCGCGCGGAGGTCCCCCATCGTCAGTTTAGGCACGCGGATATTGGCTTCCAGCAAAGTAAAGATCGCCTGGTCCGGTTCGCCTCGGTGATAGAGTTTCAACCAAGGGATCCGAATTCCATCTTGAAAGATCTCGGTGTTATCGCATGCCGAACTTCCGGGCAATCGCCCTCCCACGTCCAAATGGTGGGCTGTGGAAACCGCAAAGGCGACACGGCGCTCACCGCAAAAGATGGGGCGCACGATAAAAATATCCGGCAAGTGCATCCCCCCGTCGAAAGGGTCATTCAAAATGAAGATGTCGCCTGGCTCCATCGAGTCGCCAAACTTGTTGAAAAGCGTCTCCATGGCGTAGGGGATCGCGCCAAGGTGAAGTGGTATCGTGACGCCCTGTCCGATCATTTCGCCTTCGGCGTTGCAGAGGGAGGTGGAAAAGTCAAGTGCATCGCGGACGATCGTTGAATAGGCAGTGCGGTAGAGCCCCATCGCCATCTCATTGGCCGCGCATGCCAAGGCGTTCTGGATCAGTTCCCGCGTGATTGGATCGGTCATGACGAGTGCGTTATGCGTAGTACGTGGTGCGGAATGTGGAATGCCTGTTGACTCATTCGCCCATCATCAATCATTTGACATGATTACGTTCCCCTTCATATCGACATTCGCCGTCATCATCGGTGGAATCACAATGGTCGTGTCGTATTCGTCGATCAGCAAGGGTCCACGCGTCGCCTCGTTCAGGTCGCGACGGTCGATCACAGGAGTATTGACCTGCCCCCACTGGGAGCCGAAATAAGCGTCACGGCTGGACGAGCCGCGGATGCTCGGCGGTGACGGTTCGATCCGCAGTGTGCCCTCGAATGCACCGGCCCGGCCAATGAGTCGCACGGCAACCACTTCCAGCGGATTGTGCGGGTCAGAGCGATGTCCGTAGGTTCGCTCGTGTTCATCGCCAAACGCAGTGCACAGCCTTTCGACGGTCGCAGGGGAAATGGGTTCGTCCTCGACCCGTATGCGAATCTCCGACGTTTGACCTCGGAAACGCATGTCCGCGGACGTGATCCAGGTAATTTGATCCGAGGAATAACCTTCTCGCCCAAACTGTGCGAACATCTCGGTCCGCATTTCGTCTTGGAGTTCGCTGATCGGGGCAGCGCACATGGCTTGGCCTGAAAGTCGACAGCTCCTCACTGCATGATGTTCCACACCCGAGCAAAGCAGCCCTACCGCACTGAATAGCCCCGGCATGGCCGGAATAATGACCTGCTGAGTCCGCAGTTCGATGGACAGATTTGCCGCATGAATGGGACCCGATCCTCCAAATGCCAAGAGGCTGAACTGCCGTGGATCGCGGCCGCGTTGCGTGGACACCTCGCGCAGCGCTCGCATCGTGCGAGCGTTGGCAATGCGATGAATCCCCTCGGCCGCCTCCAAGAGGTCGATCCCCAGGGGCTTGGCAATCGCATCGTGAATGGACTTCCGCGCAGCCTCTTCGTCAATGGAGACTTGGCCATCCGCCAACTGTCCCGAGCGAATGTAACCCAGAACAACATTGGCATCGGTCAACGTCGGCTCAGTACCACCACGCTGATAGCAGACTGGGCCCGGTATGGATCCGGCACTGCGGGGACCCACTCGAAGTCCTCGGGCTCGATCCAAATAGGCGATACTCCCTCCCCCCGCACTGACTTCGGCGATGTCGATCGTGGCCGCGCGAATCAACTCACCGGCACCGCCAACCAGACGATTCACGGCTGAGAGCGTCGAACCAACTTCATATTCCTGGCTATAGGCAATCTCACCACCCTCGATCAATGACGCCTTGGCCGTGGTGCCACCCATGTCGAAGGTCACGATATTGTCCACTCCCAGGTCACGCGCCATGTAAAGCGCGCCCAGCACTCCTGCAGCTGGGCCCGATTCGAGCGCGTAAACTGGACGCCGCGCGGCATCCTCCTCGGGAGTTAATCCGCCGGCCGATTGCATGATCAACAGCGGCCCCGATATTTCCAGCTCGGCCAGTCCAGACCGCAGGGATCTTAGGTATTGATCCATAACCGGGCGGACGTACGCATTGACGGCCGTCGTCGCCGTTCGTTCGTATTCGCGTCGTTCTCGCAACACTTCGCAAGAAAGGGAGACGGGCAGATTCGGGATAGCCGCGCGGAGAAAAGCCCCCAGCCGACGTTCATGTTCTGGATAGGCATACGAATGCAGCAGGCAGACAGCCACGGACTCGACTTCGTGCTCAATCAGCTGGTCCGCGGTCCGCTGCAGCTGCTCATCGGAAGGCGCAACCAAGACCTCGCCAGTCGCCGAGATCCTTTCATCCAGCTCGAACCGCAGATGCCGATCGATCAGCGAACTCGACTTGTCAAAAAATAGATCGTAAAGTTGAGGCGCTCGGATGCGGCGGAGCTCCAAGACATCGCGAAATCCCTTGGTGGTGACCAGCGCCGTCCGAGCGCCACGGCGTTCGAGTACCGCATTCGTCGCGACGGTCGTCCCGTGTGCCACCTCACTGACTGCATCGCCGCCCCTTCCTATCTCGCCCAACAACTGCTCAACCGTGCACAGCACCGCCTCTTCGTAGTTGGGTGGAGTGGAAGGAACCTTGCGGGACCACACCTGCCCCTGGTCGCTGACAACCAGGACGTCCGTAAACGTGCCACCGATGTCGGCGCCTATGCGGATTGATGAACCGTGGGATGTCATGTTCTGCGAGTACTTGTCCGATCGTGTGTGTAAAGCGTTTTCGGAGAACGTGTAGCGATGTTTCGTCGTTTATCCCCGCAGCAAACGACCCCACGCGCTACACGTCCGTGCGACTCGCACTAGAGCACTTACGAAGACCGTGCAGCGGCGTTTCGGTTTATACCCGCGGACGACGACGCCATCTACGCTACATGTTCGTGCGCCAAGCACAAGGGCCGGCCTCACTGGCCAGCTTCCAATTCCCGATGAAAAGCGCTGGTACCGAATTCAACTCACCTTGTCTCGAACCTCCGGAGAGGAGCCCTTTACCGTTTTATCATCCCGGCCTGGCGAAGACGGCTTCATCCATCGTCGCCAGCGATCATGCCTTCTATTTGCGTTGCTATCGCGTCAATCACCTGTTCCAAAGACCCGGGCGCTGTCGTGGCGATGGACTCCTGATAGATCCCCTTGCCATACTCCTCTGCCGGCGGCAAGTAGCCCACACCGCTCGCTCCGGCCAGCGTAGCCACGACGATTGGCACGTCGGCAAAGCGCTGGCGGAGCCGTCGCTGCAGTAAGTTATAGGGTTCTCCATCGATGGCCAGCCAAATAGCATCCCCCATCCGCCAGATCGTCATCGGATAGTTCAAAGTTGTGCCAGTGGGTGCCGCATCCAGTCGGTTCACGGCACGAACCTGTCGTTCGACCTTGGCTCGCGCCACCTGGGCCGATCGCTCGTCGCCCGCGTCACGAGCCGCCTTCTCCCGCGCCTGCCAGTGGGCGAGTTGCGATTGGACTTCGTCACGGCTGCGCAGATCGTTGCGCAATTGGAGCTGGAGCTCCGACTGCCGGCACTGCCAATTTCGTTGGCGTGCACGACGGTTTTCGGTTAAGGGGACGTGGGACCACGTCCCTATGATCGCGCCCGATTCCACCGCTCCATCGTATTGGAAGCGTGTTCCGGCGGGTGGCAACGCGGTCAACGCCGATAGTGCGGCGAAACCAAGTTGCCGCCCATTTCGGTCGGCGACTCGTACATCTCCGACAAATCCTTCCACGGGGCCAACATCGCCCAATGCCCCTTGCACAAAGACACAAGGTGCATCGGTTTCCGCTTCGACGACCTCGCGCATAGCGCCCGGAAAATCGGGGCTGATGAGAGTATTGTCCCAGGCGAGTGTCGTGGGATGACACGCATAATTGACGACGGTTGCCAATACCGCCGCGTTGTCATCCGTGATCCGGGCAACGAGCACGGTGTCGTCAACGGGCCCTGCCGGGTTGTATCCGCAAACGAACTCGCGGCGGTCTTCGTCCCAGTAGTCGCGCTGTGCCGCCAGCCCACAGTGGCCGCTACCGTAGACGATCGCGGCGGTCCGTGCGTGGTTTCGGGCCTCTTGGACCAGCGCCGAGACGCGCTCGTTTAAAAGCTGCAAATAGTCGGGGATCAGGTCACCTCCTGGCATCGCTTGGCGTTCCCGTCCCATGAGTCCCGCCCCATGCGTATGCGAGAAAATTACCGATAGTCGCTCTTCCGGTAGCTCCGTTGCCGTGCTTACCGAATTGAGGAGTACCGCCATTTCACGAGGCCACAACAGGCAGTGGTCAATCGCGATCACCACGTGATACCCGGCCTGACTCGCTGCCGTATCCTCTTGTTGGAAGAACATCGCCGTGGCCAAAAGAGGACGATGGACGCCCGACGCGACTTCGTGCGAAGCGGCTCCCCACATGCGATGATAGATTCCCACCGGGGGTGTGATGTCAGTGCGGGCAATGCCGAAACGACAGATGCTTTGAGGGGTTTCAACGTAACGCATCAGGCTCTCCCTCTAGACTGGTTTGTGGCGCCCCGTTGTCGCCGTCAATGGGCAAATCGTTCCAGGATTTCTTTCCCGCGCGCCAGATTGCCGGCCGGATCGTCGAGCTTCGGCTGCAATTCCAAGCAAACTCCGCCCCCGTAGCCGACCTCGCCCAGCGCGTCGAATGTGCTCTTGATCAAGGTTTCCGTTAGCTTTCCCGTCAGCAGCGCCCAGTGCAAATCGCGGTCGCCGTCGTTGTCGTCGAAGTGGACATAGACGAGCCGTGGACCAGCCGCGCGGATCACTTCGCCCGGCTCCTCACCACTAATCAGCAGATGGCCCACGTCGAGCAGCAGACCGAGCTGTTCATGCCCAAGGTCGCGGATCATATCGAGCGTCGCGTCCGCGGTTGGCAAGAGCCGGCCGGGAAAGTGCTCGACGCCGATACGTAAATCCTCCGATTGTGCGTGATCGGCCAGCTCCAACAGCGACTCGGACCAGCGCTTGCGCGTTTCGTCGTCCGCGGCCTTGGGTGGAGTGACATATCCGGCCGGGGAGCCGAGGCTGCGGGCCGCGCCCAGCGAGCTGCGATAGTACTCGACGGCTCGGCGACGTGACCCGGCGTCGACGTCGGCCAGATCGAGCCCGTTGGGTTGGCACTGTTCCAAGGCAACGCAGCTTACCCGCAGGCGATGTGCACTCAACCGCTCGCGCGCCTCGTCGGTCAGGAACGGGGGCACGTCTACCCACTGAAATCCAAGGTCTGCCACCACATCGATCGCACGGGCCGGCGTGGCGGCCAACGAACTGGTCATTGCCGAAATGTGCATAGTCGGGTTCCGCATTGCCTTTCCCCGTTTGCTTCAAGCTAAGGCATCAATGTCTCCGCGGGTGGCTGGCGCGGCACGCCCTCAGTCGGAGCGCGTCCACCCAAACCCAATCTGAATTGCCACTTAGCGAGCGAGTTGCTGTTGCCCTGGTGCCTTGGTCGAGCGCTAACTGCACCGGCAGGCACCATTTTGCAGAGTAGCGCCACCACTTCGGTATTGTAAACACTGACTTGCCGTTCGAACCAGTCCACCTGATCATCGACCCGCTCCAAAATGAATCGCTTCGCTTCCCCAAACGCTCTCACTATTTAAGGCCACCGGCGCCACTGTGACCGATCGACCTCCACAGACCAAAAACCATACACCCTTTCATTCCGTCAGGGGCAGCAGGTTACCGTACACACGCTCGACGACACGCTTGCGCCGTTGGGCGACGATTGCCGGATGGGGATCTGTCGGTGGCTCAAGCAGTTCAAAGTGACCGTAGGAATCTTGTCCACGCACGAGCATGGCCAGTGGCTTCGCGGCCTGTTGTCGCACTTCCGTCGGTACGAACCGTAGCGCGATGCCTATTCTCGCGTCGTGCGAGCGGTTCACGCCCGAGCCATGAACGACAGCGGTGTGATGCACCGAGATTTCGCCCGGTTCGAGTTCCATATCGACCGCCCGCGACTCGTCGACCTCCACCGCAATCTCCTGTCCCCGAGCGAGTGCATTGTCTTCAGCAAACGTATCGCGGTGAGGGAGCGCATCACCCAAGTGACTTTCTGGGATCAAACGCATCGCCCCGTTCTTCTGACAGCTGTTGGTCAAGGCAAGCCATGCCGTACACGCCCGCGGCGGATCGAGCGACCAATACGTTCCATCCTGATGCCACGAAACGTAACTGTGCGATCCGACCGGTTTGGTGAACCAGCGGGAATCCCAAAGCAAGAGGTTGCTTCCCAAGATCGATTCCACGGCATCCAAAATTGCCTCGTACGTGGCCAACTGGTACACCCATGGTAAATAGGCATGCGTTTCCGCAAAGTACAGATACTGATCCCGCGCGGGCAGATGCTTTGCTTGCTCCGCGACCGATTGCGTGTACTCTTGGTAGCAATTCAAGAAGTGAGCTGCGTCGTCGCGAGACATGACACGTAGCGGGCACAGGTATCCCATCGAGTGATAACGATTGATTTGCACTTTGCTCAGCGAGGCAGTCATCTGTTCTCCCCTTCTGCGTTGATCCGCTCAAATGTGGAAAGCTTTACGTGCTTGCGATAAACCTTAAACGAAAACAGCTGCCGCCCTCGGTGGACGCCACCGTGGACGGACGCAATTTGCCCGCGATGAGCCAAACCAACCAAGCTTGATCCTATTTCTTCTCGGGCATGTTAAACGGCCTTCTGTAATTGCTTCTTAGTGATCACGAGGTCAACCTCACAGTCAAGAGTATGAAGCAGAGCCGTAAGTTGATCTATGGATTTCTTGTAGTTCGTTTGATCAAGCAAGTGAACATGCCTGGGCGGATGATCGCCTAGGCAGGAACAGACAGCCCAGAGTAAAAAGGGTTAGCGTGGCGGGTTCTGGGATAATAGTAAAACCTGGACCAGAAATCTCGAACGATCTGATATAAGTTGATGTCACATTATCAATAGAATAGAGGTCGCCGTTGGCAGTCCAGCCGTACAATGGGAAAATTCATGGGAAAATTCAGACGTGCTACTCTTCCGCGCGTTCTACGAAAGATAGGAAGGGGCGGTTTGTTCGCTAGTTTGCCTAATCTTCGCTGATGATTAGCGCGCCTGATTTCTATCGGGCATCAATGTGCCCGCTTACGATCGGAAGCGGTGGCCCTTTGATGCACGTTTTTCAGTCTACCAGCGACCCAGACGTACTGGGAACTGCCTTCGGCGACCTGACCAATTTGTCCTTTAACATGACCTCGATCTACGCCGTCACCTTAACAACGACCGACTGGACTGCCGGACCAGTTTCTGCGGGTTCATCCACCGAAACCAATTTACCACCAGGGTTGACGGACGGCATGACGGCCGTGGCAAGGGAACGGAACGGTGCCTCTTTTACCTCCAGGTGACCGACGACCACTTCAATCACGCAGCGGAATGCGCACCAGAAAGCCCGTGCGGAATACGTCTCGACGTGCCGACGCTGGCAACGAACGATGACGTTGTCCGTATCGAGTCGCTTGACCACCTCGTGCATTTGGTCTTTAAGATTGCCCCGCTACGGGGAGACGCAGGTCCCCTCCTTCTCACTGGACACGATGCTAACGGTCAACGCCGGTATCCTCAACGCCGAGCGGTCGCGCTGCACGATACGCGCCCTTCGGGCCGTGCCCTTGTCGGTCGCTACCACCGTCGCGGCGCCCACCGGGGCCTTGCGAAGCCCTCCGGGGAGCTCAATCTGCCGTTCGAGTAGCTGAGACCGACGCCAACACCGGGAGGGAGGTATCTCATTTTCCCAGGGGCCAACAAGGCTCCTATCGCGCGTCGAGAGCTCCATCTGAACAGGTCCGCCGCTCTGGCCGCGGGAGCGGAGTAACCCCACTAGCCCCCGGACCGACACCCTCCAAGTCTCTGCCAAGCTGTCGAGGAACGGTGCAGCAGCGCCTTGTCCCACGTTGCATGTATATATGTCCACACTCTGGACGTAGGCCCCGATGGCGTCCCCGATCGCGACGATTCGTCGCTGCCGCTCCGATCGCCGGCCTCGACTCCGTCGCGCGAGCTGAGTGACGTCGAGCTCGGTGGCGCGGAGTATGACGGGTGG
>Ga0310120_10001144_pt1 | contig 20116 bp, 14 predicted proteins | sample CB27_AW_983_MG_FD_203506 | JGI IMG/M metagenome (GOLD analysis project Ga0310120, IMG submission 203506) | Marine microbial communities from Western Arctic Ocean, Canada - CB27_AW_983 | ecosystem: Environmental > Aquatic > Marine > Oceanic | place: Canada: Western Arctic Ocean | collected...
TTTGAGCAATTGCTTGAGGCTTGGAACGGCGGGCTGCGCGATATCGATACGGCGGCCACGTTAGCGCTGCTGGCGGGCCGTGGAGGCCAGGACGTAGGCGAGTTTGTGGAATACGCGATGAAGCAATCCGATGCGCCGGGCATCGTTCGCGTTAATGCGCTGTTGGCTGCGACGGCCTGGCATGCGGAGCAGGGAGAATTGGCGAAGGCATTGGAGAGTGCGCGCGAGGTCGTCCAGCTACGGCGTGCTTCGGGTGACTGGAAACTGCTGAGTTTTTTGGAGGCCCAGAGTGGCAATCGCGTCGCAGCGGCCGCCGCGTTTGAAAAGGCGGCGCAGATCGATGGGCTTCGGCCTGCGCAGCCACAACATTGAGTTTACACACCACTATTAGCGGCATTAGAATCAGTCGTACCTATCCGGAGATGACTGGCCATGATCAAACGCTGGGTTCCACGCATCCTCCTCGCCGCGGCAGTGACGATCGGCATTGCCGTAGCCTTCACTTGGTGGCAGGATCGTGGACTGAAGGTGTTTGAGGACCGACTGGAAGCGGAAGATGCGGCCGGTGCGTTGGCCGCTGTCGATCGGTTCCTGGACCAGCATCCCAATCACAGCAGGGCCATTCGGCTCCGTGCACGATCGCCGGTAGTCTGGTAGTGTTGGGTAAACTGGAGGAGGCACTGCATCTGTTCGCCGAGGTGGGAGCTGACAAGCCGGATGCTGTTCGGGCTTGGGCGAAGGCTTATTTGGCTCTGGGGCAGTTCGATCCGGCGCTACAGGCTCTTGAGAGCTTGGCTCAGATCGAGGGGCTTCGGCCTGCGCAGCCACAACATTGAGTTTGCACACCACTATTAGCGGCATTAGAATCAGTCGTATCCTATACGGAGATAATTGGCCATGATCAAACGCTGGGTTCCACGCATCTTCCTCGCCGCGGCAGTGACGATCGGCATTGCCGTAGCCTTCACTTGGTGGCAGGATCGTGGGCTGAAGGTGGTTGAGGACCGACTGGAAGCGGAAGATGCGGCCGGTGCGCTGGCCGCTGTCGATCGGTTTCTGGACCAGCATCCCAATCACAGCAGGGCCATTCGGCTCCGTGCACGATCGCTGGTAGTGTTGGGTAAACCGGAGGAGGCACTGCGTCTGTTCGCCGAGGTGGGAGCTGACAAGCCGGATGCTGTTCGGGCTTGGGCGAAGGCTTATTTGGCTCTGGGGCAGTTCGATCCGGCGCTACAGGCTCTTGAGAGCTTGGCTCAGATCGAGGGGGCCCCGAACGCGGATACGCTCGAGACCCTAGCGATCTGCCAGTACCACTTGGGAATGCGTGAGGCAGCTTTGACAACGGCCCGAGAGTTGGCCGAGTTGCCTGGTCATGAAGCGACCGGCCATTTGCAACTGGCGTTGTTTTATGGCGACTGGGGTTCTCCGTCGCTAGCCAGCAGGCAATTCGAAAAAACACTGCAACACCGGCCCGACGCGAGTGGTCTCCGCCTGGACCCGCCCGAGTTCTTCTTGATGTACGGATCGAGTCTGCTTGCCGCGGGCGACGCTCGCAAAGCGTTGGACGTGTTCCAGTGGAGTGAAAACCTCAATCCGAGTCCTGACATCATGTTGTTACAGGCAGATGCGCACCAAGCGCTGGGCGAGCGCGATCAAGCCTACGCGTTGGTGGAACAGGTCGTGCGCCAATACCCCAGTCACCCGGCTCGGGAACAGTTGGCCGAGATCGCTCGGCAGCGTGACAAACCGAGGGCTGCACCGCCGCAACGGCAAACGGCTTTAGCGCCGGCCAACGTTTCGCGCAAGCCCAGTGACGGACACAAAAGAATGCTGCAACTGCTGGAAGAGATCAATCAGCGCACGTCTGCTGAGAATCCATACTTAGGCGACGGTCCTGCGCGGAACATGCAGAAACAGTTGGCCGCCTTGCCTAACGACGCGGACGTGGCAACGCGATTTGACCTGCTGAACAAACTGGGCGTTAAGCAACTGCAAATCGGAGAAACGGAAGAGGCGATTCGACGATTCACCGAGTGTTTGGAGCTTGTGCCTGACAGTGCGACTGACTTGGCAGACCGCGTTGAATACCAGTTGGCGGTCGCTTACCTGCGGCGCGCCGAGAACGAGAACTGCGTGCACTGTGCCAATGGCGAAAGCTGCATTCTGCCGATTCGTGGCAAAGGCGTACACCAATTCACGTCGGGTTCGGAGAACGCGATCAAACATCTGACGTCGGTTCTTCAGCGGAACCCGGAACACGTGGCTGCCCGCTGGCTGCTCAATCTGGCTTACATGACGCTGGGTGGATACCCCGGCGAAGTGCCCGAGAAGCTTTTGATTCCAACAGAGACCTTCGACACCGAAGAAGACTTTCCCCACTTCGTGAATATCGCCCAGAAGCTTGAATTGGACGAAACCAGTTTGTGTGGCGGGATGGTGGTCGATGACTTGAATGGTGACGGACGGTTGGACGTTTTGACATCGCAGTGGAATACCTCCGGACAGATTCTTAGCTACCTGGTACAAGACGATGGCACGTTCGCCGAGACGACCGAGGATGCGGGGCTAACGGGACTCTACGGTGGGCTGAATCTCGTCCAAGGCGATTACGACAACGACGGTGATATCGACATCCTCGTGCTACGCGGCGCTTGGTGGGACGAAGCGGGGCGGCATCCGAACTCGTTGTTGGCCAATGATGGGAGCGGGCGTTTTCGCGACGTGACGTTTGAAGCCGGTTTGGGCGAAGTTCACTATCCCACGCAGACGGCTGCCTGGGCGGACTATGATAACGATGGCGATCTCGATCTGTTCATCGGCAACGAAAGCTTTCCGTGCCAACTGTTCCAGAACAATGGACTCGGGCGGTTCAAGGACGTCGCCAAGCGAGCCGGAGTCACGGACGGCGGCTACGCGAAAGGTGTCGTCTGGGGCGATTACGACGGCGACCGGTTCCCGGATTTGTATGTCTCGAATCTGGGCGGTGCAAACCGGCTGTTTCACAACAATCGAGATGGAACCTTTACCGACGTGGCGGCAGAGTTGGATGTCGAAAGCCCCTCGCGCAGCTTTCCGACTTGGTTCTGGGATTTTAACAACGATGGATCGATGGACCTGTTCGTTGCCGCGTACAGTTCCAACATCGCAACCTTCGCCTCGGACTACCTGGGACTCCCGCACCAAGGACAAACCGACCGCCTGTATCAAGGCGACGGCAAGGGCGGTTTTCGCAACGTTTCCCAGGAGTCGAATATCAAACGCGTGACAGTGGCGATGGGATCAAACTTTGGGGATCTGGATAACGATGGTTTTCTCGATTTCTATCTTGGGACGGGTGACCCCAACATTGACGCGATTATGCCCAATCGCATGTACCACAACCAGCGAGGCAAACGGTTTGCCGAGGTGAGCATAGCCGGCGGGTTCGCTCATTTGCAAAAAGGGCACGGAGTCGCCTTTGCCGATTTCGACCACGACGGGGATCAGGACGTGTTTATCGAGATGGGTGGCGCTTATCCAGGAGACGGGTTTCCCAACACCGTGTTCGAGAATCCAGGATTCGGAAACCACTGGCTGGCGGTAAAACTGGTCGGTGAAACTTCCAATCGTATGGGTGTGGGTGCCCGCATTCACGCCGTGGTGGAAGAAGAAGGTGGTCCTCGTTCGATTTACCGTTGGATGAACAGCGGTGGCTCGTTTGGGGCGAATCCGCTGCGAGTTCACCTTGGGTTGGGGCAAGCGACGGAGATTAAGACGCTTGAGGTTTACTGGCCCACCAGCGATACGACGCAGTTATTCGAGGAAGTACCAGCCGATCAACTGATTCAAATCGTCGAAGGCCACGACACGTGGGAAAAAGTAACGGTCAAGCGATGATAAAGAACTGTTCTCGTGCCAGTCGAACGTTGGCGCTGGGTTGGCTCGCCGTCGGTGGGTTGCTGTCCGGTTGTGGACGGGATAACACAACGCCGGCAACTTTGTCTCCTGTTGTTTCGCCGAACCAAGAAACAGTCGGCAACCAGGAAGAGACTTCTACGGCATTAGGCAAAGCAGTCGCGAAGAAGCGGGCGGAACGCGAGGAGCTTGACAAGACACTGTGGAGTAAGGAAGTGGCGGCTGGTCGGCATGGGCAGTTCTTCGTCGATCTTTGGGATCGGCTTCGCGAGGCCGAGGATCGGTTCGCCGTCGCGCAGGAGGTCCAATTGCCACGGCTGACGGTGCCGGTCGCTGGCGAGCCTGTGACGCTAAGTTTGGGCGTCGAGCACTTCGTTTGCCACGAACCTGGCGAGGCTCTTGCAACGGATTGGCGGGCGCTACTGTCGCGCTGGCAAGAGGCTGGTTATCGGCTCGAGCAATGCGAGTGGCATCATCGTCAGTTCGACATCGGCGAAGATGGGAGTGCCGAGTCGCTCGTGGAAATGGTGCTGCACGTAGAGAACCCGAGTCTCGAGGAGCGGCTTATCGTGGCGGGTGATCTGCGCGTTCGCTGGCAAGCGACTGTCGAAGATCAACCGGTTACGGTAGACGCCATTGAGATTTCTGAACTAAACATTTGGTGGCGCAAGGGCCAGCCGCCGTTTCGCTTGGCGGCGACGCTGCCGCTAGACGCGCGCTCCGTCGAGAACGTCGCTGACTTTCTCGGCCTGTACGATATGGACGGCGATGGCGACGCCGAGATCATCTTTGGTGACCGCCTGTTTCGGAACGAGGGTGGAGGCAAGTTCAATGCCGAGCCGCTCGCGCAATTCCGTACCGAACCACTCAACGCCGCTTTGTTAGCGGATTTCACCGGCGACGGCAGAGTGGACCTGTTTTGCGCCGACCCGGCAAGGCCGCCGCAGCTCTTCGTCGCCGGCCCCAGCGGTCGCTTTGACACGCCTCCAAAGTCGATCGACATCCCGCCGCTTTCCCTGACGCAGGCGGTGACCGCGGGCGACGTCAATGGCGACGGGCACCTAGATGTTTGGCTAACCCAATACAAAGGCGCCTACGACTCTGGCCAGATGCCAACGCCCTATTACGATGCCAACGACGGGCACCCGTCGTACATGCTGCTGGGCGACGGCACGGGGCAGTTCAAGGACGTGACGGAAGCGGCGGGTCTGGCGAAGAAACGTTTTCGCCGCACTTATAGCACTTCGCTGGTCGACCTGGATGACGACAACGACTTGGATCTGCTGGCGGTCAGCGATTTCGCCGGAGTCGATATCTACACAAATGACGGCGTGGGAAACTTTCAGGATGTCAGCGAGGAGTGGATCGACACTCCCAACAACTTCGGTATGTCGCACACGTTGGACGACTTCGATAACGATGGCCGTTTGGATTTCTATGTCACGGGCATGGCGTCTACCACGGCCCGTCGGCTCGAGCATATGGGGATAGGTCACCCCAAATTCGACCAGCACAACAGAATGCGGTTGGCAATGGGCTACGGGAACCGCATGTATCTAGCCGCTGAAGGCTCGTTTCGCGAACCATCCTATCGTGAGCAAGTCGCCCGCACGGGCTGGTCCTGGGGAACCACGTCGCTCGACTACGACAACGATGGCGACCGCGACCTGTTCGTGGGCAACGGTCACGTTAGCGGCAAGTCTGCCCGCGACTATTGTTCGGTCTTCTGGCGTCACGACATCTACACCGGCAGTTCGCGGTCGGATCCCGTGCTGGACAAACTGTTTCTCGACGTGCAGTTGGACTTCGAACGTCGTGGCGGCGGGTCTTGGAACGGATTTGAACACAACTGCTTGCTTGTCAAGGAAGGCGACCGCTACGTCAACCTTAGCTATTTGATGGGCGTAGCCAGTGAGTTCGACACGCGGGCCGTCGTCAGCTGCGACATCGACAGCGATGGCCTCATGGATCTGCTCGTCGTCGCATCTCCTCGCGGCTACCCGTCTGTTTTGCACGTCATCCGCAACAATCTCTCTTCTCCCAACCATTGGATCGGCGTGCGACTAGTCGACGAACCCGGGCACTCACCGCTCGGCGCCAAGATCACGCTCGCCACCGAATCCGGTCGCCGCATCGCCTGCATCCTGGCGGGCGACTCGTTCACGTCTCAGCACGCCGCCGCCGCTCACTTCGGTCTCGGCAACCTCGACGCTGTCCGTCACATCGAGATTCGCTGGCAAGACGGGGCAGTCCGTCGCCTGGAGAATCCGTCCATCGATCGCTATCACCTGGTCCGCGCGAGCGAAGGCCGTGATGGTAGCTGAATTCGACTTTTGGTGTACAATCCCGATGCCTATACTACCGAGTGACTGAAGTCGTACCTTGATCCGAGCAGCCGGTGTCACGCGAATTGGATTCTTCGAGTCAAACGAAGCCCTCTCTCACCACATTGACCTTGGTGTTCGCCGCGGTCATGGTGCCGCTCGCCATCGTGTTAGCGTGGCCTCGTCTTCCGGCGATCGGGCGACCGCCCAAAACCACCGACCTCGCATCACGCTTTCCGCAATCGCCGCTCCGTTTCGACAAGCAAACGATCGGTCGACTGCCCAGTCACCCGCAACGCATCACCAACGTCCAAGTTGTCGACTTCGACGAAGACGGCCGGCTCGACGTCTTGGCGTGCGATTGCATTCGCAACACAGTCTGGTGGTACCGGCAGACGGAAACCAACCAGTGGGAGGAAAGAGCACTCTCGGCCGAGACCGAGTTCGCCGATCCGGCGCATGCAACCGTTGTTGATCTCGACGCGGACGGGGATCCCGATGTTTTAGTTTCCGTACTCGGCAGTGTTTGGCCGACCGACAGCCGCATCGGCCGCGTCGTGTTGCTGGAAAACTCCGGCGACTTCCAGTTTGAATCCCGTGTGCTACTGGACGATCTCCGCCGAGTCGCCGATGTGCAAGCAGGTGATCTCGACGGCGACGGAGACCTGGACTTGGTCGTCGCCGAATTCGGGTACGACCACGGAAGAATCTTCTGGATGGAGAACCGCGGAGGAAGCTTCCGGGACCACGAAATCCTGGTAGCGCCGGGCACGGTGCATGTTCCGATCGCGGATTACGACAATGATGGCGATCTGGATATCGCGGCGATCGTGACCCAAGAAGAGGAGGAGGTCTGGATCTTCGAGAATTCCGGAAACGGAGTATTCGCCCCCCATCGCGTCCATTTCACAACGAACTTTGATCTGGGAGGATCCGGCTTGGTGGCGACGGATCTCGATCGTGACGGCGACCAGGATTTGCTGCTTACGGCGGGCGACAACTTGGAGCTTGTTTATCACTACCCCCAACCGTATCACGGCTGCATCTGGTTGGAGAACCTCGGAGGTCTGCGGTTCGAGGCGAAACGAATCGCAACGTTTGGCGGGACGTATGCTGCTCAGCCCACGGACTTGGACGGCGACGGCGATACGGACGTTTTACTAAGCAGCATGTTCAACGACTGGAGGCAGCCGGGCACGGCGAGCCTGGTCTGGTTGGAGAATGATGGAAAGCAGAACTTTACGACGTGGCAGATCGATGATTCGCCGTCGCATCTCTGTACCGTGGCCTGCGGCGACTTGAACCAGGACGGACTGCCTGACATCGTCGCCGGCTCGTTACACACGCATGAACCGTTTGGGCGACTCGGTCGTGTCACCGTCTGGTTCAGCCGCAAGGGAACAAGCCAGTGAACCGCACACAGGTTTCGCTCTTGCTGCTCGTGTCGATCGAAATGCTCGTGGGAGGCTGGGCGGTCAGCCGGCATTTATACCGGCCGCGGCCGCCGATTCCTGATCTTACGGAATACAATCCTTACACTTCGCAACAAATAACGGACCTTGCGGAGCAAGTCGATCCTGACACAGCCACGGATTGGGCCGACTTGGCGGATGTCTATCTAGCCCACGGTCTCTTCCCTGAATCGGAATCATGTTTTCGTCGGGCTGTCGAATTGAAGCCGCGAGACGCCGAGCTGCTATATCGCTGGGGATTTTGCTTGTCATCGATGGGACAGCTGGAGGAAGCGAGGCAACGCCTGCGCGATGCACTCACCGCGGGTTACGATCCGCCAGCCGATTGTTGGTACTTGATCGGGCGGACTGAGTTGCGTAGCGAACATGTTGAAGAGGCGCTCGCGGCCTTCGAACAGGCGAGCAAACTTGCAGCCGCGCGGTTTGAACTGGCAAAGGTGGACGTTCGTGCGGGACGCGCGGAAGCCGGTATCTCGATCCTGACGCAACTCGCGACGGAGTTGCCGAACGCTTTTCGGCCACACCTACTGCGTGCCCAAGCAGAAGCGATGTTGGGTAATGACTCTGTTGCAGCGAACTACCTCGATCTTGCCGAGGTGTGCTCCGCCCAACTGCCGACACCGACGCATGAGTTCCGCAAGCGGATCCTCGCGACGCTCGACAGCCACTCGGTAACGGAGCTGGTTAATCGCAGTATCGAGCTGCTCGACAGTCGGCAAGTGGATCAAGCCGACGCGCTGCTGCAAACAGCAGTGGGTTCGTACTGGGACGCAGATGTCGAAGACGTGCGGGCCAGCGTCGAATTGCACAGGGGAAATCTGCGGGAGCACCGCCAACAGCTTGAAGCGATTGCCGAGCAAGACGGTATGGACTCGTATCGCATGTGGCGGATTGGACTCGCGCTGTCAGCCGCCGACCAACCTGCTGACGCCGCACAAGCACATCTCGCGGCCGTGACGCTGAACACGGACGCGCGGGCGAACGACAGTCTCGAGCAGCTCGCAATCGTTTATCAGAAGCTGGGAGACCACCAACACGCGAATCACTACGCGGCTCGATTCCGCTTCTCCGTCGCGATGCAACTGTTTCGTCAGGCGAAGCTCATCGAAGCGCGGTCCGTGCTGCGGCAGTCAGTAGGAACCGACGACAAGTATCCTCACACTTGGTTCTATCTCGGCGAGATCGAGCGTTATCTCGGTAACACGGAGACAGCGAGTGGTGCCTACAGCCGCTGTCTCGAACTGGCCCCGGACTATGGTCGAGCTGTCGCCGCTAGGGAACGAATAGAGAAGTAGGTAGCGTACGGTGCAGCGGTGCAGAACTTCGCGGGTTGTTACCCGAACCTCGAACCCGATGTTTTCCAAAACATCTCCCCCCCCCACATCGCGTTGTACGTGATGTTTAGTTAGCACTTGGTCGGACTCGCGATATCGCTTCCCCACGCGCTTCTTGCAAACCTTGTGTAAATCGGCAATAATCAGCTCAGTCCTCCCTGTTTGCAAGACAACCAACACACCGGTTGTTCCTGAGTGCGTCCAGCTTGCCCAATTTTGTGAGATTCCTTTGAACTAGGGACGGTCGAACGATGAAGAACCGCGCCGTTCTACTGACGACCCTCTTGCTCGGGGCCGGCGGGTTGCTACCAGCTTTCCTGTTCCACAGCGGCGGGATGCCTGCACCGGCTGTCACGGCCCCACGATTCGCGCACGGTCTTCAGCCGCGCAAGCCCGTGGATACGAACGGCGCTCACGGTTTTCGCCGCCTTCCGGTTTGGAAGGACCCGACTTCTCTGGAAGACATCCGACAATCCTACGTCGATCTGGCCCAGGTCAACATTGCGCTGGTCGATGAAGAAATCAGTCGCGGTTTCGGGTCTCAAGCATCGAGGATCCAGACGCTGTTTTCCAAGGCAGCAATCTATATGTATGACGGGGACCCCGCACAGGCTTATGAGCTGCTCCACGAGGCCCGCAGCCTGGCGGAATCATCTCCGAGTATGCGCGACGAGTGGCTGTACACGGTGATCTTCTTCCAGGGCGTGGCCGGGTTACGCCGTGGGGAGAATGAGAATTGCCTCGACTGTCTCGGCGCGGGTGCCTGCATCTTTCCTCTGGCCCCCACGGCGGTGCACACGAACCCGACTGGCTCGCGCGCGGCCGTCAAGCACTTCACCGAATACCTCCAGCAGTTTCCCGACGACTTGGAGGTGCGCTGGCTGTTGAACCTGGCCCACATGACCCTCGGCAAGCACCCGCACCGGGTTCCTCCGCAATACCTGCTGGAGTTCGACGAGTTTGGTGCCGAGGACGACATCGGCCGCTTCCATGACATTTCCCATTTGGTGGGCGTCAATCGACTCAATTTGTCCGGAGGCGGCGTCATGGACGATTTCGACAACGATGGACTTCTGGACTTGGCCGTCACCAGTTTTACCCAGTCCTCGGCATTTTTTCGCAACAAGGGAGACGGCACCTTCGAGGACCGCAGCGATGCGTCCGGCCTTGGTAAGCAATACTGCGGGTTTATCCTAGTGCAAACGGATTACGACAACGACGGTTACCTCGACCTCTACATCTCGCGAGCCGGCGGGTTTCACTTGCCGAAGCGGCCGAGCTTGCTTCGCAACAACGGCGACGGCACGTTCACCGACGTGACCCGCGAGGCCGGCCTCATGAAGCCTGGAAATTCTCCCTGCGGCACCTGGGCCGATTTCGATAACGACGGCTATCTCGACTTGTTCGTTTGTAGTGAAGTCGGTCCTAACCGACTTTATCGCCATCTTGGCAACGGCACCTTTGAGGAGGTTGCTGCGAAGGCTGGCGTCCAGGATGTCGGCGACGTGTGCAAGGGCGCTGCCTGGGTCGATTACGATAACAACAGCTATCCCGACCTCTTCCTGACCTACACCAACCGGGCCGCGCAGTTGTACCACAACAACGGCAACGGCACGTTCACGGACGTGACCGACAGCATGGGTATCGATGGGCCGGTGGGCGGCTTTTCTTGCTGGGCTTTCGACTACAACAACGACGGCTGGTTGGACATCTTCGCGACCTGTTATTTGCGCAGCCTGAAAAATGTGGTCCACGGCATGTTGGACGATTCAGTTGAGCCAGAGATGGAACGGACTCGACTCTACCGCAATCTTGGCGGCAAGAAATTCCAGGATGTCAGCAAGGAAACGGGCGTCGACAAAGTGTTCACCACGATGGGCAGCAACTTTGGTGATTTCGATAACGACGGTTATCTCGACTTCTACCTGGGAACCGGCGACCCTTACTATTACATGCTGGTTCCCAACCGCATGTTCAAGAACCAGAACGGCCAGCGCTTTGCCGACATCACGACGACGTCTGGAACGGGACACCTTCAAAAGGGCCACGGCACCGCCTGCGGCGACTGGGACCGGGACGGAAACATCGACCTGTTCGTGGAGATGGGCGGCGCCGCGCCAGGCGATCCTTACCACAACCTCCTGTTTCAAAACCCTGGTCAAGGCAATAACTGGTTAACGCTGAAACTGGTCGGCAAGGAGACCAATCGGGCGGCCATCGGGGCCCGCATCAAAGTGGTCACCGCTGGAGCCAAACCGCTGATCGTCCACCGCCATGTCTCAAGCGGCAGCAGCTTCGGCGGTAACCCTCTTCAGCAAACTATCGGCCTGGGGAAAGCTTCTTCGGTGGCGACCGTGGAAGTTTTCTGGCCAACGAGCGGGACGACGCAAGTGTTTCACGACGTGGCCGTGAACCAAGCCTTTGAGATCACCGAACTCGCCAAAGAGTATCGCCAACTGAACTGGACGCGCGTGCCCGTGCCGCAGGAATGACTGCACAACTGGCGGAGGTTGTTGTGCTCGGCGCTGCGGCCGCCAGTGCGTTAGGACTTGCGCCTATCATACGTCGTGACAGCAGCCGTGTTCCCTGAGCAATGAACAAGCTTTCCACATCGCCGGAGAAGGGTTCACCTTCCGGAGGGCCGAAGTATTACGGTTGCTTGTCGGCACTGGCTCTGCTCAGTGTGGCGTGTGTTGCGGCGGTGATCTGGTACTGGGTCGAGGGCGAATCGACGAGCCAAGTCCTCGAACAGGGACGAGTGGCGTTGGAGGAGCTAGATCACCAAATGGCTCACAAATATGCGGACGTTTTGCTTTCGCGGAACCCAGAGTCTGGAGAAGCGTTGCTCTTAGCCGGGCAGGCCGCCGCAGGACAAGGCCGGTTTCAGGAGGCGCTGGACTATTACAGCCGAATCGGCGACGATCGCAGTTCAACCGCCGTGAAGGCCCGGTGTTACGCGGGCGACATGCAGTTAATGCAACTGGCCAATCTGCCCGGCGCTGAAGAGCAGTTCCGCCGCGCGGTCGAGCAGGACCCCGAGTGCTCGTTGGCGAACAATCGTCTGGCCTACATCGAGGGATTGGGGCGTGGCGGTTGGTTGGCCACCGCCGGCCGGATCGCAATCATCCGCCACGGCGAGTTTGCCCCCGTCCATTTGCAAGCCCTGGGAAACACGTCCGATGGTGCCGAGGAACCTCAGATTCTCCTGCGGTACTACCAAACGACCCCAGAGGACCCAAGCGTTCTCACCGCCTTGGCGCGCCAAAAGCGGAGCCGTACCCCGGCGGAGGCCGTGCGATTGCTGCGTCAGGCCGTCACCATCGCGCCAGACTTCGTTGGCGCTCAAGTAGAACTCGGGCGTATGCTGTTGAGGACGGCGGACGCGGACTTTGGGGACTGGCACGCGAAGTTGTCGCCGAGAGCGGACGAGCACCCGGAGATCTGGGCACTTCGCGGTCGTTTTGCGAGGAAGCACCAAGAGGCCGAAATCGCGGCGCGGTGCTTTTGGGAAACCGTGCGGCGAGACGCTAACCACCGGCTGGGAAACTATCAGTTGGGGCAGTTGCTAGTGTCGCTGGGAAGAGAGGAAGATGCGGCTGGCTTTTTGGAACGAGCCAAATTATTGGAGGCCTACGCCCGAGGGTTGGAAGGCACGACGGGCTTGGCCGCACCGGAGATGATCAAGGTCGCCGAGTTGGCAGAATCGCTGACGTTGTTTTGGGAGGCGTACGGTTGGTGTTACCTGGTGCTTCACGATCCGGGCGGTGACGCAGCACGAGCGCGGCAGATCATCGAGCGTGTGCAGCCTCGCTTGGAGGAACTGGGTGATTCACGGTCCATACCGAACGCCAACCCCGCGGCTCGCGTGGATCTATCGAGTTATCCTTTGCCGAGTTGGTCCGACCGATCGGACGCTGTTGCGGATCGAGCCTCTAGCCCCCCGGAGACCCGAGTCACATTTGAAGACTCGCGCTCCGCAGCCGGACTCAACTTCGCCTACTTCAATGGTGGCGATCCCCGTTCGGGTGGCATGAACAAGATGTACGAGTTTACCGGCGGCGGCGTTGCGGTGCTCGACTTTGATTGTGACGGCTGGCCCGACCTTTACTTCACGCAAGGTGCTCCCTGGCCGGTCAACTTGGATCGATACGGGTCTATCGACCAACTGTATCGGAATCTCGGGACTGGGGAGTTCCGGAACGTTACCGAGGCCGCCGCAGTCGCCGAGAACGGATTCAGCCAAGGTGCGACGGTCGGCGATTTCAACAACGATGGCTTTCCCGATCTTTACATCGGTAACATCAGAGGCAACCGCCTGTACCAAAACAACGGAGATGGCACGTTTGCGGACGTGACCGAGGAAGCCGCGGTTGCTGGCGAGCGTTGGACAACGAGTTGCCTGATCGCGGACCTAAACGGAGACACCTGGCCCGACATCTACGCGGTCAACTACCTCACCGGTGACGATTTGTTTACTCGCATCTGCGGAACCGAAAAGGGCAGAACGCTCTGCCTGCCGCAGTACTTTCCCGGAGCGCAGGACGAGCTGTTTCTCAGTCTCGGCGATGGGAGATTCAAACACGTAACCGACGAGTCGGGTGTGGTTGACGCAGATGGTCGTGGGATGGGGATTGTCGCCGCGGACTTTTTTGGCAAAGGGAAGTTGGATCTGTTCGTGGCTAATGACATGGCGCCCAACTTCTTTTTCGTGAATCAAACGCAGCACGCCGATCGACTGCGGTTCGCCGAGCGCGGGCTGCTGGCTGGCTTAGCCACCAACCGGGACGGGCGGTTCGAAGCGTGCATGGGGATCGCGGCTGGCGACAGCGACGGAGACGGGCGGATCGATCTGTTCGTAACGAACTTTGATCTGGAAACCAACACCCTTTACAAACAGCTTCCGGGCGAGTTCTTTGACGACGCGACGCAACGGGCCGGACTCGCGGAGCCCAGCATCAACGTGGTGGGATTCGGAGCCCAGTTCATTGACGGTGAACTGGATGGGGATCTCGATCTGATCGTTACCAACGGCCACGTCGATGACGCACACAGCATGGGACGGCCTTATCAAATGCCGCCGCAGTATTTCGAGAATCTTGGAGACGGCCGATTCGCGCTCGCTGAGGCAGAAGCTTTGGGAACATACTTCCAAGGAAAGTACCTCGGGCGTAGTTTGGCAAAGCTTGACTGGAACCGCGACGGACGCGAAGACGTCGTGATCTCGCACCTCGACGCGCCGGTCGCACTGTTGACAAATACGACCAACGGCGCTGGCCGCTTCTTGGCCATCAAGCTCGTCGCAGTCGCATCGGCCCGGGACGCGATTGGCACGACCGTGACCGTGACGGCTGGTGGGCGAACGCTGGTGCGGCAACTGACGGCGGGCGACGGATATCAAGCCAGCGATCAACGTTCTCTGACCTTCGGCTTGGGTGATTCTCAACGCGTGCAGACCTTGCGTATTGACTGGCCATCCGGGAAGACGCAGGAGCTGACGGACTTGCCGAGCGACGCGGAACTGCTGTTCATTGAAAATCGATCGGCGCCCGTCCTGAACGACGGATCATGGTGAGCCGTGCGAGACCTGTCTATTAACGCCGCTGTTCTTTTCGGTCTGCTTGCCATCGCCGCTGGCTGCAAGGATGCCGCGCCGAACAACGCGAACACTTCATCTAACAAAAACGTTGAGGCGGAAGAGAAGATCGAGACGTTCGCGCATTTCGTCGATCGCGTCCAAGACGCAGGAATCGAGTTCGTGCCGACCAACGGTGAAGAGGCGAATAAGAAGACCATCCTCGAGACGTTGGGAGCCGGCGTGGCAATGCTGGATTACGATCACGACGGCGACCTGGATCTGTTTTTTTCAGGCGGAGGCAGGATCGGTGACGATGAGTTAATTGGTCGCGCGCCGGCAATGTTTCGTAACGAAGGCGACTGGCAGTTCACCGAAGTCACCGTTCCAACGGGGCTGGTCGACACGAGCCTGTACACGCACGGCGCGATCGCAGGGGATTACAACAGCGATGGTTTTCGTGATCTTCTGATAACCGGCTACAACGGACTGCGTTTGTATCGCAACCAGGGCGATGGCTCTTTCAAAGAGGTCACCAGCGAGGCGGGACTGTGGCAGCAAGCGTGGAGTACCAGTGCCGCCTGGGGCGACCTGAACGGCGATGGCGCGCTCGACCTTTACGTCACCAATTACGTGGATTGGTCGTTGGACAATAATCCGCCGTGCTTCGTCGCTTGGGGTCAGAACGCCGTAGAGCTGCAGGACACTTGCGCACCAGAGCAATTCAACGGCTTATCTGACTGGCTGTTCTTTGGCGACGGGGAAGGCGGGTTTCACGAACTGGGTTCCGCCGCGGGATTGGTCAAGGATGGCAAGGGGCTGGCGGTGCTACTGGGGGACCTAGATCTGGATGGCGATTTGGATATCTACGTTGCCAATGACGCGACGCCCAACTTTTTGTATCGCAATCGAGGCGATGGGCACTTGGAGGAAATCGGCGCCATCAGCGGCACAGCGTTCAGCGATGCAGGTGAGCCCGACGGAAGCATGGGCGTCGACTTGGGCGACTACAATCTCGACGGACTGCCGGATCTTTGGGTCTCGAATTACGAGGACCAGAGTTTTGCTCTCTATCGCAACGAAGGCGGTTGCGTTTTCCAGCACGTTAGCGGCCAAACCGGCATCACCTCGGTCAGCAAGCGCTACGTAGGCTTCGGCGCCTGTTTCGTGGACTTCGATCGAGACGGCGACTTGGACCTGTTTGCCGCGAACGGGCACGTGAAGCAAACAGCACGGAAAGGCCCATTCCGCCAATTGCCGTTGTTGTTCGAGAACCTCGACAGGGGGCGCTTTGTCAATGTTGCCTCGCAGGCCGGCCCGTACATGCAGTCTCGCCACATGGGACGCGGAGTCGCCGTCGGTGATATCGATGACGATGGAGACCTCGATCTGGCGGTCTCGCATACGAACCAGCCCGTGGCGCTGCTCTCGAACGAGTCGGCAACTGACGCGAACTGGTTAATGCTGAAGCTTGTCGGAATCGACAGCCACCGCGATGCAGTCGGCACCCGCGTCGTTGTGCGGACGGCGGGCAAAGAGCAGACGCAACAAGTCAAAGGCGGAACCAGCTACTTGTCGACCAGTGATCCTCGCCTCTTCTTCGGGCTGGGCGCCTGCGACGTCGTTGAAGAGATCCGAATTGACTGGGCCTCGGGAAAAATGCAGAAGTTAAATAATGTTTCCGGTCGCCAAGTAGTTGTCATTCACGAGGGTCGTCAGCCGAGCCACCTTCGGCTGGGGGGGGGGTTCAACGAGAAACGACCGAGGGCGGAGGTAGCGGTTGCCGTCTTCGTAAGTACAGAGGGCACAGGATCCCAGCAATGCCCACTGCGTTAGATGCGTGGAATGCCACGCTGGTGTTGCCGTCCTGGGACCGATTTCGTGGCTGGGGCGTTTTGGCCGGTTTTGAACTCGCCGCTTGGACGTAACGGGCCACCGTATCGCGGTGGATACCCAGTTCCTCGGCCATCCAGCAAACCGAACGTGGTGTCCTTTCAAGATGCCCGGTTTACAATCGCCCCTACGTAACCGGTTCTGGCGTCCCCTGTCAGACTTTTTTTGGGGGGCGAGAAATTGCTTGACTTCTGTTTCGGGGAAGACTAGAAAGAATCCTACTAACTGAAAGATGTTGGCGAGTTAATGTTTTGTGAGGATCACTTTTTATCCCTAACTTCTCCGGAGGATGCGTTATGAGACGCAGCAGAAAGGGCTTCACGTTGGTGGAGCTGTTGGTGGTGATTGCTATCATTGGAATCTTAGTGGCGTTGTTGCTGCCGGCTGTTCAAGCGGCTCGCGAGGCGGCGCGTCGGATGTCATGCCGGAACAACATGAAGCAGCTTGGTTTGGCGTTGCACAACTACCTCGACACCTACAAAGTGTTTCCGTCGGCGGGACGCGGCGCAAATCAGCGTGCCCGGGCGGCCATAAACGGCGAAATGAAGGGGTCGCAGGGTCTCGTGTCGATTCTGCCCTTTATGGAGCAACAGCCGCTGTACGACCAATTCAACCACTCGGAAGCCTTTACGAACTTTCCCGGTAGAGGCGTGCCCAACTCGAGGGTCATCGGGGATACCCTCCTCAATGGCAACGCGCAGTTGTCGACGGTCGAATTGGCTATGTACTTGTGTCCGTCCGACAATTCCGGAAACAGGCAGGCGGCGAAACGGCTCCGCGGCTATCACTACGGTCCGGGCGGAAACAGCCTTGTTGGCTCGAAAACGAACTACGATTTTGTGACCGACGCCCAGCGCATGTTCGGTAACTACATGTGGAGGGAGGCCAACCGTTCAGGCAACTCGCACGGATCCGGCTTACCAACTTGGCGGATGTTTGGATGGGAAAGTGACTGCAGTTTGGCTGACGTGACGGACGGCTCGAGCAACACCATGATGATGTCCGAGGTCACGCAATGGGTGGGCAATGGGAATGGAGCCGCCTGGGCGTACCGGGGTTGGGTGATGTGTGGTGGTGACGCCGCCTACGGGGACCGAGAGCGATCCGGCGGTATCAACGTCTGGCACCAGCCTTGGATCCATCCCCGCTGGAAAAATCCACCTTACACGCCCATCCGTGGGCGCGCACGAAGCTGGTGGTGTCCCGTTGGCAGCCTTCATCCTGGCGGATGCAACTTCACAATGGGTGACGGCTCCGTTCAGTTCATCTCCCAGACGATCGATTTTCAGACGCTGGTTAAGTTACACCAGATCTCGGACGGCCGACCGACCGAAGGTTGGTAAGTGGCACTGTACCTTAACGCAATGTCGCAGAGACCTGCCGCAGCGTGCGGCCGGTCGAAGTACCTTAACGCAATGTCGCAGAGACCTGCCGCAGCGTGCGGCAGGTCTTTGCTTTTTTTTCTACTAGGGAGACGATGAATATGTGCAGGATCTACGGTTGTATGGCGGTAGTGATGTGTCTTTGCTTGGCCGGTTGCAGTGGAGGCGGGCCAGATTTGAATTTGGTGCCGGTAGTAGGCACGGTTACGCTCGATGGCCAGCCATTGGCGAACAAGAGCCTCATGTTCACGCCTGAATCTGGGGGTGGCGTCAGCGCAGGTGGAAACACGGACGCGAGCGGGAAGTACAGCCTGACGGCAGTCGTTTCTGGCGTCACGGGCGACCAGGCGGGCGCTCCGCCAGGACAGTACAAAGTCACCGTTTTCGAACCCATGATCCCAATCGAGTCGGCAGAAGGGGACGAGATGATGGAGGAAATGATAATCCCCGGTGAGTCGCAATCGACCATTCCGCCAATATACCAAGCGGTGGCAACAACCGACTTGGTGGTTACGGTTCCTGACGCTGGCGGTACCATCGACATCAAGTTGAGTTCGGGGGGCTGAGTACCCGGTGCTTGAGGACGGCCCGCCGCTCCGGCAGTGGGTTGGAATCCCCAGCCTCGACGTTGCTCACAATGTCCATCCTAGCAAGACAAATCAGGCTCAGAAGATGTTGGTGGCTCATGTCGCTGTCCTGGCTGGTTGTGACCAAAACTTGGTGACGGCCGAAGGGACGGTAACATGTGATGGAGTACCCTTGGCGTACACGACAGTCAAGTTCGTACCCGACGCCGGAACCCCCGGCAACGGCGCTGTGGCGGAAACCGATGAGGCTGGCAGATACTCCTTGAGCAGCATCAACCCCGACAACTCGACTTCTGGTCTGGGAGAGGGTATTTGCTAGGAAGGTACCATGTGGCGGTCTAGGTGGTCTCCTCTTCCGGGACCTCGAACAGAGATTCCGGAGGTTTACACTTCGAAAGAGTCGACCCCCTTGGTGCTTGACGTTCCAGAATCGGGTGGCGTGGTCAACTTAGAACTAACGAGTGGTCAACTTGGAACTAACGAGCATCGAACTTCGAACATCCAGCAGTGAATCCATGCCGATGTCTAACTACTCTGGTTCAAATCTTCTCTTCCTTCGATGTTCGACATTGGATGTTGGACGTTCGGTGTTCGTAGCGGCTTGCGTGAGCCTGTTGGCCGGCTGTGGGGGGCCGAAGTACGTGTCTGTCGAAGGGACGGTGACGCTTACTGATAAGCCGTTGACTTACAAGAGCGTGATGTTTACTCCCGAGGAAGGGACTCCTGGCAGCGGTGCCGGGGGTTACACCAACGGAGAGGGCAAGTATTCTCTAACCGCAATCGTTTACGGGATCACCGAAGACCTAGAAGGGGTTCAACCAGGACGCTATCGCGTCACCATCTCCGAGTCACTAATCCCGCTTTCGGAAGCCGATTTTGGCCCCTTGGAAACCCCCGACGAAGCCCCGGAAGCAATTCTTGTCGAGACTCTGGAAAATGTGGCCCCGTCGGTCACTATCCCGGCGGCCTATACCGACAAGGACACCAGTCCACTCGTGGTCGACGTTTCTGAATCGGGCGAAGTGGCGCTCGACATCAAGTTGAAATCGAATCCGGAATATCGCGTCTGGCCATAAGCTCGTTGATCTTACAAGAGGAAGGCCGCGTTGGGCGGGACCCAGCGTTTCTCGTCGAGCCGGTAAAAGAACGGCACCATTCCCAACAATCGCCTTCCCATCTGCCCAGTCGTTTTCTGAATGTCGCTGGCGCCGGTGTCGCAAAACCATGCCTCGTTGGTCTGAGGCGAAGCCTCGCTCCGGCAACGCTCGAACTCATAGTGGCGCTACCCCATGGTTGCTGCCTGCATGCCCATCGTCGATACTGAATGAAATCGCAAAGGAAAGGCTTCGGGATGAGACTCATGCGACTGCTCCTCATCTTCATCTGGACTCTAAGCTTGATTGGCTGTGGATCCGCTAGGACTCCACTGCCTGTCGCGGATCCACAGCCTGTGGAAGTTCCACAGCCGATCGAGGTAGCCGGCAACCCACAAACCGACAACCGGCAAACCAGCGGCCAGCCGTTGCAAGCCGTGCGCCTTGTGCTGCCCACTCCCGACGATTCCAACCGACCCCACGAAGTTCATGAGCAGGGATATGTATCGTCCGAAGCCTGTCGGTCTTGCCATCCCCAAGAGTATTCCAGTTGGCACGCCTCGT
>Ga0310120_10001147_pt1 | contig 20103 bp, 19 predicted proteins | sample CB27_AW_983_MG_FD_203506 | JGI IMG/M metagenome (GOLD analysis project Ga0310120, IMG submission 203506) | Marine microbial communities from Western Arctic Ocean, Canada - CB27_AW_983 | ecosystem: Environmental > Aquatic > Marine > Oceanic | place: Canada: Western Arctic Ocean | collected...
GTTTCGTGGCCACCATGGGCGGCCTGCATCCGGGGCACGAGGCGCTGCTGCGGGCCGCCCGGATGGAGAACGAAACGGTGGTGACTAGCATCTTCGTAAATCCAACCCAGTTTGGGGAGTCGGCAGATTTTGACGAATACCCGCGAGATCGTGAGCAGGATCTGAAGATATTGAATTCGGCTGAGGTAGACCTCGTGTGGGCGCCGTCGATAAAAGAGATGTATCCGGAAGGAGTGGAAATCACGGTGGAGGTGGGAGCGATCGGGTCGAGGCTGGAGGGCGCGTCGCGGGCCGGTCATTTCAATGGGGTGGCGACGGTGGTGGCGAAGTTATTCAACCAGGTGCGGCCGGACGTTACGTATTTCGGCCAGAAAGACTGGCAGCAAACCAGGGTGATCGAGGCGCTGGTGGAGGGATTGAGGCTGGACGTGGAGATGAGAGTGGTGCGGACGGTGCGAGAGGCGGACGGCCTGGCATGGAGCAGCCGCAACGAGCGGCTGGACGGGCCCGGAAGGGAGGCGGCGGCGGTGCTTTACCAAGCGCTGCGGGCGGCGGCGGAGGCGTATGCGGGCGGCGAAACGGACGGCGACGCGCTGCGGCGACTGATGCGGGAGACGGTGGCGACGGAGCGGCGAGCGCGGCTGGGCTACGTGAGCGTGGCGCACACGGATGACCTGGAGGAACTGACGGTGGCGCGCACTCCGCTGGCACTGCTGGGTGCGATTGAGGTGGGCGGTGTGAGGCTGATCGACAACGTGGTGATGGGGGTGGAATTGTGGTCGGGGGATGGAGCCGGGGAGACCGGCGCACGGCTGTAGACCCGCCGTTTGCGGGCGGGTATTCTTGCGGTTCTTGATTTCTGAAAACGACCGGAGTGGCAATGCAGCTGACTGGTTCCACATTCCCCTACGCCCTCGACCGGCTGCCGCTGGCGCGGGCGCTGGCGGGGATCGCGGCGGCGGGGTTCAAGTTTGTGAGCCTGGGCCGCGAGCACGCCGCGGGACCGCTTCTCCACGATGCCGGAGATAAAGCTCCGCTGGACGAGTTGCGGGAGGCTATTTCGTCGTACGGGCTGCAATGCCGGCACGCGAGTTTTGGGGAATTGAAAGGAGACGCTCGCTCGACGGCGGAATTGCTGGAATACGTGAAGGCCGGATCGTACCTGGGAATTCAGGACGTGACCGTGCTGGCGCCGGAGCGGTTTGAACTGGTCGACGATGGCCGGCAAGTGCCGAAAAGTGAGAAGGCGATGGCGGCGGAGCGGGAAAAGTTCGTGGCCGGGATGGGCAAGGCGCTGCCGGAGGCGGAGTCCGAGGGGGTGGGGCTGACGCTGGCGCCGCGTCCGGGAACCGCCCTCACGGGGGAGGACCTGCGGGAGCTGCATGGGGCGCTTGGAAGTTCGAACTTCGCGGTCTGCTACGACCCGGTGCAGGCGCATTTTCATAGGGGTATTGACCCGGCGGAGGACGGGGCGGCGGTGGCGGGAATTACCCGGGTGCTGCTGGCGACGGATCACGCTGGAGTGCCGGGCCGGCTGCGGACGGTTCCTCCTGGTGACGGAGAGATTAACGTGCAGGGGGTGCTGGCGACGCTGGTGGCGGAGGGGTTTGATGGAGCGGTGATCGCGGCCCGACTCGGAGTGCTGGGAGCGGCGCGAATCGACACGGAAATGAAGCGGGCGTACGCACACCTGGCGGCGATTCGCGATCGGGTGACGGTGTCCCGGTAGCGCCGACGCGCCGGATCAGATTTCTGAGGCCGAAGGGTGGGTCCGGGTAGGCCGCGTTGCGATAGAGTCAAGAGGTAGGGACTCCGGGCGAGGATATGCTGCTCGATCTGTTTCCGCTGAATACGGTGCTGTTTCCCGGCTCGGCCATGCCGCTGCATATTTTTGAACCGCGGTATCTAGCGATGGTGGGCCAGTGCCTTGAAGAGGACCGCCGGCTGGGAATCATCCTGCTGCGAAAGGGAAGGGCGGAGGGGGGTGGAGAGGTGGAGATTCATGAAGTGGGGACCGTGGCGGAGATCGTAGGGGCGAATCATCGGGCGGACGGCAGCGTGGGAATCCAGATCGTCGGGCGGGAGCGCTTTCTGGTGCGCGATGTGACGCAGCGGCGGCCAAGGCTGATCGCGGAGGTCGATCTGCTGGAATGGTACCCCGACGATGCCCGGGCCGAAGCCGTGGAAGAGCTCAGACGTGAATTCGGGGAGTATTGGCGCAGGCTCTTGGAGGCGACGGGGCAGTGGTCGCGACAGATGTCGATGCCAGACTCGCCCAGAGACATGGCGGAAACGGTCGGGGCCGGGGTGCAGATCGACGCCTCGCGGAGGCAGCTGTTGCTGGAGCAAAGGACGCTGGGTGATCTGGTGAAACTGGAGCTTGAGGTGCTGCGGACGCAGATACCGAAGCTGCTGAAAGCGCGAGCGGCACGGGAGCAACAACGAAGCAACTAGCTGTACTTCCCACCAATCTTGTTTACAAGAACGGTCATTGGCGGGGAGCCCTCGAGCCGGTGCGGGGTCTGCGCTGACTGTAGGATCTGAGCCGGCTGGGAAGCACCGCCAGGCGCCGGGCGTTCTCGTAGCACGGCCTGACGTGGCCCGCTCGCGTAGCACGATGGGGATGAAGGCCTCGGCCTCGCCGTTGGTCTGGGGGCGGTAGGGACGGCTGCGTTTTGGGTCTGATGCCCCGGCCGCAGGCCGGTTTGCGGAAGGCCCTGGCGCGGTGCCAATCGCCATCTCGCCGCCAGCCGCGGAATCTGATCCGCTCCACCTACCTGCTCCCGTCCGAGCTCGTCACGGTGGCAGGGAACGACCAAGCCGACCATGGACCAAAAAACATGGGGACGCAAGAAGAGACTCGGATCGTCCCTACCGTCACCCAGAATATCGCGTCTGTATCTCCTCGCGCCGGCGGTCGTCAGCCGCCCGAAACTCCGGGTCCGATACTCAGCGCTTCCACCCATCCGAGCTTCGACGTTCGCCCCCATTTCCAACTCCAACCAACTGGCGCATCCCTCCACTCCGCCGCTTTCCGCCAGCTTCACATCACCCTCCCTATCCCCGTTTTCCCTTCATCGAAGGAATCCCGCCTTCCTCCCATTCCCACTCCCGCATCCTGCTCTCACCAACCTCCCTCCCCCCTCTCATTCTCATTTCCCGGAGATACACAGAATAATACTGAGTTTTTGAGCCCGAAACATAATCTCATCAACAAGAAAGCTATCCCGTGTTCCAACATTCGGCTGGGTGCTCCGCGCCCCTGGCATGAAGGACGACAGCTCGAAAAGGCCTTAATAAACGACCAGAGTGGTGTGAATCCCCCTCTCACCACAAGCTATCCAATAAAACGCCTAATCCCCGGTTTTGGCGAAAGTTACCCTGTGACTCCCGGCTCACCGGCATCCCAAAACATCCACAAGCCCACCACCGCTTGTGGCCCCTTCCCTGTGAGCCGCCAACGCGGACCGTCCACTGGACCCCCGCAACACAAATTCCACTCTCTCAAACGCACCGTTTCCAGACCGCCTATCCACCTAACCCCCGAACCGACCGGCCAGCGCCAATTTCCGCCTTCTACTCTGTGAAAATTGGCCTGTGACCACCTTCGATCCCACTTCGCCGACCAGATTTCCTCGCTCCAACCCGACTTCCAAAAACACCGTTCTTGTGGCTTGTGGGTAACGCCGTCGTTACAACGGTTGCGGAATTTAGCTCCCTAACGCCGTCGCCTCTCAGTCCCTGAAAAGCCCCGCCCCCATCCGCCGGCCCCACGGGCTCGCCATCGTATCCCGGGACACCTCTTGAACCTCATGTTCCGCCAGCGCCGCCGCGTCGATCTCAATTCCCAGACCCGGCTGCTCTCCCAAGATTATCCAACCATCCTCAATTCGCGTGTCAACCGCGAATACCGGATTGGATTCCAGGAACACCACTTCCATCATCGTGTGATTCGGCAACGCCGCCGCCAGGTGCGCCATGAAATTCCCTGGCGTGTTCATCATCGTCACCGGCGTATCAAATCCATGCGCCATGTGCGCCGCTTGCGTAGCTCCCGTTATCCCGGAAGTCGAAATACCAATATTCAAAACATCCGCCGCCCGGTGTTCCAATAGCGGCAGAAACTCGCCGATGTCATCCAAATTCTCCCCCGTGGCCACCGCCGCCTTGACGCCGTCCGACACCTTTCTCAACCCCGCGTAATCCCATCTTCGGGCCGGTTCCTCAACCCAAGTCAGGTCGAAATGTTCCTCGATCTCCCGCACCCGCCGCACAGCCTGCTTCGCCGACCAGTATTCGTTCGCGTCGATCATCAGCGCGGGCCGGGCCGCCGCCACTTGCAACTCCTTGTAGACGATTCCGAGCCGCCGCAGATCGGACTCCGCATCGAGCCCCACTTTCACCTTGCCGGCCGTCACGCCCAGCGCCGCCATTTCCCGATAGAACGCCCTCAATTCTTCGTCAGGCAGGCACAGCCCGATATCGCTGGCATACGCCTTAACCCGGGGCGAAAGCGCTCCCAGCGTCCGCCACAGCGGGTCCCCCTGCAACTTCGCCTTCAGGTCCCAGAGCGCCACATCGATAGCGGCGATCGCGTCCGTCACGATCCCGCGATTGCCCCCTTTGAACGCCGAATCGACCATGCGCTGCCACAGCCCCACAACCCCCCGCGGGTCCTCTCCGATGAGCAACCTCTTCAGGTCCTCTACGCTGGCCCGAGCCCCGGGTTGGTGCAGCGAAATCCCGCTCAACCCCTGGTCCGTGTCGATCCGCGTGATCATGGCCGCCCCTTCGCTGCGGCCTTGGGGGCTGTTCACATCGCCCAGCCGGCGCGGCATCGTGAACTCAAACAGTCGTGTCTGCACGTCGGTGATCTGCATGCCTGGTCCCTCTCCTCGCTAGCTTGGCCGGATCATGTTGACATGCCCGGCGATCGCCCGCTTCGCGTCGGCGTTCGGACTCTGAATACAGGCGACCCGCGCCCGCCGATCCGCGGAGTCCGAACCCGTCGTTCCTCAGCCCACCGTCAGCACCAGCGGCCCGTCTTCGGTTATCGTCACCGTGTACTCGAAATGCGCCGTCGCGCTGCCGTCCGCACCGCCCAGCCGTCCGGATCGAGCCGCAATTCGCCCCCCCCGGCGCTCACAATCGGCTCGATCGCCTGCACCATCCCGGCGGCCAGCTCGGCGCCCTCACCGCGCCGGCCATAGTTGCGCACCTGCGGTTCCTCCCGGATCGCCTGCCCGATACCATGCCCCCCCCCAGCTCGGGAGTCACCGCGAATCCGGCCCCGGCAACGGATTCCTGAACGATCGCGCCGACATCTCCCAGGTGATTCCCCGGCTGGAGCGCGGGGATGGCGTCCGCGAGCGCCGCCTCCGTCGCCAGCAAGAGCCCGGCCAATCGCTCGTCAACCGGTCCGACCGCGATCGCCACCGCCGAGTCCGTATGCCAACCTTCAAGCAGCACCCCGCAATCGATCGTGATTAAGTCCCTGGCCGCAAGCGTCTCCGGTCCCGGGATGCCGTGCACTACAACCCGGTTAACCGACGCGCAAATGCTTCCCGGAAACGGCGTAACGCCGGGTTCCGGGGCATAGCCCAGAAAGGACGGTCGAGCGCCGCCGGCGGTGATAATTTCAAAAGCCATCCCATCCAGTTCCAACGTGCCCACCCCCGGGCGCACCGCGCCGGCCACTTCGTCAAGCACCCGGGCAAGCAACCTGCCGGAGTCACGCAGCTTAATAATTTCAGCAGGCGTTCTCAGCGTCGCAGCCACATCGGTCTCCCCCATCGTCTACTCGTTCGGGTACTCATTGCTCGCATCGAGCACACGGATGATCTCGAATATCCCGCCCTCAGGATCGCGGGCGTAAAAACAGATCTTGGCTCCGTTCGGAGAGGCGATCGGCTCCGTGAACGGCCCCCCCCCGGCTCTGACAATCGCGGCGTGCGTCTCGTCCGCGTCGTCGACCAGGTACATCACATGATTTGTATGCGGCGCGGTCGAGTCGCGCTCCGAGGTCGCCGGCGGATGACTGTGATACTTGAGCAATTCGATAACTTGCGATTGCCCGTCGAATCCCATTATCGCGATCTCGAGATCGGCCCCGGCCGTGCCGGTCACCGCCGCCGGAAATTCTCCGTCCCGGCGAAATCGGTGTCGAAGCCGCATCCCCAGGGCTTCCCCCAGGAAGTCGATCATCCGATCCAGGTCGCTCACGACTATTCCCACATGACCAACTGTTGCCGACATCGATCGAATTCTCCTGAGCGAAACCCGGGACCGCCCACAGCCACCGCTGCCTTGCACCGAAGCCGGGTAAGAGTAAATCAAACCCGGATGTTTCGCTCGCGGCGGCCATTTCCGGCACGCCTGTCCCGGGGCGTTCGCCGGCCGGACAAATCATGCGTTCTCGGCGCCGGATCGGTCTCAGCCAGGCCGCCGAACAGTCTTACCCGTCTCCGATACGAATTCAGGTGTCGGTCTGACGCTCCCGAAAGCAATCCGAACATCACCCTGGCCGGGCGCCCCGGTTTCTCGATTCAAGGTGGCTCCTGACGGACGGCTCACCCTGGACGGATGCCGGCGCCCGCGTTGCATTCGCTAATCAATCGGACACGCCGTTCTTCAGCAGGCAATTCCGCATCGCAGTCGCTCACCCTCAGTCGCATCACCGGTCGGCGGCCGCCGGGCGACCCGTTAGCAGTTCGCGGCGACTCAGATGACTTCGATATTGGCGCCAGGCAGCCCGCCGATCACACACCGTAACCCGCGGTGTCGGTGTCGGTGTCGGTGTCGGTGTCGGTGTCGGTGTCGGTGTCGGTGTCGGTGTCGGTGTCGGTGTCGGTGTCGGTGTCGCCGTCGCCTACCGTCGCCCATTCCGGGCGTCCTGGCTTCTCGATTCGATTCTGGTCTTGAGGGATTGGGTCTACATGGACGGATGCGGTTCAGGCATTGCGTCCGCTAACCGCGCGGCCCCGCTGTTCTTCGCGTGCGGTCCGTAGTACAACCATTCTCTCCTCGGCGACATCACCGGGCCTGTCCGGTGCCGTCGTCCCGCTGGCGGATGTACGATATTGCTCACCTCGCCCGACAATTTGAAAACCCTCGGCCATATTGCATCAATGTATAATTAAAGATTACCGCGTAGTGACTGTTCTGCATCTTAGACACGCGGGCGGTGGTGGCCCAGCGGGGCAAGAGCCCGGTGCCGGTGCAAACCCCAAAGCGAGTAAATCAGATGAGAATTCAAGGACGGATGGGGCCGGTCATCAGGCATTCAAGCCGTTCAGATATGACGGCCAGCGCCGGCACCCGCTACTGCTCGGGCGCCTCTATTCGACCGGACGAAAGCCCTTTTCCGAAGGCCGGGCGGACTCTACGGGGCGGAATGGCCAGCGCGGACTACCCCGACGCTCGGCCGTGTCAGAACGACGGAGAGTCTCACCGGCAACAAACGACCCACCGTGCGGCATCGGAAGCGATTTCACACGCTCATGGAAATGACCGCGCCCCCGAATCAGATCATGCACGTTCCAACCCTGAGAGTGCAGGGCCTCAAGCACCTTATCTACAACCATCTCGTGACCACACTCGCATTCAATTGAGTCGGTCCACGCCAGGGTCGATTTACGAATCTCAACCGTTTCTCCGCACACATCACATGTCACCCGGAAACGCCTCTCCCCCGAGCGCGGCTTATTTGACGGTGTATTCGCATTCATGACCAGAGGATTCCTTCGTGAGGGCAAGGCCGAACGGCACGATTCTACCCAACTATCCGATCCTTGCTCACCGGGAACTCTGACATATCAGGATCAGATTGTCCTCCGGCCTCTCATATGCGCGACGGCGGTAGTCGCCGAACGTCTCCAACACCTCAAACCCGTGCGATCGAAGGGTATCCGTAAGTTGGATCAATGTATATAGGTATAATCTATATTGAAATGCTACTCTTCGGGAGTGTAGCCTATCATCAGTCAGCGTGTAGGTAATATTACTTATGGCCGCGCCATTCAAAGAATCGTACTCATAGCGACGCTCGCGCGTGACCCGGGCCCCAGTCTCAGGATGATGCTCCAGATACGTCAGGGTCTCCACATCGGGGAGGAGATCATCCGGACCCGGCGCGAAGGCGTCAATAACCAATTTTCCCCCGGATTTGAGGTGCTCATGGACGCAGTCAAGGCAAGCCGCAGCTTCGTTCTGCGGATCGAGGAGTAGAAACGAATTGAACGGCGCGTATATGAGTGCAAAGCGAGTTGAAAGATCGAACGACGACATCGACTGATTTAGCAGATGCACATTGGAGCCGATAGGCGCCGGCATTTTGGACAACTTCGTTCTCGCCCGGGCCAGCATGGGCTCGGAGGTGTCGATCCCCCAAACCTCGTGTCCCAGGCGAGCGAGCGGCAGCGCTATGCGCCCGGTCCCAACTGCTAGCTCCAACACCGGACCCTCTGACTGGCTCGCAAGAAGATCCCAGAAGTCGAGCTCCGGTCCCGCGCATTCGGGATACTCGAAGTCATATAAGTCAGGGACCTTGTCGTAAGCCTGACTGTTATTAGTGACCATGATTAATAGCCTATATTATTCTGTTGGTGAATGGGGCTATCGCTAGCTATAGCACACGCGTAGGGTGTAACCGTGCTGCGCGTGGTTGCATCGTTAGGGATATTGGGGGTAAAACAGCGGCACCTAATTGGCACGGGAGAGCTCGCGGGCATGATTGTGGGCTATGCGAAGGGGTACCGGCAGCCGGTGTCCGTCTAGGATGGAACTGGCGGCCGTCAGTTCCCCCGCCAGGTCGACGCGATACCCTATAGAGATACAATAATGGCCGGCTGCCGCGGCGGGTCCTCAATACCGTAGCCATGGCTTCCCCATCTATCGTGAGAGTCGTGGATTAGCTTGGATCGGGACCGGGTTCCTAGAACATACCGGTCAATCGGGATTTAGCGCAGCCCACGGCCGAAATGTCGAGTTCAACCCCGGCGTGGCAGGCAAGCCCGAACCGTCGCGGATGTGAGCGACCGTGCCCAGCAACAAGCACCACATCAGGACGCCGGGTTGGTCTGTGGAACGCGTTGATGAGGGGCGGCAGTTCCCGAAATGAGGGCAAGCCTGGAACGTATGGGAACGGCACCGGCGTCTCCACGCGTACTGACTCAACTAGCTCGAGATCCGGCAATGACACAACGGGGATGACGGCGACGCCAAGATTCGAATCGCGGCGAAGATGAACGTCCGCGCCCCCGACGAGACGGGGTATTCGGCCCATCGCCATTTCGCTGACCTGGAGGGCAAGCCGCTTTTGCACAACCACCGATTCACTGGCACTGGCCGGCCATGGAACGGTGACCCGAGGTATGAAATCCGGCTCAGTTATAGGTCTGGTCGTCCCGTGTGGACCTATTCCATGGCATCAACGGGCCACTCGCCCGGTTATTCTGCCTCAACGTACCTGCCGAATACCAACGGGAGTGCCGACCAGTGGGGCTTGCCTCCAAACGAGATCGTCAAGACCTGATCCCATTCGCCCCGATTAGATCCTCAAAATCCTGTGCCAACACTCAAGGACAGGGCGCACCATGTCGCAATCGAGACGCCCATTAATTCAGGGTATATTCGGGGTATATTTATAGCTGTCATGCATGCCTTCTTGGCAATACCATTCTAGGGCCTGGTCATAAGGATGGTTATTATAATTGTAGTGGCGTGATTTACGGATCCACACGTTCGAAAATGCCGTCCCTCAGCCACCGGTATTTCTAAAACGGGGACGGTTTGTGTTTCCGCGACGCGATCCTGGCTGGCACTCCGCGGCGGGCCCGCGTGGGAACCGATTCCGGTGGGGGCCGAACAGGGGTGTGGGCGGGCGCCAGGTCGACCGCGGAACGGAGTCCTCCCGGGTTTCATCGGTGTATTCTTCAGGGAATGCGGCCCGTACCCATCGCCGGTGATGGACCGAGGATCATCGATTCATGCGTTGCCCCCAGTGCGAAGATTCCAATCTCAAAGTCATAGACAGTCGTGATAACGCCTCGGGCGTTAGGCGACGCCGTCACTGCCTGAGCTGTGAGCATCGATTCACGACCTACGAGAGACTTGAGCAATTCATTTGCCCCCAGTGCGGAGCCACCGAATCGCGAATCCTGGCGGCGAAGTTGACTGATGGTGGAGTTCGACGGCGGCGCGAGTGCACGCAGTGCAACCATCGTTGCGCAACGGTGGAACGGTCGGACATGGCGACATTCCTCGTCAGCAAGAGGGACGGCCGGCGCGAAGAATTCAACCGGAGCAAGATTTTTGAAGGCGCGCGGCTAGCGTGCATGAACCGGCAGGTCTCGATCGAGGAGATCGAGGAACTGGTGGATTCGGTCACCGCAGAAGTGTTGAACGCGGGCCTGACGGAGATTTCCGCACGTCGCATCGGTAACATGGTGATGGCTCGGCTCCGGGATGTAGATGCCGTCGCTTACGTCCGATTCGCGTCCGTATACCGACGATTCGAGGACGTTGATAGCCTTTCGGAGGTGATTGGCGAGATCAAGGCTCACAACCGGCGGCGCGAGTTGGAGAACGTCCAGCCGCGACTCATCCCCGACAATTAACGACGTCCGTCCGGTTCCCACGCCGGAACGGACGGCGCTGCTGACCTGATCTACTTCGGTGGGTTTCACTGAGGGCGCGCTGCTCGTATCCCAGAAGAACGAGGTCGGTCTCGCCGACGCGATATTCATGGGAGCCGACGGCATCAAAAGCCAAGGTTGCATCGACTCCGCCGCGGGAGACGCCGAGGGGTCGTATTCATCCTTCGCCGATCTCGGCGAGACTGACGCGGATCCGTTGAATTCGTTCCTGGAGCACCACGACACAAGTTCGGCGAGCCGCAGGGCCCGTTCAATGCCCACCCCTACGACACCGATGCGATCATCATCCAGGCGATCGACGAGGCGTCCCAGCTAACGGCGGACGGAAAGTTGTTGACCCGGCGAAAGGCCATCAACGACGCCATCCGGACCTTTTCGAACTACTAGTGCGTCTCGGGGGTGATTAGTTTCGCTCCCAACGGCGCCAGCAAATCCACATTGCTGAAAAGCATTGCCGGTCTGGTAACGCCGCGAAGTGGTGAAATCCTTCTGGAAGGCCGCCGGATCGATGGCGTAAAGACGCACGAGGTGGTCCACTTCGGCGTGGTACTGGTGCCCGAAGGGCGGCAGATATTCGGCCGGCTCACGGTGCTGGAAAATCTGGAGATGGGCGCCTTTACCCGCTCCGACAAGGACGCGGTAAAGCGGAGTTTCGAGCAGTTATCCGAGCTGTTCCCCCGTCTGGCCGAGCGCCGCGGCCAGGTCGGCGGCACCCTGAGCGGGGGCGTACAGCAGATGCTGGCCACCAGTCGCGCGATCATGGCCGCTCCCCGGTTGTTGCTGCTTGACGAGCCCTCCATGGGATTGGCGCCGATTCTCGTGCGGCAGATATTTCGCACGATCCGCGAAATCAATCGTGCGGGCGCCTCGATCCTGCTGGTGGGACACAACGCCGACGCCGCCCTGAGCCTGGCGAATCGGGGCTACGTTTTGCGCGTGGGCGAGATGGTGCTGGAGGACTCGGCCGCATCGCTCCAGGAAAACGAACAGGTCAAAGAGGCCTACCTCGGAGGACGCCAGCCGCCGCCATCCGGCTAATCCCCCGGCACGGTTACCGGGGCCGCCGTCCGGAGCCCTTCGTGCCGCTCGACCGGGCCGACCCGTTACTAATTGTCCAACGCCCCCTCAGCCACCCAGGCGGCGATGAGATCGATCTGGTCATTGCTCAGATACGGACCCCCAAACGGCATTCGTTCCCCCACCGCTTCTGCCCCCCGTATCTTCCACACCAGCTTGCTGCCGTCGGGACTGCCCGGTGCAATGACAGGACCGTTGACACTGCCCGCCATCACCCCACCGTAGGAGTCGAGGAAGAGGCCCTGAGTGCCGCCGTGGCACATGACGCAGCGACCCAGGAATATCGGTAGAACCTGGGCGCTAAAACTCACACCTGAACTTGCCGCCGGCGGCTCCGGGGTGGACGTAGGTGGCGGCGGCGGAATCGGGGTGGGGCTAGGTGGCGCGGAAGTGGGAGTTGGAAGGGGCTCGGGTGTTGGAACGGCAGTCGGAATCGGCGTCGAGGTCGGGACCGGTGATGGGGTTGCCGTCGGCACGGCAGTGGCGGTTGGCCAGGGCTCCGTCGGCATGCTGGTCGGGGTGGGGGTTGAGGCGGGAGCTACTGCCGGCGCCTCGGTGGCAGCTGGACTTGGGATGGGCGTCGGCGTGGCGATTGATATCGGCGTCGGCGATGGCTCGATCACCTCAGCCGGGCCCACCGCATCATTTGTCTCTGCGGCTGTCGAACCGGCCGACGCCGAATCGGATGCGATCTCGCCCGCGCCACCTCCGGATTCACATGCAGTGAGAACGATTAATGCCGCCGCCAGCAAGACCCCGCCCTTCAGCACGGTCGGAATCATCATCAATTCGTCCCTTCGGAGCCGAAACGCAGCTAGCACAGACCGGAACTGAGGCGAATCGCTGCGGATCGGTGGGCCTCGCCATGGACCCCCGATGTTATAGGGTCTGCGTGAAATTCAGTCGCCGCAAGTCTGGTCGGAGCGGTGAATGTCCGGGGGGGGGCTCGCGGCGGCAACGCTCCGATTTTCTACCCGGCGCCAGCCAAAGACCTAGAAGAAAGCGTACCGTTTGAATCCGGAAATTCCCCGGGGCTTGGACTGGATTCGCGGAAATGAACGCGGCCGGGTGTGGCTGGAAGCTCTACCGGCCCTGGTCGGGGAATGCGCGGAGCTATGGTCGCTGCGCCTCGGCAGGCCGTATGACGACTCATACGTCTCGCTCGTGTTACCGGCGACTCTCGCGGATGGAAGCGGAGCAGTGCTGAAGGTGCAGTTTCCGGATCGGGAGAGCGCCCATGAGGCCGCCGCGCTGGCGTGCTGGGACGGCGACGGCGCCGTGCGCCTGTTGGAGCACGACAGCCGACCGTTCCGCGCTGCTAATCGAGCGCTGCGAGCCAGGGACGCACCTCCGCGAACTGGAGCCCGGAGACAATGCCCTCGGGGTGATGATCGGGCTGCTGCCCCGCCTCTGGAAGCCCGTGGCGGCGGCGTTTGCTTCGCTGGCGGACGAGGCCGTCCACTGGCTGGAGGAGCTGCCCCCGACGTACGAGCGCGCCGGCAGGCCGTCGCCCTACGGCAGCCTCTTTTGCTCGCTGGGGTTCGCGGCGATGCCCCCCCCTGGCCTTCATCCCGATCGCTGTGGTGGGAGTGGCGGTGTATTCGGAGTAGTTGGCGTTGCCTTCGGAACGGGCGGAGATCCTGAGCACAAGCGCGACTCTGCTGACTTCGATATGGCTCGCTATCAGCCTGACCTTCGAGATCAGGGAGTCGTTCGCATGCCGCACCGGCGAGGCGATCCGAACCCTAGTGGGAACTCTCGGTCTAGCAATAGCTATCCCAATATCCCTCTCACTCATCATCCCGTTTTACGTTCTCAGATACATTTACCGCGGGTACAAAAGACCTGGTGGGCCAGCCCAAAAAAACGGCCCCGTCTCGATTGATCTCGGAACGGATGGCAGCGCGGCGCCAGCGCTATCGACAAGAAATTCGGACAGCTTGGCGGACTCGGCCGCGACGGTGGGCGTGACAGGAGTCGAACCTGTGACCTCACGGATGTGAACCGTGCGCTCTAACCAGCTGAGCTACACGCCCCGGAGCGGACGCCGATTATATCGCTCGCCTACGCCAGCTCCGCCCAATCCAGAATCTGCACCGTCACGCTCTCCCCCGCCTTCACGAAGTCCACATCCTCATGCACGATCGCCAGACCGTCCGCGAACGCCATCGACGTCATAATCCCCGACCCCTGTTCCCCGGTCGACCAACACTCGTATCCATCATCGGTGATCGCCACCCGCACTCGCACGAACATGCGACGTGCGCCCGCCCCCTTCAGATCGTTCCGAGCGATCGCCTTCACCGTGGGTTTTTGAAGGCGCACCCGACCCAGCATTTTCAACACCGCCGGACGCCCAAACTGTTCGAAAACCACCAGCCCTGACACCGGATTACCCGGAAGGCCCAGGATCGGCGTGCCGTCGATATGCCCAAAAAGTAAGGGCTTGCCCGGGCGCATCCCGATCTGCCAGAAGTCGGCGTCGCCGTCGCTGCCGACCACGTTCTTTACCAGGTCGTGATCTCCCATCGACACGCCGCCGATGGAGAAGATCAGGTCATTCTCGGCGGCCGCCAGCGCGAACGCCCGCCGCACGTCGGACACGTTGTCCGGAACTATCGGATAGCGTTTCGCCCGCGCCCCGTACTCATCGATGAGCGCCGCCAGCGCCCACGCATGGCTGTTGCGAACCTTCCCCGGCTCGATCTCCTCATCGATTTCCAGCACTTCATCCCCGGTCGGAACCACCGCTATCCGTGGACGTCGATGCACCGGAACTTCCGAGATTCCTAGCGACGCCATCACCCCGATGGCCCCCGCCCGCAAAACCGTCCCCTTTGGCAGCGCCAACGCCCCGCTGGCAATATCCTCACCGGCCAGTCGAATGTTCTCGCCCTTGTCTTCAGGCTTGACCACGTTCACATAGGCCCGATCCTGTCCTGAATCACCCCGCGGATCGGTCCCGAATTTCCCCCAGTCCTCACGATCGGTAAATTCAAATCCCAGCACCGCGTCCACCCCGTCGGGAATCGGCGCGCCGGTCATGATGCGCACCGCCTCCCCCGGCCCCACCGGGGCCTCCCCCACGTACCCGGCCGCAAGATCGTAAATGACCCTGAGCCGCACCGGGCTGTCGGCCGTGGCGCCGGCAACATCGTCCGCGCGGACCCCGTAGCCGTCGTACGCGGAGTTGTCATCCAGCGGCACGTCGTGTTTTGCCAGCACGTCCTCGGACAGCACCAGGCCGTAGCATTCGGATAGCGGCGTCCGCGCGGTTTCGAGCGGGCTGAACGCGGCAAGTACGCGCTCCACGGCTTCGTCCACGCTGAGCAATACGGATACGGATGACACGAGCTTTCTCCGAACGGGACTTGAATGCGGTCTAGCCACGATGGCCCGCCGAGTATATGAAACGTAGCCGGAATCCCCGAGCGGCCGCCGCGCCGGCCCGGATTGGGAAAGCCGAACTGGCCTATTATTCAGGCTCTTCCGCCGGTGAACCCGCGATCGATAAAAGCAACACCGGACTGACCGCCACCACCAACCGAGCAGGCGGCGCCTCCGGCCACCGCCTGCCTGAGGGCTAAGACCATTGCATCCGCGGTTGATGCCGCCATTGAATCGCTTCGCACCGGCGGCTTCGCGATGCTGGCGGACGAGCCCGACCGCAAGGATGAGAGCGACCTCGTCCTGGCCGCCGAGCGGGTCGACGTGTTGGGCATCCGCATGATGGTGAATCACAACACCGCCCACTACGAGACGCCCTTTACCGTCTCCCTGGACCTGAAGGACGGAACCACCAGCGGCAGCTCGGCCATCGATCGCGCCGCTACCGTCCGGGCGCTTCTCGATCCCGCCGCGAAGCTCGCCGATTTCCTGATGCCGGGTCATATCTTTCCCTTGCGAGCCGACCCGAAAGGCGTTTTCGGACGCATGGGGCACACGGACGGCGCCGTCGATCTCATGCGGATCGGCGGACTGTACCCGGCCGCGTTAATCTCGGAGATCTAGACCCCCGACGGCACCATGATGCGCGGATCGGAGTTGCGAGCACTGGCGGCGGAACGCGACGCGCCCGTGGTGAGCGTGACTGAAATTAAAGCCCGCTTGATCGAGGAAAAGACCGCCAACTAAGCGCCGGTGGAGACGGCCCGCTTGAGCCTTCGGCGGATACGGTTACAGTGAGGTGGTTGACCTCGGCCCCGGATATCCGATAATTACCAGTGTCACGATCCTCGGTAGCTCAATGGTAGAGCCGTCGGCTGTTAACCGAAAGGTTGCAGGTTCAAGTCCTGCCCGAGGAGCCGCATCGGTGGTTGAGGGCAAACCGCCCTCTCCCCATTCCACCACCCCTCCCACTCTCCCCGCCACATCAGATCCCGTAGATTCGCTCCGCGTTACCGGCGAAAAGGGCGTCCTTCTCTTCCAGGCTGAAGCCATCCACAATCTTGCGATAGGCATCCACCACCGCGCCGTAACTGCTCCACAGGCTGTCAATCGGCCAGTTGCTGGCAAACAGCGATCGCTCACAACCAAACCGCTCTATGCACACCTCCACAAACGGCCGAGTCGTCTCCACCGTCCAGTTGTTGTCGCCCATGCCGAGACCCGAAATCTTGCAGATGATGTTCTCCACCCCGGCAACCACGGCGATACCCCCACGCCATTTCTCGAAATACTCCGGCGTCCTCTCGTCGGGAAACCCCGCGTGGTCCAGCACGATCGTGATCTCCGGGTACCTCCGCGCCAGCTCCGCCAGTTTCTCCATATCCTGCCACTGTACCGACAGACTGGAAATGAGCCCGTACTTCCCGAGCAGAGCGAACCCCCTCCTGAAATCCTCGTCGACCAGATAGTCGCCGTACGAGAAATCCCGAATCCCCTTGAAATTCCCGTATTCCAAGTGGCGTTCTATCTCCGCCTCGGCCTCGGCCGCTCGCAGGTCCACGTACCCAACGATCGCCTGCGGCACTCCCGTTCGGTCGTAGGCTTCCTGCAGCCACTCGCTCTCGACCACCGGGTCCGGCGACCCTATCGCGGCCTGCACATGAATCGCCTTCACCATTCCGTGCGGAGAGGCGTCCGCGAGAAAATCCTCCGCCAGGTAGTTTCGTTCCCCCAGTCTTCTGGTCTGGGCGCCCAAAAATGGGTGGTCACGATCCGGCTGCCAGTGGTCGTATCGCAGCCGGGCGTGTCCCATGTCATAGAAATGGACGTGGGCGTCCACGAACCTGAACCCGCCGTCTGCCGCTGAACCCGTCATACCGTCGCCCCTCCGTCCACCACCAGATTCGCCCCGGTGATGAACGACGCCTCATCGGACACCAGAAACAGCGCGGCGTGCGCAACCTCCTCCGGCGTCCCCAGCCGTTTCAGAAAGCTGCCGTCCGCTGCTCCCTTTAGAAATTCGTCCCGGTCCGCCCCCACGTGCGCCAGATGACGTTCGGTCGCCGGCGTGTAAATCGAGCCGGGGCACACGCAGTTCACTCGAATATCGTGCTTGGCCAGGTCCATCGCCAGGCAACGAGTCAGCTGCAACAGAGCGCCCTTCGAGGCGTTGTAAGGAATGAATTCCGGCTGCGCGATGAGGCTGCTTATCGACGCGATATTGACTATCGCCGCTCCGTCGGACTCCTTGAGATACGGGAGGGCGTACCTCACCGTATTCGCCGCGCCGATGACGTTGACCCCGAAGACCTTCTCCCAATCGCTCGCGGTCACATCCTCCACGCCGCCGAATATGAAGACCGCCGCGTCGTTGACCAGAATGTCGATCCCGCCCAGGCGGCCTGCACATGCCCTGATCAACTGCTCCACGCTCTCTGCCGACGACACATCCGTACGAATGAAGAAGGCCTGCCCGCCCTCCCCTTCTATCAGGTTCGCGGTCTCGCGGCCTCCCGACTCGTCGATGTCGGCGATGCCCACCCGCGCACCCGCCCTCGCGAACACCCGGCAGATTCCCCTGCCGATTCCAGACGCACCGCCCGTGACCACCGCCTTCTTAGATTCCAGCCTCATCATTGCCTTTCGCTTAATTCAGTCGAGGTGAATTACCTCCGCCGACTCCCCCCTCTGGCGCGAGTCGGCGCGTGCCCCGGGATACGTTAGTTCCCGACCGCCACCGTCGTGCGGATCAATCTGAACGAATAGTGCACGTCGTCCGGATAGTTGTCGTCCGTCCAGCCCGGAATCGCACCCATTACCGAGATCCTGACGGAGTTGGAGGGTGGGATTTCGAACGCCGCGCAGCTCATTCCCGATATCGGCACCGACTGGTAAGTTCCACCCTGATTCAACAGGTCACCTCTCAAGTGCATCCCCCAGAGGTTGTCTGCCCGAAATCGCGCCGTCACCGCATTTTTATTTTCCCCGTCGTGGCGTAAGCCGTCCACCGGCTCGCACTCCAGCAGGATGGACCCCGGCGGTGTGCATACGCTCCCGATCACCGCGATCCGCACGATCGGCTCATCCTCCTCGATGATGATCCAGTCCGAAGGCAGGCCGGACGTCGCCACCGAGCCGTCCGAGGTCTTGATCGGATATAGCTCGATTCCGTGTCTCTCCCCGCCCACCCAGACTCGATCCAAGGTCGCATTGGGGTAGTTGAATGGAAACTCATACTCGTACGTCTTGAGCTCCAGTTCCTTCTTCTCGCGGGGCGCGTCATCCGGGTAGCCGGTGATACGTCGGTCTCCGAGTTCCGTTGCCATCAGCCTCTCCAGTACCAGTCATGATTCCGATGGCCGAGTGTACCCGCGCGGTCGCCCTGTCCGGCCGGAGCCGCCGGCCCCCCGACTCCTACCGCTTCAACACCACATCCACCACCACCGGCGTCGCTTCGAACCAGCCCACGTTCTCAGCCACCATCAACACCCGCAACTTGAACGTCCCCGGCTCCGGCGGCGTCTCCACCACCCCCCGGAACGAGTAGCCGTTCCCCGGCCAGACATCGCCCGTCAGATGACCCGCCAGCGGGAACCGCCCTTCGTAGCGCGGCATCTCTATCTCCTCGCCGTTCGGCAGCACCCGGTACCAGCGCCATCCCAGCCTGATGTTCGCCTCCCCACCCCAGGCCACCGACCCGGTATTGAGCGCGTCCACGTGCAATATGAATTTCTCTCCCGGCCTGCCCTCGAACGTCTGCGCCGACACTCCCGTCAACCCGGCCGACAGTCCCGCCACCGTGCCCTCAAACGACCCCGGGGCGATGGCCTCCACGTCCACCGCCCGGTCCACGATCGTCTCTCCATCGACCTCCATCGTCAGCCGATACCGGCCCACCTGCGCCGGCGTGAACAGATGCACGATCGGGCTGTGCGAGCCCTCCCCTGCCAGGAACGGCGGCGGCAGCAGATCGGTCTCGAACTCCAGCACCGACTTCCCCTCCGCGTTCGTCCACCTCACCAGCGCCCGCCGCACGTGGCCGCCATCCCGCGGCATCCACGGACCCAAACTCGCGTTCACCAGCGTCAACCACGTCCGCAAACCGGCGTCCACCGGCGCCGTCTGCAGCAACAACGCCGTCTCCAGTTTGCTCCACTCTCCCTCCGCCGGAACCCCCGCCGGGGCCAATCTCATAAGCGTCCACGCCCCCGCCTGCGTCACCGCCTCCACCGCCGCGTCCTCCCCCAACGCGTCCCATGCTGCGAGCTGTTCCGGCCCCAGCTTCGGTCGCTCCAGGACCACGTTCCGCACCCCGTACGCCGCCAGCCCCCGGGCCAGCCCGGAGACATTCGCCTCCGTCACTTCGGCGGCGGCGTCGCGAAAGTACCAGTACTGCGGCCAGATGAAACCGGAATAGCCGTTCACCAGCGGACCGCTCTCCGCTCTGGTCACGAACCAGAGCCTCCGCACCTCGTCCGCGCCGCTCACCGGCACGAACAGCGTCGGACCCGGCCGTGCCTCGGCCAGCAGCCCTTCCAGGTCCGCGTCCTCCGGCGCCGGGTTCACGTTCAGAGGTGCGGTAAACGACTCCACCAGCACCGCTGCCGCCAGTCCGACCCCCAGCAGTCCCGCCATCCGCGGACGGCCCGGAAAGCGCCGCCCCACCATCGCCACCGCGATCCCGGCCAGCAGCGCCAGCGCCATGTTCCCGAGCACCGCGAATCTGGCCACCACCCGCACCGCCCTGAACATCGAGAAATTGTCGAAGAGAAACAGGTACGGCAACTCAACGTCCGTCACCGTCTCCTCCACCTTCCAGTGCGGTCCAAGCGTGAGCGCGACCGACCCCACCAACAGCGTCAGGGCCCCGACCGCATACCGTCCGAATTGCTCTCTCCGCACCAGCGCCATGCCACCCAATACCACCCCCAGCGCCCCGATCGCCAGCGGCACGAATCCCGGAAACGCCCGCCGCTCGCCCGTC